>ERZ772812.455-NODE-455-length-37365-cov-7.334843_pt1 | contig 37365 bp, 30 predicted proteins | sample MGYA00511343_ERZ772812 | MGnify/ENA primary metagenome ERZ772812 (study PRJEB29015, sample SAMEA2737706) | human gut metagenome | biome: human gut; feature: human-associated habitat; material: faeces | place: China | collected 2012 ...
GGACCAAAATCCCTCTGAAATCGTTGATTTCAGAGGGATTTTTCTTATTCTTTGTTTATTGCGGCGCAAAATTTATGGGTATATTGTAGAATGCAGGTTGAAAAAAATGTCTAAAAATCATATAATTAGTTTGCAGATTTTTCTGCAAACCTGAGCGCGTGGCAAGATTTTGGGCTTGCGTTTCGCAAGCATTGACTAAAATGGTGGGCGTATTTGCTGTTATCCATCTTTGTACACATTTGTAAACTCTTGTGATGTTGATGTCGCTCGTGTTTATCCAGCGTAATGAGTTGCCACGCGCTCACCTTTTTTAGGAGAAATATCATGGGGAACTTCAGTGAAATAAAAACGAGAAATGACTTCGCCGATTTTCTCAGAATTCCTCGCAATAAACTGACCCACATTTTATATGTCAAGAAACCTGATAGTTATTATAAAACTTTTGAGATCCCCAAGAAGAATGGAGATAAAAGAAAAATTTGCGCCCCATCTGGTGACCTAAAAAGCTTACAAGTCAAACTTGCGAATGCGCTGTGGGAGCATCAGAAAAGCATATGGACTTCGGCAGGCACCAAGCCCAATATTTCCCATGCATTCGAAAAAGGAAAAGGTATTGTTACAAACGCGAAAGTTCACAGAAATAAACGCTTTATTCTAAACATGGATTTGGAATGTTTCTTTGATTCTTTCCATTTTGGGAGAGTCTGTGGATATTTTGAGAAAAACAAGGACTTTTTACTGCCGCGAGAGGTTTCCATTATCATCGCACAAATCGCTTGTTACAACGGCCGTCTTCCGCAAGGTGCCCCGAGTTCGTCTATCATTTCAAATTTGATTTGTCAGGTACTTGATATGCACCTACTCAAAATCGCAAAGAAATATAGACTGGACTATACTCGCTATGCTGATGATTTGACGTTCTCAACCAATAATCGAGTCTTTCTTGATAGTTATGAAGACTTCGTTAAGGAAACTACTGCGCTAATCTTAAAGGCTGGTTTCACAGTTAACAAGAAAAAAACAAGATTAATATATAGAGACTCAAGGCAAGAGGTAACCGGACTTGTTGTAAACAAGAAAATCAGTGTCAATCACACCTATGTAAGAACTACAAAAGCAATGGCACACCAGCTTTATACTACAGGAGAATTTTTAATTGATGGTGCGCCTGCCAACATAAGGCAGTTGGAAGGGAGATTTTCGTTTATTGACCAAATTGACCTGTATAATAACAGACTCGATGAATCAAAACACGACGCATATCATTTAAATGGTCGGGAACTCCAGTACCGTGCTTTCATGTTTTACAAGAACTTCTACGCACACGAAGTCCCTCTTATCGTGACGGAAGGTAAAACTGATGTTCGCTATCTAAAAGCTGCACTTATGAAGCTTTATACTCAATACCCTTCTTTAATCGAAAAAGACGATACGGGCAGGTTTATATTTAAAATCAAATTTTTTCAGCGTTCCAAGCGTTGGAAGTACTTCTTCGGTATGAGTTTAGATGGTGGCGATGCCATGAAAGTTCTGTATCGTTATTTCACCGGGAAAAAAGGAGCTAAAGATTATTTCTCTTACTTCCAAAGAATAACTGGCCGCAGACAATTATCGCCTGTAATACTCCTCTATGATAACGAGATAGAAAGCAAAAAACCTCTAAAGGCATTTTTAAATGAAGATGCTGGAATTACCGAATTGCAAAAGCAAGAATTGAAAAATAATTTGCAGCTCAGACTGTTGCCAGATTCCACACTATTCTTGCTCATCACTCCTTTGACAGCGGGAAAAGCGGAATGCGAGATTGAAGATTTGTTTGCACCTGATTTATTAGGACTCACGCTGGATGGAAAAACTTTCTCGCGCAAAGATAAACCAAATAAAGACAAGCACTATGGCAAAGAAATTTTTTCCGAGTATGTTCTCACCAACTATCAATCTATTGATTTTCAAGGATTCATTCCTTTGCTGGATGCACTAAACAGCATCGTAGAGAATTGCAAATCTTCAACTACTTAAAATCCGGTAAAAAGTATCCCTTGTGTGCAATGCAATCACACACAAGGGATACTTTCGAAATGTTTGAAAGACACAAAGTATTTCTGCACTTTTCAAACCTTGTCTTGGCAAAAAATCTCTCACAAAATGCTCTCGCAGAATTATACAGTGCTGCCCTAAACAGGGAAAATGCAGAGAGAGGACATGGTAGTACATGCATTTGCATGATTCATGTATGCCGGGATTTGGATGCTGTCTGCAGGAAAATACCATGCGAGCTTTTCTGAGATACAAGGCTGAGCTGCGCCGCTATGGCTTAAAGGCACAGACCGTGCTTTTCCCGGATCAAAGGAGGAATCACAGATGAACTATATTCGGATCACAAAGGACAATATTGACAGGGAACACATCTGCTGCGCCATGTCCGGCAAGCAGAGCATTGCGAAAAAGGAATGGCTCAGGCAGCGCTTTGAGGAGGGGCTTGTTTTTTACCGCAGTGAGGAACGGGGCAAATGCTTTATCGAATACATCCCGGCAGAAAACGCATGGGTGCCAATTATGGCTGACGGCTGGCTCTATATCAACTGTCTGTGGGTATCCGGCTCCATGAAGGGCCACGGATACTCCAACGATCTGCTGGAGGAGTGCATCCGCGATGCCAGGGCGCAGGGAAAAAACGGGATCTGTATTCTGTGCGCCGAGGGCCGGAAACGGGAATTCCTCGCTGACCCGAAATTCCTTGCCCACAAGGGATTCCGGGTTGCAGACATCTCCGACTGCGGGATCGATCTGATGGTTTTGCCGCTTGTGCCCAATGCGGAACCGCCGAGGTTCCGGGAATGCGCAAAGCATCCGGCAATTGCAGAAGCCGGTTTCGTCCTGTATTACACCGATCAGTGCCCTTACACCTATTACTGGGTTCCAAGGGTGCAGGAGGCGGCAAAAGAACACGATATCCCGTTCAAGGTCATCCACATCACGGACAAAGAATCCGCGCAGAACGTTCCCGCGCCGGTCACGACCTATGCGCTGTTCCGGGACGGCAAGTTTTTGACGCAGAGCATTCAGTCAGACAAAAAATTTCTGGCACTGGCGGGAGTCCGGGACTGAGTCATCGTACATCGGAAAGTCGTCGATTCATGTGCGGATACGCGGAGCTTATCCCCGCTCCCGGCGATCCGCCTCGATCCTTCTCTTCCAGTCCGCCGTCAGCGGCTCGCAGGCGCGGACGCTGCACACGGCATCGCCGATGACCTCATAGTTCAGCGCCGTGCCTGCCCGGTCGCACCGATAGTTTACCGCCCGGTCGGGCCGGATACCGAAGCGCGCCGCCTCCCGTGCCGCGTCGATGTTCGCGCCGAGGAACAGAAACTCCCAGCCGTACCGTTCCTTCTGCCGCTCGATCATCCGACGCACCGCCGCATAATCATAGCGCCGGCTGGCGTTCTCCAGTCCGTCCGTTGTGATGACGAACAGCGTCCGCTCCGGCACGTCCTCGCGGCGGGCGTATTTGTGGACGTTTCCGATGTAGTGGATGGCCCCGCCGACGGCGTCGAGCAGCGCCGTGCAGCCGCGGGGGAAATACTCCCGCTCCGTCATGGGCGGCACGCGGTCGAGTGGCAGCCGGTCGTGGATGACCTCGCTCTCATTGGAAAAGAGCACCGTGGAAACGAGCGCTGGGCCCGGCTCGCGCTTCTGCTTTTCGATCATGGCGTTGAAGCCGCCGATGGTGTCCGCCTCCAGCCCCGCCATGGACCCGCTGCGGTCCAGAATAAAAACCAGTTCTGTCATGGGAAAACCCTCCTTCGTTTGATCACGCTGTTATCATAGCGCATCCGAAGGAGGGTTTGGTCGCCTGTGGGGCGACATTTTTATTGCAGCACAGAACAGGCCCGCCCTATCACAATGTGGATTCCAGCGGCACATGCTCCGCGTATTTCAGCCATTCTTCGAAGCTGAGGCCGCCAATGCCGTTAATCATAACGCCGCTCCAGCGCTCCCGGAGACTTTTTCCGTCAAATACCGGCGCGCTTACCAGCTCTTCCGCGGTCTTAAAGGCGCATCCGCCCTCCACATCGCAATAGCCGATCCAATATGGCTCATCGCAATGCGGGATAAAACCCAGATAATGCTCCTTTTCATCCGGATCATCGCAAAAAGAGAAGCAGGTCTCATCTATGTTTTTCCCGGCAGACAGCTGCCGGAAAAAGAAATCCCAATTCATCAGCGATTCTCCCAGCCGTCACGCCCCCAACAGACTCTGGTCAAAGGCGAACAGTGCTTCGTTGATTGCAAAAATATCGTAGTTTCTCTGTCTGATAAAATACTCAACAATGACGTCGAATTTGCTGCTGGCACTGAGGGCATAGCCCGCGCGGGCAAGCAGGTCCTTCGTCTCCGCCAGATCCAGCTCCAGCGCAATGGCAAAGGCGAGCGCCGTCGGCTTCGAGGGCTTGTAGTTCGGGTTATTCCGGATCTTCGAGAACAGCTTGCGGTCCACGTTGGCCTTTTTATAGACCTCAGAGTCCTTTTTCCCGCTGCGGTCGATGAGCCGCAGCAGCGTCTCCGAAAAGCCCGCATCGAGATGCTCCAGCAGATCGTCCAGCGCCGGGGCAGCCATGGGCGCGCACATCGGCACGGCCATTTCGCGATGCAGCGCTCCCCTGCGCAGGCGCTCCGCGCCAGGGTCCGTATGCGCTTCAACATAGTGGTCATCGATGTATTCCGCGATGTCCGCGAACAGTTTGCCGCTGATCTGATAGGCCCTGCGGTCAAAAATGACGAGATAGACCGTCATGTCATGCTCCAGCAGAAAGGCTCCGATGGTATCCACTGCCACGCGGAGGGCCTGATCCTTCGGATAGCCGAAGATGCCGGACGAAATGAGCGGGAACGCTACGGTCTCGCAGCCTTGCTCCTTTGCCAGCCGAAGACTATTCCGGTAGCAGGAGACGAGCTGTTCCCTCTCGCCATGCCCGCCGCCGCGCCAGACCGGGCCGACGGTGTGGATGACGTACCTGCAGGGCAGCCGATAGGCTGCCGTGAGCTTGGCCTCCCCGGTCCGGCAGCCGCCGAGCCCGCGGCACTCCGCCAGAAGCTCCGGTCCCGCCGCGCGATGGATGCAGCCGTCCACGCCGCCCCCGCCGAGGAGGCTCTCGTCTGCCGCGTTGACGATGGCATCCACGGGCATTTTTGTGATGTCGTTGCGGATGAAAAGCAGGGGCATGGTATCACCTCAAATTATTTTTTAAAAATAATTATATTAATAACATTATTCAGATAATTTAGATTCCAGTTGTTTCTTTCTTTCCAAATAGCAGGCAGTTCGGACCAGCAGCCTAATCTCACAATATGTCATTGTCTCTGCGTTTATTGTTACCCACCGCTTTGCAAAGTGACCAGCAAATGCATCCGCATAAGAAACTATTCTCTTTTTAATGATTGAATTATCATCTATTTCATCTGTTTGAATTGCAAAAATTTTCGATAAATGATAATTCGCTGAGTTATACATTGTATCTGGATATTCAAAAATACTATGCAAGATTCCATCAACCCGTCCGTTATCAAGATTATCAACCGCATCAGAAAGCTCGGGAATGGCCGCGATAATCGCATTGCGAAATATCTCAACTGGTTTTCTGTTCTTGTCGATCGTTACAGCGCACTTCAAGAGTGATATCGCCTCTCTGCATGGGTAAGAGTCAAAGTGCCTCGCCGATAATATGCGATCAATCTCAATCATCGTATCCACTGCACCGTTATCTCGGCTAACTTTGTCCTCCTTCCACTTCTTTTGGACAATTGCAATCTGTTTATATACCCACTTTGTTGCCATTTTTAGCCGTTCATATCGTGATTTTATATATTCTTTCAACAGTGCAAATGGAACCAGCAAATCAATAATCTCGTCCGTCTGGTTTGTGTATATTCTTACACCGACAGAATCACTGCACCTCGAAAATGCTCTTAACGGACGAGAAGCAATAACCCAAGGTGAATACTGTTTTTCGTCCTTTCTTAAAAATTTAGCGCGGCTTGTTTCAAAGGGGTGCGCAAACATTAGTGACCGCAAGTATTCAAAGAACTTATCGTCGTTTGGTACGGCTTTCTCCGGGTTGTATATTGGGGATCTTTTGTAGACATCTGCGAAATAGCAATTCTCTTCATTAGGAGTAGAGAAGTTTTCACTCTTTATATCAACTTTCATCTCCTCAAGGATTTTCTTAACTGCATCCACCGCCATACACGCAAACATCATAAATATCAAGAGGTCTTCTTCTGATTTTGGGTATTCTCCATATTGATTCAAGCGTCTTACACAAGTTTCCAAACGGTCTATTACAGCACAGCAGAGGTTGAATTGTGCCAAATAGCTTTTATCCTGATCAAAAATCGACGTAGAGTTAATGGCCTCTCGTAATTCACAATAAATAGTCTCACTCAAAAATCCCTTCTGATCTTTCTCCAAATCATCATCATAATTGCTTTTATAGGTTTTTATGATGCCACTATCATTTATAGTAGAATTTAGCATTTATATCCTCCTCTCTTAATGGCATGATGTACACAAAAAGTTCTCAGTTTGGTTGACCGCACAATCTACTGTGAAAGAACCGTTGAGCAGATTAGTGCATCCGTTGCTTTATATAATAACATATTCCACCCGAAAAGGCAAGAAAGTCCCTCCCCTGCTTTTCCGAACCATATGCTCTTGCACATTGCTCGCAAGACTGTTACAATAAAAGAAAGCACAAGGAGGAGATATCATGGTTCGAGAGATCTGCAGGGACGAGGCCTTTCTGGCGCAGAAGGCCGAGCCTGCAACGAAGGAAGACCTTGGCACGGCGCAGGACCTGCTGGACACCCTGCTCGCACACAAGGAGGGCTGCGTCGGTATGGCGGCGAATATGATCGGCGTGAACAAACGCATCATTGCCTTTGACAACGACGGGGCCTATCTGGTCATGCTCAATCCCGTCATCATCCGGCAGTCCGAGCCCTATGAGGCGGAGGAGGGCTGCCTGTCGTTGAACGGCACGCGGAAGACGAAGCGCTTCCGCTCCATCAAGGTGCAGTGGCAGAACGAAATGCTGCAGACACGGCTGAAGACCTTCACCGGCTGGACGGCGGAGATCATCCAGCACGAGATCGACCACTGCGAGGGGATCCTGATATGATTTTCTGGTTTTCCGGCACCGGCAACAGCAAATATGCTGCGCAGCGCATGGCGGAAGCGCTGAACGAGCCGCTGCTCTGCATGAACGACCGCATCAAGGCCCACGACACCGCCGCCGTGGAGACCGGCGAGCGCCTTGTTATCGTCACGCCGACCTATGCCTGGCGCATTCCCCGCCTCGTCCGCGACTGGCTGCTGCAGACGGAGCTTCGGGGTGCGAAGCAGGCGTGGTTCGTCATGACCTGCGGCGGCGAGATCGGCAGCGCCGATCACTATAACCGTGAGCTCTGCCGCGTGAAGGGGCTTTCCTGCATGGGCACGGCACAGATCGTCATGCCTGAAAACTATATCGCCATGTTCGGCGTCCCGCAGGCAGATGAAGCGCGCAGGATCGTCGCGAAGGCCGAGCCGGACATTGACCGCGCCATTGCCGCCCTCCGGGAGGGTCTTCCCTTCCCGCCGACCCGGAACAACCTCTATGACCGCCTGATGAGCGGCCCGGTGAACCCGATCTTCTACGCCTGCTTCGTCAAGGATCGTGCCTTCACTGCAGGCCCGGCCTGCACAGGCTGCGGCCTCTGTGCAAAGCGCTGCCCTACCAACAATATTTCCCTGCAGAACGGCAGGCCCGTCTGGGGCGGCAGCTGCACCCACTGCATGGCCTGCATCTGCCGCTGCCCCGCGGAGGCCATCGAGTACGGCAGGAAGAGCCGCGGCAAGCCGCGCTATCATTTTGAGGCGCTGTAAAAAGCAAATAAATTTCCCGCTCCGGAGCGGTGCATGTGCACTGCCCCGGAGCGGGATTTTTTGTCGGTCCTGCATTGCGGTTTTTTCGTCGAAATCCGGCACTGCCGCGGAAGAAATTCTGCATTTCGTGTCATCTCTTGTTGAAATTCCGAGGAAAATTTCGCAGAGTATGCCACTCTACGAGAATGCTGCCAAGTTTTTTAACGCAAATATTATAAAACGATGAACTCAATAAATCAATACAAAGCCACTCTTTTTGGCAATTTTCACCAAAAAGCAAACCGATTTTAGACTTATAACAGGTCATTCCTTGTGCAGCGCCATACTCCGCTGCCGGAGACGGAGCCGGGTCTGGCACAGGGAATCGACTTTCGGATCCGTTAAAATAGAAGTACCCGCAAGGGAAAACGAATCTTTGATCGGAGGAAGCAACATGATCAACTGCGAATGGATCCGCAAGCAGAAGAAGGAACGGCCGTCCCTCGGGAGCAGTCCCGGCCCGAAATGCAAGCCGAACGTGCGGCTCCGGGTAAGATGCGCCAATACGGAGCAACCCTGCTTTTCTGCGCTGTGCGATGCCTGGCTCCTGCGGAAGCGAGACGAAATTCGGGAATCAAGCTACATCAAATACCGGGCGATCCTGGAGCGGCATATCAAGCCGCGGCTGGGCAGCCGCAGATTGGGCGGCATCTGCACCGCGTCGGTCGATGCCTTCACGCGGGAACTGCTTGAAACGGACGGGCTGTCTGTCAAGACCGTGCATGACATCCTGTCGGTCCTGCACAGTGTTCTGAAGGATACGGAGGCACGGCGGCCGGCTGGCGCTCTGGCGGTCCAGATCCGTTATCCAAAGGGCAAGCGCCGGGAGATGCGCGTGCTGTCCATCGAGGAGCAGAAAAGGCTCGTTGCATATCTGCTGCACCCCACGGACAGCTGCAAATTCGGCCTGCTCCTGGCGCTGTATACCGGCCTGCGCATCGGCGAGCTCTGCGCGCTGCGCTGGAGCTGCATCGACCTTCGTGAGCAGACTATCCGCATTGCGGCTACGATGCAGCGGCTCGGCGGGACCGGAGAAGGCACGCGGATCGTGATTGGCGCGCCCAAGAGCGATTCCTCGCTCCGGACGATCCCGCTTCCGGCGCAGATCGCGGCGCTGTGCAGGCATATGCAGCCTGCGGACCCGGAGGCCTATGTCCTGACCGGAGGCCCGGCCTATATGGAGCCGCGGACGCTGCAATACCGGCTCAAGCGCTATACTGCCGCCTGCGGCCTCGAGGGCGTTCATGCCCACACGCTTCGGCACACCTTCGCCACGCGGGCCATCGAGTCCGGCTTCGAGTTGAAATCTCTGTCCGAGGTCCTCGGGCACGCTACAACGGCGATCACCATGGAGCGCTATGTGCATTCCACCTTAGAGATGAAACGCACGAATATGAATAAGCTCGCCATGCCGGGACTGTGCAATGCATTGGAATAAAGTGACATGCATTCGGCTAGCCTTGCAGAAGTTTGCCGAAAATCCTGCAATTTTCTTTCACTGAGTGGCATACTCTGCGAAACTGCGGAAGCGCCGCGGCAGGGTCTTTCGCAAGGAACGGATCGCACGATCCGTTATTCGGAATGCGCACAGGAAACGAAAACGAGAGAAAGAGAACGATGGAGATGACGCAGCATGGCGGCAACACTTTCCCGGCCGGTCGCGGAAGCAGCCGATGAACCGCGCACGATATACATCGCGCTTCCGCAGGTACAGACGCGCCGGGGCTATCTGGTCTTCAAGCGCTGCTTTGATTTTACCTTTGCACTGCTCGCGCTGATCGTGCTGGCCGTCCCCATGGGGATCATCGCCGCGATCATCGCGCTGGATTCTCCGGGCGGGCCAATCTACCGGCAGGAGCGCCTCGGGAAAGACGGCAAGCCTTTTTTGATCTGCAAGTTCCGTTCCATGCGCATGGATGCGGAAAAGGACGGGCCAAAATGGGCCGAGCGCAGCGACGACCGCTGCACACGCTTCGGCGCTCTCCTGCGCAAGACGCGGCTGGACGAGCTGCCGCAGCTCTGGAACATTCTCAAGGGTGAGATGAGCTTCGTCGGCCCGCGCCCGGAACGGAAATACTTCTACGAGCAGTTTGAAAAGTACATCGTCGGCTTTTCCAACCGGCTGGTCGTCACGCCGGGCCTGACCGGCTACGCGCAGGTCAACGGCGGCTACGAGCTCGCACCCGAGGAAAAGATCGTATATGACATGGAATACATTGCCCGCCGGTCGATCCGGCTCGATTTGCAATGTATCGTAAAAACGGCGCTTCTCATTTTTACCCACGATGGTGCACGCTGAGAAAACACGATGAGGATCGGAGGAACATACATGAACGATACACAGTCCCCGCAGGCAGGCAGCGGGAAGGTCGAGGTCACGCTTCTGGATATTCTGAAGCTGCTGCTCTCCAAGAGCTACTGGCTGCTGCTTGCCGGCGTTCTCGCAGGCGCCTGCGTTTTTCTGGTCACGACCTTCCTGATCACGCCGACCTATGAATCCCGCGTCAGCTTCTATGTGTATAACAGCACGAACAACAACGTGCAGTCCGGCACGATCAATAACGGCGACCTGCAGGCCGCCGAGAGTCTGGCCACGACCTATTCCAAGATCCTGGCCAGCAATTCGATCCTCGACGCCGTGCTGCAGGAGCTTGGCCCGGATGTATCGCTGTCGCGCAAGAGCCTCAGCGGCATGGTTTCGGTATCTGTTATCACAGATACCCAGCTGCTCGAGGTCGTCATCACCTCGACGGACCCGGCCTTTGCCTGCCGGGTCGCAGGAGCCTTCGCCAAGGTCGCGCCGACCGAGATCGTCCGCATCACAAAGGCCGGCGGCGTCGAGATCGTTGACCAGCCGGAGGTACCGACGGACAAGGCCTCCCCGCGCACCGTCTTCGACACCGCGATCGGCGTGATCATCGGTGTGATGGTGGCCGCCGTCATCGTGATCCTGCGGACGCTCGCCGACACGACGATCTATCTGCCGGAGGATATTGAGAACATGGTCGGCATCACGGTGCTCGGGCAGATCCCGGACATCAATTCCGCCGATGACAACTACGCTTACTGGACCGTAACGGAAGAAGGTGCCGCTAAAAATGAAAAAGAGTAATAATAAAGCAGCAGCTGAGGCTATCACGGTCAATCGCCGCAGGCTGCTGAACAACGACGCCCCCTTCGCCATGAAGGAGGCCTATGTCAAGCTTCGCACCAGCCTGATGTTCTGCATGACGGCGGACAAGGCGCGGCCCTGCAAGACCTTCGCCGTCACGAGCGCAAAGCCCTCCGAGGGCAAGAGCCTGACCGCTGCGAATATCGCCATCAGCTATGCCATGCTCGGCAAGCGTGTCCTGCTGATCGATGCCGACATGCGCAAGCCAACGCAACGCCGTCTCTGGAAGGTCGAGCTTTCTACAGGCCTGTGCGACTACCTCGCCAAGATCTGGCAGCTCGAGCTGGCGAAGGTCACGGAGCTGCCCCTCTGGATCGTCTGCACCGGTACGATCCCGCCGAACCCGTCCGAGCTGCTGTCCTCCGACCGCATGAAGGGTTTCGTGGAGAGCTGCGCGGACTACTACGACTACGTTATCATCGACACGCCCCCGATCAACACAGTTGCCGACGCACAGATCATCTCGACCTTTGTCGACGGTGTCGTGCTCGTGGCGCGCTCCGGCAATACGACTGCAGACGAGCTGAATGCCGCGACTGCCGCTGTACGCCGCGCGGGCGGGAATCTCTGCGGCGTCGTGCTGAACGGTCTGAACATGAAATCCGTGAAATACGCCAGCAAGTACAAATACGGCGATAAGTACGGCTACCGCTATTCCTACAGTGAGTCCTATGGCGCAAAGTGACCCCATGATCGACCTGACGCTCGACTACCACGCGCATATCCTGCCCCGCTGCGACCACGGCAGCGACGGCGTGGAGACGTCTCTGCGGCAGCTCGCCATGGCCGCCGAGGCAGGGATCCGGACCGTCTGCGCCACGCCGCACTTCTACCCGCACCGCGAGAACGCCGCCGCCTTTCTGGAGCGCAGAGCGCGCTGCGCTGCGGCGCTGCCGCGCAGGCCGGAGCTTCCGCGCATCCTGCTGGGGGCCGAGGTCCTGATCTGCGACGGCATGGAACGGCTTGACGACCTTCCCCGCCTGTGTCTGGAGGGGACGAACGAGCTGCTGCTGGAAATGCCGTTTTACGCGTGGCCGTCCTCCCTGTGGGATACGCTGTTCGCCCTGTGTGAGCGGCAGGACGTCCGCATCGTTCTGGCCCATGCGGACCGATACCCGAAGGAAAATATCGAAAGGCTGATCCGGGAGGGCATCCCGCTTCAGCTCAATGCCGTCTGCCTGACGAAGCCGATCAAACGCAGACGATATCTGGAATGGATCCAAAACGGCTATGTCAAATACCTCGGGAGCGATATCCATATGCTTGGAGACGGCTACCGGGATTGGAAGAAATGCAAAACGCTTTTGGAAAAGAAGCTACGCTGAGAGAAGGAACGCCCATTGCACGCCACAGAAACATCGCTGCCGCTCGTTTCAATCATCATGCCTGCCTTTAACGGAGAACCCTATATCGGCGCTGCCATTCGCTCCGTTCTCGCGCAGAGCTATGCGCGCTGGGAGCTGCTGATCCTTGACGACGGCTCTGCCGACCGAACGGCGGAGATCGCAGAGGCCTTTGAAAAATCCGATCCCCGGATTCGCCTATTCCGCAATCCAAAGAACCTGGGCGCGGCGCAGACGCGCAACCGCGGCTTTGCTCTGGCGCAGGGCGAATGGATCGCGCTGCTGGACTGCGACGATATATGGCATACAGACAAGCTGGAAAAGCAGCTTGCTCTTGCATCGCGCGGTGATATTCTCTACTGCTCCTATGCACTGATAGACGAGAGCGGCAAACACCTGTCCGATTTTCTCGTTCCGGAGTCGACGGACTACGAGGCCATGCTGCGGGAAAGTGTTTTAAGCTGCTCCACGGTGCTGCTGCGCCGTTCGATCCTCGCCGGGCAGCGCTTTCCGACGGAATACTATCATGAAGACTATGTATTCTGGCTTGGGCTTCTGAAGGCCGGATACCGGGCGATCGCCTGCACGGAGGTGCTGGCGGATTACCGTCTTGTAAAGGGCTCCCGCTCCAGCGACAAGCGAAATGCGGCAAAAAACCGCTGGCTGATCTATCGCAGGGTGGAAAAGCTGTCAATTTGGAAATCCGCAGCCGTTTTTTCAGTCTATGCCTGCCATGCGCTGCGGAAGCGCAGGAGGGCACGATGAAGGTACTTCTGCTCTCCCACAACCCGGTCACGACCTATAACAACATGGGCAAGACGTTTCTGTCCCTTTTTTCCGCATTCCGCCCGGAGGAGCTTTGTCAGCTCTACCTCTACCCCGCCGTACCGGATACGGCCTGCTGCGGCAGCTATTATCGCTTCACGGATCGCGAAGCGCTGCATTCCATCTGGGACCGGCATGCCGTCGGCGGGGAGATCAGCCCAGATTCGGCGTGCCATGACAAATTCACCAGCGAAAAAGAGGAGCGAACCTATCGTTCGCCCCGCAGCCGCTCCGAGCCCATGCGTCTGGCCCGCGATCTCATCTGGCGGCTCAGCCGCTGGGATCATCCCGGCCTGAAGGCATGGCTCGACCGCGAAAGGCCCGACGTTCTTTTCGTCGCGCCCGGCAAGCAGGAGCTGCTGTACGGCATTGCGCTGACCCTTGCGCGCGAGCGGCATATCCCGATCGTGAGCTATATCTGCGACGATTTCTATTTCCTGCAGGGGCAAAATGCCTTTTGGGCAAAGCTCCGGCAGAAGCGCCTGCGCCGCAAAATCGCGGCCCTGCTGCAGGAGACCGCCCTGACCGTGACGATCTGTCCCGAGCTTGCGGCGCGATACCACGAGAGCTTCGGCGCAGAGGTGACGGACGTGATGACCTGCCCGCCGTTTGCCGTTCATCCCTATACGGAGCCGGGCCGCGACGCTTTGCACCGCTGCCTGACCTACATGGGGAACCTCGGCTGCGGCCGCGGCCAGCCCCTGCTGGAGCTTGGGCAGACGCTGGACGCGCTGAACCGGCAGGAAGGGACCGATTTTACGCTGGAGATCTATACTGATCACAAATACCCGGAGCTGCTGGAGCGTCTGGCGGCCTGCCCGGCGATCCGCATGCACGGCTTTGTCACCGGGAAAGCATATCAGGCAGCCTTTGACGGCGCCGATGCCTTTGTCCATGTGGAGGCCTTTGACGAAGAGAACCGGGACCGCGTCCGCTATTCCGTCTCCACCAAGATCATCGAGAGCCTTGCCAGCGGCAGGCCCCTGCTGGCCTACGGGCCGGAGGATGTCGCCTCCATGGCCTATCTGCGCCGGAACGGCTGCGCCGCGCTGGCCAGTTCCATGCAAGAGCTTCCCGCCGTCACAAAGGCCGTTCTGACGCAGGAGCCATATCGCTGGCAGCTCGTTGAGCGCGCCGCGGCAGTTGCCAGACGCGAGGCCGATAACAGCGCGCGCCTGCATGCGCTGCTGGAGCGCGTGGCTGCGGAGGGAGCAAAATGAAAATTCTGCAGATCAACTGTGTCTATGGGACCGGGAGCACCGGCCGCCTGACGCAGGCGATCCACACCCGTCTGCTGGCAGAGGGGGTCAAATCCGTTGTCTGCTGCGGCCGCGGCCCGCGCAGTACAGACCCGCACGTCCATAAGGTCTGCGGGGAGCTGTACGCCAAGGCGCAGCATGCCGAGGCCGATCTGACCGGACTGGTTTACGGCGGCTGCGTGCTCTCGACCGCACGCCTGCTGTACATTCTCCGGCGAGAAGCGCCGGATATCGTCCACCTTCAGTGCATCAACGGCTATTTCGTCAATATTTTCCGTCTTGTCCGCTGGCTGAAACGGCACCGCATTCCAACGCTGCTGACGCTCCACGCAGAGTTCCCCTATACCGCCAACTGCGGTATTGCGGCAGACTGCGAAAAGTGGCGCACGGGGTGCGGCCATTGCCCGCAGCTGCGGGCGCAGACCGGCTCCCTGCTGTTTGACCGAACGGCAGCCGCATGGAAGCGGATGCGGGATGCATTCGCCGGGTTTTCCAACTGCACCGTCGTTTCCGTCTCGCCCTGGCTTCGGGGCCGGGCGGAGCAGGCGCCAGTTCTGGCCGGGCTGCACCATGTGACCATTGGAAACGGCGTAGAGACCGCGATATTCCATCCGGTGGCTGCAGCTGACCTGCGGCGAAGATACACATCCGCCAGACGCAGGCTCGTGCTCCATGTGACGGCGTCCTTCTCCCCCGAGCAGGGCAGCCTGAAGGGCGGATGGTACGTTCTTGCCCTTGCAAAGCGCATGCCGGACGTCACATTCGCCGTCGTGGGAAACCGCGATCCGCTGCAGAGTGTTCCGGACAACGTGCTGGATATCGGCCGATTGGAGGATCCGGCAATGCTTGCGGCGTGGTACAGCGCCGCAGACGCCGCACTGCTGACGAGCCACCGTGAGACCTTCTCGCTGGTAACTGCCGAAAGCCTCTGCTGCGGCACGCCGGTCGTTGGCTTCCACGCAGGCGGGCCTGAGAGCATCGCGCCGCCATCCTGCTGCGAATTTGTGCAATATGGCGATCTGGACGCGCTGGAACATGCCCTGCGCAGCCGGTTGGAAGCCACACCGGACCGGGCGGCGATTGCCGCAGATGCCGCAGCACGGTTCAGTATGGAGAATATGTATCGTGCCTATAAGGCTGAGTATACGGCGCTTTCGTTAATGGCAGATAAATTGGAAAGCAAAGAGGTCAAACTGTGGAAAAGCAGAAAACACATCTGACAGAACACCAAACACTCCTGTTGGAGATGCTGCATGATTTTGACCAAGTCTGTCGAAATCATAACATACATTATCAGTTATTTGCCGGAACTGCACTTGGCGCTGTAAGACACGGGGGATTCATTCCGTGGGATGATGACATTGATGTTATTCTCATGCGCGACGAGTATGAACGCTTCTTCCGAGAAGCCGCAGGCGACTTTGACACATCGGTCTATTATGTTCAAAAAGATAACAGCCCACATTGGCCGATGCAATTCTCGAAGCTCCGGCGAAACGGAACTGCCTGTATGGAAAAATATCATCCGAAGGACAAATTGGTACACCAAGGCGTTTATATCGACATTTTCCCATGTGATAATCTGGCAAATAATGGCTTGATCCGAAGGCTTCAGTTTGCTGCATCTAAAGTTGTCATCGCCAAAGCGCTGTATGATCGTGGCTATGAAACAAACAGCATTGCAAAGAAGCTGTTTATGCAGTTTTGCCGCGTTTTGCCGCGCCGTCCTCTTGAGGAATTCTGCATACGCAGGAAGGACGCAGGCACAGAAATGGTACATTCCTTTCTGGCAGCTTCCAAAAGCTATAAAAAGAACCTTTTGCCCCGGGAATGGCTCAACAACACAATGGAAATCCAATTTGAGGATTTCACGTTCCCGATCTCACGGCATTATGACGCTCTTTTGCGAAATTTATATGGAGATTACCATCGGATTCCCTCTCCAGAGGAGCGTAAATGTAAGGAACATGCCGCAATTCTGGACCTAGAGCATTCCTATACTGAATATCTGGACAAGCAAGCTACTATGTCAATCAAAATACATACAAAATGTATTCGATAAAGAAGCAGGAGGGTGATCGATGTAACATTTCGCTAAGTTTCGAAGGTACATGTATTCAAATTATTTCAGAGAGGGGTAAAACAACATGAGGAAAGCCATTTCTATACTGCTCGTATTCGTGATGTGTCTATCGCTTCTCCCGGCGAATGCCATCGCAAAAGATAGCAGTAGAACCGAGCTGCCCTTAAGTACCGAATTGAATAAGGGCAGCGAAATTCCCGGTACCGCTTACCACGTTATTTCCAAGAAAAACTACTCCATCGCGCCGGATATTTCCGAGTCCGTGATTATCACGAACAACGACGCGGGCAACTCCCAGACCGTTGCCAACGTCATGCAGGTCAACCCGAATGAGGGACGGGCGAAGATTGTGGCCGGTTACGGCAACCGCAACCCGAAGGAGCTTGGCTGGACGCTGAAGACCACGACCGAGCAGGCGCACGTCTACGAAAGGGAGACGGGCCTGAACGTCGTCGGCGGCGTCAACGCCTCGTGGTTCAACATCAACACCGGCGAGCCCTCCGGCTATCTCGTGATGAACGGTGTCGTGCATCACGATAACTCCAGCCGCGCCTTCCTCGCCGCGTTTGACGACGGCTCCGTCAACGTCTTCCGCGAGGGCACGACCCTTGCGCAGGCCGAGGCCAGCCAGAGTGAAAAGCAGGGCAAGGCCGTTCAGATCGTCGAGGCGGTCGACGCGCTCGTCGCCATGGTCTGGGATGGCAAGGTCGTTGTTTCCCAGTCCGGCAACGGCGGCTATTACCCGCGCACCAGCGTCGGCGTCAAGGCCGACGGCACGGTCGTCCTGTTCCAGGCAGACGGCACCATGGCCCCCCGCTCCGTCGGCTACACCGCCGAGGAAGAGGCCCGCATGATGGTCGCGCTCGGCTGCGTGGCGGCCATCCAGCTCGACGAGGGCGGCTCCTCCACCTACCTCTCCCAACGCGAGGGCGAAAGCGACCTGACCATGCGCAACACACCCGCAGGCGGCAGCGAGCGCGTGGTCTCCGGCACGATCCTTGTCGTCTCCACCGTGGCTGCCTCCGGCGAGTTCGACCACGCCGCCGTCACGCCTGACGGCGAATACTACACACCCAATTCCACGGTCGAGCTGACGGCCAGCGCCATGGACTTCTCCGGCGCTCCGGCAAAGGCGCTCCCCGCGGACGCCGTCTTCACGGTCAGCGATGCGGCCATGGGCACTGTGAGCGAGACCACTGTCAATGGCAGCGGCGCTTCCGCCGTGTTCACTTCGTCCGGCAAGACCGGCGACGTGACGATCGACCTAATCAGCGGCGGCAAGACGGTCGGTTCGACCATCCTGCATGTGCAGGAGCCGGACGCCCTTTCGTTCGCGTCGAGTGAAGTCAACCTCAACTATAACGACGTCAGCGACCTTGGCTTCCGGGCGACCTATCAATCCGAGCAGGTCCATCTCAAGGACGGCGACATCAACTGGGCCATCTCCGACCCGGATGCAGGTTCGTTTGCGAACAACCGGTTCGCCGTCACGAGCAACGTGAAATACTCCGGCAGCCCGACCGTCACCGCCACGCGCGGCGACCTGAGCGCCACAGTTACCGTGAATATCGGCATGGAGCCGACCATGATCCTCGACGGCGGCGATGAGGACCCGTGGGATTATTCCACCATCGGCACGACCGTCGAAAGCTTTGGCGGCATGGCCTCCAATGCAGTCGCGACCTATCACTATGCCGGCCGCGGCGGCGTCGTCAAGGGCTCCATCGTCTCCGATACCGCCGAGGAATATGCCGACATCGTCCGCTTCGGTCATAAGGCCATCAAGCTGGAATATGACTGGACCGGTCTCACCGGTACCGATGGTGCCTGTCTCGGCCTTGGCGACAATCTCGCCATTGACGGCACGCCGACAGCGCTTGGCGTCTGGGTCTATATTCCCGAGGGAGTCCCTGTCCCGTGGCTGCGTGCCCAGATCGCCACCAGTACAAATAATGGCCAAAGCTGGACGAACGCCTATGTCAATTTCAGCAATGGCAGCGCGGGGAGCGGCGAGGGGCTGAAGACCGGCTGGCAGTATCTTGAGGCTGATCTTACTCAGTACGCCGGTGCCCTGATCCGCGCCAACAGCGGCATGCTGTTCCGTGCGATGGTCACTACCGGCGGCATCGGCTGGTACACCACCGACGGCGTCAAGCTCGACAAGGGCGACCTGAAGGGCTACATTCTTCTCGATAATTTCTGCGTCGTCTACGGCGCAAACAATCAGGACGTCACGGCTCCGGTCGTGACCTCCATCCAGCTCGTCAACGACGACGGCACCAAGACAGAGCTCGAGAACGGCATGACCCTCCACTCCGACAAGCTCCGCTTTTTCGTCACCTACCACGACAGCGAGGAGACCGATCCCTACGCCACCGGCGTGGAATCCGCCTACTTCTACTTCGACGGCACCTATCGCGGCAAGTACGATTGTGACATTCTCGGCAGCACCTCCGGCCTGATGCACTTCGGCAACGGCCTGCACTCCATCACGTTCTACCTGAAGGACGGCTACGGCAACGTAACCCGCGAGACCCGCTACTTCACCGTCGAAGCCGAAAAGCCGGACGTGCCGAACATTGCGCTGAACACGCTGGGTGTTCCCACCGTCGGCAAAACGTGGCAGCTGGCGCTGGAGAGCGATGATCCCGCTTCCGTCACCTCTCTGACAGCAGCCATCTCCGTCACGCGCAGCTATCCCGTTGCGAACGCCACCTTCCCCGAGGGCGTGACGGGTACCTGGAGCTACGATCCCTCCAAGGGCGTCGTCTCCGTGGAGATCACCGCCATTGACCACGCGAAGTATACGGCTGGTGCGCTGGCCACGGTCGACATTCCCATCCCCACCTCCGTCACAGAGGGCAGCAGCATCAACGTGCAGGTCACGAAGGGCTCCTACGGCTGCAAGCAGACGGAGAACCTCGATATCAGCGACCTGAACCAATATGCGACCGGCTTCACCACGCCCGTCGCGAATTATCCGATCGAGGCCATGTACCGCATCACGGCGGAGACCGCCGTAGCAGGCAGCAAGGCCACCGCGACCGTGACCGTCGTGCGCGACGGTGCTGCGGCAGCCGGCGTCAGCGTCTATGCCAATGACGTCCTGCAGGGTCAGACTGACGAGAACGGCCGGATCGACATCTCCGGCCTGACGGCAAGCGAGGGCAGTGTGAACCTGCGCGCCGAGGACGCCGAGGGCAACTGCTCCTATCAGATCACCCTGTTCAGCTACAACGCCGTGGGCGACGAGACCGGCGCACCCTACAATATCATCTACGCCCTCTCCCCTGCCGCAGACGGCAAGACCATCACCTGGATGAGCGACCCGCGCCACAGCGCCGCTGCCGCCATAGCCGAGCTTTCCACCAGCGCAGATCTGAGCGAAGCCACGCAGATCGAGGGCACGAGCCGCCTGATCTCCTACTCCGGCAGCAAGCAGATCAACCGCGTGAACGGCGTGACGCTGAGCGGCCTCACCACAGGCGCGACGTATTACTACCGCGTCGGCGACGGCACAGTCTGGTCCGCCATCCGCAGCTTCACCGTCCCGGCAGCCGGGAAGCAGACCCGCTTCTTCCTGCTGGCGGACATTCAGGAGGAGGCCGCCCTTGAGGGCATGGTCCGCATCGCCGATCATCTGGCCGGGCAGTATCCCTTCGGCGTTCAGCTCGGCGACGCTGTGGACAATGTCCGCTACTACAACCAGTGGGACGACGCACTGAAGCTCTTCACGCTCGACGGCATCCGCGACACCGATGTACTCCACGTCATCGGCAACCACGAGGCAGACGACAGCGGCAACGGCGCCATCGCTGCCAGGAGCGTGTTCGGCGTTCCCGCCGCCTGGTACTCCGTGGAGCGGGGCGACGTGTACATCGCCGTGCTGAACCACACCTCCGACAAGGACACCCTGCAGCAGTTCGCACAGTGGCTGATCGAGGACGCTGCGAAGACGAGCTGCACCTGGAAGGTGCTGGTCACGCACGTCCCCGCCTACTATACCAACCCCACCGGCGGCGGCGAGATCTATCAGCAGTATCTGCCCGCAGCCTGCGACGCAGCCGGGATCGACTTCTACTTCTCCGGCAATGACCACAGCTACGCCCGCACCGCTCCCTTGACGGCCGGTCAGGTGGAGGAAAAGGGCACCGTGTACTACATCTGCGGCTCCACCGGCGGTAAGTCCTACTCCATCGTGGATAATAAGGACTTCCACTTCGAAAAGGCCACGCTCGACTTCGAGAGCATCTATGTCGACGTCACCGCCGACCGCTTCCAGGCTACCGTTACAGCGTATAATGTGGCAGAGGACGGAAGTAAGACCGTGCTGGATCAGTACAGTAAAAGGAAGACCCCGCTGTGCGAGAATGATGAACACACATACGATTACGACAGCGACACGGATATCCTTTCCTGTGAGGTCTGCGGCTACGAGACCGGCGCGAAGGAAAGCGCATATCCCGGCTGGGCAAAGGATACGAAGACGGGAAGAATGCGCTATTTCATCGGCGGCAGCCCGGTCACGGGTGCTTTGGTCCTCCCGGATGGCACCTACTCGTTCGATCAGGACGCTCTTGCCTATCAGGGCACTTATGAGCTCAATGGTGAGCAGTGCGAATTTGACAGCGGCCGCTTTGTCCGCTGCACAACGGCAGATGTTGTCGACGCTGGTCTGTGCGGTCAGACAGTCTACTATGTCTTCTACCGCGACGGTAGGTTTGCAGTTGGTGGTTCCGGTGCCATGAATGACTATGAGTTCCGCGGTGTGACCCCGATCCGCAAGCATAACGGTCAGATCAAGCAGATCATCATTGGCAAGGATATCACCTATATCGGTAAGTTCAATTTCAATTGGTGCAGCAAGTTGCAGAGCGTGACCTTCGAAGAGGAAACCAAGCTGGAGCGCATCGGCTGGGGTGCCTTTGGCTACAGCAGCCTGCCCTCCATCACCATTCCCGATTCTGTTACGCAGATCGACGGCTATGCGTTCTACTATTGCTCCAAGCTGACCGATGTTACAATCAACGAGGCCAGCAAACTGGCAGTGCTCGGGGAGTATGTCTTCAAAGCCGATACCCGGATCACAAGTCTTTACATTCCCGATGGGGTTGTGAAGATCGGCACTGATATCTTCCGTGATGCGCACGACACCGTAACGCTTTCCGTTGCCGCAAACTCTTACGCACAGAGCTACGCCGAAAAATATGGTCTGGCCTATGTTGCCAGACCTGTTCCCGCAGTGATCATCGCCAGCGGCAGCTGCGGCGACAACGCAGCCTGGGAGCTGGACAACGAGGGTACGCTCAAGATCACCGGCAGCGGCCCCATGGCAGACAACAATACAAACCAGACCCCGTGGGAGGCCAATAAGCATCAGATTAAGCAGATCGTCATCGGTAAGGATATCACAGCCATCGGCAGATTCAACTTCTTCTGGTGCAATAAACTGCAGAGCGTAACCTTCGAGGAGGGCACAAAGCTCGAGCGTATCGGTTGGGGTGCCTTTGGCTACAGCAGCCTGCCTGCTATCACCATTCCTGACTCTGTTACCCGGATCGACGGCTATGCGTTCTACTATTGCTCCAAGCTGACCGATGTTGCGATCAGTGAGAACAGCAAGCTGGAAAGCCTTGGCGAATATGCATTTAAAGCCGACACCAAAATGACCTCTCTGTACATTCCTGACGGCGTTACAAAGATCGGCACCGCGATCTTCAAGGATGTCAGCGGCGTAACGCTCTCCGTGGCCGAGAATTCCTATGCACAGGCCTATGCGGAAAAGTACGGCATCGCCTATACCGCCCGCCCTGTCCCCGCGGCCATCATTGCCAGCGGCAGCTGCGGCAACAACGCAGCCTGGGAGCTGGACAACGAAGGTACGCTCAAGATCACCGGCAGCGGCCCCATGGCGGACAACAGCACAAACCATTCTCCGTGGGAAGCGTATAAGCATCAGATCAGGCAGGTCATTATCGGCAAGGATATTACAGCCATCGGCAGATTCAACTTCTTCTGGTGCAGCAGGATCGAAAGCGTTTCCTTTGAAGCAGGCTCACAGCTCGAGCGCATCGGTTGGGGAGCCTTCGGATACAGCAGCCTGAAGACGATCGCCATTCCGGACAGTGTGACCCGGATCGACGGCTATGCGTTCTATTACTGCTCTAAGCTGAGTGACGTGACGATCGGCGAAAACAGCCGCCTTGCAAGCATAGGCGAATATGTTTTCAAGGCTGATACGAGCCTGCACAGCCTCTATATTCCCGACAGCACAGTCCAGATCGGCGCTAACATCTTCCTCGACGCTGTCGCCAATGTGACACTGTCCGTCGGTGAGAACTCCTATGCGCAGGCCTATGCGGAAAAGTTCGGCATTGCCTATGTTGCCCGTCCCGTTCCCGTGCGGATCGTCGCCAGCGGAAGCTGCGGCGAGAATGCACTTTGGGAGCTGGATTCCGAAGGCACTCTGAAAATCAGCGGCAGCGGTCCCATGGCTGACAACGAGACAAACCACGCCCCATGGGAAGCCTGCAAGCAGCAGATCAAGCAGGTTGTCATCGGCAAAGATATTACCTATATTGGCAAGTTTAACTTCTTCTGGTGCAGCAAGCTGGAAACTGTGACCTTTGAAGCGGACTCGAAGCTCGAGCGCATCGGCTGGGGTGCCTTTGGCTACAGCAGCCTCGAGACGATCACCATTCCCGACAGCGTCACCAGACTGGATGGCTATGCCTTCTATTACTGCGCAAAGCTGACCGATGTGGAGATCAGCGAAATGAGCACTCTCACCAGCATGGGTGAATATGTGTTCAAGGCCGATACTAGGATGTCCAGCCTGTATATTCCGGATGGCGTAACAGCCATGGGCAAGAACATTTTCCTTGACGCTGCGGAGGTAACGCTCTCTGTCGCGGCCGGCTCCTATGCGCAGGCCTATGCAGAAATCTATGGCATCGCCTATACGCTCCGCGGCGAAGCGGATGCGCAGGCCATTGCCGAATTCTCAGGCGAGATCGATATGTCGCCCATTGAGGATGAGTTGGCCGTGTTCGAGGAAGCATTTCTGGAACAGAACGAACGTTAAATAACAACCGCCACAGGGGCCTTGCGCCCCTGTGGCAATCAAACTTGTGAGGATCCATATGCAAAAATTTGACTTCAAGCCTTTGATTCTGAAAATTCTATACAGCTTTGCAGGGGCAATCGTGTGTCTGCAGGTCATACATATGGATCGCGCTGTCAGTTTCTGCTTCTATGCCACCTTTTATCTGACGCTGATATTCTGGATTACATGCGCATTGCAAAGGATGGAGCGACTCGAATTCTGGATGCTTGCCGGAATACTCATTGCATTTGTCAGTGTTCTGATTAATGCCGCCCTCAGCAGTTCAGTGATCACGATACAATACCTTAAAAAACTGTTATCATTTTTTAGCACTATACTCTTTTTTTCAGCTGCCTATAAATCAGTGCCAAATGCCTCTGTCCGCCGTTGGATCTACGGCATTCTGGATCTCGTATCTGCCTATCTGATCGTCGCCTACTTTTATCAGGGCCAGCGAGCCTATCTGTTCCATGGCGTTGTTTCAAACTATCTGACCTTTGGCTTTACCAATCCGAATTTGACCGGATTGTTTCTTGCGGGAATGATCATGCTGGAAATGAATCGTCTTCCCGCACTGACGCGCTCGTGGCAGTGCATTCCGGCATGGGCAGAAGTCTGCTTTCTGCTGTTCTTTCTCTGGAAAACGCAAGCTCGGAATGCTCTGCTTTCCGTTATTCTGTATCTGGTTGTTTTCTTTGTTCTGTCCCTGCGGAAAGCAGATCAGCTCCATTTTGGGAAGACCTTCTCCAAAATTGCAGCCGTATGGCCGCTCCTCTTTGCCGGAGCATATATTCTGTTTCTGCAGCTGCCCGGCGTGATCAGACTGTTTTCATTTTTGGAATCTGCCGGTAAGGACCTCACATCGCGCATGGAGATATGGCTGCGTGCATTGCGTCTCTGGCTCTCCTCCCCCATCTTCGGTGCCTACGCGCAGGCGAGCGGTGGTTTGGGGAGCAGCCAGTTCCATAACACACACATCGATATTCTGGTATCCTACGGACCGATCGTTTTGTGTATTGTCTGTTTTGCACTGTATTCCCTGATCTATATGAGTGGAAAACGTCAATCCCGGCAGCAGTTTCTTTTTACGATCGGCTTCACCTGTGAGATCATCCTGGGCGTCGGCGAGGCAGCGATTTTTTCCGGCGGATTGGGCGTGTATCTGTACGCCGGTACCTTCCTGCTGCTCCGAAACCTTTGTCAGCCGGAGGCCGGCATGGAGGCTGCACCATGAACCTCATTTTCTTATCCAATTTCTATAACCATCATCAGGGGCCGCTATGCCGTGCACTGGCTGCCCAAGACGGCGTCTCGTTCCGCTTTCTGGCCAGTGGATCGATCTCACTGGAGCGGCGCGCGATGTGGGGCGAGATCAGGGATCTTCCGGATTTTGTTGTCACGCCGCGTACCCCGGCAGAATGGGTCGAAGCATCCCATGAAATTCTTGCAGCAGATGCCGTGATCGTCGGCTCTGCGCCGCAGATCCTGCTGAGGGAACGCCTGCGGGAAGGAAAGCTGATCCTGCGCTATCAGGAGCGCCCTCTGAAAAACGGCTTGGCGCCCCTGAAATTTCTGCCGCGAATGATAAAGTGGCACCGTTGGAATCCCTCTAACAAGCCGGTGTATCTTCTGTGCGCCAGTGCCTATGCCGCCGGGGATTATGCAAAAATGGGATTGTTCCGCGGGAAGTCCTACAAATGGGGATACTTTCCTGCTGCACTTCCCTATGATACGGAAGCGCTGCTCTCACAAAAAGAGCCGGGCAGTATATTCTGGGCGGGGCGCTTTCTGGCTTGGAAGCATCCGGATGATGCGATCCGGCTTGCGGCTCGGCTGCGGGATGCAGGCTATTCGTTTTCTCTGCGTATAGCGGGAAGCGGGACATTGGAACCGAAGCTGCGTGGAATGATCGCACAATATGCTTTGGAATCTCAGGTCTGCCTTCTGGGTAGCCTGTCACCGGAGCAGGTGCGCCGGGAAATGGAACGCAGCGCAATATTTCTGTTTACTTCGGATCGGCATGAGGGCTGGGGTGCTGTGTTGAACGAGGCCATGAACAGCGGCTGCGCAGTCGTTGCCAGTGACGCAGCCGGCTCGACGCCCTATTTGGTCGAGAATAGCGTAAATGGCTGTGTCTATCGCGCTGGGAATAGGAATGAACTATACGAAAATGTCGTAGGGTTGTTGGAGCAGCCATCTACACGGGAAGCAATGGGCAAACATGCCTATGAGACCATCACAAACACCTGGAATGCTCAAGAAGCCGCCCGTCGGCTGGTCGATTTGATCCGGGCCATTTCAGAGGGGGTTCCGTCCCCCGAACTCTATTCGGAAGGGCCGTGCAGCCGCGCTTAGCCACTGCTGGCATATATCGCAAATATGAAAGTATCTTTTTTCAGCCGACGTGCCGCCAAAAACGCGGGCTGGCTGGTCGCAGGTAGAGTCCTGCACATGGCACTGGCCTTTCTGGTCAATCTGCTCACTGCACGCTATCTGGGGCCGAGTAACTATGGTCTGGTCAACTATGCCGCCCTGTATACCGCCTTTTTCACATCCTTTGCCACTCTGGGGTTGAGTTCACTCCTTTTGAAGGACTTTATGGATGACCCGGAGGGTGCCGGAACTACAGTTGGAACGGCGATCGCAATGCGGCTGCTGTCCAGTACGCTGTCTGCGGTCAGCATTCTGGCCATAGTGGCCGCTGTGGACCGTGGAGAGCGCTTGACCATGACCGTGGTAGCGCTTTACAGCATGTCCCTGATCTTTCAGGCGTTTGATACCATTCAGTACTGGTTTCAAAGTCGGCTGGAGTCCAAATACGCAACGATTGCCACATCGGTTGGGTATATCATCGTCTCTTTCTACAAAGTACTCCTTCTGGTTTTGGGCAAGGACGTTCGCTGGTTTGCCATCTCCAACACAATCGATTATGCCGTAGCAGCCATTGTATTTCTGGGGCTGTACAAGTGGCGCGGCGGTCCCCGGCTGCATATTTCGCCTGCAAAGGGGCGCGCCCTTCTGCGCCAGAGCGGGAGCTTTATTCTCTGCGGCCTTATGGTGTCCGTCTATAACTGTACAGACCGCTTTATGCTCAAGCATCTGCTGGATGAGGCCTCCGTTGGCTACTACGCCACGGCTACCAGTCTGGCTACCGTGTGGACCTTCGTCCTGTCGGCTATCATTGATTCGATCACGCCCGGTATCATGCAGGCCCATCGGACGGATCGAGCGCAGTTCGTCCGGCATAACCGGCAGCTGTATGCCCTTGTTTTCTATCTTTCTGTTGCCGTCTCCGCCGTGATCACGCTGCTTGCACGACCGGCTGTCAGCCTGCTCTATGGGGAAGCGTACCTTCCGGCTGTCATGCCGATGCAGGTCATTACATGGTACACCGCATTCTCTTATCTGGGCGTGGCCCGCGGCGCGTGGGTGGTATGCGAAGGAAAGCAAAAGTACCTGACACCGCTTTATATCGGCTCCGCGTTGGTGAATGTGGCTCTGAATTTTCTGCTGATCCCCTGCTGGGGCGCAACAGGTGCTGCCGTTGCCTCCCTGCTGACGCAAATATCTACAACGTTCGTATTTCCGCTTCTCCTACGTCCGCTGCGTCCCAATGGGCTGCTGATGTGTCAGGCAATCCTGCTGCGTGATGTGTTTCCAAAGCGAAAGAAAACCGATAATTCGCAGAGAAAGGCATGCTGATTATGTCAAGATTTGAAAACAAAGTCCTCCTCATCACGGGCGGGACCGGCTCCTTCGGTCACGCGGTTCTGGACCGCTTTCTGACCACGGACATCCGCGAGATTCGTATCCTCTCCCGCGACGAGAAAAAGCAGGACGACATGCGCCACGCCTATCAGCTGGCCTGTCCCGCCTGCGCGGAGAAAATCAAATTCTACATCGGCGATGTGCGGGACTACCGCTCCATCGCCCCAGCCTTCCGGGGCGTGGACTATGTGTTCCACGCCGCCGCCCTCAAGCAGGTGCCCTCCTGCGAATTTTTTCCCATGGAGGCCGTCAAGACCAATGTGATCGGCTCCAACAACGTCATTGATGCCTGCGTGGAAAACCGGGTCAAGAAGGCGATCTTTCTCTCCACCGACAAGGCCGCCTATCCCATCAACGCCATGGGCATGTCCAAAGCTATGATGGAAAAGAACGTCATCGCCCGGTCGAAGCAGATGCTGGCAGACGATCCCGTGCTTTGCCTGACGCGCTATGGTAATGTCATGGCCTCCCGCGGCTCAGTCATTCCGCTGTTCTGCGACCAGATCGACGAGGGCAAGCCGCTCACCGTCACGAATCCCAATATGACCCGCTTCATGATGACGCTCAGCGACGCGGTCGATCTCGTCCTCTATGCCTTTGCGCACGGCGAACAGGGCGACCTGTTCGTGCAGAAGGCGCCTGCCGCGACCATCGAGACGCTGGCGCAAGCCGTGCTGGAGCTGAAGGGCTCCGACCTCGGTGTGACGACCATCGGCACGCGCCACGGCGAAAAGCTCTTTGAGGTGCTCGTCACGGCGGAAGAAATGCTGCGGGCCGAGGATCTGCCGGGATTCTTCCGCATTCCGGCGGACAACCGGAATCTGAATTACGACAACTATTTCAGCAAGGGCAATCCGGAACTCGGAAAGATCGAGCAGTACACCTCCCACAATACGCGGCGGCTGAATGTGGAGGAAATGAAGCAGCTGCTTCTGAAGCTGAAGCTGTTCGGAGGGACCTGCTGATGCATGTGCTGATCACCGGCGCGAACGGATTTGTCGGAAAAAATCTGACGCAGAGGCTTTTTGCGATCCGCGACTGCATGGACAAAACCCGGCCGGATTTGCAGATCAACGAAATATTCCTGTGCACGAGGGAGACTTCTCCGGAAGCGTTGGCCGACTTTTGTGCGCGGGCCGATTTCGTCGTTCATCTTGCGGGCGTGAACCGCCCCCGGAACGCGGAAGAATTTGCTGCCGGCAATACCGGTTTTACCCGGATGCTGCTGGAGCTGCTCCGGAAAAACGGGAACCGCTGCCCGGTGCTGCTGGCCTCCTCCATTCAGGCCAGTCTGACCGGGCGATACGCCGGAAGCGCCTATGGACAGTCCAAGAAAGCGGCGGAAGAGCTGCTGCTCTCCTATAGCCGGGAGACCGGCACGGACGGACTGATCTACCGGCTGCCGAATCTGTTCGGCAAGTGGTGCCGGCCCAACTACAATTCCGTGGTGGCGACCTTCTGCCATAACATTGCGCGGGAGCTCCCGATCACCGTTTCGGACCCGGCGGCAGAACTGGAGCTGGTGTACATCGACGATCTGGTCGACGAGCTTCTGAACGCTATGGAGGGCCGTCCCCACCGGACGGTGGGCGCGTACTGCACCGTTTCCGTCAGTCATGCTGTGACGCTGGGCGAGATCATCCGGCTGCTCCGAGGATTCCACGACCAGCCGCGGACGCTGCTGCTGCCGGAAATTCCGGCGGGCAGCTTTGCAAAGAAGCTGTACAGCACCTATCTGTCCGATCTGCCGCCGGAGAAAATTGCGTTCCCGCTGAAGATGAATGTGGACGAGCGCGGCAGCTTCACAGAACTGCTGAAAACAGCCTCCTGCGGTCAGGTCTCTGTGAATATTTCAAAGCCCGGTATCACCAAGGGGCAGCACTGGCACAACAGCAAGTGGGAGTTCTTTATGGTGGTCGCCGGGCACGGACTGATCCAGGAGCGAAGGATCGGCTCGGATGAAAAAATCGAATTCGAGGTCAGCGGCGACCAGATTCAGGCCGTTCATATGCTGCCGGGCTATACGCACAACATCATCAATCTGAGCGAGACGGAAAGCTTAGTGACGGTCATGTGGGCCAACGAGCTTTTTGACCCAAGCCGCCCGGATACCTACTTCGAGGAGGTGTGACCATGGGAAAGCTGAAGCTCATGACGATCATCGGCACACGGCCGGAGATCATCCGGCTGTCCGCCACGATCAAATGCTGTGACCGGTATTTTGAACAGATTCTTGTGCACACCGGGCAGAACTATGACTACACGCTCAATCAGGTGTTTTTTGACGATCTCGGTCTCCGCGCGCCGGACTATTATCTGGACGCCGCGGGCGACGATCTCGGCGCGACGATCGGGAACATTATCGACAGATCTTATAAACTGATGGCGCGGCTCAGGCCGGACGCGGTGCTCGTTCTGGGCGACACCAATTCCTGCCTTTCCGTGATCGGCGCGAAGCGTCTGCATATTCCGATTTTTCACATGGAGGCGGGGAACCGCTGCAAGGACGAATGCCTGCCCGAGGAGACGAACCGCCGCATCGTGGATATCATCAGCGACGTCAATCTCTGCTATTCGGAGCATGCGCGCCGGTACCTGATGGAGTGCGGAATGCCGAAGGAGCGCACGTTCGTCGTCGGCAGTCCCATGGCGGAGGTTCTGCGGGCAAGCCTTGAAAAAATCAAGGCAAGCGATGTCCATGCGCGTCTGGGGCTGACCAGGGGCCGCTACATCCTGCTTTCCGCCCACCGGGAGGAGAACATCGACACGGACTGCAATTTTATCCAGCTGTTCACCGCAGTCAACGCAATGGCCGAAACCTATAATATGCCGATCCTTTACTCCTGTCACCCGCGAAGCCGGAAACGGCTGGAGGCGACCGGCTTTCCCTTGGACCGCCGCGTGATCGCCCACGAGCCGCTGGGCTTCCACGATTATAATTGTCTCCAGATGAATGCCTTTGCGGTCGTCTCCGACAGCGGGACGCTGCCGGAGGAAAGCAGCTTCTTCCTGTCCGCAGGCAGTCCCTTCCCCGCCGTCAGCATCCGCACGTCTACCGAGCGCCCGGAAGCGCTGGACGCGGGCTGCTTCGTGCTGGCGGGGATCGACGCGGACAGCCTCCTGCGGGCCGTGGATATGGCCGTTTCGACGCAGGCGGAGGGCCGCTTCGGTACGCCTGTCACGGATTATACCGGAGAAAACGTCTCAACGAAGGTCGCCCGTATCATCCAGAGCTATACGGGCATTGTAAACAGGCTGGTTTGGCGAAAGGATGGATAAGGCACGTCCGCCGTTCCAGACACGCATGAATCAGCAAAGTCTGGGTATTCCGGGAAACCGATGTGATACCATTCTTTTTTGTGAAAGGAGGAAACAGTATGAAACGTATTGTCGCATGGATGCTTATCTGCATTCTCCTGATCGGCCTTTTGTCCGTCGTGGTCTGTGCAGCGGATGTTGACAGCCCTGAGGGGCAGGTGGAGATCGTCACCGATCCGACTGTGCCGTCTCCGCAGACCGGCGTGAGTGGGAGCCTGCTCATGGCAGCTGTCGGAATGATTGGTTGCTTGGGCGCGGCGGTCGCCGCTTTCAGGAAATCTTCTGTCAGATAAACAGCCGATGAATCCGGCCGGCGTCCTGAAACCGTTTTAGGGCGCCGGCTCGTCAACAGGGGACCAGGTATTATGAGTTCAAAGAAAGTAAAAAAAATAATTTTGATCGCCGTGGGAATGCTTTGCGCGCTCATCTGCGCAGCTTGCGGCGTGTTTCTCTATCAGTTCTACAGGGGTGCACAGAGTAAAACAGCGCTGGCGCAGCAGGTCAAAACAGCAGCGGCTCCCGCGGTTTCTCAGAAGCCAGCGAAGGATACATCCGCAGACACGCAGGAGCCGTCTGTTCCGGATACTGCGCCCGCAGAGGAGGAACCGACCGTTCTGCCGGTAGAGATTCCGATTGACTTTACGCAGCTCGCCGCAGTTTCTCCGGATATCTACGCGTGGCTGGAGGTGCCGGACACGCAGATCGACGAACCGGTTCTGCAGCATAGCGGCGATGATCTTTACTACAACTCACACAATGCCTACGGAGAGTATTACATGTGCGGCGCGGTCTTCTCGCAGGAGACCTATAACGATCGCACCTTTGACGCACCGATGACAATCCTCTACGGGCATGGAACAGTGCTCGGGCAGCCGGGCGCATTCCACGAACTCAACAGTTATGCGGAGCAGGACTACTTCGATATGCACCGCCAGATGTTCGTTTACACACCGTCTGCCATGTATGTCTATCGCGTGTTTGCAGCATTTGTACACGGACGGGAGCATCTGCTTTATTATTACGATTTTTCCGATCCTGCAATTTTTACAGGGTTTTTCCATACAGTCCGCCAGGCGGCAGATCCGGCATACAGCCATTTTGATGACAGCTGCATGCCGGAACCGGGTGATAAAGTTCTTGCACTTTCGACCTGCTTCGAGCCGGACAAAACCAGACGCTATCTCGTGATGGGTGTACTGGAAGAAGTACATCCGGCAGTCGATGACACCATAGGAGAGGAATAAGACCATGCAGCATACTCCAGATCAACAGTTTCCCGGAAGTGGCTCAAACCAGCCGGAACCGGCGGCACAGAAATCGAAAAACGGTCTCTGCCGTGCGTGGGTCGTTCTCGTCTGTATTCTGGCCGTTTTGGCCGTGGGGATGAGTGCGCTCGTGCTGCATGTGTATCTCAGCGGAAAAAACATCCGCAGGAGCAACGCCGCACCAAAGCTGGAAACGCTCGCACCGGCAGCGCAGACAGGAGAAACGGCGGAGAAAACAACGGAAAGCTCCCTGCGGGACGACTCTACCGTTCTGGTCAACGGCACGCATTACCGCTTCAACGATGAGATCCAGACATTCCTGCTGCTCGGCATCGACTCGCATATACCCGCTTACACGGACGGCAGCTGCAATGTGCACGCATTCAGCGACGCCATCATGCTGGCGGCCATGGACTTCCGAAACGAACGGATTTCGTTGATTGCCATTTCGCGCGATACAATGTGCGAATTTCAGGCCCTGAACCCCGACGGGACGGAAGGAGACCATGTTTACGGTCAGCTGGCACTGTCATTTTCTTATGGAGACGGTGACGCAAAAAGCTGTGAAATCACAAAGGACGCAGTCAGCCAGATTATGTGCGATCTGCCGATCGCGTCCTGCTCGGCACTGTACCTTGACGGCCTGCAGGAACTCAATGACGCGGTCGGCGGCGTGACAGTCACGATTCTAGAGGATATCGACTACGGCTATGCTTCCATGCAGCAGGGCGCGGAGGTCACGCTGGATGGTCCGATGGCAGAACAGTATATTCGGCGCAGAGAGCACACGGAAGTGGGAAATCCGAAACGCATGGAGCGCCAGAAGCAGTATATCATTGCTCTGCTGAAAAAAACGATGGAGACAGTTCGGCAAAACCCTGAGCGTATTCTGGATATCTATAACAGCATAAAAGGCGATGTCGTAACGGACCTGACAGCGGGCGAGATCGTGTATCTTGCTACAGCAGCTGCCAGAATGACCGTCGACTCAGAGATTCGCAGCCTTCCGGGGCAGGTTCGCCTGAGTGAAGACGGCTTCGCACAGTATTACCTTGATGAGAAGGGCCTTCTGGACATGCTTCTGGATGTTTACTATATTCCGTGCGAATAGATTTTTCACCCTGCCATGAGAAATCAACTGTTATAATGATCGTAATGACAGGTGGACTGGAAATGTCTCGATGCGGGATTATGCTGTGATGGCGAATGCGGCCATACGAAGGTACCAGATGGCACTGATCCTGATAATCGAAACGACACTTGCCGATTATCGGGATACGGTAGAGCAGAGGGCTGCGAAGAAGCACCAGAATCTGCTGACTGAGCTGCTTATGGAGCAGCTGCGGGCGGATGGTCTGAACGACCTTCTGATGATGGGCGCGGGCCTGTGGAAGCATGTGTTCTGCATATCGTCCTACTGCGTGGACGCGCAAAAAATGGCCGACGCCGTTGGCCTGAAATGCTGGGCGAACGACGGAAAGATCCGGTATTTTCTTTAATTCTGTTTTAAGGCAGATGGGCGGTTTCCGAAAGGAAGCCGCCCATTTTTGGCTGTATCAGGGTAAATGTCAAATGATGCTTACTTTTTTATATCACACTGTGTTGAGTTCCACAGCGACCTCCTGCGCAATGCGCTGCCGTTCCTCCTCACTCTCTGCCTGCGCGTATCGTTCCAGTGCGGCATCCCGCAGGTCCGCTGCCTGACGGGACCATACCTCAAACTCGCCCTTGGTCATCAGTCCGCTTCTGATACGGGCAAAATATTTTTTGTACGCCCGCTGGTGAACCTTCCAGACATCATTGTTTTCCACCTTGCTTCGGAAGCTGCTGCTCGCGCCGATCTCACGGCAGGTCTTGCCGTCCTGTCCCGGTGCAGCTCCGGTGCAATAGGCGTAGGTCGCCCCGGGTTTCTGCAAAAACCAGCGCCCGCAGTTGGCGCAGCGCTTCGGCACAAATCCCTTTTGCAGCCCCTTCATGAACTCCACATAAACAAAATCCAGCAGCCGGTCAAAGTACATCTTCTCGACGATCTCGGCTTTTTCCTTCTCGCCGCGGATGCGGTACTGCGTCTTCACCGGCGGCGCGTCTGTCTCAGGGTTTTCACCGAGACTGACGCCGCTGATAAAAGCTTCATATCCGCGCGAACAGATCATCGGTGCCAGAGGAATTTTCTTCTGGCCCTTTTTCTTTTCAAATACTGCGTCGGCAAAAACGCCGTCGAGAAACCACGCATACCGTTCCTGAATCAAACGAATATCGTCGATCTGCTGCATGAACGCGGGCAAATCGTTATCTTCCTGCATCATGAGCGCTGCAAAAGCATCCTGTGCTTCTCCGACCGCAAACGCCTCGACCGGCATATCGCCGAAGACGCGAAAGTCCTCAAGATACAGCCGATAGAGCGGCAGCGAAGCAAGTCCCTTCTTCATGTCCATGTAAGCACGCAGGACATCATCACTTTTTTCTTGAACGGCTGTGTTCAACTGATCCAGCAATTCCTGAAACGGCGCGACATCAAGGTTCAAAACTTCTGTCAGCACTGCTCCATACGGCTGCGGCTCCGGCCTGTCCTCCACCCAATAGGACGATGCACCAAATTCGACCTTGGTGTTTGTCTGCGGTCGATGGAAATCAAATATGTCTTTTCCTAAAACGCCCATAAGCTGTTTCCTCATTCGAGAATGTATTTGTATCGATATAGTGTATCTATTAAAATGATACATTACCTATTTTCAAAAGTCAATCCTTATGTTACGATATCGGTGCGGGAAATCGAAAATAAAAATCACAGCAACAAAATCGAAAGGAGGTGACAGTATGAATAAACTACACACCATCACAGCAGAAGATTTGCAAAACAGGACATATGATCCAACGCCGTTTCTCGTCGACGAACTCATCCCGGAGGGCTTACATATCCTCGCGGGTGCGCCGAAAATCGGCAAGTCTTGGCTGGCTTTGTGGCTCTGCTTATGCGTTTCGCAGGGGCAGCCGCTCTGGAATTTCGCAATAACGCAGGGCGAAGCGCTGTATCTCAGTCTCGAAGATTCGTTTCAACGCATCCAGACGCGACTCTTTGACTTGACGGAGGACGCGCCGCCAACGCTGCATTTTGCAATTATGGCGGACACACTCAAGCGCGGGTTGGAGCAGCAGATCGAACAGTTTTTGACGGAGCATTCTGACACAAAACTCGTTGTCATCGATACTTTGCAGCATGTGCGCAGCGCGGGCAGTGACAGCAATAATTTGTATGCAAATGACTATCATGACATCGGGATTTTGAAACAGCTTGCAGACAGGCGGCACATCGCAATTTTGCTGATTCACCACCTGCGGAAGCTGCACGATGACGATCCGATGAATATGATCTCCGGCTCGACCGGCTTAAGCGGCGCGGCAGACTCGACCTTTGTTCTCCAGAAAAGTTCTCGCCTTGCCAACATTGCCTCGCTGCATTGTACCGGTCGGGACATCGCAGATCGCACATTAAAACTCGAATTTGGCGAGGAAGATCACGTCTGGAAACTGCTTGAGGACAGCAAAACTTGCAGCAGTGCTTCTAAGATTTCAACGCTTCAACTCACAAAACTTCTCTCTGAATTGCTCCGTGCCGATTCTACATATCTCGGCTCACCATCGGCACTGTCCGCAAAGATCGACCCTGACGGTACACTGGGAATCACGCCGAAAAAGATCACCCGGCTGGTGCGGGAAAGCGTTGCGGCTCTAAGAGAAAACGGGGTTTTAGCAGAGACGTACCGCAGCAACGGCAAACGGTGGATTTCCCTTAAACGTGCCGATAGTGCCGATTTTCTGCCCGTGAAAACAATCGGCACAATCGACTCTGCGGGTGTGCCGAACGCCTGCACCGCACCGTGAGGCGCGTGTCGCCGCTGTGTGCGGCTTTCTGCCCCGACAGCGAGTGTGTGTGCGGCGCGGCAGAAAAAGCCCACGTTGCACCGACGTGCGGGCAACGCGGGAAAACGCAGGTTAGAAACCCAGAAAAGCCCCGCCGCAGCGGGAAAAATCCTCCCGTTCGGGAGGAGCCAGCATCGCATTTGGCTAGTCGCCGGTCCACCGGCTCCCTGCCAAATGCCTCAAATCGGGCAGAAGCCCGTGCCCACTTCAATGAAAACGGAGGAAACATGAAAAAAGACAAGCAATTCAGCATTCGGATCTCGGAACAGGATTTAGAGACAATCCGCCGAAAAGCAGCACAAGCCCATATGAGTCAGAGCGATTATGTGACGGCCTGTTGTCTCGGAAAACGCATCGTGATTCTTGACGGACTCAGGGAAGTCCTGCGGCAGCAAAAAGCCATTGGAAACAACCTCAACCAGCTGACTGTGCTGGCGAACATGGGGAAAGTCCAGTTCGCCAATCTGGATTCTGCCGCGCACGAGTTCGCAAAAATCAATACCGCTCTGCGGGAAATGCAGGAAGGGGGTGCAGTCAAATCGCAATCGTCCATTTCGTGAACTACAAAAAGGGTACGCAGACGCGCGGCTGCATGAAAAGTGTCATGCGCTATGTTTCTCAACTCAGCAAGACGCTCTGGGATGGGCAGCAGCTTGTCAGCGGTATTGACTGTCAGCCGGAAACCGCATTCGACGAATTCCTGAGTACGAAACTGCTGCACCACAAGGACGGCGGTGTGATGTTCTATCACATGGTGCAGAGCTTCCCGAAGGGCGCAGATGTTGACCCGCGCACGGCGCACGAAGCCGCACGGCGGCTGGCAGAATACTTCGAGGGCTGTGAAGTTTTGGTCTGCACCCACGTTGACCGCGAACACATTCACTCCCACTGTATCATCAACAGCGTCAATTTTGAAACCGGTAAAAAAGTACATATGGCGGATGCGCAGATTCAGGCGCTGCGCGTTTGCAATGACCAGATCTGCGAAGAATTGGGGCTGCCGAAATTCCAGAGAGATGAGCAGCGGCAGTCGCGTGGAATGTCCAATGCGGAATACTACACGGCGCTCAAGGGCGAGAGCTGGAAGTTTGAGCTGATGCGCGTGATCGACGAGTGTATGCGCTGTGCCGGAAATCGTGAAGAATTTCTGATCTTGCTCCGCTCTGAGGGTTACGACGCCACGTGGACGGACAGCCGCAAGAACATCACCTACACCACACCGGAGGGGCGCAAATGCCGGGACAGCAAGCTGCACATGGAGAAATACTTAAAAGAAAATATGGAGGCGGAATTTGGATACAGAACGGAGAATGACAACACAAGAAATGTTGACGCAGCACAAA
>ERZ772812.461-NODE-461-length-36979-cov-4.914933_pt1 | contig 36979 bp, 23 predicted proteins | sample MGYA00511343_ERZ772812 | MGnify/ENA primary metagenome ERZ772812 (study PRJEB29015, sample SAMEA2737706) | human gut metagenome | biome: human gut; feature: human-associated habitat; material: faeces | place: China | collected 2012 ...
GTCTTCCGTAATGATGAGGGTGGCGGTGGGATCCACAACCAGCTTGCCCTCGATGGTCAGCTTGCCGTCAATGGTTACATCGCCGGTCACGGTGACGGTCTTCCCAGCGGGAACATAAGAACCATCGTTGAAGGGGATGTCGGTCTTGCCGTCCCAAACCACGGTGGGAAGCTTCTCCAGGTCGCTGGAGGCAACTACCAGATTCCGCTGGCTGTTCAGCACTGCCACGATCTCGGCATCGGGCCGGAAGGCGTTGTAGCCCAGGTTCTTCAAGGCGCCGTTCAGCTCCACATAAGTGGGGCCGGCCCAGTACTGGGCAGTATAGTCGGAGTTGTAGACATAAGCGCCCAGGGCCTGGCGGCCAATGTAGGTCAGGCCTTCCGGCAGCTGGATGGACTCCAGAGGCACGCCGCTAAACGCACCATCGCCAATGTAGGTCACGCCGTCAGGAATGTCCACGGTGGTCAGGGAAGAGCAGCCCTGGAAAGCAAAGTTGTTGATCCGCTTCAGGGTGGAGGGGAGGGTCACGGAGGTGGCATTGTAGTTGCCAGACAGGCCGTAGGTGCCGATATACTCCACGCCTTCGCCCACTACAATACTCTTCTGCATATTACCGGCGAAGCCGCAGTCGCCCCACTCCTCCACGGTGCCAGGGATCTCCAGGGTCCGGTCCGTGTTGACGGTCAGGCCGATGGACTTGGCTTCCCAGCCCAGGTAACCCATGGCCTGGTAACCTACCACCTTCAGATTCTTGGGCACATTGAACTCCGTAACATTGAACATCTGGTCAAAGGCCCGTTCGCCCATCTCCTCAATGGTATCGGGGAGGGTCAGCTTGAAGATGTTCTGGTTCTGGAAGAAGGTGCGGTCCTTCACACTGGTGACGGTATAGGTCCGGTCATCGCCCTCGCAGTAGACTTCAGCGGGCATGGTATATTCCCCCGCCGCAGCGCTGCTGTTAAAGCCAACTACCTGTACCTCCGTATCGGAAATGGGCATATAGGAGAAGGTGCCGTCTGTGAAGCTGACGCCGTTGTAGCCAGTGTAGGGCACGCCATTTAAGAGGATCTCCTGGCCGTAGCCGCTGCGCCGCAGAGCAGTGGCCGTCTCCTCCGTCTTGACGTTCATCACAGGAGCTTCGCCCAGCTCCAGGTTCCAGGTACGGAAGCCATCCTTGCCAATGGTCTTCACACCGGAGCCGATGTTGATGGTCTTCACGCCCTTGGCGTAAATGTAAGCATTGAAGCCGACCGATTCCACCGTATCGGGAATGTCGATGGTCTTCATGTTGGTGATCCAGGCAAAGGCCCAGTCGTCAATCTCCGTCACAGAGGCGGGAATGGTAATCTTCTCCAGGCCGGAGCCGTAGAAGGCAGCATTGCCGATCTTCTTCAGGCCGCTGGGCAGGCTGATGCGCTTCAGGGCTGTGCAATTCCAGAAGATACCCATCGGCAGCTCTGTCATGTTGTCCGGCAGCTCCACGTAGGACAGATTCTGGCAACCATAGAAGATGTAATCGCCATACTCCGTCACACTTTCCGGCAGGGACAGGGATTCCACCCCTGCGTTGAAGAATGCCTTATTGCCAATGTGGGTCAGGCCCTCTGGCAGATCCAACGTGGTAATTTTGGCCTTCTCGAAGGCAGACTCGCCAATCCACTGAATGCTGGCGGGTATTTTGTCAAACTCGGTGGCAATGAACGTATCAAAGGCAAAGGTATCCACTTTTTCCAAGGTATCCGGCAGGGAGATCTTCGCCAGCTTCATGCACATGAAGAAGGCGCCGTAGCCCACATCGGTTACTCCCTCGGGAATCACCACAGAGGTGATGCCCTGGTTGTTGTAGAAAGCTTGATACCCGATGGATGTGACGTGGAAGGTCTTTCCGCTGTACTCCACCGTGGCGGGAATTACCACATCTCCACTCAAATCCGGATAATTTGCCGCGTAAGAGCTCGCCTTGCTCTGATCCCCAAGCAGCTGTACGCTGTCAGGGCCGATGACCTTCCAATACAGGCCGTCTTCCGTCTGGAACCGGTCGTTCAGCTCGGGAGCCTCGCCATAGGTGAGGAGCACCGGGGTACCCTTGCCCACCGTAACCCTGGCATAGGCCGTCAACCCGGACATTGCCGTGGCAGAAATCATGGTCTCGCCATCGGCCACACCGGTGACCATGCCGTTGGCGTCTACCTCGGCCACAGACTCATCCTGAGAGGCCCAAGTGAGCTTGGCGTCCGCCAGGCGGGCGGGCTTAATGCTAACGTTCGCCTGCTTGCTCTCGCCAACCTTCAGGTTGAGGCTCTCTATGGTCATGCTCTGGGGACCCAGGTCCACAAAGGTCAGATTGGAGTTATAGGCCACATCCTCCAGCAGCAGTCCAATGCGGCCGGGGTTCTTGCCATCGGCAGCCAGATCGCTGGCCAGCTCCGTCACGTCAAAGGTGAAGCGAGTCTTGGCGCCGGTCTCGGTGATGGCATCAAAGGCTTCCGCCTCAGCCAGGTACCAGTACTCCTGGGTGCTGTCAATGACACGGATCCGCTGGATGTAAAAGTCATCAGATGCTACGCCGGTGAGATAGACGTTACCGTCCTCTTCATAGAGCTGCACATCCTCCAGCGTAGGCTTGGTGTTATCCAGATAGAACTTGAACTCCTTAGTCTGGGGTTCTGTGGAACCAACCGGGGTAGCCTGGATGGTATAAGTGTACCATTTGCCGGACTCTGCCCAGTCACCGGCGTCGTTCACGCCGTCCTTCATGGTGTGGCCGGTCCAACCGGGGGTGTAAAGGAGGGCTGTATACTGGATTCCCATCTGGGTTGCCGCGCCATAGGTTTTGCGCACCATGCCCAGGTCGCCTGTGGTATAAATCAGATTCCCGTCCTCATCGGTGACGGTCTCCTCCACGCTGTAGACATTCCGCAGGAGGCTCACCCGGGCCACCAGCTGGCGATTGCCCCGCTGAGGACCATAGGCCATCTTGGATTCGTTATACGCACCGCTGGTATTGTTGACGCCTACAAAATAACCGCTTCCGGCGGTGTCGATATCCGCCAGGGCCGTACCCAGCATGTTCTGCTGTTCGCCCGGGTCGCCGTCAAACGCCGTGAGGCCGCCCCAGTCGCCGTAGAAGCCCAGGAAGGGGACGCTGAGGGAGACGCCCTCGTCATCCTCGGCAGTCAGGAAGGTAAAGCCCTCCACATAAGAGCCGTTGGGGAAGTTGCCGTCCAGATACTTTTTACCGGCCTCCGTCAGCTGGATGGTCACGGTGAAGGTAGCATCGCCGTTGGCCGCAACGGTCAGCTTGTTACCCGTGAGGCCCGTGTAGGTGACGTTCACCTCACTGGCGCTGAGCCGCTTCTCGGAATTGGCCACATAGTTGAGGCCATTGAGCTCTGTGATGGTTTCCACCAGAGCTGCGGTATCCAGAGAGTAGGTTTTGGCGCCATCGGTCAGGTTATGTACCGTCGCAGTGTAGGTATACGTACCGTTTTCGCTGGATCCCACCTCAGCCTTGGGCCGGTTAGAGCCCTCTACGCTGAGGTACGCGCCGGACACGATGGCATAATACACATTGGCCACGCCTGCGCCCTGGCGGCGGACGGAGAAATAAGTGCCGCTACCATTGTCCAAGGAGGGAACGGCGGTGGACATAAGCAGGCTGTTGGCCAGTTCGCCCAGCTCGAAGTCCGACAGATTTGGGTAAGTCTCTTTCAGATACTGGCGGAGCACTGCAGCCTCGCCGGCCATGTGGGGGGTGGCCATGGAGGTGCCGCTCATGGTCTCGTAGCCGCCGCCAATGACGGAGGAGTAAATCTGTCCACCAGGGGCAGCAATTTCCGGCTTGATGGTGAGGTCCGGAGCCGGTCCAATGGAGGAGAAGGAGCTGACCTGATAGCCGTTGTAATTGAGAGCCTTCCCGTAGTAGTCAGAGGAGAAGGTGATCTTCTTTTCCGGCGCATCCAGCATGGCCTGAACGTCCTGCTTGGCAATGGTGATCACCGGGATGGAATGGCTCTGCAGGGAGGCATAGAACAACCCCTCATCGGTGTTGTTATAAATGATAATGGCAACTGCACCCACTGCGGCAGCGTTGGCAGCCTTCACGTCAAAGTTGATGGAGCCACGAGCCACCAGGGCAACCTTGCCGGTGAGGTCCAGACCTTCAAAGTCCTTTTCCTCGCCCAGGCCGGGAACCGGCACATACTCCAGGGTTTGACCTTCCATGGTATCCAGGATGTTGGTCTCCACCTGACTGTTATAATCTACGCCGCCGTTATACGGGATTTTTGTTTCACCCAGGGCAAAATGATTCCGGAAATAGCCCACATTGTCCACAGACGCCACGCTCACCGAGGCCTCCAGAGTAGACGGAGAAGCCACAATGGCGCTGTCCGGGTACTGGGCCAGGGTCAGCTGGGTACCGGCGGGGTTGTAGTAAGTAGAAGAAGTCTCGTTACCAGCTGCAACCATAACATTGACGCCAGCTTCCTGGGCCCGGGTGTATACCCCGTAATAGGTGAGGTAGCTGTCGGTCTCTTCTTCATTCTCGTCGCCGTACTCGGTAAAGCCGGCGGGGGAGCCCAGGGACATATTGATGGAGTCAGCGCCCAGCTTCACGGCGTCGTCCACACCGGCCAGGATGATGTCATCGCTGGTGGAGCCGGAGTTGTCCTCGAAAATCTTCATAATCATGAGCTGTGCATTGGGAGCCACGCCCTTGAAGTCATCGCCGTTGTTACCGGCAACCGTACCGGCCACATGGACGCCGTGGGACTGGCCCACTGCCTCGGCGTTGGGGTCGCCGCCGGCATAGTCATAGCCGAAGGGCGCCTTCTCGTTGATGTATACATCGTCTACGTTGGACACGCCGCAGGACAGCTTACCCTTGAGCAGCTGCGCCACATCGCTTTTGCTGTACTTACCATCTGTGGGCATGACAGAGAACGCCTCGTGGTCGGCGTCAAAGCCGGTGTCCAGGATGGCCACAATGGTGCCGGTGCCGTCGTAGCCCAGCTCGTTGGCCTCGTTGGCGCCCACCATGCCGGTAGAGCTGGTCATGGAGATGGTGTACTCGTCTTCGCCGAGGGTGGTGGGCAGGCTGTACTGCTCGGCCACAAAGATCCTCTTCACGCCGTCCAGCTCCCGGGCCCGGGCGATGTCACCGTAGGGCATCTTCATGGAGAAGCCGTTGAGGACGGTGGTGTAGGAATACTCCAGGTCGGAAGCGCCGTTCACAGACTGGGTGGATACCGCGCCGCTCCAGGACCGGATCTCCGCCTTGATGGCGTCCTGGGTGCTCCGCAACTCCCGCTCCAGGGCCACACCCTGGGTGGAGGCCGCAAAGCTCTTCACATCGGTGGGAGCAGCCTCCGCAAGGGGGGCGTCTTCCAATTCTACAATGACAGTGACCATGTCGCTGTCCTGATACTGATTGCTCTCGCCAGTAATTTCCGAAGCGCTATCCTCTGAGAGGTCGCCCTTCTCCGGACGGAGCATGACTTCCTGGTCCGCAGGGGCCAGGTTTTCTTTGGTTGTCCATTGCGCGGAGATCCCATCCTCCGCCGCCTGCACCGCCGGAACAAAGCCCAAACCGGTCACAAACAGGGAGAGGATCAAGAGACATGCCAGTAGTCTTTTCTTCATCGTCTGTCTTCCTTTCTGCTGTGTTAAATTTTACACGAAGCTGCCTTCGCTGTGGGTGTATTCTAACACATCAAATCGAAAAGCGCAAGGGTTTCTTCTATTTTTTTCGAAATTTTTTTAGATTTGTATAGAACGACCGCTGAAGAGGAAACAGCCTATCTCTCCAATCTCCTCTGCATATCCCCCATTTTCCCTTAAATTACCGTGGTTTTCGTCTTAAAATCAGCTGCTTTCAGATATTCCCGCTATCCCGCTCCCCATTTATCATTCGATAGCCGCCGCAAAAATAAGCCTTGACACTTGTAAAAAAACAGACTACAATGTACTTGTTCCATATTGGTCGAAATATCGGGCGCCCACACACCCGGCGTCTTACAGGAGCGCACTGCCCCCCAATGGGGTCGCCCTCTGTTCCGGTGCAGCCTCCCGGGCGCATCAGCAGACGCCGGTCCCAATCTTGAACAGCATTCCGGCAAATCCGTACCCGCCCAATCCCCATCCGCAAGCTTCTCACAGCCCGGGTGGGCTCCAGCGCCGGTGCGTCCGGGAAGCCGCACCCTGCCACCCGGTTCCATCTTCCCACCACAACCCGCCGCCAGAAATCGAAACAGTGAAAGAAAAGGGGTCCCCCATGAATATCCAATTTTTAACGCGCATTTGCCCGGAAGCCGAATGTATTTTTCTCCTGGAGCGGCGTTTCCGTCCAGGTATGGACGCCCAGAACAACATCGAGCAAGTCCGCCACTATTTGTCAGACAAGTACGACATTCCGCCTTTTGAACTGGAGCCGCTGCTACAGCCCCTGGCAGAGGTTGAAAATTATGTAAACTCCAACCTGTCCGTCAGCGAAGAGCGCCTCCGTTTCTTTTTCACCACCCGGGGCAATGCCCCCAATTCCCTGGCCTGGTCTCTGTACAACGCCATCAAGCAGGACAGCCAGTACGGCAGCTTGTCCGGCTCCCAAAAGCTCCGCACCGTCAATCAAACTCTACAGCATTTTCTAGATGTGCCCGAGAGCGCCCTTGACCATGTGACATGCATAAATGACCTGGTCCAATTCCTCATGAAAAATGGATGTACGGAAGATGTGAAATGGGTCTGCACTGCCCTGTATTACTCTATGGACGAGTATCTGGAGGAGCTGGACGTGATTTTGCGCAAGGCCACCGGCCTGTTCCTGGAGCATCTGCCGGACGTCACCGATCTGTGCCGCCAAACCGCCGCCTATGCCAAGGAGCAAATCGGGGACGATCCCAGTCGCGTGTTCCACAACCTGAACGTCGCCACCCAGCCCAGCGCCGTCACCATCTATCCCTGCCTCATGGGCTTCCACGGCCTCAGCTGGGATTTTGCAGACTCCCGAATTTATTTTGGAGTGTATTATGAGGCTCTCACCAATCTCATTCAAAAGTACTCCGACCAGTCCGCCAGCCTGGTGAGCAGGCTGAAATCCATCGGTGACAAAAGCCGGTTGGAAATTCTCCGGTCCCTGAAGGCCGGGGAGTGCAACGGCCAGGACATCTCCGAAAAGCTGGGCCTGGCCCCCGCCACCATTTCCCACCACATGAATCTCCTGACCAACGAGGGCTTCGTCACCACCACCAAGCGGGGCACCAGCACCTACTACACCCTGAATCCCCCTACCCTGCGCCGTTTTCTCCAGGAGCTGGACCACTGTCTCCTGTAAATTCTTACATGCGCTCCCGCGCCAGTTCATTTTAGACGGCGGCCCTTCAGTCGATGACATGGACGTCACCTCCCGCCATCAGCATTGGTCTCTGCATAGATGCGCAAAAAACAAGATTGGCTCCTGGCAAGGGAACCAATCTTGTTTTTTTGGGCAATCCGCCCTGTCACGCAGAAAGAAAAGAAAGGACTGTGAAGGATTTAGGAGGTTTCGAAGAGGAATCCCCGGTCAGGACCCGGCCAAGGCCCGGCCCAGGGCTTTGCAGGCAGCGTCTGCCTCTTCGTCAGGCGCTTCCTGGCAGATGACACTGGCAGCCGCCAAAATGGCGCCGCCCTGGACGCAAGAGCCTTCCCAACTCCGCATCCACTCCCCATCGCCCCAGCCATAGGAGCCAAACAGAGCAATGGGTTTGTCCCGGAGCTGGGGTAGGCAGGCTTCGAACATGGGGGCAAACTCGTCCGCCTCCAGCTCCTCCGCACCCATAGCCGGGCAGCCAAAGGCGATGGCGTCAAAAGAGCCCACCTGGCTGGCGGAAAACCATGCAGCGGCAATCGCCTCTGCCTCAGCCCCCGCCTCCTGGGCCCCGGCAGCCACCTGTCGAGCCATCTGCTCCGTGTTGCCGGTTCCGCTCCAATAAACAACTGCGATTTTCTTCATGATGTGCAACGCCTCCGGTGTGAGAAAAATCCTGGGTTAGCCAGAGCTAACGTTTGGGAGGAATGGCGCTGCCCCGGTGAGACTGGCAACCTGCCGGGGCGGCGACAACCTTGGGAGGAAACAAGATAGGTTAGCTCTGACTAACCATAGGATACCATACCGTCTCTGGTTTGTCAAGAAGTTTTTTCTTTTTTTGAAAAGACGCCGCCAGGAACCGTCTTGCCCCAGGTTTATGATTGAAGGAGAAAATCGTATAGTTCGTCCACCTCCTCCTTTGCAAGCTCCTGGGAAATTTCCGTCTCCGTCTCCCCCAATATCGGCACGCCGGATGCTTTGATCTGAATGCTCTGATCACAGTCTGGTTTTCTCTCGGTACAGAAAATCCATACGTCTGTTTGGGTATGCCGGGCCCAGGTAGAAATTCTGGGTGTGCCAGTCTCGTCCCGGTACAGATATGCTGCCCCGTAGAGATAGGCCGCCGGCAAGTCCGAAACCACGGTACATCCATATCCATCCGCCTGGAATTTTCTTTGCAGCGTCTTTGCCAGGTGTAAAGCGGTCTGGCTGGCCGGTGTAATTGCGACGCTGGCGCAATCTGCGGGAAACTGGTATTCCGGGAAGCTTTTGCGGCAACCTTCCTCCCAAAGAAGAACCGGTGGCAGGCCGCTTTTGGCAGGAAACGGGCCTGCGCACAGAAGCCCTGGGCATTGCTTTTCATGCAGCCAATCCAGGACGGCGTCCATCCCCTCCCCAGTGGCAGACGGAAGAAGGACGGTAGGAATCCCAGGGTGTTCCCGGAGGGCCTGCCTCCACTGCGCAGCCGTATGCGCCACAGCCCGCACGGTAAAAAACAAATCCTCCTGGCAGACCGGAGCCGCGGATGGATGGTAGACAATCGCTTCTGTAATAAAATCCGGCCGGCTTCGGGAGATATCCACCTGGCGACCGGCCAATTTCTCATACACTTCTGCAACAGTCAGAGAAAGCGGAGGGCTCTTCCGGAGCAGCTCATGGACCGCAGCCGTGACCACCGGCGCAGCATAGCTGTTGGTCACCTGGGTTTCATAGACCCGGCCTGTGGGACTGGTCAGCGCGTGTCTGGACGATGCAGTAATCTGGACCTGCTCTGGCCCCGCCGCATCCTGCACCGCATACTGATAGCCAGACATCTGCGGATCTGCAGAAACACCCAGCACACCCATCAGGCAGGCTGGAACGGTATACGCATCCCGGTTGCTGTGGGCCGCAACCACCATCTGGTTCCCCCGAATCAGCCTTGCAAGGATGGGACAAAGCAGCTCATAGTCCGAGGATAAGGTCGTGCCAAGACTCAGGTGAATCAGGGGGATCTTCTCCCGCCAGCACCACTCCAGGGCAGCCGCCAGCTGCCCGACCGACGCCCGCAATTTGGGGGAGGAAAAAATTCGCAGAGAGCAGATTTCGGCCTCAGGTGCGTACATATGCAAGATTTGCGCACTGGTGGTGCCGTGGTCCGTCAGAACCGGCTCATCCTGGCGGCGCTGGCGGATGGTCCCATCCTCCAGCACACACAGGTCGTTCCGCGCCGGAAGCCTGGGAACCACCTGGGGCACAACGCCGTCGTCAATTAATGCAACTCTCATGACAAGGCCCCTTCTCCTTTTTCTGCCTGGGTCTCAAAATGCTCCTTTTGGTACTGGAACAGCTCTGCAAACCGGCCGCGCTGCTGAAGCAGGGCCTCCCGCGTTCCATCCTCCAGAACCACACCGTGCTCCAATACCACAATCCGGTCCGCCAAGGAAACATTGGACAGGCGGTGGGAGGTAAAGAGCACCGTTTTGCCCGCTGTGAGCTTTCGCAGCTCTTCAAACAGCCGGTGCTCGGCCTCCGGGTCCAGATTGGAGGAGGGCTCGTCCAGGATCAGCGCCGTGTGCCGGCGGAAAAAGGCACGGGCCAAGGCAATTTTCTGGTACTGTCCTCCAGACAGCTCCATACCATTCTCATCAAAAATCCGGGTCAGGTAGGTGTCCAAGCCCTTGGGTGCACGCTGCAGCAGGTCATCACAGCCGCTTGCGGAAAACGCCTGCTTCGCAGCGGCAACGCAGTCCGGGTGGTCCGGGTCTGCAATGGTCAGGTTTTCCAGCAGGGTGAAGCTATAGCTCTGTTCATCCTGAAAATAGGCGCTGAAATGCTTGCGCAGCTCCAAAATCGGATATTCCCGGATATCCACGCCATTGACCCGAATCACGCCGCTGTCCAGCTCATAAAAGCGCAGGAGCAGCTTGATCAGCGTGGACTTTCCGGAGCCGTTCAGCCCCACCACCGCCACCTTTTCCCCTGGGCGAATGGCAAAGGAGACACGATCCAGCACCTTCCGGCCGGTCTTGGGGTAGGAAAAGCACACCTCGTCAAATTCAATGGAGCGCACAGCAGAAAGAGGCCGGGTGCCGGTGTCCAAAACGTGATTTTGGAACTGGCGAATGGATTTCAAATTTGTAATCTTCAGCTGATTGTCATAAATCTGCATGACGGCGCTGAGCAAAAGGGAGACGCTGGACCAAAGCTGGGCAGCCAATCCGGTATACAGGGAGTAGTCGCCCACCGTGGCGCTGCCTGCCAAGATTTGCATAGAAATGTCCACCCCCACCCAGGCAGCCACAGCCTCCGGCAGGAATTCCAAAAGACTGGTCAGAATGCTCCTGCGCCGGTTCATGTCCCGCCGCTCCTCAAACATGGTTTTCCAGAGGCGCTGGTACTTCTCCTTCAGGCGGGTGCCTGCGTGGAAGAAGCGAATGCTCTGAGCATAGCTGCGGCTGGTGGCAATAGCCTGCAAATAGCCCTTTTGCCGTTCGCCGTTGATTTGCTCCAAACTGAGGTGATAGAGCAGCTTCATATACCTGGCCCCAGCTATGGAGGAGGGAACGGCCGCCACAATCATCAAAACGCCATAGAGCAGATTGGCCCGGCAGACTACTACACATGCAAGGAACGCAGAAATCCCGGCGCTCACAGCGGATAAGGTATTCCACAGCAAATTCTCAATGGCATAAGCATCCCGGGTGCAGGCCGTCAGCTTGTCATAGTAATTCGGATCATCAAAGTATTCCAGATCCATACCAATGGCCTTTTCCATCAAATAGGCCGCCAGCTCTCCCTGGATCATATCCTCATGCATGGATTGGGCGTACACTCCGGCCTTTTGCACACCCCCGCGCAGCAGCGCAAGAGCCAACATGGCGGCAGCCAAAAGCAAAACCTCCCGCTGCCCCCCCAGCTGCGCGCCGGAGAGCATGTCCAGCAGACATTTCCCCAGCCACGCGGTCACAATTCCAATGACGGAAGGGAGAAGGTTCGACAGGAGGCGAAGCGCCGTATAAAAGGGAGAAGTTCTCCAGGAGAGGGAGAAGCAGAAGGAAACGGCGGACAAAAAGGCTCTGGCATCTTCTATCCGGCGTGTTTTCATGTTGCTTCTCCCCCATCCGGTTTGTACTGCAGGGGCCGTCGTATGGTCAAAAAGCCCCCCTTTGTTTCTTATAGGATAGCAGAATTTGACTGAATTTGCAAATTATTTATCACGGGCATGGAGTTTTGGCCTCAATCCCAGTCACGCCTCCAGAGCCAGGGCCCCGTCCTTCATACGCCAGACCTCGTCTGCCTGGGCGGCGATGTCCATGTCGTGGGTGACTACGATCACGCAGCGCCCTTCCTCGTGAGCCAGCCGCAGGAGGATCTCCATTACTTGGTTGCCGTTGGCCGTGTCCAGGTTGCCCGTGGGCTCGTCGGCCAGAATGATCCCTGCACCGGAGGACAGGGCGCGGGCAATGGCCACCCGCTGCTGCTCCCCGCCGGAAAGGTTCGCGGGGTACCGCTGATGCTGCTCCTCCGAAATGCCCACAGATGTAAGTAGTTCTTTCGCCTTTGCCTTGGCCTCCTTTTGCTTGACCCCATTGGCCTCCATGGGGAAGCACACGTTTTCCAGAACTGTCAGCAGCGGGAACAGCTGAAAGGCCTGGAAAATCATGGCAATCTCCTGCCTCCGGCAGCGGTCCAGGTTCAGCGACCGGTAGTCGCTCCCGTTGAGCTGCAGGGAGCCCTCTGTAGGCCGGTCCAGCCCCGCCATCAGGCTCAGGAGCGTGCTCTTGCCGCTGCCAGAGGGGCCGATGACGGCGTACAGCTTCCCGGCGGAAAAGGTCCCGCTGATTCCGTCCAGGGCGTAGCGGCTGCCGCCTGGATAACGATAGCTTACCTGTTGCAAGGTTAATTCAGACATCATGCGTCCTCCTTCTCATTCTTTCACCTGGAGTAGCTCCAGGGGCTTGCGGTTTACGGCGCGGACTGTGCCCAGAATGGTACCCAGGAGACACCCGGCCAGGTACAGCCCCAGGCTGATCAGGCAGGAGGTCCCCAGGGCCTGCCTCCCCAAAAGCAGGAAAGCCACCAAAACTCCCAATCCCACACCCAGCAGGGCCGCCAGCACCGGCTCCACCCCCAGCATCCACCGGGTCTGGCTGCGGGAAATGCCCAACACCCGCAAAATGGCCGTATCCTTCGCCCGCTGGGCCAGCAGAAGCATGGCCAGGGCCGCAGAAACGAGGGCAGCCACCGCCTGGGTGATGGGGTACAGTAGCCGCATCAGGGAGAGATTTTTCTCCAGAGGTTGGATGGCTTGGGTCAGCTCGCTGTCGCGGAGGACAAAAAGAGTTTTACTTTCGGAAAGCCACTGCTCTTCCTTCACTTTCAAATCTTCCGCCAGCAAAGCTTCCGCCTTTTCCCGAAACTCATGGATTTGACGGTTTTTCGCCGGGTCAATGGTAAAGTCGCATCTTGTGTACAAATATTGCGGCTCCATTCCCGCCTTTTGGTAGATGCTGTCCAGCCCCTCCATCGATACAATCAGGTTTGCAAAGTCATTTGAGCCTCCAGAAAATATGCCGCATACATAAAGTAGTCCGCTTGATCCCTGCAAATTCAGAATCACATAGTCTCCGGGCTCTACGCCAAGCACCTCTCCAATTGCAGGTCTGATCAGCACCCCATAGACCTCTTCCTTCCCATCAAATTGATGCGGCTGATGAAAGGTCTCCGCATCCCAATCTGGAAGGAAGCTCATTGCAGCAGACCCGTCTTCCACTGGAGCATACCTGGACAAGCTGCTGACACCGCGTACCCGCGTATTCGCATCCTTCCCAGTTAGCGTTCCATCCGGTTTACATCCTCGCACATTGCCACCATCTCCAGACTCCAGCACCATCTCCCGAATGAAGCCGGTTTCTTTCAGCGCCTGTGGAACCGCATATGTCAAGAATCCATTGTTTCTGGTGTCCGTTCTGGTATCCTTAGGGAGAATTCGACCGGTTACCTCAATGGTGCTGTATAGGCGTTCCATCTCCCTTTCATTTGTTCCAATGATATTCTGAAGATAGCACAACCCAAACAGCAGCACCGCCGCAACCAAAAGTGCCAGAATCCACCTGCCAGGGGCTCGCTCCGTCTGCCGGCGGACAAATCGCAGACCAAACGGGCACTTTGGATTACCCCTTTCCTTTCTTTCCACGAATTTTACCTCCTTGCAACAACGGCAGTACCGGTCGGGAGCAGAGAACCAGCAAAAAAACTGCCTCCAAAACCAGCAACAGTACCCACACAGCGGCACCCAACATAACCATTGCCAGCGGATCAAAACTTGCTGCCATAGGTTGCGCCGCTTCTAAGGCTGCTACCGACTCTCCAGCTTTCTTCATGCCGTAGTAGTAAGCGGCTGCGCTGCCGCCTCCCACGCCAATGAGGCCCAAAAGTGCTATAGGAAGGAGCGCCTGCCAGAGGACCCGCCCCTTGGGAATTCCCAAGGTCCGCAATATAGCCACCTCCCTGCGCCGGGCCCGCTGGTACAGGAAGCAAACCAACAACAGGCCTAACACCAACAGCAGGCCCAGCAACAGCATACTGTTGCGGCTGGTCTGTAGCACCGCTTGGGAGGACGCATGGAACTCATCCCAACCATCGTCTACAAACTCCGCCTCAAAACCCAGTTCTTGCAGTTGACCTCCTGTTTCCTCCAAAAAGGCTTCCTTGTCTGTAGGCGACCGAAGGACAAAGCTACAGCACCCAAAGTCTACATAATTCCGGAAGTCATCTGGGTAGAAGCAATTTGGAATGTAGATCTCACTGTACTGTTTCGCAGTCATACTATCTTCCAGGCTATGTACAATCCCACAAACAGTGTAAGACTTGGTTGTTACGGGCGCATCAAAAAAGTGGTCTTCTATCTCTGGGGCTGTATACCCAAGGTCATACGCAGATATGTCCTTTAGTGATATTTCAATCTTATCTCCTATCTTTATGTTTCTTTTCTCCGCAAGTTCTTGGCGAATGACACAAACTGGATTTTGTTGAGCGTCATCCTCCAAGGTGAGGAGTCTCCCCTCACTCAAGACATAGCGGTCTTCAAAGTTAGGAAGTCTTGCCATATCCTTGACTGGAATCACAGAAGCCCCACATTCATTGGCGTGAATATACTCTAAGGCTTTTGCTGACTCTGCAAGCGCCGGGTCAGTCAAGTCCACTGAGGCCCCAGATGGGACCAGATAAAAATAATCCGCCAGTTCTCCATCTGCTACCGGTTCGTAATATGAAGAACCATCCTCTAAAATAAGCGGATTGAACGCCCATGTAAGTCCACTAACTGTTCCCAACGGTACAATTGTGCGGACTCTCTCAATACCAGGGAAGGTATCATAATAATACGCACTCCAAATTGCACAAAAAAAGTACGAAGCTCCCTGTTTCATTTCCGTTTTTAACGTCTCCAAAAAGTCAGGGTACTCAGTCACGTCCATTCTAAATGTCCGTTCTTTTTGGGCAATCAGCTCAGGATGTCCAGAAAAAGTATCGGTAATTTCAAAAGTAAGCACCGCAACCTTTCTTGGCATGTAGTACATCTCTCCATTTATTGATTCGTGAAGTATATTCTCATTCTTAGTATTAATTTCTTTAAGCGTTCCTTGTAAGTACAGTAAATTCCACTCATCTTTCCCATCTAAGTTTACATTATGGATGCCATTCATTGTCCCATATCTCGCGGCAAATGTATTTATATAATCTACGTAAACGCTATTTTCTAAAGCCGGCAGGCAGGGAGACGCATCGTTCACCTCAGAGCTTGCAGCTCGGAGGAACCCAATTGCATGGTAATATGCGGAGCTGCAGTCTACAGCATTTTGAACAACTTGATACTGCAGCATTTGAGATAAGAAAACAAAGGAGATTCCTGCACAAAGGAGTAACAGCAAAATTGTACGCCATGTCTGACGCCGTGCGGATTTCAAACAAATTGTAGCTCTCATCGTTCTTCACCCCAAATTCAATTCTAAAAATGGTGGCGCCAGAGTGTATCTCAGGCGCCACCACGAAACACACTGATACATTTTTCTACAGTTGATTAATCAAGTTGAACAGACTCTGAATACCTTCCAGTATGTCTGTCATTAGTATAATTTGTATTTGATGCACTGTTATTTGTTTTTGCATACGCATCTGAAGATCCGCCGCAACTACAGTTTGAGGAACAGTTGCATGCACAAGCTCTATAGGCGCAAATGCAAGACGCATATGCCAAAATAGACTGGTTCACATGCTTCCGGTGATTCATAAGCTTCATAATCTCCCCCCTCTCACCACATATTCGAACAAGTATAGCTTAACGAATACGGTTTGTGCAAAGTTCAAAGTTTGCTGTTCTATCAGGTAGGCATTACGTTCAGTGTGTTTCCAATAAAGAAAAAATGGGAAGCGCACCTGACCGCCAGTGTTTTCATAAGCCACTATAGGCATCCATTCTGACTCTCAATGCCCAGCGCAAAACGGCCGAAATAGAGTTAAACTGGCAACTAGATAACGCTCCCCTCATAAAGCTTAATTCCAAATGTGACTCACGTAAAAATTTGTAAATATTATATCTATGCAATTCTTTATGTTCAATAATATTCCAGAAACGGAACTAAACTGGTAATCCGAACATATCTCAGGCCGCACAGAGTACCCCATATGCTTTTCTACTAGCCTCATGCAGCATTTCCCGAAGAGAAGTCCCGGCTGATTTCCTCCACGAAGGGCATCTCCCCCTTCATACGGATTTCTTGTCTAACATCAGTCACGCCTCCAAAGCCAGGGCCCCGTCCTTCATACGCCAGACCTCGTCTGCCTGGGCGGCGATGTCCATGTCGTGGGTGACTACGATCACGCAGCGCCCTTCCTCGTGAGCCAGCCGCAGGAGGATCTCCATTACTTGGTTGCCGTTGGCCGTGTCCAGGTTGCCCGTGGGCTCGTCGGCCAGAATGATCCCTGCACCGGAGGACAGGGCGCGGGCAATGGCCACCCGCTGCTGCTCCCCGCCGGAAAGGTTCGCGGGGTACCGCTGATGCTGCTCCTCCGAAATGCCCACAGATGTAAGTAGTTCTTTCGCCTTTGCCTTGGCCTCCTTTTGCTTGACCCCATTGGCCTCCATGGGGAAGCACACGTTTTCCAGAACTGTCAGCAGCGGGAACAGCTGAAAGGCCTGGAAAATCATGGCAATCTCCTGCCTCCGGCAGCGGTCCAGGTTCAGCGACCGGTAGTCGCTCCCGTTGAGCTGCAGGGAGCCCTCTGTAGGCCGGTCCAGCCCCGCCATCAGGCTCAGGAGCGTGCTCTTGCCGCTGCCAGAGGGGCCGATGACGGCGTACAGCTTCCCGGCGGAAAAGGTCCCGCTGATTCCGTCCAGGGCGTAGCGGCTGCCGCCTGGATAACGATAGCTTACCTGTTGCAAGGTTAATTCAGACATCATGCGTCCTCCTTCTCATTCTTTCACCTGGAGTAGCTCCAGGGGCTTGCGGTTTACGGCGCGGACTGTGCCCAGAATGGTACCCAGGAGACACCCGGCCAGGTACAGCCCCAGGCTGATCAGGCAGGAGGTCCCCAGGGCCTGCCTCCCCAAAAGCAGGAAAGCCACCAAAACTCCCAATCCCACACCCAGCAGGGCCGCCAGCACCGGCTCCACCCCCAGCATCCACCGGGTCTGGCTGCGGGAAATGCCCAACACCCGCAAAATGGCCGTATCCTTCGCCCGCTGGGCCAGCAGAAGCATGGCCAGGGCCGCAGAAACGAGGGCAGCCACCGCCTGGGTGATGGGGAACAGCAGGCGCATTAGGGAGAGATTTTTCTCCAGAGGTTGGATGGCTTGGGTCAGCTCGCTGTCCTGGAGGACGAAAAGAGCCTCATCTGCGGGCAAGCCCTGATTCTCCCGGTTTTTCTGATCCTTTGCCAAGATTGTCTCAGCCGTTTCCCGGAATTCGTTGACTCGGAAGTTTCCTGCTGGATCAATGGTAAAATCGCATTTTGTGTATAAATATGACGGTTCATTCCCAAATCTTTGATACGCAGCATCCAGTCCACTAATTGGAACCAACGCGCCGATTGTATCGCTAGCTGTTAGAATCCCGCAAATATAGAATGTATCGCTAGCCCCCACAAAGTCCAAAACTACAAAGTCTCCAGGACTGGCCTCTAACATTTCACAAACAGTAGAACTGACCAAAACGCCATAGGTATCCTCTTTTCCCCCCAAGCTGTGCGGCTGCAGGAATGTCTCCTCATCCCAGTCTGGAAGAAACGTAGCAACAACGGAACCATCCGCTATAGGGGAGTATTGGGACAAATCACTGACGCCCCGTATAAATGCACTCGCCTCTGTGCCATTCGATCCGCCATCAGAACTACACCCATATATCCCAGCACTGATCGCAGCGGACTCCAGTACCATGTCCTGCACGATACCTGTTCCCTGAAGCAATTCTGGAACCTCATAGGAAATAAACCCACTCAGGCTGGCATCGGAACCAGTATCTTTTGGGAGGATACGCCCTCCAACTTTTACCATTCTGTATAGGCGCTCCATCTCCTCCTGATTCGTTGTGATGCTCTCTTGGAGATAACACAGTCCAAACAGCAACACCGCAGCTACTAAGAGCGCCAGTAAGCCTCTGCCTGGCGCTCGCTCCATCTGCCGACGGATAAATCGCAGACCAGAGGATACGCCATGATTACCCCTTGCGTTTCTTTTCATGAATCTTACCTCCTTGCAGCAATGGTAAAATTGGGCGAGAGCAAAGAATCAGCAGAAAGGTCATCTCCAGGAGCAGCAGTAGCAGCCAAACGGCAACCCCCAACACAGCCATTTCCGCAGGGGTAAAGCGCACCGTCAAAGGCTGCGCTGCATTTAAACCAGCCACCGCCTCCCGAGCCTTTTCCATACCATAATAATAGGCCGTCACACTACCGGCTCCCACACCGCAAAAACTCAGAAGCGCCAGCGGGAAAAGCGCCTGTCTCAAAACCGCTCCTTTGGGAATCCCCAGTGTCCGCAAGATAGCTACCTCCCTGCGCCGGGCGCGCTGGTACAAAAAGTCAACCAACAGCAAACCCAACAGAAGCAGCAAACCCAATAGCAACACGCTGTTACGGCTGGTCTGCAGCACCGCCTGGGATGACTCATGGAATTCATCCCAACCGTCATCCACAAACCCCACTTCAAATCCTAGCTCCCTCAACTGTCTTCCTGATTCTTCCAAGAAATCAGCTTTCTCTTCCGGACTATGGAGGACGAAACTACAGCGGCCAAAATACACAAAGTTCCGGAACTCCTCTGGATAAAAGCAAAGAGGAATATAGATTTCTGTATACTCTTCCTGTCTTGAATTATCTTGCAGACTATATATAATTCCCGCAACTGTATAGTCCTCTGTAAATGTAGGTGCATCTTCTAAATTCGGCTCCCAGTCTGGGTATGTACGACCATATACATACATTTCCAGGTCTTTTAATGTAATTGTGATTACATCGCCAATTTTCAAATTTCTCTTGTCTGCCAATTCCTGGCGAACAACACAAACTCGATTTTGTCGTACATTGTCATCCAGCGTCAAAAGTCGCCCCTGACTGAGGAAGTAGTTTTCCTCAAAGTTGGGAAGGGTAGCCATATCTTTGACCGGGATGACCGTTGCCCCATGCTCGTTAGACTGGACGTATTCCAGCCCCGTAGCAACATCGGAAAGCGCCGGATCTGTAAAATCTACTACGCTTCCCGGAGCAACTGGATAAAAATAGTCCCATAAATCTCCCTCAGCAACCGCATAGCAATATTTGCTGCTATCATTCGTATTGTAAGCAGCCCGGTCTATATCAGGTCCATGTATAGCACCCAGGTGAAGGATAGTATTCTGTGCTTTTATTGCCGGAAACTGGGGGTAATAGTATTTTTCCCAGAGCGCGCAGAAAAAGTAAGAGCTTCCGAGCTGCAGCTCTTCCTGAAGCTGCTTTTTAAAATCCCGTTGGCCGGTAACGTCCATGCGAAAGCTCATCTCTCCCAAAGACGCCAGCTCTGGGTGTCCAGAAAAAATATTGGTAACGTCAAACGTCAAACGGACTATCTCTCTCGGGTCGTAACCTTTAGAGTACATATTTAACACTCTCTCAGAGTCTTCCTTTATATCAACTAGAGTGCCTTGCAAATATAACATGTGGTAATTTCTGTCACCGTCTATATCCGCATTATATATATTTTCCATCACCCCATATCTTGGCGCATATGTATTTGTGTATTTTACGTATTCACTTTTTTCTAACACAGGCAAGCAAGGGGAAGCATCCTCGTTTTCCGTGTTTGAAGATCGGAGTATGCCAATAGCCTGGTAGTATCCGGCACTATCCGCCACGGCATTTTGAACCACTTGGTACTGCAATGCCTGAGATAAAAATGCAAAAGAAAGCCCTGCACAAAGGAGCAGCAGCAAAACCGTATGCCAAGGCTGTCGCCGCGTGGACCGCAAGCTAACCGTATTTTTCACAATTTCTCACCTCGAAACATCAAATCAAGTCCATACTAAAAATGGTGGCGTTTGAGGGGCTCAAACGCCACCGGGATACGCACTGGTTGGAATGTTAGCTATATGAAATCCCCGAGGCCCTATGGTGTTTAGTCAACTTGGATAGATTCTGCAGAGCTGGTGCTGTATCTAACATTTGTTGTGCTCTTATTATACGCTCTAAGATTGTCGTTGTACGTATTCTGATAAGCATTCGATCCTGCGCCACCGCACCCACACGTTGCGCTACAAGCACATACGCAAGCAGAATACATGCAAATGCAAGAGCCATAAGCTTCAATTGATCTCGAAGCGCCTTTTTTGGTTTGCTTCCAGTACTTCATAAATTTCCCCCCTTTCTTAAGACACCCAGCAAAATCGTAAGTCAAGGTCTACTGACAGCCTCTCCAACCCGTTTGCAGTTTGGATGCCCTTATTTTGCCAGATCTTAATACGGCAGTTGAAAATACAGCAAGCATTCCCGTGCGTTCCACGCAAAAATCAAACCGGATCCCCCACCTGTGATGCTGGTATATCAGCTGGTATCGTTTCCAACGTCTTCAAAACTGTTGAAATAGAATTAAACTGATAATCAGACAGCGCCTCTACCGGAATCGAACATCCCGTTCGCTTCTCCACCTCCAAAAGCAGGTAGAACAAATCCATTCCCGAAAAACCGAAGAACTCCCCGGTAAGAGGAAGATCCCAGTTGTCCTTCGCAAGCATTTCCTCTGGTACGCCAAACTTGCTGCCGAGCAGCTCCAAGAGCCAGGCCCGGGGATCTGGGGCCGCTCCGTCTTGTGGAGGCGGCGCCTCCCCCTGGGCATCCATGAACAGGGTGTGATACAGGCCCTCAAAATCCTCCGTCCACCCGTTGAACAGGCAGTTGCCCTCCGGATACGCCTCCCGCTGCTGCCGGATCCGGCCGTCGATGTCCTCCAGGGTTGTGTGAGTCAAATAGAGCTTCCGCTCCTGTCTGAAGTCCACCCCGTCTATGACGGCGTTGCTGACATGGACAGCATCGATGCCCACTCCCAGACGCAGGGAGAAGTCCCGGCTGATCTCCTCCACAAAGGGCATCTCCCCCAGCTCGCTGGGAATGCAGCAGAGGAAGGCATCCGGCTCCGCCGCCTGAGCCAGCATGTAGGTCCGAATGCCAAAGCCGTTGGTAAGATAGTTGTTATACTTCATCACCGCGTCCGGTGCCTCCAGGAGGATGATGCTGGGCTGCTCCCTTGTTTCCAAGTCCTTCAGGAGCACATTGATGCGCTCAATTTTCTCCGCCTCATCTACAGACAGCGCACAGAGTGCCGGTTCGATGGAGGCAAAGCCCAGGAGCCCGCCAATGGGCTGCTTGGTGACCACCAGGGGGCGCTCTCCATCCTGCACCAGGCGCGCATACAGCTTCACCAGCATAGCAAAGACATCTGCCTCCTCAATGAGGCCGCCCACCAAAACCAGGGGGACCTGGAAGCGGTGCAGCTTCTCTTTTGGGTAGAGGTCCTCCCTCTTGGTCCAGAGTGTAGTGATCCGCACCCGGCCTTCGTACTCTCCTGCCAACTCCCGCAGCCCATCCGGGACAGAATCAGGACTTCTCCCGATGTAATGAACATGCTTTTCGTGAGAAAGGGCCCATCTGACAAGCTCCAGCCGCTCCTCGCAAATGCCCTCGTTGTCCTCGGCAGTTTCCACTGCCAGGAGAATGTCCCAGGCCTCGGGGCGGCTGTCAATGCGGTCATCCACCCGGATGCCTGTGTCAGGAAGGTGGAGCATGTGCCCCGCGTCATGCCCGGCGACGGAAAAGCCGGAGGGCGCCAGGAGGCTGGCCAGCCGGTAATCCGGCTGCAGCTGCCCCCAGTGCATCACCACTGGCAGTATGGTAGGCGTCAGGGGATACAATGCCACGCCACGTCTCATAAACCGCTCACCTCCCGATCCTTCCCCCCGCGAACCTGCCCAGGATAGAATTGATAGATCTCTCGCATCAGCAGGCAATTCTGAATTTCTCGGTATGCAATGCCCTTGGCTTCCTGACAATATTTTAGCTTTTGGGTGGGGGAGAGCTGCGCCTCTCCGGTATCCGCCTTTTTCGCACAAAGCGTGCAATGCCGGAAGCACCAGCACCGCTTGCAGCGCTCACTGGTGATATTGGCAAAGTTCAGTAACCGCTCGGCGTTCTCCAAGTCAAAACCGGTCTCCAGGCTGCCAATGCACATGGCCGGGGATGTCTCACTGACCCGCTCGCAGGGGAAAAATCGGCCCTCCACATTCACAAACACCCGCATTTTCCCGGGAACGCAGGGGCCACTGGGTACGTCAATCCGCTGTAGCCCGTCCGGCTCCTCCGCTCGGGACACCTTATCCATGGCGTTGGCCAAAGCCTGGTACGTAATGGGTGAGATTCGCTCCTTGGGATATTTCCCCCAGTAGGACAGGTAGGACAGGAACATTTGGTATTGATACTTTTCTATGTACGTAGAAGAGAACTGGGTCTCCTCATCATCATACTCTTTGTCTACAATGGCAGCGTTCAGGCCGCCCCGATGTACTACATCATAATCCACACAGACAGAGTTGATGCAGTCAAAGTCATTGGTGGGATCGATGACCATACTGAAATGCACATGCTGGGCATACTCCGGCTCCAGTTCATGAATTCGCCGGATTCGTCCCATCACTGTGTCAAAGGTCCCCTGTCCATTGGCAAAAACTCGGTTTGCATCGTTGATTTCCCGGGGACCATCGATGCTGATCATCAGACTGACCTCATGCTCCGCCAGGTAACGAATGATATCATCGGTAAGCAACGTGCCGTTGGTGGTCATATTGAAGGTGAGCTTCTTTCCCACGAACCGGGCTTTGCTGTACTGGATGACCCTCTGCACCAGGGGAAACTGCAGCAGCGGCTCCCCGCCATAGAAGCTGATGGACACCATGCGGCTGTCAATGGAATGTTCCCACAGAAAGTCCACGGCCCGCTTTGCCATGTCCCAGGTCATATGTTTTGCGCTGTGGTGGCGTTGCCTGGCGCTGGAGGTCTCGGAGTAGATGCAGTACTTACAACGGAAATTGCAGCTCTGGGTCACCTGCAAAATCAGCTGGCGCAGGTTCCGGTCCAGAAATTGAGGAAGGTACCTGCTGTATGGATGGCAGAGCTCTTCCACCGGACTTTCGCTGGTCAGGTATCCCATTTCCGCCAAATGCACCAGCTCATCCGGTGGCTCTGAGACGACGTCGCCGTCCAGGAGACGCTGCAAAAACAAATAGCTGTCCGGTTGAATCTGACAGAGCTCGCTTTTAGCCACGTCGTAAAAATACCAGCTATTTGGAGTCCGAAAGAGCTTAATAAACGGCCTTTTCATCATATGCAAAACTCCATTCTAAAATAAATACAACCTCAAATCATTTCGCTGTCTCGTCTGATTCTGTTTTTATGGAAACCGGCTGTCCAGGGGCCAGCACAAAGTCACTTTTCCCAAGTATTTTATGAAAGATGTGGGTATTTCTCCACCACCTGCACCCATTGTTTGGTATAGGATAGCAGAGTTTACTTGTATTTTCAAATAATCCATCACGAAGGAGGATTTTTTTGACGCGAATGCAGGAATGTTTGTTCCACGCCGCTATTTCTACGGTCATGTCCAACCGCTGAGAGAGACAAATGCACTCTGGCAGAAAATTCGCTGTTCCAATTTTCACCATCTTGTGATATACTAAAAAACATAAAAGTTCAAATTTCTGTTTGGTGGTGATGTAGACCGTGGAAGCAATATCTGGCTTTGAAAAAGTGGAGAACCTCCCTGTGAAACCGGCAGTCACCTGGATTCGCATTCTCCTCTGCGATGATGATCCTGTATTTTTGCGGAAAATCAAAGGAATGTTGGAGACATACCTGCAATCTCATCAGATCCCGGCAAAAATTCATGCCTTACAGGGCTGGAATCACTTGGCAGAGCGCATCTTAGACAGCTGCGATATGGCTTTTTTGGACATTCCCCTCCCATCCTCGGACCTCACTGGTCTGGACATTGCCAAAAAACTACGGGCAGCCCGGGAGGACGCGGTCATTATATTTGTCACCAACCACCTGACATACGCGCCGGCCTGTTTTGAGGTCCAGGCCTTTCGGTATCTGCTGAAAAGTGAATTCGACCAAAAATTTGATTTATATTTGCGGCAGGCCCTGGAGCGGTTGCAATGTTTCCGAAAAACGATTAAAATAAAGTCCCGGGGCGAGATGGCGGAGCTGCCAGTCGGCAACATTGTGTATGCGGAGAGCCGGCAACATCAGGTTTGCATCCATCTGAAGGACGGTGAATCCCATGTATGCTATGGGTCCTTAAGCAGCTTGGAGGTCCCCCTATGTCCCTTGGGTTTCTTGCGGGTTCACAGGAGTTTTCTTGTCAACATGCTGTACATTCTGAAACTGCAGAGCCAGGAAGTCGTACTGAAGGACGGAACTGCTTTAAAGGTCAGTGAGCGGAACTATTCGGAGCTGAAGACGCAGTACCAAACCTGGAAACGCAGGCAGGGGCCATCCATCTCACCGGAATCACTATAAATGGAGAAAAATCGGGATGAAAATTTTGTTTACCGGTTTCGAGCCCTTCGACGGCGGAACCAGCAACCCCTCCTATGCATGCCTGCGGGAACTGCCGCCCACAATAGGGACGGCGGAGCTTGTGACCATGGAGCTACCCGTATCCTTCCGCCGGGCGCCGGAGCTTCTGCTGAAGGGAATGGACGCGGAAGGTCCGGATGCGGTCATCTGTCTGGGCCTGGCAGCCAACAGGAAGAAAATTTCCCTGGAGAAGGTGGGACTCAATTACGCCTATGCCCGGATTCCGGACAACGACGGTATGCAGCCCCGGGACATTCCTCTAGACCCATCCGGGCCTGCCGCCTGCTTTTCCACCTTGCCGGTTTGGGATCTGGCCGCAGAATTGAACCAGGCAGAAATTCCAGCTGAGGTATCTCTCAGCGCCGGGAGCTATGTGTGCAACTGCCTGCTGTACCATCTGCTGAGAGCCGCAGGAAGGATGCCCGCAGGCTTCATTCACGTGCCCCCCACAGAGGCAATGCCCCTGGAGATGGTGACCCGGGCCATGAAACTCATCGCCACCCGTTTGGGCGGTTAACCAGAGAGGAAAAACCAGATGAAATATTGCTTTGACGAAATCATTGACCGCAGAAATACAGATAGCATCAAGTGGGATCACATTCCAGGTAATCCAGACGCCATCCCCATGTGGGTAGCAGACATGGATTTCCGGTGCCCCCAACCGGTCATAGACCGGGTAATGGAAAAAGCCGCCTTCGGCGTTTACGCCTATACCGCCACACCCCCGGCCTTCCGGGAGGCCACTGCCAGCTGGCAGCGCCGCCGCCACCATTGGGACATGGGAGAGGCTACAGTCATCCCCGTGTCCAGCGTGGTACCTGCCCTTTACACCGCCGTAGCCGCCTTCACAGAGCCGGGCGACCGGGTGATTCTCCAACGGCCGGTGTATGGTCCTTTCACCGACGCAGTAACGCAGCAGGGGCGGGAGATCTCCAACAATGCGCTCTTGCTTCAAAACGGGCATTACGAGGTGGATTTCGAGGACCTGGAACGCCGCGCGGCAGACCCCCGGGCCAAGCTGATGCTGCTGTGCAGCCCGCACAACCCTGTAGGCAAGGTGTTTACCCGGCAGGAGCTGGAAAAAATTGGGGAAATTTGCCGCCGCAACCATGTGCTTCTCTTTGCCGATGAAATCCACGGAGATTTTGTATACCCGGGAAGCTGTCATATTCCAGCGGCCTCCATCCTCCCTGACTGCTTGGTGGCCGTTGCCCCCAGCAAAACCTTCAATTTAGCATCTATGAAGGCAGCCGCCGTCATCTCGCCCAATCCAGATCTGGCAAAGCGATTCCAGCAGGTTCTCTCCCTCAGCCACGGGGACAACATGAATATGCTGGGACTATACGCCTATATCGCCGCCTACGAAAAGGGAGACGAGTATCTGGAGCAGCTCCTTACTTACCTTGCCGGCAATGTGGCGCACTTACAAAAGCGTCTGGCGGAGCAACTGCCCCAAATCCGGCTGATTGCGCCCCAAGGAACTTATTTGATGTGGTTGGACTGCCGGGCCATGGGCATGGCTCAAAATGAGCTGGCAGACTTCTTTACATGGAAAGCCGGCGTCGCCATGAACACCGGCGAGTGGTTTGGTCCCGAAGGCACAGGCTTTATGCGTATGAATCTGGCCTGCCCCAGAAAAACCTTGGACCTCGCTCTGGACCGGATCGCCGGAGCATTTGCAAAATAAAACCCACGCCGTTTTTGGGCGTGGGGACTTGCAAGTTGACAGCAGATTCAGTATACTAGCATCGAAACCAGCGGCTTGCCGCCTGGAAATTTGTTTGACGGAAAGGAACGTAGCCATGCGGGAAATCAAAGGGGAAGCCATTACCCAGGCTGTGGCCCGGCTGTGCATGAGCGCCAACCGGAACTTACCCCAGGACGTGCGGACCTGTATCACCCAAAGTCAGGAGCGGGAGTCTTGGGAACCGGCTCGCGGTATTCTGTCCAAGATCGTAGAAAATTATAAAATTGCCGAGGAGGACCAGCTGCCTATCTGCCAGGACACAGGCGTCGCCTGCGTCTTCCTCGAAGTCGGCCAAGAGGTCCACATCCAGGGAGACCTGGAGCAAGCGGTCAATGCAGGCGTCCACCAAGGCTATCTGGAAGCAGGCCTCCGGTGCTCCGTGGTGGCGGACCCCCTGCGCCGGGTAAACACCAAGGACAACACCCCCGCCGTCCTGTACATCCGTCTGGTGCCCGGCGACCGGCTGAAGATCACCGTGGCCCCTAAAGGCGCCGGTAGCGAGAATATGAGCCGCATTGCCATGCTCCGCCCCTCCGATGGGGCCCAGGGAGTCAAAGACTTTGTGGTTAAGACCGTGGCAGAAGCAGGCCCCAACCCCTGTCCGCCCATTGTGGTGGGCGTGGGCATTGGCGGCGGCTTTGACCGCTCGGCGGAGCTGGCCAAGCGGGCCCTTCTTCGCCCTGCCGGGTCCCCCAACCCCGACCCCTTCTACGCCGAAATGGAGCAAGAGCTGCTGGAGCGGATCAACGCCCTGGGCATCGGCCCCCAGGGCCTGGGCGGCCGGACCACAGCCCTGGCGGTCCACATTGAGGTAGCCGCCGTACACATGGCCAGCCTGCCTGTAGCGGTCAACATCAACTGCCACGTGACAAGACACGAATCGGAGGTGCTGTAAAATGGAGTACAGACTGACTGCCCCCATGACAAGAGAACAGGCCCGGCAGCTGCGGTGCGGCGATACCGTCCTCTTCACCGGCACCATCTACACCGCCCGGGACGCCGCTCACAAGCGGCTGGTGGAACTTCTGGACAAGGGGGAGCCCCTGCCCTTTGACGTAAACGGTGCGGTCATCTACTACGCCGGCCCCACCCCGGCTCAGAAGGGCCATGCCGTAGGGTCCTGCGGCCCCACCACCAGTTACCGCATGGACGCCTATGCCCCCAAAGTCATTGCCGCCGGGTCCACCGGCATGATCGGCAAGGGCAAGCGGGACGAGGGTGTGGTCAACGCCATGAAAGAGCACGGAGCCGTGTACTTTGCGGCCATTGGCGGCGCCGGCGCCCTTCTGGCCCGGTGCGTCAAGAAGGCGGAAGTGGTGGCCTATGAGGACCTAGGGGCAGAGGCCATCCGCCGGATGGAAGTGGTGGACTTCCCAGTCACCGTGGTGATCGACACCTTGGGTCAGAACCTGTATGAAGCGGGGCAAAAAGCTTATTTGGCCTCTTTGACATAAAGCAGCTTACAAATTACAAAAAGGGCCCGTTGCAAAATGTATGATGTGCTCCCCCGAAAGGAGACAGTGAAAAACCGCACTGTCAAGGATAGGGGGAGGATATCATCTTTGCAGCAGGCCCCTTTGTCATATTTCCAGCTTGCAGTTGAACCACACCACCATAGCCACGGCAGTATGGAGCAGTGTATGACGCGTCGGCCCGCCCATCCTCAGGTGATTTCGTTTTTCATTGCGCGGTAGCCAAGACACACCGTCCACACGTATGCGCAGGTTTTGGGGATCATCAGCATACCGATTAAGGGGACTACATCTGCCCACAGTACTACTGGGATATAGAACCCAAAGCTCAACACAATGGTCAACCACATCCAGCGAAAGGCTCGGTCGTTATGCTGCTTGGCGCTCTGATAGAACAAGACAATCATAAGCAGCCCCAGCAGAGCAAACGGAATGTTGCGGTAGATACCCCAGGAGAGGGGAGCTGTTGCGCTCAGCCACCCATTCTGAGGCATGATGCACAGGATCATCCGCAGCCCAGCCAGCCCACAGATGGCCGCTGTCGTGCCGCCACGCCCCTGTATATGATAGCGCAGCCGCCAAACATAATAGAGTAGCACATAAAAGACGGTCATCGTAATGGAGGTAATCCACTTTCCAAGTCCCAGAGGCACAGTGAAATTTTCAAGGCCCGTAGTGCACAGAGCCACAGCCCTGGGAATCAGGTGAAACGCATCCCCAGCGCCCAAAAGCACCGCCATCGTGCCAAACAGGCGGAATTGCCGGTTTCCCCTGCTCCCCCGGATCATCAAAATACCAATTGTGATGACCGTCGTCAGGTATACAACATCAAATGAAGTTTCTACAATTGCTTGCATAACGCGCTTCCTTTCTTGGCCAAATAATAGGAACGTGATCGCCTGCTGCCACCCGCGCCAGGGAGGCAATCAGCTGGAGCATATGTCACAGAACCTCCATCACATCCATGCCTGAACACTGTTATTTCATCTCTCAAAATTCCCGCCATGTCGCGGGGGATTCATACAACATCCTACGGGTGATTTCCTGAGCGGTAGAGGGATCGTAGTCCTGCCGAAGTAATCCCGACAGCATGAGTGAAAAGAGGACGTCTGCAAATTTCTCCACTGTAAACTGCCGGTCAAAGGCGTCGGGGCGGATATTGGGGTCATGTTCCAGTACAGAGCGCAGGCCATTTAACATGTGTTCCCAGGTTTGTTGCATGCGTTTTTTCCCATCCGCTTTTTCCTCATGGATAAAGCTGAGTGAATGGAGGGCAAAAAAACCTGGATATTGCTTATGCCCATACTCCATCTGTTGATACAACCAAGCAATACAGGCCTGAATGTCCCGAAATACGGTTTCATCTTCTGAACGGTGGAAAATCTCATGCCAAACGCTTTCCACAATGGCGCCGACTAGATCTGCTTTAGAAGTAAAGTAGTTATAGATCGACCCCACTGACACACTGCAGGCCGCAGCCACTGCCCGGATATTAATTGCTGCCCACCCCTGCTGCCGAATGAGCTCCCGACCGATTTTCAGTATCTCCTCTTTGGTAGTCACAGCTTTGTTCATAGAATCCCCCCAAACTGAACAGTGTTCATTATAGTTCAGGAACAAACCCTTGTCAAGATGCAACATTCTGCATCGCAGGGCAGCAGCATTGGTCATCGGTTCTCCAAAAGCCTGGACCATATACCCCGCCAGTCCGCCTTTTCTGGGTCTCCAGAACTTTATTTTTAGAAACGGTTCCCTTTTTTCGGTTTTTTCGCTATAATAAACCAAAGACCGCACGGAGCGGCAGCGGATGGAGGAACACGCCATGGACGTTTTGGTCATCGGTATTGCCGGCGGAACCGGCAGCGGAAAAACCACCCTGATGAAAAGCCTCATGGGCCAATTTGGCGAGGAAATTACAGTTCTGAGTCACGACAACTACTACCGGGCCCACAACGATCTTCCCTATGAGGAGCGGTGCAAGCTCAATTACGACGAACCAGCGGCTTTTGAAACAGAGCTGATGGTCCGACACCTGGAGGAACTCCGGGCAGGGCATGCCGTACAGTGCCCGGTATATGATTTTACCGTTCATAACCGGAGCGATCAGGTAATCCTGTTGGAGCCCAAAAGTGTAATCATGGTAGAGGGTATTTTGATTTTCCAAAATAAAGCCCTGCGGGACTTGATGGACATCAAAATATTCGTTGATACCGACGCTGACATCCGGCTGTGCCGCCGGATCAAGCGGGATGTGAATAAACGTGGGCGGTCTATGGAATCTGTCCTTCTTCAATATCAGGCCACAGTAAAGCCCATGCACGACCAGTACGTGGAACCCAGCAAAAAGTTTGCAGACCTGGTGGTTCTGGAAGGTGGAAAAAATCTGGTGGCCCTGGATATGATTATGAACCGAATTCAGCGGCACATTGAGCAGAATCGGTAATTTGACGCGGCAGCGTGGCGTCCTCTTTGGGGTGGGCGGGCACTGCCGCGTTTTTGTGCGGGAAGGGCTCTGCATAATCGCAAAGTATAATCAGAAAATTTGCTTATGGCGCTGAATGATTCACAATATAATGTAGTTACCCGAGCTATGTTATAGTATAAAGTGGACAGCTTGGAAATCTTGGTACGAAAAAAGTCCAGTACACCGAGGTTAACAGCAATGGCAAGGGATACCGCCTACACACCGTCCAGCCTGTGTATGTGCTAAAATGATGTGACCCTGAGAAAAAGAAGCGGGGAGCCCCCGAGGCGTGATATAGTAAGTTCACCATAACGAATACAACATACAGGGGACTCCTTATGAGCATTCTACCATATCACGAAGCAGACAAGCGGTAGTTAAGCTTGTATTGCAAAAAAGAGAAAATCGCACAGGCCTCATGGATGTACCATAGAAGCACCTCGCCATCCTTGGCCAAGCACCAATTGGGTGGTGTCAGATAAGCACGATGGCTGACGGGAATGTCAAAAGTGAACTGCATCCCGCCGCATGGACAGCGTACCGTCCAATTGGCGCCCTGCCTAGCCAAGCCGCCTGCAGCCTTGGCTCAGCTGACGTCGTACCTTCGCTCTGACATCTAAATATCTTCCTCATCGCACCACAGGCTGCCTGGAGCACATCATTTGACAACACAGCACGTTTCCCTCAATCTGCCAGAAATTTTGATTGCAATCCTGGACAAAATCGAGTATAATACCTCCGTATCCGGGCGTAGCTCAGTTTGGTAGAGCGCTAGCTTTGGGAGCTAGATGCCGCAGGTTCGAATCCTGTCGCCCGGACCACGTCGTCGCGGACTACATGTCGTTCGCGACGACTTTTTTTCAAAAAGTCATCTCTCACTCGCTCCGTCGCTCCTCCTTTCCAAATGCGACCCGCTGGGGCTGGGCTCGCATTTGGTGTCTGGGGGTAGTGTCAAGAGTTATACGCAAATTATTTTATGGTCTTAGTGGAAATCGATTACAGCGGAGGCGTCCTCGATTTCTTTGACGTGCAGATGACTGCCGAGAAAGACACGTGGTTCGTCTTTCATCGCTTCCGGCGCTGTTTGCATTTGGCCTGCTGCTCAGCGGCATACATCCCAGCCCAGATAGACCATACTGTTTTGATAGATGTCACAGAAGTGGTACTGCGAATAGAGATGTCCGGCCTTCTCTGCACCGTAAGTCTCGCTGAATAACTCTATAAACGGATCTTCCACCAACGCTGCCCGAAATAGAATGATGAGCCAGTATATTTTCGCCTCAATTCTAAATGGCTTCCATCAAAAGAATCTTTTTATCTAAGGCGCCTCGCTTTGCTGCCTTTTCAGTTCGGATTGCCTTGAGCTGCTTCAAGGTATACCCGCGAGTTTTGGTGGCTGCATAAATAACCTTAATCAGTTCTTCGGTCTTTTGGCTTTTGTAATATTCATCAAGTTCCTTATCATATTTAATAGCAATTATTCTATGACGTTTTCTCCTGAGAGAGTCTCAATTGTGCATGTTTTCCTGGACAATCCGATGATCTCAGGAAGGTGGTCGCAAACAAGCCTATTGAATGACGTCTGTTTCATTGTCTATCTCCCTTGCCGTGGTGGAAGGCCGCTTTTCAATGGCACCATGTTTGTGCATCTTTCCTTTTCGTTGAAGTAATTCGTGCAGCCATAGAAGATATCATCGTTTTTTGGGTTCTTTTTCACAATCAAATAGCCATCTGTACATTTGGGGCATCTTAGAATATCATGCATATGTGTCATATCGTTTGTCATAAAATCGCAGAATTCCGCCTCGTTAGTGCAAATCCATAGGCTTAGGCAATAATTTTTATTAAATTCATATTTTAATGGGAATCCGCATCTCGGACATCGCAAGTTGAACAGGTCAACAGCTTGCATATTAATATCATCTTTGTGCGGAATGTTGAAGTCCTTAATGAGCTCCATGAGGAATCTGGATGGCTTTGTCTTCGGTGCAGCAATATAAACCCGGTTTTTCGTTCGTGTCATTGCTACATAGAACAGACGGCGTTCTTCAGCAAAAGGCATACTTTTATCTTCGTATGTGACCAGCTTAATAATTGGATCGTCTTCAATCTGGCAAGGGAAGCCGAACTTTCCCTCAATCATATTGGTCAGAATTACATTGTCGTATCCAAGGCCTTTGGAGCTATGCGCTGTCATGAATGTGATGTTTGCATTTGGGTACTTTTTGCTTTTGACAAGACCACCGGGCAACTCACTGAAACAATCCGTCCGGTAAAGCTTATACATATCATAGTTATAGCGTCCAATTAGCAAAATAGAGCTTCGCGTACCATACTCCGCTAAAATCTCACCAATAATTTTTTCGGCCGTATTGGCAAGCTGATTCATGGGCTTGACGCTATCATCAAACACTTCCAGCACAATCGGATTTTCAAGATGCTTCGGTGAAATTAACTGCTTGCGAATCTGCGTGGAATTTTGTTGGACAAAGCCGCCTGCAATATCAATCAGTTCTTGGGAGTTCCGATAAGTATGCGTGGTTTTCAGCTCTGTACCAGCCCCCATTAACTCTAGAAACCGCGTAAATAGGGTAATGTCAGAGCCTGAAAAGGCATAGATAGACTGCCAGTCATCTCCAACCGCTACGACCTTCGCCTGCGTAATTTGCGACAGTCGTTTGGTTAGGTTGAATCGCTGCCTGGCAATATCCTGAAACTCGTCAATAATGATATATTTATATGGAAGTGAAATGCCCCGTTTCTCGATCTCCTGTAAGTAAAAATGTGCGTCATTGATCATATCAGAAAAATCAATCTGATTTCTCTGGCCCAATACAAATTGATAATGGTGGTAGACCTGCTCTGCAATATCCAAGAAGAGCAGTGTTCTTGGGTTGTCTGTTTTCTCCCTCAAAATGGAGAAGCCACCCTCATCATATCCAGTTGTCTTATACTGCTCAATAAATTTCACCATGAATACAATTAATTTATATATGTACTTATCTTTACCGGTATTTACGACTTTTCTATATACCTCTTCTAAATTGCGAGGCTTCAGGACAAAGCCTTCTTTTTCGAGGATCTCTTTCAGGTGATCAAGAAGCGGGCGCCGATCTGTGTAAAATGACCACGTCTCCAGGAGTGTTGTTTGATTTATTTTATGCAGGCGGCGTTTGTCGCTGATCGCATGAAGATAGCGCTGCCGCTGCTGTGGTGTAAAAAGGCTGTTGTAGCCGCTTTCACTCAGCGCATAATGCTCCAGCCAAACGCCGTGCTCGCCTTGCGAAATATAGAAATCAGGCGTGTACTTTTTGTTCCGGGAGGGTGAACCAAAGGGATATACCCGCTCGTACTCATAGTCCAAACCATTCAAATAGAGGAAGTTCGCTATTTGCACTTCCTGCATAGAACGCAGGTATTCTCCCGTAATTGTTCGCGTTTTCTTAGTGCGCTGCTGTTCGACTTTTTTAATGTATTCCCCTAAGCTACTTTTCAACGTCTCAAACTCTTGGGCTGACTTATAGAGATGATATTGGTTCAAATCAGAAAACTGGAATACATCTTCGGACAGATCAAAATAATAGCCCAAAAACAGAACTAGATTGCGCATGAGCTGTTTATTGTAAAAGATGGTCTTTTCCAGCATATCAAAGATGATTTGTTGGGAAGAAAAGTTGATTTCAGGAGGCTCTGTGGAAAACTGCCTCACAATATCATATGTGAAAGCATGGAACGTGCAAATTTTTTCTGGAATACCAAGTCCTTTATTGATCCGATCCCGCAGCTCACCAATTGCCTTATTCGTATAGGAGATTACAATAATCTCGCTTGGGTCGATGTGCTTTCTCTCTACCAGATACTTCACTTTTGCAGCCATCGTCGTAGTCTTTCCCGCACCGGCGCCAGCCACCAAAAGGCAATAGTCATCATCTGTAATCACAGCACGACGCTGCTCCTCATCCAGTTGGATATTGGGGTCGATCTGCTTTAAAATGTTGTCAAAATATACTTTATCCCTCTCGAGGACTCGATCTACATACGCAGTATTGTGTGCCGTAATATCAGCGTCCAAGGTTTTCATTTGCCGAACAAAGCGCCTAAGTGCTTCAATATCCACACGTAAAGTAGAGGCATTGTTGCAGACATATCGACCGCTCCATGAAAGGCAAGGATTGCAACAAACTCCGCGCCCATCGGCCTTCTCTCTAAATCATGCCTGGCCAATTCTGTCAGAAACCCGGGATTGTTCCTCCATGCAATCTCTGAAGTCAAATAAATTTATTATGTAGCGGAACCTCGTCGCTGTGTAAGAAATTGATTTATATTGCGCACTGCTTTTACGGCATATGGGACAGGGCTAATGTCTGGAAACGTTTCTAAACTTACAACTCCGTCCAAAGCGCTGGCTTTGATAAAGGCTACATTCCATTGTGCAGCAGTCTCATAATCCTTCTGCAGTTCAGTAAAAAACAGGCTGCATTCAATCAACGCAGCCTGTCCAATAGCATAGAATCATCCATCAACCCCACAACGCCGTAAGCATGGGAATGATCTGTTTTTTCCGGGACATCACCTTAGGCAAGAAGACCTCGTTATCCCGCACATCGGCGTTGAATGCCTGTCGGATGGTATCCTCGTCTCCCAAATAGATCAGCTGTGTTCCCTCCAAGAGCACGTCTGTTAGCATGAGGATCATCATGCTGTAGCCCTTCTCCTCCATGGTTCTTCGCATCACTGCCAGAAATTCCTCTTTCCGGACCAGCAGATGGGGAGAGTCCACACAGGTGATTTGGCTGACGCCGAAGAAATGGCCGGCGATGTGGAATTCTTTGAAATCCGTAAATAGCAAATCCTCCACCGGCCGGTCTTCTGAGGCCGAGGCGGAAAAAATGGACCTGCCCAGCTCCTCCAGGGAAACATTGGCAATCCGGGCCATCCGGGCAGCCATACGCCGGTCCTGGGAGGTACAGGTAGGGGATTTGAACATCACCGTGTCCGACACAATGGCCGATGCCATAAGCCCCGCCATCTTCTCCGAGGGCATGAGGCCTCGCTCCTGGAACATGCTGGCCACAATGGTAGTGGTGGAGCCCACAGGCTCGTTCCGGACATAGATGGGGTTGGTGGTCTGGATGTCCGCCAGCCGGTGATGGTCAATGATCTCCAGGATCTGGGCCTCCTCCAGGCCCGGGACAGATTGGGCCCGCTCGTTGTGGTCCACCAGCACCACCCTTTTGCGCCGTGGCCGGAGCAGATGGTTCTGGTACAACAATCCCGCAATCTTCTCCCCCTCGTCCAAAATGGGGTAGCAGGAAGCCCGCTCCTTCAGAACAATTTCCTTGACGTCGTCCACCAAATCATCCAGGTGGAAGGTTACTAGATTCTTCCGGCGGCAAATTCTACCAATCGGGGTGGAGTGATAGATGAGGCGTACTGCCCGGTAAGCGTCACAGGGGGTGGAAATGATGCAGGTCCGGGTCTCCAGACTCCGCAGCTCCTCCGGAAGCTCCGTCTGGCACAGGACCAGACAGTTCACATTGAGTTCCAATGCCCGGCGAATGAGATCCGGCTGATGGCCACAAATGACCACGGAGTCTGTCTGGGAGAAGAGGAGACTCTCCCGACTCTGGGGCAGGGCAATGACCACCTCTCCGCTGATCAAATCCACAGAGTCCTCTCCCTCATCGAGGAGCTTGCCCTCCAGGACGCTCAGCAGGTTGAATACCGGCACCCGGTCCAGCCGGGGCTTGTAGATGGTCTGCATGTCATACTCCGCAATATCCTCCGGCAAAAGCATACCGTACAACGTCCCGTCATCCTTGGCCACAGGAATCCCGGGCAGGCTGCCATTTTCCTGCAGCACGCTCCAGGCCCTGCTCACAGTAACGGCTGCCCCCAGGGCAGGCGGGGTATCATATTCCAGGTCCCGGACCTGGGTATACATAGAGCTGATCAGAACCGGCGGCTGAAAGCCAAAGCTATCTAGAACCAGCTGGGTCTCGTCACTGATGTGTCCCAGACGGGCAGCCTGGTACTCCCGGTCTCCCAGGGTGTTTCGCAACGCAGCATAGGCCATTGCCGAGACGATGGAATCTGTATCCGGGTTTCGGTGCCCGGTGACGTAAATGGGGTCCATAGAAAACGCCTCCCAAATGAAATCCGCCAGTCTTCCCTTAGTTTACCACGAAGCCGGCGCTTCTACAAGAAAAAGCAGAAGAATTCTGGGAAAAATTCTAAAGCGTAATCTCCCCAGCCAGGCTCCGCAAAAACAGGGCGCGGATCTCCTCCGGCTGGAATCCCTGGCCCAAAGCCCACATCAGCTTGGTCATAGCGGCCTCTGTGGTCATGTCTCCTCCCTGGATGACCCCCATTTCCAGCAGCTTTTTCCCCACCTGATAGACATTCAGGTTGCTGCTGTCATACAGGCACTGGGAGCAGACCACCACGCTGACGCCCCGGTCCACTGCCCCCCGAATCCCCCGGCCCGGATTCCGGTGGAGGAAATGCATCCCGCCCAGGCCAAATGCCTCAATGACGATCCCCCGATAGCCCAAATCCACCAGGACATCAAAGATACTGGGGTCCACACCCGGAGTCAGCTTCAGCAGGAACACCTGGCGGCTGGCCTGGGGCAGAAACCGGGCCGGGCCGGTGATCCGGGGCAGCATGGTCTCATCCAGCTCCAACCCCATAGCCGTGACCCGTCCCACATAGTGGCTGTTGATGCTTTCAAAGGCGGAAAAGCCCGAGGCCCGGACCTTCACTGCCCGGCAGCCCAGCATAATCTTCCGGTCAAATGCCAGAAACACCCCCGG
>ERZ772812.468-NODE-468-length-36320-cov-12.438853_pt1 | contig 36320 bp, 32 predicted proteins | sample MGYA00511343_ERZ772812 | MGnify/ENA primary metagenome ERZ772812 (study PRJEB29015, sample SAMEA2737706) | human gut metagenome | biome: human gut; feature: human-associated habitat; material: faeces | place: China | collected 2012 ...
TTATCCGTCGGTACACTCCGTTCATTCTGCTTTCTATGGCTCAGGGCGAAGTGATAACGGAGTATCAGAACTACGAAGCAAGAGAGAGAATGAGAAGGCTTCTTTTCGGACACGCATTTGACATCAATGACGGAGAATTTGAAGTGCATCATCCGGAATTGGCAGTCGATACAGACCCAATCGAAGAAATAATGCTGAAAGACAATATTAAGCGACTTCGGGAGGTTTTGTGTTACTTAAGCGAAACACAGAAACGCAGAGTTTTTAAGTATTTCTTCTACAACAAAACACTTGAAAAAATCGCAGATGAAGAAGGAGTCGATTTTACTTCTGTAAGGGAATCGGTAAACAGTGCAATAAAAAAGTTGAGGAAATTTTTCTAAAACACCCCCCAAAAACGCTCTCCCATTTCAAACAAGTGAAGGGGTTAATTCTAATCCGGATATGAATTACCTCAGAATAATCGAAAGCGAGGATTTACATATGAAAGAAAAAGAATTTAAGAATGTCAGATGGGGCGATATTTATTACTGCGACTTGGGGGTTACAAACGGTAGTGTGCAATCGGGAATGAGACCGGTTCTTGTGGTTCAGACAAATCGCTTAAATGAAAGCAGTCCTACGGTCGTTGTAGCCGCTATAACGGCTGTTAAAAAGAAAACGGCAATGAATACTCATATTGAGCTAAACACGGATTGTGGCTTAAAAGAGCCGTCGATGGTAATGCTTGAGCAGCTACGCACCGTGGATAAAGCCACAGAGCTTGATAATTTTGTCGGAAGAATTACCGACGCAGATAAAATCAGCGAAATCAAGCGAGGATTGAAATTTGCAGTCGGTATTCCCGTTAAACCCAAGACAGAGCGTAAAGGCATTGTACTAAGTCTTTGCCCTCGTTGCAGAAGCGAGTTTCAGTCTATCCCTGAAAACATTGTAAAAAGACTTGACCCCTTTCAGGCAGATAAAGAGATGTGCGATAAATGTCAGGTAGGATACGGCTATGACTATATGATTTTCAAAAAGAACCATCATCACGCTAAGGGAGGTGTTGACAATGTTTGAAGATAAGATTGAAGCAATGAACAAACTACCCAACGCTGTTGATGATAGTTCCGGCTTTGAGAAAAGAGTTTATACGGTAGAAGAAATAATGGATATTCTCAGCATTGGAAAGAACACTGCTTATGCTCTCGTCAACTCAGGCGTTTTCCATTTTGTAAAGGTCGGCGGACATTACAGAATTTCCAAGAAGAGCTTTGACCGATGGCTTGATAATATGGACAGCGAAAGCTCCGGTTGTCAATTATGCGATTAAACCAATCGCATAATTAACAAAAACTCCGATTTTCAGTACCATATAGCCAAGTCACTTGGCTATATGGTAGTCAGAGTGGCAAATAAGAAATCGGGGGTAAACGGTAATGCGAAAGAAAATTGAAAAGAGCGATACTCGACTTCCTAATACATTCAGGCAGACTGAACCTGATATACGAGCATACACGGTAGATGATATACAGCACATCTTGAAAGTGAGCAGAACTACCGTCTATGAGCTGCTTAAAAGCAAGAAATTCCATAGCGTTCGTGTCGGAGGTCAATATCGAATATCTAAAAAGAGCTTTGAAAATTGGCTCAATGGCGAGAAAGGAGGTTCTGAAGATGGCATTTGTTAATATGTTCAATGACCGAGTGGAGCAGTTTAATCTCAGAGAGGAAAATGAACGCTTGGCAGAATTGTTCAGCGATGAAAAGCTTCAGGAGGAAGCACAGTGGCAAGCCTATTCTGTCAAGGAAATATCTCGGTTGTTTTCCATTTCCGAAGAAGAAGCACTGAAACTGATGAATTGCGGCTTATTCAAAACATACCGAGTCGGCAACGAATACAGAGCTTCAAAGAAAAGCGTTGAAGAAAATAAGAAAATCGTCAAGGCAGTTCTTACATATCAGGACAAAAAGACAATGTCTGTACCCGACGTAATGAGAATACTCGGTCTTGGAAAGACGGCTACATACCGACTCATCAATCAGTGCCGATTTAAGACCTATTTGGTACTGGGCAAAATGAGAGTTGATGTGGATAGCTTTGAAGATTGGTATGCAGGACAATTCCATTATGAGAAAGTAAACGGCGAAAGACCCGGTAAGAAATACGGCAAAACGCTCTCTCCTCTTACTGTTGCAAAGGTACTCGGCATTCCGAGAAGCACCGCAAATGACCTTATGAACGATGGCATTGTTGAGTTTATATGGGTTGACGGTAAACGCCGAATAAAAAGAGAAAGCTTTGATAAGTGGTACGCTTCGCAAAGTAAATACACTAAAGTTAAGGAAATCGAGGAGGTGGAGGGATATGTCGATTGAGGATAGAGTTCGTGAATTAAACGGCGGTACATATACAAAAAAGAGCTATTCCGTAGAGGAAGTTCAGTCAATCTTGGGTATTACCCGACAGACCGTATATAAGCTCATCAAACAGGGGTGTTTTCAGGCAGTAATGCTCGAAACCGGATACCGCATAATAAAGACCAGCTTTGATAAATGGCTGGATAATGAATAAGGAGGAACGACTATGGCTTCTATTGTAAAGAGAAAGAATCGATATTCCGTCGTTTATACCTACAAAGACGATGACGGAAACCAACATCAAAAATGGGAAACCTTTGATACAAACGCAGACGCTAAAAAGAGAAAAACTCAAATTGAGTTTGAACAGCAAAGCGGTACATTCATCATTCCTAATGCTACGACAGTTGCGGATTTGCTTGAAGAATACTGCTCCGTGTACGGAGTAAATAACTGGGCAATGTCAACCTACCGTTCAAAGAAAGGGCTTATGTATAATTACATCATTCCGCTTATCGGCGATGTGAAACTTGATGAACTGACTCCGAGACTTATGGATAAATTCTATCAAAGCCTTCTGAAAGTTAAGACCAAAGTGGTACAGAATAAAAAGCCTAAAAATGAGTATCTGACCGTACATACCGTAAGAGAAATCCATAAGTTTTTAAGGAGTGCCTTTAATCAGGCGGTAAAATGGGAGTTGATGACAAGAAACCCGGTTCTCAATGCAACGCTCCCGAAAGAGGAACATCAGAAACGAGAAATATGGACAGCAGAAACTCTTATGCACGCTCTTGAAGTGTGCGATGATGATATTCTCGCATTAGCCATCAATTTATCCTTTGCCTGTTCACTCCGTATGGGTGAAATGCTCGGTCTTACTTGGGATTGCATTGATATTTCGGAGGAAAGCCTGAAAGAAAACAACGCTTCCATTTTTGTAGATAAAGAGCTTCAGCGAGTAAACAGAGATGTAATGGAGGTGCTTGATAATAAGGACATTATCCGTGTCTTTCCGAGAACTCTGTCAAATACAAATACCTCCCTTGTTTTGAAAACGCCAAAAACTAAAACAAGTGTGAGAAAAATCTTCTTGCCGTCAACCGTAGCTCAAATGCTGTTAGAGAGAAAAAAGCAGATTGACGAAATGAAAGAGCTTTTCGGTGATGAGTATTTGGATTATGACTTGGTATTCTGCCATTCGTCAGGCAGACCGATGGAAGGTCAGGTAATCAACCGTGCTTTGAAAAAGCTGATACAGGACAACGACTTACCCGATGTGGTATTTCACAGCTTCCGTCACGCAAGTATAACCTACAAGCTGAAATGGAACGGCGGCGATATGAAATCGGTTCAAGGCGACTCAGGACACGCCCGAATGGATATGGTTGCCGATGTTTACAGCCATATAATCGACGAGGACAGGCGATATAACGCACAGAAGTTTGAGGAACAGTTCTACAACGCTAAAGGTCTCAAAAATGCGGAAGAAGGTAAAACTGCTCCAATGCCCAAGTTTGAAACTTCGGTTGAACTCCTTGACCCAATGGCAGAGGTTCAAAAAGAGAGCGAAGTTGAAAAAGAAAAGCCTGCTGAGAACAGTACAGATGAAAACGCCGCCTTGCTCACAAAACTGTTATCAAATCCGGAAACAGCAGCATTATTAAAGGCTTTAGCGAAAACAATTTAGTCATACAAAAAAGGCAATCCGTCAGGGTTGCCTTTTGTAATTCCTGAAAAATCTTGAAATCAAGAAGAAAAACCATTATAATATTTGAACACAGATTATTGATTTGCATAAGAGAATGCGTAAACTTCAAATGCGTTTCCTGTGATTTATGGGCTACAGATTAACTCAATGATGTTTCCCATATTTCTTTGCATTTGCTAATACCCTGCTAAAAGGAAGGCAAAAAACCACGAAAAATTAGCAGGTTTTGGACGAGAATTTACTAACAGTGAAATCCCAGAAAAGCCAGTAAAATCAAGGATTTTCGGGGATTTGTAGGGAGTCAAAAATGCCCCTCGGGGGCTTCTCCTAAGCGGAAGGTCGGGGATTCGAGTTCCTTCTGGCGCGCCACAAACAACGCCGAAAGCCTTTGTTTTCAAGGGCTTTCGGCGTTCCTTAATCAAGAATCAGTATTAATTCTTTCGTTGGCCTTTGGAAGCATACCGGAAGAAGGCCGGGGCTTCAGCCGGGCTTTCCGGTTGCCCCGAAAGATTTTAGTTGACAAAATCTGATTTGTTGTATATTCTATTATTAGGGGAAGCTCACAAAAAGCTGCAATGTATTTACGGGCGCAAGCGCCTTGCTGCACAGAATTGGGAAGCATCTGCAACGATGCTTGAATTCTGCGGCGGCGACGGGGGAGCAGCGGAGGGACGACCCCGGCCGGGCGGAAGGTGTGTCGGATCGCGGCATTTCCGGCAGCTTCCCCGCCCGGCTTTTTGAGAGAATGCCGGGGCTGCCAAACCGCCGGAGGAGCTGCTTAGCAGGACATATTCACTGCGGGAATGGACAAAATGGCGTCTGACAAACCTTTCCTTTTTGCGGATTCCGGTAAGAAACCCCTTTCGCCTATTACGCGCCGAACAGGGGGTCAAAAAAAGCGGGGATAGAGGTGCTGAGGCAGGTGCTCCCTGCATGGGGCATACAAAGGGGCGGCGTTCTGCGCCGGTCCGGCACGGTTCTTCAAAGGACGGCGGCTTACCGACGGACATGCCGCCAGAGAAACTATGGGAGGAAACAACATGAAAAAGAGAATGATCGCACTGCTGCTGTGCGCAGCGTTGCTGTGCGCGCTGCTGACGCAGATGGTCTCCGCCGCCGAGACGACGGAGATCGTGGAAACGGACGAGGAGATCCGAGTGAAATGCTCAGAGGTGCTCGAGGCCGTGATCAACAAAACTACCGGCGTTATGACCTTCGAGGTCACCGGGGAGATCAACCTTTCAGTCGACGCCATGGGGGAGACCACCTTCGCCCCCTTCAGCGACTACATCAAGCAGGTTATTTTTCCGCTGCAGCTCCGGTCAATCAAGCATGATTTGTTTGCGGGCTGCACGAGTCTTGAGCGAATCGAGCTGTCGGTGAATATTTCTTACATTGGGGAGAACGCGTTCAAAGGCTGCACGAGTCTTGAGCGAATCGAGCTGCCGGCGAGTATTTCTTCCATTGACTATAGCGCATTTGAGGGCTGCACGAGTCTGAAGGAGGTTTTCATTCCTGCCGGGCTGAGGAGGCTCGAGCCCTATGCGTTTACCCGTTGCTCGAGCCTCACGCGATTTGTTGTCGATCCGGAAAACGAATATTTTGAAGCCGACGCGGAGGGCGTGCTGTATAACGCCCAAATGAAGAAGCTTGTGCAGTGCCCCGGCGGAAAAACCGGGACATATACCGTTTATGAGCGCACGGAGGAGCTTGAAGCGGGAGCATTTGCCGGATGCCGGCTGTCGAATGTGAACCTCCCGGAAAAGCTTCGCATCATCGGATACCAGGCGTTTGCGGACTGCCCCAATCTGACGGAGCTGACGATCCCCAAAAACGTATTCTCCTGTGCAGGCCCGATCGCCTACGGCAGCGATAACCTTCGCAGATTTGTGGTCGATCCGGAAAATACGGATTTTTCCGCCGATTCCTATGGCGGGCTTTATTACGGCACGGGCTTTAAAGAATGCCCGAGCGGCTTCCGCGGCAAGTACATTGTGAGAGAAGGAACGAGCTCGATCTTCATGGGAGCGTTTTCTAAGCACACGGGGCTGACCGAGGTTTGGATGCCGGACAGCGTGACGATCATAGATAGTGCCTTTGATGGCTGCACGAGCCTTACCAAAGTCCGTTTTTCCAACAATCTTGAAATCATTGACTCCGAGGCATTTATGGGCTGCTCCGCGCTGCAGGAGCTTGTGATTCCGGAGAAGGTTTCTATGATCTGGTTCAGCGCATTCTCCTTCTGCAATTCGCTCAAATCCGTGTATTTTATGGGTGATGCGCCTATAATGGAAGCGGCCTTTGTCAACTATGTGCCCCATGGTGACGGGACATCCTGGGCGATCCCCGGCATGACCCTCTATTACATCGAGGGAAAAGCAGGCTGGGACGCACAGGAGGAATATCCGACCGCCGTTTGGACGACTGCGCCCTATTCGGATGCAAAACCGGGCAGCTGGTATGAGTCGGCCGTTCGCTATGCGGCCGACCATAATCTCATGAACGGAACCGGCACGCACAGCTTTGAGCCGGAGAGCAGCATGACCCGCGCGATGCTCGTGACGGTGCTCTGGCGATATGCCGGTGAGCCGCGCAGAGGCTCGAATCGCTTCAGCGACGTTCCGTCCGGCGAGTGGTATACGCAGGCCGTTGCGTGGGCAGCGGCTGACGGCGTGGTGAACGGCGTAGGCAACAGAAGGTTTGACCCGAACGGCAGCGTGAGCCGGGAGCAGATGGCGACGATCCTGTTCCGCTATGCCAAGAAGACCGGCGTCAACACCGAGAGCCGTGCGGATCTGAGCACCTTCCCGGACGCGGGCGCCGTGGATCGCTATGCCTCTGACGCCATGCAGTGGGCAGTCGGCGAGGGCATCATCGGCGGCAGCCGCGAGGCCGACGGCGCCGACTGGCTCAAGCCGCTAGGTGACGCGACACGCGCGCAGGTCGCGGCGATCCTGATGCGCTTCATTCAGAAGCTGGAGAAATAGACCGATTGAAACGGCCGGACTTCGACGAGGCTGCGGCCGTGACGATCGGAAAACGGAATGGAAAAAATATGGCGGAACGGAATTGTGACAACGGCGCGCGGGGCGAGCTGAAGGAGCTGCTGCTTTTCATGCTGCAGGGCGCGGTGCATCTGCTTACCTGCGCGGCCGGACAGGCGCTTTTGTGGGCGCTCATCATCTGGCACTATGATCTGACGCCGTGGAGCTATGTGGGATCGTGTGCCGGCGCGGCGCTGCTGATTGCATTGGACTTTTGCGTCAGCAGGAAGCTCACGGGCGCGTCGATGCGGCTGGGACATTTGACGGATTTGCTGCTGGTGCTCCCGTCGATCGCAGTGGCTGTGCAGTGCGGGACGCCCGGCGTGTTTGCTGCCGTTGCCGTTTTGGATGCTGCGGCCGTGACGGAGCGCGTGCTGCTCGTCAGACGCGCGGGTTTTTAGGGCAGAAAGGGGCAGAAAGATGAGACGACCGGTTTTGCTTGTGCTCATTTTGAGCTTGCTGGCGGTGCTGACGGCCTGCGCCGGAACGGCGCAGCCGGAGCCGACAACGGAGCGGCCAACGGCCGCGACGGCCTCTGCGACGCATGAGACCGAGCCGGAGACGCTGCCGCCGGTGCGCGAGATGACGCTGGACGACGTGCTTGCCGACCGCGGGCTGACCGCGCAGCTGTTTGCCGATCCGAATTTCAGCATCCATGACTATGACGAGGAGACGATCCTTGCGCATCCGGAGCTGACGGAATACTGCCGGGAGAACTGCGCGGTCGAGGACTTCCTGCGATGGGAGGACACGGAACGCTCAAGTTGCTTCAGCGCGGTCGCGTATTCGCCGATTTTTCGGACGCTTGCGGTCGAATTCCGTCGGAACGGCTCGATCTACTATTATTACGAGCTCTCGCCGGAGGTCGCCGAGGAGTTTTTCGCGGCGGATTCCCTCGGGCGGTATTACAATCAGAACATCAAGGGAAGCTATGACTGCGAACGCATAAGCTGACCGTGCGATTAAACAGCCGCGCCCCGGTCGGGGCGCGGCTGTTTATCATTGCGCGGCCTTGCCGTGCCTCGCTCCGGGATGCCGTTTCGTTCCGTCAAAGATTGCCGCGTCGGGCGTAAACGCGCCTTCCTCGCAAGGACACAAAAAGTGGTAGGTTTTTCGTGAAAACCTACCACTTTTGCAATCAAAAAATTGAAATCTGCCCCAGAACGACACCGTACAAAATTGCCTGCATAAAGCAAAAAACGTGCGTTTCCCAAACCAAAACGTTCCAAATCTGTGTCATTGCGAGGCCGCAGAGCGGCCGTGGCAATCTTTAAGCCGAAGGTATGGCATCCCGTGGCGAGGAACGGGAGCGGAAAACGACAGAATTTCCAAATTTTGAATCGTCGCGGAGCGACACCGCTACGGCGCTTCTCCGGAAGCGCCGTTTCTCGCGGGCATTGTCCAGACTTCGCGTTTGCCGGGTCGGTCAGCTCTGCAAATACTGCTTCTTCAGCGTCTGCACCATGTCAACGTACAGCGCGCGGCAGTCGTCGTAGCGTCCCTCGTCGATGGCCTTGCAGCAGGGCAGCAGCCATTTCTGCTGCAAGCGCGGGTATTGCAGCTCCGGCGCGTCGCAATAGTCGATGCAGGCGACGAGCGTCGGCGCGATCTCGTAATATTCGTCGATCAGCACGCGGCCGCCCTCGCTCCCGGAGAGCCAGCCGTCGCGAAAGCCGCGCAGACGCGTCAGCTCGGCGCAGTCGTCACTCTGATGCTCATAGCGGCAGGCGGCCGTCGTGATGAAGCACCATTTGCGTTTGCGGAAGCCCTCCATCAGGACGTCGTAGTCGCCGGGCAGCCATTTTTCCTTCGGATAGCGGCGCAGCCACTCCGCTTGCAGCTCGCTGCGGAACGGCTCGGCCGTTTGCAGATCCAGACGCTTGACCATCGGGCAGAGGAAGAGCGCCAGCACGAGCTTATATTGGAACAGCACGCCCGAACGGCCGCGCTTCCAGCGCTTGTCGGCGGCCATATGGCGGTCGAGCGCGTCGAGATACGCGACGCAGAGCGTGTGGATGCAGGCATCTGCGCCCTCCGGTGCGGCGGCGCAGCAGGCGTCGAGGTGCGCGACGATCTCAGCATTCTCGGCCTCATAGGCGTCGTAGGTGCCGGGATATTCCTTCTTCGTGATCTTCATATAGTGCTGCGGATAGCGCACGACGGTCTTGGGCAGCTCCCGCAGGAGATAGTCCATTTCCTGCTCATAATCGGCCGAATTCACCGCGCGCGGCAGCAGATCGGCAACCTTGGAGCGCGCTCCGCAGTAAAGGCAGGAGAACTCCTCCAGCTCAACCGGGATCTCCAGCTCTTTTTTGCACTGCGGACAGGTGATTTTTCGCATTTCGGACATGGTCATACCTCCTGAAGCTCGGAAGCTCCCGTCCTCTCGGAAACGGCGCTTCTATTTTTTCTATTTTCCCACAGAAATGAATATCTGTCAACCTTTTTCGCGCAAAAAAGTGCCGCCGCAAGCTTGACTCTTGCGGCGGCGGAGGAGGGGGTTATGGGCTTTTGAACGGCGTTTCGCCGGTTCAAACAAGTTTATTCGGCGTCACCGATCGCGTCCGTGCGATAGAGGAAGCGCACCGTGCCGCTCATGCCGTCGGCGAGGCCGCTGAAGGACTGATACGCCTTGGACAGCTCGCACATGGCCTTCGCGCGGCTGTAGAGCATGCCCAGGTTACCGTTCACGGACTCGGACAGCTTGTCGATGCCCTCCTCCTTGAATTGCTTCAGACCGTCGGACAGCTCCATCTGGCCGTCCTTGAGCTTGCTGACGCCTGCGACGAGCTGATTCACGCCGCTCTGGAGCTGCGCGAGGCCGAGGTTCAGGCGACCCGTGCCGCCTGCCAGCTGGTCGATGCCGGCCGAAAGGGTGTCGGTGCCCTTGAGCAGGGTGTTCGCGCCGGCCTTCGCCGTGGCGACGCCGCCGGTGTACTGGCTCACGCCGTCGCAGAAGGCCGCGACCTGATCGAGCTGCGCAAGCAGGTTGGCGATCATGCCGCTGCCCGCGGCCGCCTTCTGAACGGCCTCCTCAATGCCGGCCTGCACGGATTCGCTCTGCATCTGTGTTTCGATCATGCTCTGAATGGCGGATTCCACGGCCGCGTCGATCTGCGCCTGCGTTTCGGCGGAGGCCATGATCTGCGCGACAGCCGCGTCAACGGCCGCCTGCTGCTCCGGCGTGATGGTGGAGGCGTCCAGCCCCATCTGCTGCATCACGCTCGCCGTGACCTGCGCCTGCACCTGAGCGGTGACGGAGGCGCGGATGGTCGCGGAATTGGCGCGGACAGCCGCCTCGACCTGCGCACGCGCCTGCTCGGTCGCCATTTTGCGGACGGCCGCCTCGTCGAGCTGAGCCGAGACGCCGTTCAGCACGCCGCGGTAATTATCGCGCGTCAGTGCCGGGGCTTCCACACCCGCTGCGGCCAGCTGAGAGCTTGCGGTGGCGAGCACGGCGTCGAACAGCTGCGTGGAGCCGTCCACGAGCGCCTTGCTCTGGGTGTCAAGGTAATTCAGGCCGTCGGTGAGCTGATTTGCGCCGTCCTGAAGCTGCGTCATGCCGGTTTGCAGGGCGCTCGTGCCGTCGACCAGCGCCTGAGAGCCGTCCTTCAGCTCACTCACGCCGCTGACCAGCGCGTCGGACTTTTCAAGCAGCTGGGTCAGACCGTCATAGAGCTGGGACGAGCCGTCCATGAGCTGATCGAGCGCATCGGTCAGCTGATCGAGCGCGTCGGTCAGCTCGGTTTTCAGATCCTCGGCCTTGCCGAGGTCAAGCTCGCTGAACAGCTCGTTGGTCACGAGCGTCATGGTCGTGCTGAGGCTGAAATCGGTCACGTCGGCCGTGATCTCCACGGTCTCGGGCAGCAGCTCGGTGTCGAGCGCGGCGTTCATGCCCGGCAGGGCAAAGCCGACGACGACGGTGCGCTGGCCGTCGTTGACCAGTTTGCCGTTGCTCACGGTGACGTTGCGGAAGTGCGCATTGTCGAGCATCATGCCGGTCAGCGCGGCAAAGGGGACGCAGACGGTCTGCTGCTTGCCGTCGATTTCGACGGTCTGGGTCTCGTTGTTCGTGTATTCATAGCGGATGGTCACGACGCCGCTCTTACCGGCCAGCTCGCTTGCGGAGATCTTCTGACCGTCGAGCAGGTACTCGATCTTCATCGAGACAGCGGGCGTCTGCTTGCTCGTGCCCTGATAGTAGATGTCCTCGCCGTCGGCCTGCCAAGTCACGGCTCCGTTTTCACCGGCGGTGTAGCCCTCGTTTCCCTTGACGTTCTCAAGGTTCTCAAGGCTGGAGCAGTCGGCCAGCGTGGCCTCCTTCTGCGGGTTGGTCAGCCAGTCGCTGACGAGGACGTTTTTGGTGTTGCCCTCGGCGTCGGTGAAGACGTAGACGATCTCGTCCTTCTTCGACGCGGCGGCCGAGCCGTCGGCGTTTTTCGACGTATCGCGCACCGCGCCGAACGCCCCGACCGCCGTGGTCAGAACGGCGACGGCCAGAATGCAGGCGGTAAGGCGCAGAACGGAACGGTTCATGTTCTTTTTCATGGAAAAGCTACCTCCTATTTACGAATTTTACGCAGGTCAAGCGTGGTGGCGCAGACGATCCTGTCGCACAGCAGCAGGAGCGCCGGCAGGAAGAAGATGACGCAGAGCATCGAGACGATCGCGCCGCGCGCCATGAGCATACACATGGAGCTGATGATGTCAATGTCGGAATAGACCGCGACGCCGAAGGTCGCAGCGAACAGGCCGAGGCCGCTGACGAGGATCGAGGGGATCGAGGCGGTCAGCGCGGTGTTGACGGCCGTGCGTTTGTCCGCGCCCTTTTTGCGCTCGGATTTATAGCGCGTGGTCATCAGGATCGCGTAGTCGACCGTTGCGCCGAGCTGGATCGTGCTGATGCAGATCGGGGCGATGAACGGCAGCGACTGCCCGAGGTAATGCGGCAGGCCAAGGTTGATGAAGATGGCCAGCTCAATGACCGCAATCAGGATGAACGGCAGAGTCAGGCTCTTCTCGACCAGCAGAATGATGAGGAAGATCGCGACAATGGAGACCGCGTTGACGACGTCGAAGTCGTGGTCGGTCGTTTCGATCATATCCTTCATGCACGGCGCCTCGCCGATGAGCATACCGTCGGGATCATAGCGCTTGAGGATGCCGTTGAGCGTGTCGATCTGGCGGTTCACGGCGTCGGATGCGGCGTGATATTCCGAGTTGACCAGCAGCAGCTTCCAGTTGTCGCTTTGCAGCGTGTTTTTCACGGAATCGGGGATCATTTCCTCCGGGATGCGGTCGCCGAGCAGGGAATCCAGGCCGAGCACATAGGCCACGCCGTCGACCTTTTCCATTTCGCCGGCCATTTCCTTGACCTGCTTGGCCGGTGTGTCGGCATCGACCAGCAGCATCAGCGTGGAGGAGACGTTGAAGTCCTCGCTCAGCTTTTCGTTCGCCTTGACGAAGGGGAGATCCTCCGGCAGGCACTGCCCCATGTCGTAATAGACCTCGTCGTTGGTCTTGCTGTAGCCGTAATAGGCCGGCGTGACCAGAAGCGCGAAGAGGATGAGGAAGACCCAGAAGCGCTTGCAGATGAAGCCGGAAAGGCGATCCATACGCGGGATCAGGGACTTGTGGCGCGTGCGCTGCAGCGGCTTGTTGAGCAGCAGGATCAGCGCCGGGAGCGTCGTGACGCAGCCGATGACGCCGAACACAACGCCCTTGGCCATCACGATGCCGAGGTCACTGCCGAGCGTGAAGCTCATGAAGCACAGGGCGATGAAGCCCGCGACGGTCGTCACGGAGCTGCCGACCACGCTGGTCAGCGTCTCGTGAATGGCGACGGCCATGGCCTCCCTGGGATCGTCGTGTGTCTCGCGCTGCTCGTTGTAGCTGTGCCAGAGGAAGATGGAATAATCCATCGTGACGGCCAATTGCAGCACGGCCGAGAGCGCCTTGGTGATGTAGGAGATCTCGCCCATGAAGTAGTTCGTGCCGAGGTTCACGAGGATCGAGATGCCGATGCAGGCGAGGAACACGAACGGCACGAGCCAGCCGTCGAGCAGCAGCATCATGGCCGCGCACGCCAGCACGACGGCGATCGCCACATAGATCGGCTCCTCCTTCTCGCAAAGCTCCTTCAGGTCGGTGACCAGCGCCGACATGCCGGAGATGAAGCATTGCTTGCCGGCGATGGAGCGGATGTCCGAAATGGCCTCCATCGTTTCGTCGGCCGAGGTCGAGGTGTCAAAGAACACCGCAAGCATCGTTGTGTCGCCGCTGTTGAAGGCGTTATAAAGCTCGTCGGGCAGCAGCTCCTTCGGAACGGAAATATCCGCGAACGAGTCATACCAGATCACGCTCTCAACATGGTCGACCTGCGCGAGCTTCTCCTTCAGTGCCGAGACATCCTTGTCCGGCATATCCTCGACGAGCACGAAGGAAAACGCGCCCTTTCCGAAGTCGTCGAGCAGAACCTGCTGGCCGACGGACGTCTCCATGTCCTTGGGCAGATAGGTCAGCATGTCGTAGTTGATACGCGTGCCCAGCATTCCGAGCACCGACAGCGCCGCCAGCAGCAGCGAGACGATGACGATCGGCACACGCGCCTTGACTACGGCTTTTCCGAATTTCATGCAACTTCCTCTCCTTCTACATCAATAATATCGGGACGCTGATGCCGGATGATCTTCACCAGCAGCAGCATCGCCGCGAAGGTCAGCAGCGCGTCGAGCACGAGCGCGACACCCAGCAGCACCATCGCGGTGGCCATCCCGGCGTCGGGCTTCAGGATCAGCAGCAGGCCGAAGCCTCCCGCAGCGACGGCGGCGATCAGGATCAGCCACCAGCGGCGGATGCCGAAGCCGCGCGCGTCGAGCGCGATCTGAATTTTGAACAGGCCGTCGGTCAGGATCAGAATCCCGCAGACCAGCAGCACCAGATTGATGACCGCCTTCGGACGCAGCAGCAGGAGCAGCCCAATCGCTGCCGTCAGAATGCCGAAGGCCAAGTCGAACTGGAAGGCCAGCCGATAAAGGTCGCGGGAAAGATAACCGATGATCCGCGTGATGCCGGTCACAAGCAGGCACGCGCCGAGCAGATAGCACAGCACATTGGCGCTCAGCTCCGGCGCGGCGATCAGGATCACGCCGAGCGCGAGCTGCAATGCAGAGACAATATAGCACCCGATCTTCGCGGTGCGCATCGGTACGGTAGAACGCATATTACTCACCTCACGCTGTGTATTGTAATACCGAGAGACGGCTTTGAAAACGGACAAAAACGCCTCCGCGCCGAAAAAATAGGCACGGAGGCGTTTTTGTCTAAAACTGATTCTTGGGAACCTCTGAATAAATCGGCTGCGGCGCTCAGCGGGTCTTTTGCCCCAGCTTATCGGTTTGAAAATCTTGAAATACGTAAAGGATTCCTGCGATTTCCAAACCTCAATCTGGAACAAAACCCCTCGCTGACCGCTCTTGCGATTTAATCAGAGGTTCCCTTGATTCAAATATTGAATCAGAGGTTCCCTAAAGACTCCTGCGGAGGCTGCGGCTCAGCCCGTTTCCTGCGCAGCCTTGGCAAGCTGCTGCGGCAGACGGCCGACCGGGATCTCCTTGAGCATGGTGCAGATGCGATGGTAGCGCGCGCGGATGTCGTAGCGCATGGCGTCGTTCAGCCAGTCCATGATGAGGCCATAGAGCACGCACTTGAGCAGGAACACGAGCGCCTGCTGATCCTCGGGGTCGATCGGGGCGCCGCGGAAGCGCTGCTCCATGTAGCTCAGGCTGGCATAGTCGCAGATGCGCGAAAGCTCGCGCTCATAGGTCTCGCGGCTGCCGGAATTGCAGATGTGCAGCACCGCGCGCCGGTTTTTCATTGCGAAATCCACCGCCGCGTCCAGACAGGCCTCCACGGACTGCTCGCGCAGCCCCTCGGCCAAAATGCGGTCGGTGTTTTCCCGCAGAATCTCCACGACCAGCGCCTGAAGATCCTGATAGTGGTAATAAAACGAGTTGCGGTTGATGCCGCAGTCCTCCACCACGTCGCGCACCGTGATCTGGCTGATCGGGCGCTCGTTGAGGAGCTTCAGAAAGGATTCCTTGATCGCTTTTTTCGTGAATGAGGGCATTGCTACCTTCCTATCAGGGTGTTTCGTCGCCGCAGGTCTGCGCGACGATATAGCGCGGACGGTCCTTGATCTCCTCATAAATATTGCCGACGTAGTAGCCGATGATGCCGAGACTGATCATAATCAGGCTGCCGAGGAAAAGCAGCAGAATGATGACGGTCGTGAAGCCGCCGAGGGCGACGCCCATGATCTTCTGGACAATGGCGATCACACCCATCACGACCGAGACGACCAGTGCGAGCACGCCCATCACCGTGACCAGATGCAGCGGCACGGACGTGAAGGCCGTGATGTTCGACACGGCGTATTTCACGAGCGACCATGTCGACCATTTGGAGCTGCCTGCGGCGCGCTCACGCACCTCATAGCTCACCTCGCAGGTGCGGAAGCCGACCCACGACGACAGCGCCCGGAAGAATGCCCGCTTCTCGCGCATGGTCAGAATCACGTTGACCGCCTTGCGGTCGAGCAGCTTGAAATCCGACGCGCGGGACATGTCGATTTTTGTGGCGCGGCTGATGAGCGAATAAAACAGCTTGGCGCAGAGACGGTGCACGGCGCTCTCCTGACCGCGGTCGGCCTTCACGCCCTCCACGATCTCGTAGCCCTGCTCCCACAGGCGATACATCTCGACAAGCTTTTCCGGCGGATGCTGCAGGTCGCAGTCGATCACGGCCACGCATTCCCCCTTCGCGTGCTGCAGACCCGCGAAGATCGCTGCCTCCTTGCCGAAATTCCGCGAAAAGCGCACGCCGCGCACGCTTGCGTCGGCTGCCGCAGCAGCCTGAATGCACGCCCATGTGGCGTCCTTTGAGCCGTCGTCGACGAAGATCAGCTCGTGCGGGATCTGCGCCTGCGTCAGCACTGCGCCGATCTTCTGCGCGGCGGCCGGGACGGTCCCTTCCTCATAATATGCAGGGATCACTACGGATAACATCGAATCACCTCACGTCATTCTATTTTAACCGGAAAATGAAATTTTGTCAATCGCCCTTGTGCCCGGCGGCGAAAATGTGTTATAATATCGGGTAGAAACCGGAGCGGAGGGAACGAAATGAAGCGTGTTTTGATGCTGGGGACGGGCGGCACGATCGCCTCGGAGATGACGGGCAGCGGCCTTGCACCGGCGCTCACGAGCGAGCAGCTCGTTGCGCAGGTGCCGGAGATCGCCGCGCTCTGCGACGTCACCTGCGAGCAGCTGTTCTCCATCGACTCGACCAACATCACGCCCGACCACTGGCTGCTGCTCGAGGACGCACTCGAGCGCAATTTCGACCGCTATGACGGCTTCGTCATCGCTCACGGCACGGACACCATGGCCTATACCGCCGCCGCGCTGTCCTACCTCGTGCAGAGCTCGCCCAAGCCGATCGTCCTGACCGGCGCGCAGAAGCCCATTCTGTTTGAAAACACCGATTCCAAGACGAATCTGGCCGACGCCTTCCGCTGCGCCGTGTCCGACCTCTGCGGCGTGATGATCGTCTTTAACGGCCGCGTCATTCTTGGCACCCGCGCCCGCAAGACCCGCACGACCAGCTTTCAGGCCTTCTCGAGCATCAACTATCCGCTGCTGGCCGTGCTGCAAAACGGGTTTTTGATGGAATATATCCGCCCGGAGTGCCTGCCCGCACCTCGGTTTTTCCGCAGGCTCGACCCGCGCGTCGGTCTGCTCAAGATCATTCCCGGCACGGACTGCGGTCTGCTGGATTATCTGCTGGCGCATAACGACGCCGTCATCATCGAGAGCTACGGCGTCGGCGGCCTGCCGTCCTATCAGGGCAGCGGCTTTTTCGACGGGATCCGCCGCGCGATCGAGGGCGGCAAGACCGTCGTCATGACCACGCAGGTGCAGAACGAGGGCAGCAATCTCGCCGTCTATGACGTCGGCTTCCATCTGAAGCACGATCTGCTCCTGCTTGAGGCTTATGACATGACCACCGAGGCCGCGCTGGCGAAGCTGATGTGGATCCTCGGCGAGACCAAGGACCCGGCGCAGATCCGCCGCCTGTTCTGCAAGCCGATCAGCCACGATCTGCTCTATCTCAAGGATGAGGCGCAGGACGAAAAATAATTTGGAGAATTGCCGAAAAAACGCTTGACAAAACTGTTTTTCTTCACTATAATCATTTATGCTGTTTCACAGCAAAACCACATGGCGGCATAGCTCAGTTGGTAGAGCACCCGGTTCATACCCGTGTTGTCATCTGTTCGAGTCAGATTGCCGCTACCAGGCCCGTTGGTCAAGTGGTTAAGACACCGCCCTTTCACGGCGGTAACATGGGTTCGAGTCCCGTACGGGTCACCACGAAAAAGACCACACTTGTTTGCTGGACAAGTGTGGCTTTTTTGAACTCAGTGCCTGGCAGCACGTGACGTATGATTTTGCGTATCACGATGTCTGTCTGCGTCCGCGTTGTGTTGATCGTGTTATACGCTGCAAAAGAGAATGCCCGATGCTAGAGCGGTCTGTCCGGCGCGGTGTGCGCGCACTTTGGCATGGAAACGCCCCTGCCTCCAAACATGTTTTGAGGCAGGGGTACTTTTGCGCTGCATGTGGGGCCAATGGGTAGCCTTTCTTCGGGAACCACGAGGCCACGGGGCTTCGTTTCTTCCATATTTTACTTTGGATTGTGAGGTACTGCAATGGAAACAAAACTTCGCACAGAAAACAAAATGGGGACCATGCCGGTGGGCAGGCTCTTGGCGAACATGGCCCTTCCCATGGTGATTTCCATGCTGGTCCAGGCGCTGTACAATGTGGTGGACAGTGTGTATGTCTCCCGGGTCAGTGAAAATGCTCTGACTGCCGTCTCCATGGCCTTTCCAATTCAAAACCTGATGATCGGATTTTCCACCGGCGTAGGCGTGGGCATGAACTCGCTTCTCTCCAAATGTCTGGGGAGCCGGGAATATGACCGAGGAAACCTGACTGCCGGCAATGGCCTGGTGCTCTCCGGAATTTGCTGTCTGCTGTTCATGCTGTTTGGCGCATTTGGTGCAGGGGTGTTTTTCCGGGTTCAGACGGACATTCCGGAGATTCTGACTGGAGGCGTGGAGTATTTGCAAATCTGCACGCTGTTCTCCTTCGGAATTTTCGGAGAGATCCTCTTTGAACGCTTGCTGCAGGCTACAGGCCGGACCCTGTACACCATGATTACCCAGGGCGTGGGGGCTGTTTTGAACATTGTGCTGGACCCCCTGTTCATCTTTGGTGGGCTGGGCATTCCGGCCATGGGGGTGGCCGGTGCTGCGGTGGCTACCGTCATCGGCCAGATTGTGGCTTTCCTTCTGGCGATGGTGTGCCACTTCCGGAAGAATCCGGAGGTACGGCTGTCTCGCAAGGGGATGCGTCTCCACAGAAGCGTGATGAAGTCAATTCTGGCGGTGGGTGTGCCATCTATTATCATGGTAGCCATTGGATCGGTAATGAATTTTACCATGAATCAGATTCTGATTGGCTTTACCTCCACAGCGGTGGCCGTGTTTGGCGCTTACTTTAAGCTGCAGAGTTTTATTTTCATGCCCATCTTCGGCCTGAACAATGCCATGGTGTCCATTGTGGCCTATAATTACGGGGCCAGAAAGCCGGACCGGATTCGGAAGGCGGTGCTCTTCAGCTGTCTGGCGGCGTTTCTGTTTATGCTTTGTGGCTTTGCGGTGTTCCAGCTGATGCCGGAGGTACTGCTGTCCATGTTTGATCCTACTGCAGAGTTTTTGGCCATTGGCTGCAAGGCCCTTCAGACTATCAGCTGGGCGTTTCCGATTGCCGGCTTTTGCGTCGTCCTCAGCTCCGTGTTCCAGGCGTTGGGAACGGGCCTGTATGCTACCATTGTCTCCCTAGCGCGGCAGCTGCTGGTGCTGTTGCCGGTGGCTTACCTGCTGTCGCTGTCCGGCCGGCTGGAGTTGGTGTGGTGGTCCTTCCCCATTGCGGAGATGGCCAGCATCACGGTGACGGCTCTCCTGCTGCTCCGCATTTACCGCCAGAAGCTGCGGCCCATTCTGGAGGAACAAAGGGCATAAAATGCATAGGCAGATCTTCCTCCTGCGCCTTTACTGCTATTTTTCGAGAATTTTACATAGATTTGATGAAACCCGGCGATCTGTCCTGTATAGTTAAAATGTGGAGACGTATGTTGATTCTGCGTAAAGCAGGGAGGAGAGAGAAAGTTGGATATATTCCATGTATTTCGTCTGCTGGGCGGCCTTGCAATGTTCCTGTTTGGCATGGATACCATGAGCAAGTCCCTGCAGAAGCAGGCCGGTGGCAAGCTCCAGAAGATCCTGGGCGCCTTTACCGGCAATCCCCTGAAGGGTTTTTTGCTGGGTATGGCGGTTACGGCAGTGATCCAGAGCTCCGGCGCGACAACCGTAATGGTCGTGGGCTTTGTCAACAGCGGCGTCATGACGCTGCAGCAGGCCATTGGTGTGATTTTAGGCTCCAATGTGGGTACCACCGTCACAGCGTGGATTCTCAGCCTGGACGGCGTGCAAGGTACAGGGTTGCTGATTGAGATGCTGAAGCCGGCAAACTTCAGCCCCATTCTTGCTTTCCTTGGGATTGTTTTGTATACCTTCTGCAAATCGGAGCGGAAAAAGGGCGTCGGGACGATCCTGATTGGCTTTGGCCTTCTGATGATCGGCATGGATAATATGTCCAGCGCCATGGCGCCTCTGGAGCATGAGGCTTGGTTCCTCCAGCTCTTTGCACATCTGTCCAATCCCATTTTGGGCGTTCTGGCTGGCGCCCTGCTGACCACCGTCATGCAGAGCTCCAGCGCCAGCGTGGGTGTCCTCCAGGCCCTCAGCGGCACTGGGGCCATTACCTTCGGCAATGCAGTGCCTATGATTATGGGGCAAAATATCGGCTCTTGTACCACCGCGTTGCTATCCTCCATAGGAGCCAACAAGAGCGCCCGGCGGACGGCCATGGTACATCTCTATTTTAATGTGATCGGTTCTGTCGTATTCTTGGTTCTATTTTATACCCTGGATGCGGTTTTCCACTTCTCCGTGATGGAGGAACCGGTGGATCGTGTGCGGATTGCGTTGGTGCACACAGGCTTTAACCTGGCAGCCACGGCATTTATGCTCCCCCTGTCCAAATGGTTGGAGAAGCTGGCCGTCTGGACCATCCCCGACTCTGCGGCAGAGCCGGAGCAGGTTCAGCTGCTGGATTCCCGCCTTTTGGCGACGCCGGCTGCGGCAGTGGACCGGAGCTTTTCCACAACTGCGGATATGGCCGACCTGGGCCGCCAGGGCGTGAATTTGGCGATCGGTCTGATGCACAAGTGGGATGAAAAGAAAGCGGCGGAGGTGGAACGGCTGGAGGCGGAATCCGACCGGTATGAGGATGCGATTGGTACATATCTGGTGCAGCTGTCCAGCCGCAGCATGAATGTGGCGGATAGTCACCTGGTCAATACGCTGCTGCATACCATCAGCGACTTTGAACGCATCAGCGACCATGCCCGGGATCTGACCCGTACAGCCCAGGAGATTCATCAGAAAAAGGTGGTGTTCTCCAAACAGGCCCAAGAGGAGCTGCTGGTTTTGGAGGCGGCCCTTGGGGAGCTGCTGTCTATTACGGTGAATTGCTTTCGGGATAAGGACTTGTCGGCGGCCCACCAGGTGGAGCCCTTGGAGCAGGTGATCGACGATCTGGTGCGGAAGATTAAAATGCACCATGTGGCCCGGTTGAAGGACGGTAGCTGCTCCATCGAGTATGGCTTTGTCCTGGAGGATCTGCTCACGGGCTATGAGCGCATTGCCGACCACTGCAGCAACGTGGCTGTGGCCATGATTGAAGTGGCGGAAGGCAGCTTCGACACGCATCAGTATCTCACCGGCATCAAGAACGGCGGCAATGATGAGTTTGACCTCTATTACGGCAACTTCCGGACCCGCTATCGGTTGGAGGACGAGCGGAAATCCTCCTGATTCATATGGATACAGGACGTCTCCGGGTGTGCGAGGCGTCCTGCTTTTGTATTTCCGGTGTGTTGCGTTTTACCTGCTGTTGGGATATCCTTGGATATGCAAAGGTTCCATAAAATTTGACGGGAGGTTGCCAGGACTGTAGTTTCCGGCCTGTTTTTTAACGGATGAGGTGGGACTGCCGGCAGGCGATAAAAAGCAATGCTCCAATTCCTGGAGGAAGGGCGCAGGGAGGCATGATTCAGATTGCGGCTACACCTATCCTTTTGAAATCCCTCCTGTTGTTCGCACATACACGCGCTATAACTTCCTGGCAGATGAGCTGACCTGCCTGATCATTTCCGATCAAATCGCTGGCGGTGGCTGGACTGCCCCCACTGACCGGGTCACTGACGTTCAGCTCTAAAACGATGAAATCCTCCTTTTGAAGGGGAATTCTGCGGCTTTGACTGCTGTGGTCAGCCCTGGACGGCTTCGGACCGGAGGCTACCTGGACCGCTTCTGCTCCTGAGGTTGCAGGGGCGCCTCTTCTCCATTGCGGTAGGTCCGTTGACGCTTTGTGACGCATCCTACCAATCCAGCTCCAGATAATATGGTTGGTCTGCACCATTTTCAAGACTGTCGCACAGGATATATCGCACGATGAGATTTTTGCTGTCATAGGCAAAAATAAAATAGGTATAGCTTGCGTTCACACGTTGGAATGGTTGACCGCCACAATATCGAATAAAACATGTGTAAGGTCCCTGCTCCAAAGTAAGAACCTGATAAAATGTGTCTGTCTCAGCGGCATTTTCATACAGTGCTTTGACACGGGCCACTTCCTGATGAAAAGCGTCTTGCTCTAAGGGCCATTGTGCATATATGTCATAGGTATAATCCAGCCCTTGGAAAAAGCGATAGCAATAGTGTGCATTCAGATATCTGGTTTGAAAGCTTCCATCTTTCTGTTTTTCATTGACAAAGTAGTGGGGCCAATCCGGGAACAGTTCCTGGTAGAAGTCCGATCTATTGGCCGGACATTCGGAGTCCAGTACGCAATAGTTACGAATATCCGTTGTTTGGGAGTGGCCCAAGACGGAGTAGGACAGAACGAAGCTAAAAGGAAGGTATAGCCCGCATGCAGCCAGGATGGTGAGCTGCCAGCTTCTTTTGACAGGGCGTTTTGCTTTACACTTCGAGAGGATTACAATCCAGGCAGTGGGTAATAGCGTTAGAATGGTGGCAATCAAGCTCCATAGGTTCACCGTAGGATAGCGATATGTACGCATAGAATCTGATATATTAATCAGCAAGAATATTAATGGGAGAAATCCGATAATTCCCGCGAGAAGGGACCGGGTGAGAGATACAAGGGCCTGCTTGGTGCCGGCTTTTGTATCTCCATCTGGGAGAGTTGCCGGGTGGACGGGGGTTGCCAGGGCGTCTGACAATTCGGAGATGGTATGTGTTTTTTCAGCGTCCAACTGTTTCAAAACAGACAGCATAGAGAGCTCGTCATCAACATCTTGCTGTTTGCGCGCTTGTAAGCGCTGGATTATTGAGACTGCTTCCTCGGGATGTTGAGATAGCTGCTTAATTTCAGCGATGGAAAAGCCAAATTTCCGTAGGATGGCAATGTCCTTGAGCATCGCCACATCAGCTTCTGAAAAGTCAAAGTTCTTTCGGCCGAGGTAGTTCTCTGTATAAAATGGGGAGATCAACCCCTCCTCTATATAATAGCGTATGGTACGGTCCGTTAAACCGGTTTGCTCGCAGACTGCTTTGATTTTCATGTGTTTCCCTCCTTCTGCCCAAATGGTAACCTTTTACGTGGGGTAAATGTCAACTGTTTTTCCGCTTTTCTGTGAAATTGAAAATGGGCGGACATAAACCGGAAAACAAAAAGCTACCAGAGGCACCTTCGAGGCCGGCAAGGATCAGTCACTGCGTTCCGATAGACCTGCTGCTTGTTTGGCGCATTCTTTTCAGAAGACTCACAACAGCCGGATTTTCATGGCCAGGAAGACAGAGGACTCTGCCGGAGCCAGGCGGCAGGGTGTAGGCTCCTGAAGGAGACCAAGTTCGCCACTTCGGAGCCAGGAGGTCCCGCCCTGGACGCAGTAGAGACCCAGGATGTCCCAATCTGGGGGCAAGACAGATGACCCCGCAGGTAGGCGGAGGACCTCCATGGAGCCGGTGCAGGCGCCTTTGCGCAGCATCAGGTTTAGGTCTTTGCAGCGGCCCCAGGATTCTACCGGAACGCCGCCGTCAAACTGGCAGAGGCTCAGGGGAGGGAGCGGCAACTTGGGGCCGCTCCCGATTTGCAGCTCCAGCTCTCCCTCCAGGACGGTGAGGAAGCGGTGGTAATCCGGCAGGTGCGTGAACACGGAGTGATCCAGCTCCACCTGAGCGGAGCTGATGCGCCAGAGAAAATCCCGGTCTGCATAGTGGGTGCCCTGGGGTCCAATGGCAAGCTGGGTGGTGACGCCACCTGCCCAATGGCTGGTTTGAAAATCTTGGGGAGTGAAAATGTTCCAGGACATGGCGGACTCTCCTTTTGGTGTTATGATTTTGTGGCTTGTTGCGTGGAACTGTGTAGGGGGCGGCCTCCTGGACGCACCGGTGGAAGGGGCCGACAGGTGGCGTGGGCCGTGGCGAATTCGCACTGGACTATGAGGAAGGTCCGCAATCGCCCAAATGCCATGGATTACGGGACACTGTGCCGCTGGTGCATCCGGGCGGCCGCATCCCGCGTCCGCGGGGTTCCGGATGCAGGGGGAACCACGGCACCAATGTGCGAACTTATGAATGGTGGAATGCATGGGCTTTACACTGGCCCGGGAGCGCCCAGCCTTCCCCGGGGGAAGCCAGGGGAGTGGCCGCCCCAGTGCGTCTGAAACGGCATTGCTTAGGTGGACGGCCTTACGCCCCGGCGTGGTGTGGGGCTATCGGTCTGTGGGGGGTGTTTGGATCAGATCCAGGATGACGGATCCGGCCAGCTGCAGCCCGGTGCAGGAGGGGACCCAGGAGACGGAGGCAGGGATGCTACGGCGGCCTGGAGGCGGGACGTCCAGGGGGGCCGGTGCCAGAGGGGGCTCTGTGCTGAAAAGCACCTTGTGATGCAAGATGCCCCGGACTTTCAATTCCCGACGGACCACCCGGGCCAGGGGGCAGACGGAGGTCTCCCCGATGTCTGCAATCCGGAAGGCGGTGGGGTCCAGCTTGTTGCCGGTACCCAGAGCGCTGATGATGGGAATGCCCAGCCGGTGCGCGTATTCAATGAGGCTGAGCTTGCAGGAAACAAGATCAATGGCGTCTACCACATAATCGTAGGAGACGTCGAAGAAGAATGCTTTGTCTGCTTCGGTGTACAGCCGGGTGATGGCGCGGACCTGGCAGCCGGGGGAAATGTCCCGGACCCGGTCGGCCATCACCTGGGCCTTGTACTGCCCCAGGGTAGAGTGGAGGGCGCAGAGCTGGCGGTTCAGATTGGTGAGGCCTACGGTGTCATTGTCCACCAGAGTCAGCTGCCCCACGCCGCCTCTGGCCAGCGCTTCGACGGTAAAGCTTCCCACGCCGCCAATGCCGAAGACGGCCACGTGACTGTGGGACAGCCGCTCCAGGGCGGCAGTTCCCAGGGCCATTTCCTCACGGAGAAAAGGATGTTCCATGTGATTGTACCTCGTAACAGATGGGGCTGCTGCAAAGGCGGGCGGGTTTGAACCGTTCCGCGATGCAGCAGCCCCGAGATGTTCATGCCATGTGGATTGGGGTTCCAATCCACACAAGTTTAGTTGGAAGTGGACTGAGAAGAGTTAGACTGGAGGGTGATGCCCTTGTTGACAAACCGCACGCCCAGTCCCTGGGAGGGCGTGATGGCTTCTGTCAGGCCGGTGTACCAGGTGTTGTAGTCTGCGCTGGTTTTGGCGTTTACAATCAGGGAATCCCGGAAGGAATATTCGCCGGGGCCTACGAAGTAAATCAGGTGGCAGCCATAGGTGGTCTCCACAACGCCCACATCGCCGGCTTTCCGGCTGGAGTCGAAGATCCAGTCGTTGAAGGCATCTACCATTTGGCCGGGGGCTACGTTTTCGTATAGGCCTCCGTTGGTGTTGGAACCGGTGTCGGAGGAATGAGACTCAGCCATTTCAGCAAAGTGCTCTTCGGTGGGGTCCTCTTCAAATTGGGTCTTTAGGTCTTCAATTTGCTTCTTGGCGTCTTCTGCGGTGACATTGTCGCTGGTGGAGATCAGAATGTGCCGCACATTCACGGTCTCTACATCGGAGTTGTCTCTGGAGTCCAGATACATGGCCACGTAGAAGCCAGCGTCATTTCCGGCTGCCACGTAGGTGGTGTCTCCGGCTTGACGGCCATCTTCCACCATCCAGTCGGACAGAACGGTCACCAGGTTGCTCTTCAGCACGTTTTCGTGGAGGGTGGAATCGGTCTCTTCCTCAGCCTCGGTGGGTTCTGTGGTGTCGGTGGACGCCTCTTCCTGGGCGGCCTTCTTGGCCTCCTCCAGCTCCTCCACGGCGGCCTTGAACTTGGCCTCGTCGCCCTTGGAGGATTCAGCCAGCTCCTTGGCGGCGCTTTCCACAGCCGTCAGGGCAGCGGCCTTCTGCTCATCGTTGGGGGTTTCCACACCCTCTTCGTAATAGTCGCTGGTGCTGAGGAGGTAGTACCGGTAAGAGTAAGAGTTGTAAGCGGTGGGATCTTCTGCACCGTAGGCGTCGATCTCTTCCTGGGTGTAATCCAGGTCGTTCATATACTTATTGGCGTAGCTGCTGGCCAGCTGCTGTACCTCCAGGTACTCCCGGTAGCTGGACTCGTTGCAGCCGCGGCCGTAGTTGGCCCGGAGCATGGCGGAGGCGCTGCTGTAGCCATAGATGCTGGCGTAAGCAGACATGTTGGACAGCGCCGTGTCCACCTGAGACTGTTCCTCTTCGCTCAGAGTGTAGCCCTTGGCAACTGCCTCGTCGTAAATGGCATAGGTGTTCCGGGCAGTGGTGATGGCAGTATCCAGGAAGTAGTCGGCCCAGGTATCAAAGCCTTCGCCGAGATACTCCTGCTCGTCCAGGGGCGTGCCGCTGGTGACCATGTAGCTCATCATGGAGTTGCTGCTCATGGTGTTGTTAACGGTGTCCAGGTAGTAATAGTTCAGCTCGGCGGCGGTGAGCTTGTGGTTGCCGATGGTGACAGCGGTAAGGGTGCGCTCCAGCACGCCTGTGTTGGCAATGGCGGCAACGGCGATGCCAATGACCATCAGGCCGATGATCACGTAGAACACGGCGCTCCAAATCTTCAGACGCTTGGCAGCTTTTTCTTCTTCGGTGACGGCCCGCCGCTTGGTCGTGGGGGCGGAAGCCGCCTGCTCCTGGCGGAGCTTTTTTTGGCGTGATGCACTCATGGTTAATCAGATCCTCTCAATTATCCTTAGGAATTGGGTACCGGCGGGTAATCCGCATAGACGAAAGATATTATACCTGAGATTCCCCCTAGTTTCAAGTATTTCGGTGGGGAAAAAACAAAATTGAAGAAAGTTTTTTGCACTTTGCCGCTTATCGGGGTTCCTTTCCTGCCCGGAAAATTTCGATCATTTCCCCCGTCAGGCTGTCGGAGGAGTGGTCGGTGGGAAGCGCATTCCGGGGGAACCACTGGGCCTCGGCCAATTCTTCCTCCTGGAGGTGAATGCAATCGGGACCGGCCAGTTCAGCAAAAAAGCCGAAGAGCAGACTGTCTGTCACCACCCAGGGTTGGGATTTGTAAAACCGGAGGTTGTCCACCTGAAGCCCGGTCTCCTCCAGAACCTCTCGCCGGACGGTCTCCTCAATGGATTCCCCAATTTCGTTGAAGCCGGCTACCAGGGCATATCGCCGGAAACTCCGGCCGGCGTACTTGGTCAGCAGGAGCCGGTCCCCATGGCATACGGCCACAATCACAGCCGGGCAAATTTTAGGGTAGACAGTGCGGCCACAGGCGGGGCAAACCAAGGCCCGTTCCAAGGTGCTGGGCTCCAGAGACCTGCCGCAGGCGCCGCAGAACCGGTTTCCGGCATACCACCGGGCGAGGCTCTCTCCCACGGCGCAGGCAAAGACCGTTTGCCCCGGGGCGAGAGCCCGGTAATTGGAAACCATGGAAAAGCCTGGAGCCTGTAGCGCCGGGCCTTGCGGCAGGTAATAGTGGGTTTCATCAATGGAGAAGCCGTAAATCCAACCGGAGGCGCCGGTGCACTGCTCCACCCTGGGCAGCTGGAGCAATCCCTCTTCCAGCCTGGCCAGGACCTGGCCCCCGGCATAGGCCAGGGCCAGATCTCCGGGGGCGGGAGGGACGAAGGACATGGGGTTGTGGTAAATGTGAGGCGCAATGTCTTGCAGCATAAGGAAGCCTCCTGCATGTTAGGGTAGATGGGAGGGGGAGACGGTGATATCCTGCCGGGGCACCCGGTCCCAGTGAAACAGGGGAACCAGGTCCCGGGCCTGGACCGGCTCCGGTTTGGGTAGCAGCCCGGCCCAGTGGGCTAGCAGCCCCAGGATTTCCTGTGGAGACAGGTGGCGGGACAGGGCCTCCAGGTCCAAATCCCCATCTCGTTTGGACAGACGGCGGCCGTCTGGCGCCAGGAGCATGGGTACATGGTAATAGCGGGGCTGAGGAGCGCCCAAAAGCTCCTGCAGGTACATTTGACGGGGGGTAGAAGAGAGAAGGTCCCGCCCCCGGACCACCTCCGTGACCCCGGCCGCGGCATCATCCACCACCACGGCCAGCTGATATACGAATACTCCATCCGCCCGGCGGACCACAAAATCGCCGCAGTCCCGGGCAAGATTTTCTATGTATTGGCCCTGAACTCCGTCCCAGAGGGAGACCTCCCGGTCCGGTACCCGAACCCGCCAGGCGGGCAAGCGGCCAAAGGCGGCCCACTCCTCCGGCTTTCGATTCCGGCACCGGCCGTCATATACATAGACGCCATCGGTGGCGTGAGGAGCGTCAATCCGGTGCAGGCGGCTGCGGGTGCAGTAGCAGGGGTAAAGAAGCCCCATCTCCTCCAAAAGCCGAAAGGCGGCCTGGTAGGCCTCTTGCCGCTGGCTTTGGGGTGTGGTCTCCCGGTCCCAGGTGAGGCCCAGCCAGGTGAGGTCCCGGCGGAGCTGGCTGGCGTAACCCGCATTGGTACGCTGAGTGTCCAGATCTTCCATACGTAGAACCAATTCACCGCCCTGAGACCGGACGGAAAGCCAGGCCAGCAGGGCGGAGAACAGATTTCCCAAATGCATCCGTCCGCTGGGCGTGGGGGCAAAACGCCCCACGGACCTCATAGCGGATCCTCCGGCAGGTCCACCAGAAGCGGACGGTGTCCCAGGGCGGGGATTACCCGCTCCAGCACATCCCCCATGGCAATGCGCAGGGTGGAGGTGTTCTGGCAGGGATGCAGCCCCAGATAGGCCTGGCGCAGAAGGGGACGGTCCAGAACCAGCTGCACGGCGCAGCCCGGGTCCTGGAGCAGGCACAGAAGGCTGGCGGAGCCGGGCTGAACTCCCAGAAGCCGGGCCAGATCCTCTTCCCCGGCAAAGCTCAGGCGGCTGCAGCCCAACTGAGCGGAAAGATGCTTGGTTTTGAATACCTTGTCCCCTTCCAGCAGCAGAAGATAGAACTGGGTTTTCTGCCGGTTGCACAGGAAGAGGTTTTTGGCAATGGGGGCCTCCAGAACCGCCTCCACCTGGTGGCAGGTCTCAATGTGAAAGGCAGGGCTGTGGTCCACCCGGCCATAGGAGACGCCCAGGCGGTCCAGAAAGTCATAGCAAGCCATTTCCGCCGGGCTCCGCCCCTGACTGTCCCCGGGGCGGCCGGTGTGGCGGGTCTCATCCAGTTTCCAATCCATGGAAAGCCTCCTCAGTACACAATGTTCAAGTCGTTGGCGTTGATCTCCCGGGTGTAGGGGTTACAGGACTGGTTGATGACGTCTGCCACGCCTGCCGGGTCCAGGATGTAGTAAGAGACACCGTCAATCATATCTGCATAGCCGGGCAGGGTTACCGTCTGCAGGTTGCCCAGGCCGGAACGCCAGGCGGTATAGGCGATCCACAGAAGATTGCCTGTGGTGAGGTCCGATTCGGAGGAGGCCTGCACAGTGGAGAGAATTTGGGGAAGCTTCACCAGATTGGGGAGAGTCAACCATTGGTCCATGCAGGCGGAGAGAAACTGGCGCTGCACGTCCACCCGGCCCAGGTCCTGGTCAGCGTAGCCCTTCCGGAAGCGAACCAGGCCCATGGCCTCGTATCCGTCCAGCTTCTGCTTGCCCTCCTTCAGGTCGATATAGAGGTCCTGGGAGGGGTCTTCATAGAACATATCCATGGGGACGTCGAACTCCACCCCGCCCATCAGGTTCACCACATCCACGAAGGCGTCCAGGGTGATCAGCATATAGCCGTCCGGCCGGTAACCGATGATGTCCGATACATAGTCCAGAAGGGCCTCCATACCCTCCTGACCGCCATCGTTGCGACCGTAGGCGGAGTTCAGCTTGGCGTCGCTGCCGGAGGATGTATGGGTCAGGGTGTCCCGGGGCAGGCTCACCAGGGTGATAGCCTGCTCCCGGGCGTTCAAATACAGGAGCATCATGGTGTCGGTTCGGGTGCCTTCCTGGTCGGTGCCGCACAGGAGCACCGTGGCTGCACCTTCCTTCCGGGCGCCAATGGGCTGGTCTGTCTCAGGCATTTTCATGGTGCTGCGAATCCACAGGTAAGCACCGCCGATCAGGAGCAGAACCACCAGCAGTACGCCGGCTAGGAGCCTCACGCCACGGCGCTTTTTCCGGCGCTTTGACGGCTTGGGCTGCCTGCTGGGAGCCGGACGGCGGGGAAGGTCCTCTCCCTCCTCGTAGGTCTCCCGGTGGTTTTTACGAGGGGACTGGCGCCGGGGCTGACGGCGGTCCTCGTTTTGAAAATCCACGTTGTAGGCTGGAATGGCAGGCCCGGGGGCTTCCTCCTGGGCCTCTGGCCGGGGCTCGTTGGGACGGCCGTAGTTGTTCTGGTAGTTGCGCACATCCTGGCCATAGTGGTTGCTGTAGTTGGCGTAAAAGCGGAGATCCTCCCAGGGAGCAGGAGGCGCATCCTCCTCCGCCTCTTCGGGGGGAGTTTCGCCCAGGACCTGGTCTGCCTTGCGGAGCAGGTCCTCCAAATCGTCGTCTTCGTTCCGGGGCTTTTTGTGATAGGCCATGGAGATACCTCCTTGATTTGGCGTATATTCTGAGCCTATATTGTAGCGCAAATTCCGGGGAAAGTAAACGGCTTTTCCACCGGGAGAAGATTTTTATGGATTTCGTAATGATTTGTGCTATAATGGAAACGCCAAATGCCGGGGAGGGCCCCGGCCTCCGCTTGTCGACTGGAAAGGATGATTTCAATATGGCTCTCTCTGCTTCTGCCCCTTGGGTGAACTTTTACGGCAACACGCCCAAGTCTATTGACTATCCCCGCAAGACCATGTACCAGCTGCTGTCAGATACGGCGCGGCGGTATCCCCAAAATATTGCCTATGTGTTTATGGGTAAGGAAACGGACTACGCCACCTTCCTTCGCCGGGTGGATCTGGCGGCCAAGGCCTTTGTGGCCATGGGCATCCACCGGGGGGACCGGGTGACCATTTGCATGCCGAATTCACCACAGGGTGTGGACTGCTTCTATGCCCTGAACCGGATTGGTGCAATTCCCAACATGATCCACCCCCTGTCTGCCCCTCACGAGATTGCGTTTTACCTGAACGCGTCTCACAGCAAAGCCATTTTGACCCTGGATCAGTTTTACTATAAGGTGGAGCAGATTCTTCCGGACCTCCATGACACCTGCCGGATCATCATCGCCAAGATTCAGGACGAGCTGCCTGGGATGAAGAAAGCCCTGTTCCCTCTGACCAAAACCGCCCGGTCGGTGCAGAAGCTGCCGAAAACCGGTTATATTCTTTGGAATGATTTTCTGAATGCAGGCCGCCGGTCCAAGAAGGAGCTGCCCCCCGACGAGGGGAAGTATGACGACTGCGGCGCGATTCTCTACTCCGGCGGCACCACCGGCACCACCAAGGGCATCATGCTCTCCAATCTTAATTTTAATGCTCTAGGCCTGCAGACCATTGCCGCTTCTGGGTACACCTCCGTGGCGGGCATGAAAATGCTGTCCATTATGCCCATTTTCCACGGTTTTGGACTGGGGATCGGCATCCACACTGCCCTCATTGGCGGCGCTACCTGCATACTGGTGCCCCAGTTCAGCGTGAAGCTCTACGCGGAGATTCTAAAAAAGCAAAAGCCCAACCTGATCCCTGGCGTCCCCACCCTGTTTGAGGCCCTCCTCCGGGCGGACTCCCTGGATGGGGTGGACCTCAGCTTCCTGAAGGGAATTTTTTCCGGAGGAGATTCCCTGTCTCCGGAATTAAAAAAGAAAGTGGATCAGTTCCTCAAGGAACACAACTGCTCCGAGCAGATCCGGGAGGGCTACGGCACCACAGAGTGCGTCACTGCCTCCTGCCTCACCCCCAAGGATTATGCCCGCTCTGGCTCCATCGGCGTGCCGTTCCCCGATACATACTACAAAATTGTGAAGCCTGGCACCACGGAGGAGCTGCCTGCCAACACTGACGGTGAAATTTGCATCTCCGGTCCGACAGTGATGCTGGGCTATATGGACAACCCCGAGGAGACGGCGCAAACCCTCCGCCGCCATCTGGAGGGCCGGATCTGGCTCCACACTGGCGATTTGGGGCGGATGGATCAGGATGGTTTTGTGTATTTCCGCCAGAGAATCAAGCGAATGATCATTACTTCCGGTTACAACGTTTATCCATCCCAGCTGGAAAATATCATTGACGGTCATGACAAGGTGCTGCTGTCCTGCGTCATCGGCGTGAAGGACCCGTATCGGGTGCAGAGGGTGAAGGCCTACGTAGTTCCCATGCCCGGTATCGAACCCACAGAGGAGCTGAAAGAGGAGCTGCTGAGCTACTGTGAGAAGCGGATTGCCAAGTACGCTATGCCCCGGGAGGTGGAATTCCGCACAGAGCTGCCCAAGACTTTGGTGGGCAAGGTGGCTTACCGGGTCCTGGAGGAAGAGGCCAACAGTCAGATTCAGCCGGAGGGGAAATGAGTAGGCGGATCTGGGAGCTGGATGCCCTCCGGGGGCTGTGTATTTTGGGGATGATCCTGGTGCATCTGGTCTATGACATCCGGGAGCTGTATGGCCTGGCAGATTTTGCATATCCCGCTATTTTTTCCTTTGTCATGCAGTGGGGCTCGGTGCTGTTTCTTCTGATTTCCGGTATTTGCGTCACCCTGGGCCATCATCCGGTGCGGCGGGGACTGGCAGTCTTTGGGTGTGGGATGCTGTGCAGCCTGGTGACGGCGGGGATGTACTGGCTGGGCTTCCAGGGCCGGGGGATCGTCATTTGGTTTGGCATTCTCCACTGCCTGGGGGTATGCATGCTTCTGTGGCCGTGGCTGGGACGGCTACCCAATTGGGTATTGGGGGCTCTGGCCCTGCTCCTTTTGGCGCTGGGCTATTGGTTCCGGAGCCTTACGGTGGCCGCCCCCTGGCTCTTTCCCCTGGGCCTGACGACGGCAGAATTTGCCTCCAGCGATTATTTCCCCCTGCTGCCTAACCTGGGGTGGTTTCTGATAGGGGCCCTTCTGGGCAGAACGGCTTACCGGCAGGGAGAGAGCTTGCTGCCCAGATTTCCGGCTGGGGCGGCTCCGGTTCGGTTCCTAACCTGGTGTGGCAGGCAGTCTCTGCTTCTCTATCTGCTGCATCAGCCGGTGCTGGCAGGATTGTTGGAGCTGTATGTTCTTGCGCGGTAGTCCCTCTTGGACGGAGAGGAGCGTGTGGTAGTGCGTTTTGAGACGGAACGCATGATGGTGCGGAGCTTTCAGGAAGGAGATCTTCCAGATTTGCAGGAAATTTTGGGTGATGCACAGACCATGGTATATATGGAACCACCCTATACCTTGGAACAAACCGCCCGATTTTTGCAGGATTTCTGCATAGGCCGGAAGGGGGCCCTGGCTGCTGAGGATAAGGCCTCCGGCCGAGTCATTGGATATCTTTTGTGTAACGAAATTCAGGATGATATCTATGAAATTGGGTGGATTTTCAATCGCCGCATTTGGCGGCAGGGCTATGCCTATGAGGCCTGCTGCAGCCTGGTGGACTATGCTTTTTTCAGCCTGCATGCCCATAAACTCCTGGCTGAGACGATAGACCCCTTGAAATCTGCAGGCCTTATGAGGAAGCTGGGTATGGAATTGGAGGGCGTCCAGCGGGGCCAAGTCAAAGACAATGGGGGCCAGTGGGTGGACCTGTATCTCTACGGGCTTCTCCGGGAAACCTGGGAAGGCAGCAGGAGGCAGAAATAGCAACAGATCAAACACCGTTGGTATGCTCCTTTTCTCTGGAGCATACCAACGGTGTTTGCGCTCAGGATTCTGACATACTTCCAGGATTCCCCGGAAGAGTAGCTCGTTTGGCAGGATGGCGGCGTCTGCGGCGGCGGGGTTGGCGGGTGGATTCGGCTTTTTCCGCCCGCTTGGCGTAGGCCAGGGCGGCCTCGGAGTCGCCTTGGTAGGTGAGGCGGCTGACCCGGAAGGTGCCTCCGGTCTCTGGGCTCAGGCGGACGCGGATCAGGAAATCGCCGTGCTCCGGGCACTGGGCCAGGGCCATGTACCGCCGGCCAGGCTGGGAAAACCAGCGGCGGCAGGTCATTTGCGCCCCACAGGTGGGGCAGAGGTTGTCCGGCCCGGCCATGTGGTCCAGGGCCTCTTCCTTTCCGGCCAGACCGTAATATACCTGCCGGGTGAGGCAGCCGGGGAGTTCTGCCCCGTGGAAGCCGTTTTCATGGCTTTGGAGGGCCGCCTCGTACTCCTGGATGCCCCGTTTCAGATCCAGGCGTGCGCAGATAAGAGCAGTGTGATAGGCATCCCCCAGGGCGTCATGGGCAGGGCGGCTGGGGGGGATCTGGAAAAACGCCAGGGCGGTCTTCAGGGCTTTCTGGGAGCTGGAACCGTCTGTCTGGGCGTTGAACATCATCTGGGCGTTGTACCAACGGCGGGTCCAGTCTGCTGGCAGCTGAAACAGAGCCAGGTTTTCCTGCAAAATGGCAATATCATCGAAGCCCCAGGTGAGAAAGGCCACATCCTCCCCACACCAGGCTCGGAATTGCTCCATGGCCTCCGGAAAGGGGATGCCCTCAGCCTTCAGCCGGGCTTCCTGAATGCCGGTGAGCTTGGAGACCCGCTTGTTCAGGCGGCGGTAAAACCGGGGCTTGATCAGGACCTGAAATTCATCAGCCACCGTCTGGTCCTCCAGGATCCGGACAGCGCCAATTTGAATAATTTCCCCCCGAATTTGCACAGGGAGCGGCTTTTTTGCCGAAGGAGACCCGGGCCAGGGCTGATTCCATTCCATATCCAGTATGATATAATCCATGGGGGCAACGACTCCTGTCTGTCAGCTTTGCATCAGTTTAGATATCATATCACATTTCTGCACAGGCTGTAAACAGAAAGTTTTGATTTTGTATTGCGGCCGTGTAGGATTTACCATGATGTGTGAACACCGGCCCAGGGGTTGTGGAAATGTGTGGAACCCCCACAGTGGTTTTCCGCATTTTCATAGCTACCCGCCTGGCGTCCACACATTATGGTAAATCCTACAATTTTCCGGGAGAATTGCGGAGAATTTCCTTGACAACCCCGTTTTTGGATGATAAAATAGACGAGCCGCATTGAAGGGGCTTTAAGTTGGTGTGCCCAAATGGGCCCACGCCCCCAGAGCGAGACTACCAAGGAAAGTAGGTGCAAAATCGTGAAAGCAGTGATTGTGACCGGTGGTAAGCAGTACACCGTGGCGGAGGGCGACGTGATCTACGTCGAGAAGCTGGGTGTGGAGGCTGAGAACACCGTGACCTTCGACCAGGTTCTGGCTGTGGTGGACGGGGAGAACTCCAAGTTCGGCAAGCCCATGGTTGCCGGCGCCACCGTAGAGGGCAAGGTCATTAAGAACGGCAAGGGCAAGAAGATTGTGGTCTTCAAGTACCGTCCCAAGAAGGACTCCAAGTCCATCCGGGGCCACCGCCAGCCGTACACCAAGGTGGAAATCACCAAGATTGCCCTGTAAGCCATGACAAAAGTTGAATTTTTCACCCAGGATGACAGAATCACCGGATTCTGCTGCTCTGGGCACAGCGGTTACGGCGAGGCCGGGACGGACATTGTGTGCGCTGCCGTCTCTGCTGCCGTCAACCTCACCGAGTGCACCGTCAATGACGTGTGCGGCGCTCGGGCCAAGGTCCGGGTGGACGAGGGGAAGGCCTCCGTCACCCTGACCCTTCCCGCTGCCTGTGACGAGGAGGAGTCCGTCCAGGCCGCCCTGAGCGGCCTCATGGTTTACCTCATTGGTCTGCGGGAGGAATACCCAGATTATCTCGATGTTTTGGAGGTGTAAATATGCTGAAAATTGGCATTCAGTTCTTCGCCCATAAAAAAGGCGGCGGTTCCACCAAGAACGGCCGTGATTCCGAGTCCAAGCGGCTGGGCGTGAAGCGGGCCGACGGTCAGTTCGTTCTGGCTGGCAACATCCTGGTCCGTCAGAGAGGCACCCACATCCATCCCGGCACCAACGTGGGCATCGGCAGCGATGACACACTGTTCGCTCTCATCGACGGTACCGTCCGTTTTGAGCGGAAGGGCAAGGATCGGAAGCAGTGCTGCGTGTACGCGGAGCAGTAATAACGGACAAAGGGCTGTTGCATACTATCTGCAACGGCCCTTTTTTCTTCTGGCGTCCTGCTTGCAGAGCCCATGGACCTGGGCGGGCTGCGCAAACGGGACGGCAATCTCCCCGACTTAGGGGCCAGGCGCATAGCGCCATAGGATTTTTCACTTGCCAGTGGCAGGTGACCCTGCAATTCCAGGGGACCGCCACCAGGCGGTCGGGTGAGGAATGGCGACCACACAACGCGGAAGCCTCTGCTTCCGTCTGTAAGCGTGTGTAAACCGCAACATCTCGCCGTTCCACATTCGCCGCGGCCTCCCCCGGGGAAGCCAGGGTGCTCCCGCACCAGTGCGTTTATCGATATTTCTCAGAAAAACCGGAAAATTGCACCACAATCATTATACCACATTCGGCTTTTCACAATGACATGA
>ERZ772812.473-NODE-473-length-36284-cov-5.546468_pt1 | contig 36284 bp, 29 predicted proteins | sample MGYA00511343_ERZ772812 | MGnify/ENA primary metagenome ERZ772812 (study PRJEB29015, sample SAMEA2737706) | human gut metagenome | biome: human gut; feature: human-associated habitat; material: faeces | place: China | collected 2012 ...
GCGCGGAGAGCGCGCCGTAGAACCCGGCAAGGCTCTGCTCGAGCACGTCGTTCAGGCAGACCGGCTCCGTGTGGAGTTCGTCTGCCGTGGCTGTGAGGACGGAGTAGCGGAACAGCTCCTCCGTCAGGGCGCGCATGGCGTCCGTCCGCTCGCGAATTACCGTGAGGTAGCGCGCAGCAGCCTCAGTCTGCGGCTCCTTCCGCCCCGGCGGACGATCCGGACGATTTGCCGTTCTGACGCTTGTCGCCGTTTGCAAACTGTCTGCCGCCCGGTTGAATCCTCAATGCCCGGACGGCAGATTCTTGTTTTACCTGAATCTATTGCCTATGAAACTGTTATCAGCCGGATTGTCGGTCGCACTGGCCGGTTGCATGCTGACCGGCTGCGGTGAATCCCGGAAAGAGAGTTGCCGCGACCTGTTCGAAAAGTACTATGAGGTCAACCTGCAGGCCTTTATGAAAACCATGCCCGAAGCTGACTCGGCAGCGGCCCGCCGCAAGGGAGAGTTCCTGCTGAATAGGTTGTATGAGATCGATTCGACGTTCGTTCTGAAAAAGGGCCCGGAACTCGATGCGTTCATTCGCGGGAACCTGCATCTGGCGGACGAGTGCGAATAGCTACCGGTTCAGCCACTGCCTGAAATCGGGCACGCGGTCGGTGCTGACGAACGCCTCCTCTCCTTCGGCGAGGGGCGGGTGGAGCACCACCTTGATTCGGCTGCCCGAGTAGCGTATCATCTCCCGGATGGCGTCGAAGGCGACGATGAAACGGCGGTTGATCCGAAAAAAGAGGTTCGGCGGCAGTTTTTCGCCCACTTCGGTCAGCGTGCGGTCGACGATGTAGTCTTTTCCGTCGTGGGTCACGAGGTGGAGGTACTTGCCGTCGGCCATGAAATAGGCGATCTCGGCCGTGGTGACCGATTTCATCCGGGCGCCCATGTGTACCAGGAACCGTTCCTGGTAAACCGGTGGCGTCTGCGTCGGGGCTCCGTGCTCCGCAGACGCGCTTCCCCCCCCCGATAGAAGCCCCAGCTTGTCGATCGCCCGCTGCAAATCCTCGCGTCCGAAGGGTTTCAGCAGGTAGTCGATGCCCTTGTTTTCGAAGGCTTTCAGGGCATAGGAGTCGTAGGCCGTGATGAAGATGACCGGCACGGAGATCTCCGTGCGCTGGAAGATGTCGAACCCGCTGCCGTCTCCGAGGTGGATGTCCATGAAAATCAGGTCGTGACCGACGCCGGCGATGACAGCGGCGGCCTCCGCGACCGACGATGCCGTGGCGACGACCTCGATCTGCGGCGCGACCTCTGCGAGCGTCGTGCGCAGCTCCGCGACCGACAGCGGCTCGTCCTCTATGATAATGGCTCTCATGGCGTGTAAAATTATAAAAAAAACAGTCCGGTGCAAAAACCGGACTGTTTTTTCATCGGGACCCCGAAGGTCTCCGGACCGTTCCCTCGGTTCAGTCGTTCAGCTCGGGGTTGCTATCGATGGCCGACTGCGGGAAGGGCAGCGTGTAACGCGCGTCATTCGCATTGAGCGTGTAGGTCCGGTCCTTGTAGGTTTTGACGATGGCCGGCCGGGTCGTCCGGCGGAGGTCCATCCAGCGGTGTCCTTCTCCGATCAGTTCGCGGGCGCGCTCGTCGGCGATCTCTGTGCGCAGCTGCTCCGCATCCATCGCTCCGACCTTCGTGCGCTGGGTCTCCATCGCCTCGGGTTTCAGCCGCTTGGCCTTCAGGTCGAGCAGGTATCCCTTGGCCTTTTCCAGTTCCGCAGGCAGGTATGAGCCGGCTTCGGCGGCGATGAGGTACATCTCGGCGATGCGGATCGACACGCGGTCCGACGACGAGCGGTTCACGCAGTATCCCAGCAGCGTCGGCGTCCAGTTTTCGTCGTAGGCATTCACCGGGTTGAGGTAGTTGCGGCGGTTGTCCGTCGCTTCGTCCAGCAGCCCGAGGATCTTGTCCGACAGGATGCTGGCGCCGCGCAGATCGCCGTTTCCGCCGCCGAACGGGCGTTCCCAGGCCAATATGGCTTCCGGAGAGGTCGCTTTCCACGGCAGGTCGCCGCTTTCGGGAGAGGCATTGAAATCCACCAGTTCGTATTTGGGCAGCAGGCCCGTCGCTGCATCGTAAGCCGCCTGCCAGTTGCGCATGTAGAGCATGACGCGTGCCTTGAAGGCGGCGAGCGCATCGAGCGAGAACCGGTAGTTGAGCGTCGGACTCTCCTGTTTCTCCAGGGTCATCGTCCTTTCGGCGGCCTCGATGTCTTCGACGATCTGCCGGTAGACTGCGGCGACGTTCGTCGGGCGGTATTTCTGCTCGATGTCGATGTAGGTGGACAGGGGTACGCCCCGGTCGGTCGAAGCGGTCTGCGGATCGTAGGGCTTCCCGTAGAGGTTCACCAGATCGAAGTGTGCGTAAGCGCGCATGGCATAGGCTTCGCCGAGAATCTGCCGCTTGTCTTCCGAGGAGTCGTCGTCCGCGTCCGCCACGCCGTCGATCACGGCATTGGCCTGGAAGGCGGCGCGGTAATAATATTGGTAGGGATACTCCCACATCTGCGTTTCGTACTGCCAGGTGTAGTTGTAGGAGAGGGCTATGGCGTCGCTGCTGTCGAAGAAGTTGCCTTCGTGGAACATGCCGACCTCATCGGACAGCAGTCCGGTGTAGGCCTTCGAACTGGTGTAGGGAAACCGGCTGTAACCCTCGGTGAGCAGCGCCCGGTATTCCGAGGTCTTGTGGGGAATCACCTTTCCGACAGGCTCGATTTCCAGGTAGTTGCACGAGGCGAGTCCCAGTGCGGCAAGCAGGATATATGCGTTTTTTCTCATTTTTTCAACGTATTAGAAGGTAATGTTCAGTCCGACCGAGTAGGTGCGCGCCATCGGCTGCGCATAGATGTTGCCGTAGGTCTCGGGATCGAAATAGCCGTCGTAGTTCGTGGCGATCACCAGCGGGTTGCGGGCTTCGAAGTGCACGCGCAATCCGGCCATGCGCAGTTTGCGTGTGATTCGCTGCGGGAAGGAGTATCCCAGCCGGATGCTGTTCACGCGGAAGTAGTTGATCTTCCTGTTCCAGATGTCGAGGCTGTTAAACAGGTTGACGTTTGTCGGGAAATTGTCCATGATCCAGTAATAGACCCTGTACGGATCGGGATTCTCGTCCCAGTCGCCCCAGGCCGAACCGTCGGCCTGCAGGTTGCCCGTGAGCGAAGGATAGGTTCCCGAGGTGTTGGACGGCGACCACACCTTGTTCATTTCGGTGGTGTAGTTTTGCCCGGGGTTGGTCTGCGCGGGGTTGTAGAAGGGCGAGCGCGTCATGAGCTGTCCGAAAACGAAGTTGCACGAGATCGCCAGGTCGAAATTCTTGTAGTAGAACCGGTTGTTGAAACCTCCCGTCACATCCGGGTTGCGGGAACCGACGTAGGTCAGGTAGCCGCGCACGTCCTTCTGCGATACATTCATCGCCGGACCGTATTCGAAATATTCCGGAATTCCCAGTCCCCAGGGGTCGCTGGCTTCCACGCGGAAACCGACGAACTCCTGGAGCGAGATCTTCTTTCCGTCGCGCCAGAACATCGGAATGCCGTTTGCGTCCAGCCCGGCGGTTTTGATGGCGAACACGGCGCCCGACGAATAGCCTTGCAGCGAGGGGCTCCAGCTGTTGTCGTCGATACGCACCTTTTCGACCTTGTCGGTGTTGTGGGCGATGTTGATCGAGGTCTCCCAGCGGAAGTCTCGCGTGCGGACGTTCACCGTGTTGAGCGTGAATTCGATACCTTTGCTTGAGATTTCGCCGTAGTTGCTCGATGTCGAGATGAATCCCGTCTCCGAAGGGATCGTGCGCGTGGTGATCAGGTCCTTGCTTCGGCGTCCGTAGAGTTCGAACGTGAAGCCGATACGGTGTTCGAAAGCAGCGAAATCGAGGGCCGTGTTCCACGAATAGGTCGTCTCCCAGCGCAGGTTCTGGTTGGGCGGCGACGTTACGTCGATGCGGTCTTCGCTCGCTCCGCCGAGCGAGGTGCTGTTCCACGTACCGAGAATGTAGGGCGAGGTGGTGCGGTCGATATTGCCCTGGGCGCCGTAGGATACCCGCAGGCGCAGGTTGTCGAGCCACCGGGCGTCGCGCAGGAACCGTTCGCGGTTGATGCTCCATGCGCCCGAGATGGACCACATCGGGTTGAACTTGTATTTGGGGTCCACGCCGAAGAGGTTCGTGCCGTCGTAGCGCATCGAACCGAAAACGGTGTAGCGGTTGTCGTAGGTGTACGACCCTGTGAAGAAGTACGACATGTAGCGGTTTTCGTAGAAGCTTTTCGTATACTGCCTGAAACTCTCGTCGTCCAGCAGGTCGCTGTCTTCGGGTACGTTGATCGGTTTGGTCGTCATCGTTTTGTGGTCGTATCCGAATCCCTTGGTGTGTACGGTCGTGTTGGTTACGCCGCGCATCTCCAGACCGGCCATCAGGTCCAGTTCATGCTTTCCGCCGAACGTGCCCGCATATTCGGCCTGCGCTTTCCAGTTGTACTGCGAGAGGTCGCCGTTCCAGTTCTGGATTACGCCGCCTTTCGGCAGGCGCACTACCTGATCCACCATTGATTTGAGCTGATACTTGCGGGTGAAGTAGGTGTTTTCCTGCGCCATTTTCTCGGTCGCGGAGTTGTCGACCTGCAGGCCGAACTGCGTGTAGAGTTTCAATCCCTTCACCGGACGGTAATCCAGGTCGAAAATCGTCTTGATCGAACGGGTCTTGAGCGTGTACTCCGTGCGGGCGCGTTCCTCCAGGAAGTTGAAGTCGAGCACGTCGGTGTTGCCCGTATTGACCGTCATGTCGGGGTCGTACGCGTAGCTGCCGTCGGGATTGTAGGCGTTGAGGTAGGGGTTCACCGTGCGGGTGTAGCGCGACGGGTTGGTGAACACGTCCGTGTCGGAGAGGTAGGAGTCGTTCTTGTTCTGCCCCACGAACACCGAGGCTCCGAAGCGCAGGTTCTGCAGCAGGTCGTAGTCGGTCTTCATCGTGAGGTTCAGACGCTCGAATCCCGTTCCGACGATCGTTCCCTGCTCGTTGTAGTAGCCGCCCGAGAAGTAGTAGCCGGTCTTGCCGCTGCCGCCCGAAATGCTGACGCTGTACTGCTGGTTGAGCGCAGTCCGGTAGATTTCGCGGCCCCAGTCGGTGCCGTTGCGGCGCAGGGCGCCGATCGCGCTCTGCGTCTCGGGGGAGAGCGATGCGAGGCTTCCGCCGTTGACGAGCGCCGGGCGCTCCCCGGCCTTGTCCAGGATGCGGGCTACGCCGCCCATGCCCGGCAGGTAGTTGAGTCGGGCGTTCGCCGCCAGCCCCAGCTCCAGATCGACCTTCTGCGAGGCGTTCATCAGGTTGAGGCGCGAGAGGTCGGGACGGTCGGTCACGAACAGCGATGCCGAGACGTTGACGCGCATTGCCTGGTTGCGGAGGCCTTTCTTGGTGGTGATGATGATGACGCCGTTCGCCGCGCGGGCGCCGTAAATGGCCGTCGCGGCGGCGTCTTTCAGTACGGTGATGTCCTCGATGTCCCACGGGTTGAGTCCCGCGATCGACATGTTGTAGAGGTTGTCGACGCTCTCCTTCGACGACCAGTCCTTCGGAATGTCGTTGCCTTCGAGCGGCATGCCGTCGAGCACCCACAGCGGGTCGGTGTTGCCGTTCAGCGTCACGGTGCTTCGGATCTTGATCTTGCTGGCCGCGCCCGGTCCGCCCGTGGTGGGGGTCGACACGAGACCGGCGATCGAGCCGGAGAGCATTTCGTCGACGCTCGCCACGCCGTCCCGCGCGATGTCCGACATCTTGACAGAAGAGATCGACGAGGTCAGTTTGCGTTTCTCGATGCGCTGGTATCCGGTCACCACCACGGCGTCCACCTTGTTGTCCGACGCCGAGAGGTAGATCGTGAAATCGCTCTTGCCCGAAATATCGAGGGTCCGGGCTTCGTAGCCGAGGTAGCTGACCACGACTTTCCGGACGCTTGCGGGCAGTTTGAAGGCGAAGCGTCCCTGCTCGTAGGCGATTGTTCCCTGCGGATTGTAGTCTTTGGCCTGGGTCTCCTCGGGTGCGATGAAGACGGTTGCTCCTACGAGCGGCGCTCCGTCGGCGCGGTCGAGCACCTGGCCCGTGATCTGCCGGGTCTGCTGCGCCAGCGCCAGCAGGGGACAGACCAGAACGAATAGCGTAAGGAATTTTTTCATATTACAAATATAGATGTGTTTGAGTTGTTTTTCTGTTAAATCGAATCTGTTTTTCCGATATTGCTTCGAGATCGTAACCTCTTTAACAGCCCTTTCAGTTGCCGCAAAGCCGTCTTCCCGGGGTGGAAGACGGCTTTTGCAGCGTTTTGGTTTATAACATTCGCAAGGCTTCTTTCAGCCTCAATTCGAGATCGCGGTAATGGTTTCGGGTCGCCTGGTCGCCGCTTTGGAAGCGGCCCTGCACGACGGTCAGCAGCCTTCGCATTTCAGCCCGTTTGGCCGACGTGGTTTCGCTCACGCGCTGCATCATGTCGTAGTTGCGCGCCGTGCGCAAGCCGATCTCCTCGGGTCTCGGCAGCGGTTCGAGGCTCAGCTCGGGAGCGTCCTGCATCAGCGAGCAGGTGCATCCGCGCCCGTCGTGCGCGTGGTCGCGGAGCGTCGATCCCAGCTTGGTGGTCTTCACCATCGTCAGGTTCGACGAGACGATCAGCGCGTCGACGTAGTTCTTCTGGCTCATCCGTTCCCAGATCGAGAGCGAGCGGCCTCCGGGGCGGATGAAGATGGCGCGCGTGATGTCGTCCATCATCTGCTCGGGCGTGTAGGTCTTCGCCCCGCGCCCCTGCCGCGCTTCGACCTCGTACATGCGGACCAGCCGCTGGTCGGCCAGCAGTTCGTAGTAGGTCTTGTACTGGAGTTCGCGCGCGAAGTTGTAGGGGGCGTATTCCATCTGTCCCACGGGCGACGATCGCTGTGCATAGGCCTTGTCCCACGCCTTGGCGCCGAACAGCCATTCGGGGGTGGTGAACACCTCGTCGATGAGGTATTTGACGCTCTTGCGCTGGTAGTCGGCCGGAACCGGCACGTAACGGTCGATGTCGTGTCCCGCCACGACGTTGTTGAGGTAGAAACCGCCGACATTGGTCTTCACATGGTCGGCATAGGCCAGCCACTGGAAGACGATGGCCATCAGCAGCCGGCCGCCTTCGTATTGCAGTTTGCCCTCCTCCGAGGTCCAGTCCGTCACGTGGGGAATGATGCGCCGGAGGTTTTTCAGGCCGTATGTGCTGGCCAGCACGGCGTCGTTGCTCAAGTCTTCCGACTGTGACCGGGGGTCGATGCCTTCGCGCGACTGTTCGCCGTACCAGTATTCGGGATCGTTCTCGTGCTCGCGCAGCCAGGCGTTGAGCGTCGGCAGCTCCTCGTGCGGGTCCTGCACGTCGAGCCAGCGGTAGCCCCAGTTGATGGCGTGTTTGTCGTAGGTTCCGATCTTGGGCGTCAGTTGCGTGATGCCGTCCTCGGGCTGGGCCACGTAGTTGAAGCGGGCGTAGTCCATGATCGAACTGGCCGTCCCGTTCGTTGCGGTGTAGCTCTTCGAGCGGAGCGAATCCACCGGCACGGAGTACGAAGCCCCGAAATTGTGCTTCAGTCCGAGGCTGTGCCCCAGCTCGTGCGACGAGACGAAGCGCACGGCATTGCCCATCACCTCCGTCGGCAGCGTGTTGCCGCGCGCTGCGGGGTCCACGGCGCCGGTCTGGAGGCGGATCCAGGCGTGGAGAATGCTCATCACGTTGTGCCACCAGATGATGTCGGCCTCGATGATCTCGCCGCTCCGGGGGTCGATCACCGAAGGGCCCATGGCGTTGGCCATCTCCGAGGCGGCGTAGGTCACCACCGAGTAGCGCACGTCGTCGATGTCGAACTCCCGGTCGTCGGGGGTGACCTCCCGTGCTACGATGGCGTTCTTGAAGCCTGCGGCCTCGAAGGCCTCCTGCCACTCGACGATGCCTTTCTTGATGTAGGGAACCCATACGGGCGGGGTCGCCGGGTCGATCCACAACTCGATCGGCTTCTGCGGTTCGACCAGTTCGCCTTTCTTGTAACGCTCCACGTCCTCGGGTTTCGGCTCCAGCCGCCAGCGGTTGATGAACGCGCGTTCCTCGGCCTTCTGCTGTTCGTCGTTGAAGTAGAGGTGCCCGATCTCGAAATAGCCCACGCGGTCGTCGGAGAACCGCGGTCGCATCGGCTCCCTGGCGAGCAGCACCAGGTTCGAGGTGATCTCCACGGTCAGGGGGATCGTCGTGCCCTCCTCGGTGTGCGAGGTCGAGAGGAGCGATTTGACGATGATGTTTTCGGGGAACGATTTGACGGATTCGATCTTCGAAAGGTCCTTCTTGGGCGAACCGGGCAGTCCGATGGAGCCGAAAACGTTGTTGAAACTCTTTTCGCTGCCGTCGAAGACCTTGTTGACCTTGATGACCACCGATGCCGAATCCTTGCCGTAGGCATCGATCGGGAATTGCTCGATCGCCGTTTCGCGGTAGTTGTCCCTTACGGAGCGGGTGATGCGGTCGCCTTCGGGCGAGGTGATGCGCGGGTCGTAGGTCATGACCCATACCTTTTTATAAAGGGTATCCTTGCGGAAACGCACGATCTTCTCGCCGTAGCCCATGCCTTTGTTGACGCCCGCGTCGTTCAGGGCGTAGGGGACGCCCGAAATCTTGTTGACGATCAGTATGTCGCGGCCCATCAGCGAGTCGGGAATCTCGAACAGGAAGTCGGTTCCCTTGCGGTGCACGTCGAACATGCCCTTGTCGGTCACGGCGCCTTTCAGCAGTTCTTCGTACCCTTTCTTCTCTTTTTTGGTCGTGTCGGCCTTCTCGGCCGCGGCTTCGGTTTTCTTCGACTTGCGGCCCGGCTTGCCCTTCGCTTCGGCCGTCGGGGCCGTCAGCAGGAGGAGCGTCGCCAGCGCAAGCATGCTCCCGATCAATCGTCTCTTGTTCATCGTTTATTATTGCAGTTATCGCGCGAATCGGTAAAATCCGCAGGATGCAATAATAAAATTTAAATTTTTACCGGAAAAACGATCGGGGGCGAATGCCCGGATCGGGGGAGTGAATGCCTCAATCAGGCGGATTACTTTTCGGGCGGCAGCAGCGGCAGACGGCACCGGAAGGTTCCGTCGCCGACCGAAATCGAGATGTTCTCTTCGGTGTAGAACCGATATACCGAGCGGATTCGTTCCAGTCCCATGCCGAGCGACTCCTTGTCGCCGTCGCTGCGCGGCGTGTAGTTGTTCTCGATCAGGAAGCTTTCGCCCTCGGTGCGGATGCGGATGTGCAGCGGGTTGCCGCCCGTGATGCTGTTGTGCTTCACGGCATTCTCGACCAGCGTCTGGAGGCTCATCGAGGGAATCCGCCAGTTGCGCAGCGCGGGGTCGATGGCCGAGGTGAGTTCGATGCGGTCGTCGAAGCGGATTTTCTGAAGCGTGTAGTACTGCCACGTGAAGTCGATCTCCTCGGCGAGCGTCGAGAGTATCTGCTTGCGGCGTTCCAGCACCCGGCGGTAGACGCGCGAGAGGGTTAGCGTGAACTCCCGGGCCTGATCGGGGTTGCAGCGGATCAGCGCGTAGAGCGAATTGAGCGAGTTGAACAGGAAGTGGGGGTCGATCTGCTCCAGCAGCTGTTGCAGGTGGAGCTGTGCCGACTCCCGTTCCGAATGGCGGCGCAGATCGTATTCGCGGCGCCAGCGGCGTTGTGCCAGGACGAGCAGCACGGCGAAGAACAGCACCGAGATCACGGCGGCGAAAACCGTGTAGAAATGAAAATCGTCGATCTCCTGCTCGATGACCAGCCGCGGGATGCCGATGCCCGCCACCCAGCGGCGTCCGCCCAGCTGAATGGGGTAGTAGATGCGCTCCTCGTCGATGTTGAGATAGTCCGAGATCGCATGAACGGTGACGCTCTGTCCGGTGGCTGCGACCTTCCGGAATGCCGCCAGTCCCGTCGAGTCGCTCGCCGGACGGCCCAGTTTGAGGCTGTCGGGATGGTAGACGATCACCCCTTCGGGATCGAACAGCGTGGCGTATCCGCTGCTGGCCGGACTCTGCGTCATGCAGGTATAGATTTCGGGCAGCGGAAAATCAATGCCGCATATATGCCTGCGGCCCGTGCGGTCCGTCACCGGGCAGGCCATGCTCCAGACCTGAATCCGTCCCGAACCGGTCACATGGCTGCGCACCGAGTCGCCGTCCGTTGCGGCGATGAGCCGCTGCCGGAAATCTCCGGCTGCCTCCGTGGTGCGGGGTGTTTTTCCGCGCGGGTAGCTGCGGATCGTGCGGCCCCCGGCTTCAGCGAACCAGACGCACCCGGCTTTGGGGTCCATCCGCATCAGCGTCGCCGCGAGCACGTGCAGTTCGGCGTCCGTCGGCGCGGTGCGCTCGCGCATGAATTGCACCGAGGCGTCCAGCACCCCCTCCGAACGCTCGAACTCGACCTGTAACAGTCTGTAATGGTATTCGCTGATATGCCTGACGATACGGCCGCTCATCTGCACGGCCACGCCGTTGATCGTGCGTCCGGCGATCAGGATGCCCGCCACGAGCAGGATCAGCAGAACCGTTCCCGTTATCAGAAGCCGCCCTTTGGGGGTATGTCGCTGTCGTGCCATGCGGAACAAATGTAGTGATTTTTTCGCCCCTGCGAAGAAAAACCCCGCGGAAATCTTTCTGCGGGGCCTTGTCTGGTCAGTCGTCCTTGCGTATGTTCAGCCGCTCCCAGAGCCACTCCGGAATCAGCTTCCAGAAGAAGACCATGAGGGCGTAGCGGCGGTCGATGACCACACGGCGGCGGGGATGCCGCAGTACGTGCATGATGCGTGCCGCGACCTTTTCCGTGCGCATCAGCATCGGGTAGCGGCCGTCGCCGGAGAGCAGCGGCGTGGCGACGAATCCCGGGCGGATGTCCGTAAAGCGGATGCCGCAGTTTTCCATGCGGGAAAGCTGTGCCAGCGCGTCGATGTAGGTGTTCTGCATCCGCTTGGTCGCCGAATAGGCCGGGGCCGATCCGAGACCTTTCGTGCCGGCGATCGAGCTGATGACGGCGATCCGTCCGCCGCCGTGGCTGCGGAAGTGGCCGAAAGCGGCCGTGACCATCCTGACGAACCCTTCGCCGTTGGTGCGCAGGGTGTTCAGTTCGATGTCGGGGCGCAGCGCGGTGTTGCGGCTGCCGATGCCCGAGGCGTGGAAATAGATCTCCATGCCGCCCAGCCGTTCGACGAGCCGGGCAAGGCGTTCGGGAGCGTCGTCGCGGGTGATGTCGATGGTCTCGGTCTCGACCTGGCCGGGGGCTTCGGAGCGGAGGGCTTCGAGGGCCTCCTTGCGGCGTCCGGCGGCTCCGACCCGCCATCCTGCGCGGATGCAGAGCCGGGCGACTTCGAGTCCGATGCCCGATGTGGCGCCCACGATGACGATACGTTTCATGGCGGTTTGATTTTCAGGGTTTCACACACCGAATATACGAAAGGAATGCCGGAAAAGCAAATCTTCCCGGAAAAGAGAAAGAACCCCGGAGGGTTCTCTTTGTCTTATCGTTTTTTTCCGGGTTTCGGATTCTCCCCTTGGAGCGGGGTGAGCAGCGCTGTGCGCTGTTCCGCGGTCAGCCGGGCCGGGGCGATGCGCAGCAGGTAGTGGGTGAGGCTGTTTTCCTCGCCCGAGGTGTAGGCCTGCACGAGTTCCCATCCGCGGCACACCATGTAGTTGAGCGCCTCTATCCCCGAATTGAAGAGCAGTCTGTTGCCTGCGGCGTCTGTCAGGTAGTTGTATTTCAGGACTTCGGTCTTCTGCCCGAAATCGAACAGCACGCCGTTGTCGCGGTGTGTGGGCAGGTGGTGGGCCGTGATCTCGCAGTAGACATGGGGCGGTAGCGCCGGCAGGGTGTCGGCCTCGATGCTCTGCGCCGAACCGAGTCCGGCGTACGCCAGCGCTGCGAGCAGGAAAAGGACCTTTTTCATCGGACCGTCATTTTTCGTTCAACTCGTACTGTACGCACTCGATTCCCACGCGGCGCAACAGGTTCAGCCCCTCTTCCGAACGGTAATCCTCCGCGTAAACCACCCGCCTGATCCCCGCCTGAATGATCAGTTTCGAACATTCGATGCAGGGTGCGGCGGTGATGTAGAGCGTCGATCCGTCGCAGTTGTTGGCCGATTTGGCGACCTTGGTGATGGCGTTGGCCTCGGCGTGGAGCACATAGGGTTTGGTGTGGCCCTCGTCGTCCTCGCAGACGTTTTCGAAACCCGACGGCGTGCCGTTGTAGCCGTCCGAAATGATCATCTTGTCCTTGACGATCAGCGCCCCGACCTTGCGGCGTACGCAGTATGAATTTTCGGCCCAGATACTCGCCATGCGCAGGTAGCGCATGTCCAGCTGGCGTTGCTTCTCCTCCAGGTAACCCATAATTTTGAATTCTGGTTCTAAATTATGAATCGGAACTGTCAGGGTAAAGGCTTACAGGCCTTTACCGTGACAGTTCTTATACTTCTTGCCCGATCCGCAGGGACACGGATCGTTGCGTCCGGCCTTTTTCTCGGCGTGCAGGGGCATCGGCTTCTGCCGCTCCTCCTGTCCGGCCTGGGCCGCGGCCTGCATGCGCGAAGCCTGCAACTTGTTGACGTCGACCTTGGCGCGCTCCTGCTGCTGGCGCTGCACCGCTTCGGCGTTCTGGTCGCGCACGGGAATATAGGCCTTGTTCAGGATGGCCAGCACGTCGCGGTTGACCTTGATGATCATTTTCGAGAACAGTCCGAAGGACTCGAACTTGTAGATCAGCAGCGGGTCTTTCTGCTCGTAGGTGGCGTTCTGCACGCTCTGGCGCAGGTCGTCCATCTCGCGCAGGTGTTCGCGCCATGCGTCGTCGATGGTGGTGAACATCACCACTTTCGAGAATACCTTGTAAATCTCCGCACCGTCCGTGTTCTTGCATTTCTGCAGGTTCACCGGCACGTTGTAACCCAGATGCCCGTCCGTCAGCGGGAAGTAGATGTTCGAATCCAGCTGGTCCTTGCGGTCCTCGTAGATGCGCTCCATGACCGGACGCACCGTGTCGGCCACGGCCTTCGCGCGGCGTGCGTAGGCCTCCTTGAGGGCCTTGACGATCGCCTCGACCAGTTCGCCGGGTTTCGCGTCCTTGTACGTCGCCTCGTCGATCTGCGGCTCCACGGCCACCTCGCGGATCAGCTCCATGCGGAAATCCTCGAGGTCGATGCCGCGGTTCTCCTCCACGAAGTTGTCGGCGTAGTCGTACATGATGTTGTTCAGGTCGATCTCGATGCGCTCGCCGTAGAGTGCGTGGCGGCGGCGGGTGTAGATCACCTCGCGCTGCGAGTTCATCACGTCGTCGTATTCCAGCAGTCGCTTGCGGATGCCGAAGTTGTTCTCCTCGACCTTCTTCTGGGCGCGCTCGATGGCCTTGGTCATCATGCCGGCCTGAATCACCTCGCCCTCCTTCAGACCCATGCGGTCCATCATCGAAGCGATGCGGCCCGAACCGAACAGACGCATCAGGTCGTCTTCGAGCGATACGAAGAACTGCGACGATCCGGGGTCGCCCTGACGTCCGGCGCGTCCGCGCAGCTGGCGGTCGACGCGGCGGCTCTCGTGACGCTCCGTGCCGATGATCGCCAGACCTCCCGCGGCCTTCACCTCGGGCGTCAGCTTGATGTCGGTACCGCGGCCGGCCATGTTGGTCGCGATGGTCACCTGTCCCGAGCGTCCTGCCTCGGCCACGACCTGCGCCTCCAGCGCGTGCTGCTTGGCGTTCAGCACGTTGTGCCTGATGCCGCGCAGTTTGAGCATGCGGCTCAACAGCTCCGAGATCTCGACCGACGTGGTGCCGACCAGCACCGGACGTCCCGCCTCGACGAGTTTGACGATCTCCTCGATCACGGCGTTGTATTTCTCGCGCTTGGTTTTGTAGATCAGGTCCTGACGGTCGTCGCGGACCACCTTGCGGTTGGTCGGGATCACCACGACGTCCAGTTTGTAGATGCTCCAGAACTCCGACGCCTCCGTCTCGGCCGTACCGGTCATGCCGCCCAGCTTGTGGTACATGCGGAAGTAGTTCTGCAACGTGATGGTGGCGAAGGTCTGCGTCGCGGCCTCGACCTTCACGTGCTCCTTGGCCTCGATGGCCTGGTGGAGTCCGTCCGAGTAGCGGCGTCCTTCGAGGATACGGCCCGTCTGCTCGTCGACGATCTTCACCTTGTTGTCCATCACCACATACTCGATGTCCTTTTCGAACATGGCGAAGGCTTTCAGCAGCTGGATCACCGTGTGCACGCGCTCCGACTTGATCGAGTAGTCGTTGATCACCTCGTCGCGTTTCTGCGCCTTCTCCTCGGGCGTCAGGCTGCTTTTCTCCAGTTCTGCGACTTCGGCGCCGATGTCGGGCATCACGAAGAATCCGTCCTCGTTGAAGTATTTCGACAGCGCCTCGTGGCCCTTGTCCGTGAGTTCCACCGAGTTGAGTTTCTCGTCGATGACGAAGTAGAGGTCGTCGGTGATCTCGGGCATGCGGCGGTTGTTGTCCTGCATGTAGGTGTTCTCGGTCTTCTGCATCAGCGCCTTGACGCCCTGTTCCGAGAGGTATTTGATCAGCGGCTTGTATTTCGGCAGACCCTTGTGGGCGCGGTAGAGCTTCACGCCGCCCTCGTCGTTCTTGCCCTCCGAGATCAGCTGGCGCGCCTCGGCCAGCAGGGCCGTCACGAGGTTCTTCTGCAGGTTGTAGAGATTCTCGATCGCCGGGCGGTACTGCTCGAACATCTGGTCGTCGCCCTTGGGCACGGGACCCGAGATGATGAGCGGCGTCCGGGCGTCGTCGATCAGCACGGAGTCGACCTCGTCGACGATGGCGAAATGGTGCTTGCGCTGCACGAGGTCCTTGGGCGACGAAGCCATGTTGTCGCGCAGGTAGTCGAAGCCGTATTCGTTGTTGGTTCCGAACGTGATGTCGGCCATGTAGGCCGCTCGGCGCTCGTCGGAGTTGGGCTGCGTGTCGTCGATGCAGGCTACCGAAAGGCCGTGGAACTGGTACATCGGACCCATCCACTCGGAGTCACGCTTGGCGAGGTAGTTGTTCACCGTCACCATGTGCACGCCCTTCTTGGCCAGCGCGTTGAGGAATACGGGGAGCGTCGCCACGAGGGTCTTGCCCTCGCCCGTCGCCATCTCGGCGATCTTGCCCTGGTGGAGCACCACGCCGCCGAACAGCTGCACGTCGTAGTGGATCATGTCCCATTTCGTGTCGTTGCCGCCGGCGAGCCAGTGTGTCGCGTAAACGGCCTTGTCGCCCTCGATGGTGACGAAATCCTTCGTCGCCGCCAGGTTGCGGTCGAAGTCGTTTGCCGTCACCACGACCGTCTCGTTCTGTGCGAAACGGCGCGCCGTGTCCTTCATAATGGCGAATGCCTCGGGAAGGATCTTGTCGAGCACCTCCTCGATTTTCTCGTCGATGCGCTTGGTCGTTTCGTCGATCTCCTTCGAAATTTTCTCTTTCTCTTCGAGCTGCGTTTCGGGCTTTTCGAGTATGGCTTTCAGCTCGACGATGCGGGCCTCGTCCGCGGCGATGAAGTCGGCGATCTGCTTTTTCAGCGCTTCGCTGTGCGCGCGCAGCTCGTCGTTGGTGAGTTTCTCGATCGAGGGGTAGACGGCCTTGATCTTCTCCAGATAAGGCTCGATCTGTTTGCGGTCCTTGTCGGCTTTCGAACCGAAGAGGACTTTGATTATACTTGCAAGAATATCCATAATGTTGTTGTTGTTTTCGGAGTTACGGTTCTAAATCCTACAAAAATAAGAATAATTTTTCGAAATCCATCCGGGCAGCGGCCTCAGAATGGGTTTTCTGCGAATTATTTTGCCGGGAAAGGGTCCTCGGCGATCTCGTCGTCGAGGATGCGGATGAGCTTCGGGCCTCCGTGGTCGTAGTTGAGGTGCGAGGCGTCGAAGAAATCGTCGGCCGTGAACCGCCTGTCTTTCAGCAGGTCCATATAGCGGACGTTGGGGAATTCCCGGGCCAGCGACGTGCCGGTCTGCCGCGTGAGGGCCACGACCTCGTCCGAAAGGTGTTCGTAGTAGGTGGGCCATGTCGGCGGGGTGTAGAGCACCATCCGGACGCCGCGTGCCGCACAGTCGGCGGCGATGCGGCGCAGCACCTCGCGGTTGTGGGCCACGTCTTCGGGATCGAACGCCGAATGGTTCCGGGCGACGCCTTCGGCCGTGCGCTGGTCCCAGTCGGGGCGCCGGTTGTCGCGCAGGACCATGTAGGAGCCGAATTCGTCCTGCGGGGTGTTGCCTTCGGCGCGGATGTCGCCGGGCGACAGCGCATGTTTCAGGTAGCGGAACGCCGGCGAGGGGTAGGCGATGATGTAACGCTCCTTGAAGGCGTGCCACGGTCCCGGCAGGTCGTAATTGATCGTGTAGAACGGGACGCGCCACTGTTCGCCGTCCTTGCGGAGCCGGTGGTGGATGCTCCAGCACGAGAGCGAGATCACCACGCCGCGCAGCGACGTGAGCCGGCCGGCATACTTTTCCCACAGCTCCAGATCGCGGTCGAGCGGCTGTCCGTGGTAGGCGAGGTTAAATCCCCGGAATTTCGAGGCATGGAAATCGAGCCCGTAAAAGGCGTGCGAGAGCCCCAGCGAGAGCACCTCGATCTGCGGGGCGTGCCGTTCCATGTAGGCGGCCTTGTATCCGAGCTGATGGGGAATGCTGCGCAGTCCCCATTCCGCGCCGGCGGCCGCGGCGGCTACGGGCAGTACGAACCAGAATATGCGTCGCAGGAATCGGTTCATGGCAGGATCAGAATTGGAAATAGATGAACGTCTGCTGCTGGGCGTGCATGATGTAGATGCCCAGTATCAGCAGGTAATAAACGGCATAGCGCACGCTCTGGCGGCGGATGCGGGCCCGTCCGGTCAGTTGCAGCCCGTGCTGGCGGGTCCGCTGGCTCCATTCGACCGCGAGCAGGATCACCACGCCGATGATGGCGTTGATGCCGGGCGATTCGTAGCTGCCGCCGAGCGTCACGCGGTCGAAGAGCGCCGGGGAAAAGATGCGCCGGATGTAGTGCCATGCGTCGCCGATGCTTTCGGCGCGGAAGATGATCCAGCCCACGGCCGCCAGCGCAAAGGTCGACGCGATTTGCAGGGCCTCCCGTGCCGTCGGCAGGGTGCGTCCTGCGGCGACGTCCCCGGTGTATTTGCGGTTGCGTCCCGAGAGGATCAGCGGCAGGAAAAGCAGTGCGTGGTAACCGCCCCATGCGATGAAGGTCCAGTTGGCGCCGTGCCAGAATCCGCTGACGAGGAAGATGACCAGCGTGTTGCGGAATACCGTCCATTTCGAACCCCGGCTGCCGCCCAGCGGAATGTAGACGTAGTCGCGGAACCATGTGGTGAGCGAGATGTGCCAGCGGCGCCAGAATTCGGCGATGTCGCGCGAGAAGTAGGGGTAGTTGAAGTTGCGCATGAGGCTGAATCCGAACAGCCGCGAGATGCCGATGGCGATGTCCGAGTAGCCCGAGAAATCGCCGTATATCTGGAACGAGAAGGCCACGGCCCCGATGACGAGGGCCCCTCCCGAGAGGGTCTCGTAGTTGTCGAAGATGCCGTTGGCCAGAATGGCGCAGTTGTCCGCCACGACGATCTTCTTGAAGAATCCCCACAGCGCCTGACGCAGTCCGTCCACGGCCTGTGCCGTGTCGAACGTCCGCGGCCGCAGGAACTGCGGCAGCAGGTTGGTGGCCCGTTCGATGGGGCCGGCCACCAGTTGCGGAAAAAAGGAGATGAAGGCGAAGAAGGCGACGACGTCGCGCGTCGGAGCGAGTTTCCCGCGATGCACGTCGATCGAGTAGCTCAGGGCCTGAAAGGTATAGAACGAGATGCCGACCGGCAGGATAATCTGCAACAGGAGGTTGTCGTAGGCGGCGATGTGGAAGAGTTCGGCGAACGAGGCGACGAAGAAGTCGTAGTACTTGAAGATGCCGAGGATGCCGAGGTTGAGCAGGATGTTCCCCACGCTGACGACGCTGCCCAGCGGCTTTCCGCGGAAGCGTTCGATCAGGAGCCCGCTGGCGTAGCTGCACAGCGACGTGAAGGCGATCAGCATCAGAAACCGCCAGTCCCACCAGCCGTAGAAGAGGTAGCTGGCCCCTACGACGAAGAGGTTCTGCGCCCGCAGGCTGCGGTTGAACACGAACCAGTAGAGCAGGAAGACGACCGGAAGAAACAGTGCGAACTCGAATGAATTGAAAAGCATGGGTGTAAACACGATTTACGGCAGATGCCGGACTTCGGGTCTGCCGTCGGGAGCGTGAAGCAGCACAAAAGTAATTATTTTTCCGGAAAAGCCCAAATGTCCGCCGTTCAGTCTTCTGCCATGGTCGTTTGCCGCACGATCCGTCGTCCGACGGGACACGCCGCACAGCGTTTTCCGGCGCAGTACTCGGTGGCCAGTTGCAGCAGGGCCTGCGATTCGAAGGCGTTGCGCGGACGCACGCCGGCGGCCTGCCATGCGCGCATGTAGCGGTTGTCTTCGGCCGGCAGGCGTTCGAGGAGCGTCAGGGCGCTGTCGCGCAAACGTTCGCTGCCGGTGTAGCTTCCGTAGGCGAATTGCAGGACGGCGACGAGGTTGATTCCGATGATGTTGGCCTTGAACGCCCCGATGCGCTTGGGACTTTCGTCGCTCTCGGCGCCGGGGACGTGGTGCGTGCGCCAGTAGGAGGGCGCTTCGATGCAGAAAAGCCGCCGGACGTCCTCCTCCGTGCGGCAGGCCATGGCGCGTTCCATGATGAACTCGTCCTGCGCGAAGAACTCCGCGGCCTGCGCCAGCCGCAGCACGGGGTGGTTGGCCGGACGAATCTCCGTGAGCGCCCACTCCGAAGCGTCCGTCGCCTCGATCCCGTATTTGGCTGCGAGGTACTCGAAACTGCGCCGCAGATCGAGCGTGTAGGCGTCGCCGCGGTAGAGTTCCAGAAGCCCCGAGGCGCCGAGAAGCATCGCTTCGACGGCATGCGGGGCGAGCCGTTCGCGCAGCACGATTTTGTAGGGGACCTTCCGGGCCAGCCGCAGGAAGGCTTCCTGATTCTGACGGTCGCCCAGCGTGCGGAAATAGAGCAGGTAGAAAGTCTGGTTCCAGTTCCCGTCGGCTTCGCCGTGCAGGGTTTCGACCGTGCGCATTTTCCGTTGCAGGCGGTCGAAGATCAGCGCCGTGCAGATTTCGGTGCGTTGCAGTCCGTCGAGCGCGGCCAGATAACCGCCGCAGGCGTAAGTCCCGGCCCCGGCCCGCAGCCGTTCGATCGTCCGTGCCTCCGCCTCCGTCATATCAGAACAGGTTGAGTTCCAGCAGGGCCTCTTCGGACATCATGCTCTTGTCCCACACGGGGTCGAACGTGAGGATGACGTTCACCGATTTCACGCCCTTGACCTTGCCGACCTGTATGTTCACGTCCTCGACCAGCATGTCGGCCATCGGGCAGTTGGGGGCCGTGAGCGTCATGCGGATCGTCGCCACGCCGTCGGGCGTGTAGTCGATTTCGTAGATCAGCCCCAGGTCGTAGATGTTGACCGGGATTTCCGGGTCGTATATGTTCTTGAGGGTCGCGACGATGTCCTTTTCCACCTCAAGTATTTCGTCAGGTGACATACCCTAATTGTGAATTATGAATTGTGAATTATGAATTGCTTTTGGCCTGAAAAGCCAAAGCGTACAACCGCATCTGCTTGACCATCGCCGCCAGGCCGTTGGCCCGCGTGGGCGAGAGGTTGGCCGCAAGTCCGATGGCGTCGATGAAATAGAGTTCCGTATCGAGAATCTCCTGCGGCGTGCGCCCGTTCAGCACGCGGATCAATAACGCGATGATGCCCTTGGTTATTATGGCGTCGCTGTCGGCCGCGTAGTACACCCGGCCGTCCTCCAGTTTCGCATCCACCCACACCCGCGACTGGCAGCCCTCGATCAGGTACCGTTCGGTGCGGTGTTCCGGGGCGATGGCCGGGAGCGTCTCGCTCAGGCCGATCAGGTAGTCGTATTTGTCGAGCCAGTCGTCGAATACGGAAAACTCTTCGATGATCTCGTCTTGTATGCTATCCATGGTATAACGTTTTTTTTATGGTCGTTTCTCTTCCGTGCGTCGTTTGCCGGTCTGATTCCATTCCGCCCCCCCCCTCCCTTGGGAGGGACTTGTCGCATGCGACCGGGTTTCGGTCGGAATTACGCCTCGTTCACTCTGCAATTTCCTCTAAAACTCCGCCCTCCGATGCCGCCGGTTCGCGAATGCCCGCCAGACGCGCCAGCGTCGGAGCCACGGCCGTCATGTCCACGCGGCGGTTGACCCGCTGCATGCCTGCGCCCTTGCCGTAGAAGACCAGCGGCACTTCGGTGTCGTAGCCGTACATCGACCCCGACATCGACCAGCAGCGTTCCTGCTCCTCGATCCAGCCGGGCATCAGGTTCAGAATCACGTCGCCCGAACGGCGGGGATAGAAACTGTTCTGCATCCGGCGTGCATAGCCGCTGCCGAAATAGCTCGTGCGCATGGCCGTGGCGGCCAGCGCGTGGGAGATGCCGCTGAACTGCATGGCGAAGATGGCCACCTCGTTCTGCACCTCGGCGAGGTTTAATCCCCGCTCGTAGATCAGGTTGTGGTTGAGCCACAGGCACTTGTCGCTGTAATCCACCACCCAGTCGCCTACGCCGTAGCGGACGTTCAGGAATCCGTTGACGATCACTTCGAACTGCCGCGGGTTGAAGCGGTCGGCCTCCTCGGCCCCGGCGTCGAACGCAGGGCTGGTTCCGTGGTCGGAGGTGAGCACCACCGTCACGCTGCCGTCCTTGACCTGTGCGAATACGAAGGTCAGGAAGTCGGCCAGGTCGCGGTCCAGGCGGTAGTACATGTCCTCGACCTCGATTGATTCGGGTCCGTAGGCCTCGCTGATGCGGCGCGGCGAGTCGAGGCAGACGTTCAGCAGGTCGGGGATCTTGTCCTCCCCGAGGCGGTATTGCGCGATGGCCTGCTTGGCCAGCCCCAGTACGGCCGTGTTGCCCGCCGGGGTGTAGAGCATGCGCTCGAAATCGCTCCGCAGTTTCAGACGCCCCGAGCCGCTTTGGTCTTTGTCTTTCTTGCTCTTTCCGGCCAGCGCGATGTCGTAGTTGCGGGTGTTGAGGTAGCGGCCGCGTTCGAGGAGCGTGCGCCACTCGCCCGAGATGTACGAAAGGTTGTAGCGTTCACGGTTGCTGCGGGCGATCCATTCGGGCACTTCGGCGGCGTAGTAGGGCGAGGTCACCCAGTCGCAGCGCGCCGAGTCGAGCCAGAACACCTCTCCGCCGTGCCCGGCCGTCACCACGGCCGAAACGGCCTCCGGGGCGATCGTGACGGCGCGGCTGCCCGGGGCGTGCCGCAACAGCGTCTCCGCGAGCGTCGGGGCGATCAGGTGGTAGGCGCCGGGACCTTTGCGGCCTGCGGTCAGTTCGACGGTCCGGTTGGTGGTGTAATCCACCCAGCGCGAGCCGATCACGCCGTGGGTCGAGGGCATGGCCCCGGTGGTGAGCGTGGCCAGCGAGACGGGCGTAGTGGTCTGCAAATAGTCGTAGCGGCTGTCTGCATAGACCGTGCCGCCCTCCGTGAGGCGGCGGAAACCGCCTTCGCCGAAGTTTTCGGCGTAGCGGTCGAGGTCTTCGCCGCGCATCGAGCCGACGACGATCTGGACGATCAGCCGGGGCTGTGCCGCGGCGCTCTGAAGCGTCCCGAGAGCGGCTATGGCGTATAGGAAGAATTTTTTTGTCATCTGTGTCGTGAGTTGGCCGCAAATTTACGAATTTATTTCGAGACATCGGCGGAAATAGGCCGTTTCCGACTGAAAATCCATCTCCGGAAGTGCGGCGATCCGTTCCAGCTGACGGCGGCAGAAGGCGCGGTGCGCCTCGCCCTGCGGGTTGCGGGGGCGGTGGGCGGCCGCTGCGACGATGGCTTCGGCCTCCGGAAGCAGGCGCAGGGCTTCGTCCGTCAGGACCGCCGGGGCGAATTTCTCCCAGACGTAGGCCACGGCCTGCGGCGCGGGGTGCACCAGGTCGTCGGCGTAGAAGCGGTAGTCGCGCAGGTCGTCGGTAAGTATTTCGAACGCAGGGAAATACGCCGAGCACTTGAACCTTTCCGTCAGCTGCTCGGCAGCCAGCCGCAGCGTCGCCTTGCTCACGGCGTTGCCCGCCAGGGTGTCGCCTGTATGCCGTACCGGGCTGACCGTCAGGATGATCTGCTTTCCGGCGAGCGGCCCTTCGATCAGCTCCGCGAACGTCTCGACGATCTCCTCCACCGAAAGCCGTCTTCTGGAAAATTCCGCGGCGGGCCGGCGGTGGCAGTTGGCGACCGCTTCGCCCTGACGCTCGTAGACCCATGCCGTGCCGAAGGTGAGGACGATGCGGTCGGCCGTGCGGAGTGCGTCGGCCCCGGCCTGCCGCGCGGGGTTCATTTTTTGCAGAGCTTCGTCGGCCGTCGGGGCCGAGAAGTCGCCGTGGAACCCGAAATGGTGCCACACCTCGCCGTCGAACCCCAGCTCCCCGCGCGTCACGGGCGCCGGGTCGGCATAACTGCGGATTGCCGCGGCGATGGAGAGCGGATTGAACAGGATGCCCGAGGGGTTTTCCGCCACCCGGAATTTGGCGCCGGCGAGTTTTCGGGCGATGTGCGCGGCGAAGCACGACCCGAGCGCGAGCACCCGGTTTTCGTAGCCGATTTTCACCCCGAGGGATGTAATTTCGATTTCGGTGCGGAATTTCATGGCGTACAAATGTACAAAATTTCTTACCTTTGTTCTATGATTCTGAAAGCAAACTGCAAAATAAATCTGGGTCTCGACATCCTGCGCCGTCGTGCGGACGGGTTTCACGATCTGGAAACCGTCATGTTCCCCGTTGCGGGCCTTTATGACGAGGTGGAGGTGGTGCGCACCGCTGCGCCCGGCGCGGAGTTCCGCGCCGAAGGGCTGGCCGTGGACTGCGCTCCCGAAGAAAACATCTGTCTCAAAGCCTTCCGGCTGATGCAGCGGCATTACGGCGTGGACGGGGTGGCTATCCGCCTCGGCAAGCGCGTGCCCTTCGGCGCGGGGCTGGGCGGGGGATCGTCCGACGGCACGGCGGTGTTGCTGGCTGTCAACGAGCTGTTTGCATTGGGGCTGTCCGACGCGGAGCTGATCGCCCGGGCCGCAGAGCTGGGCAGCGACACGGCGTTTTTCGTGCGCAACACGCCGCAGTTATGTAAAGGAAGAGGTGAGGTGATGGAGCCTTTCGCGTTGAATCTGAAAGGGATGACGCTCGTTATCGTCAAGCCCGGCGAGGGGGTTTCGACCCGCGAGGCTTATGCCGGGGTGCGGCCGCGGATTCCGGAGGTGCCGCTCGCGGAGCGTCTCGGGAGGCCTGTGGCCGAGTGGCAGGGGCTGGTGACCAACGATTTCGAAGAGCATATCTTCGCCGCGCATCCGGCCATCCGTGCCGCCAAAGAGCGCCTGCTGGCCGAAGGGGCCGTTTACGCCTCGATGTCGGGCAGCGGCTCGGCGGTTTTCGGACTCTTCGCGGGGCATGAAAAAAGCGAAAGGCTGTGCAGCCTTTCGCCTTTCGTATTCGGTCTGTAAACCGCTGCGCCGGGGCTTCCGGCGGCGGTTTCCTGCTATTTTGCCGGAAGCGAATCCGTGGGCTGCCGCGCCGTTTCGGTTCTGTCCGCTTCGGTTCTGTCCGCTTCAGCCCCGTCAGTTTCGCACCCCGTCAGTTACTGTTCTGTCCACTTCGGTCCCATCCGCTTCGCACCCAGCCAGTTACGTCTCCGTCCGCTTTGCGCCCCTCGTTGAGGGCGTCGGCGATGCCGTCGGCAACGTGCTGCAAGGGGCCTGCTTCCGCCGTTTCCGGCTCTTCGGAGCGGGCGGCTCTATTTGCAGCCCGCCACGGGCATCTTGGCGATGCGCGCGATATGGCGTCCGCCTTCGAACTCGGCGGCGAAATAGGCGTCGAGCATCTTGACGGCTTCGTCGTTGGTGATGAAGCGCGCCGGGAAGACGATGATGTTCGCGTCGTTGTGGCGGCGGATCAGCGAAGCGATCTCGGTGTCCCAGCAGAGACCCGCGCGGATGCCCTGATGTTTGTTGAGCGTCATGGTCATCCCTTCGCCCGAACCGCAGAGCGCGACGCCGCGTTCCAGTTCGCCGTTTTCGATCGCTTCGGCCAGCGGGTGGGCGAAGTCGGCGTAGTCGACGCTCTCGGGCGAGTGGGCGCCGAAATCGAGCACCTCATAGCCCATGGCGTTGAGGTAACCCACCAGGAATTCTTTCATTTCATAGCCGGCGTGGTCGCTGGCGATACCTATTTTCTTCATCGTATTTCGGTTTATTCGTGTTCGGCATTACAAAGATACAAAAAAACGGGCGGTTGTCAAACCGGATTGCATGCTGCCCGGCACGGTAAGACATTCCGACTCCGAAAAGGAGCGTTGCGGTCCCGGCACCAAAGATAAACAAAAATCGTGTCGCACGGCATTTCCCGGTCCCGAATTTGTGTTATTTTTGCACCGTGAAGATTTTTCTCGCCATACTGGGCTGCGCGGCGTTCGTGCTGGGTGTCGTCGGCATCTTCGTGCCGCTGCTGCCCACGACGCCGTTCCTGCTGCTGGCCGCGGCCCTCTGGGTTCGCTCCTCGCCGCGGCTCTACGAGTGGCTTCTGGCGCACCGCTGTTTCGGCGGGTATATCCGCAACTTCCGCGAAAACCGCGCCATACCGCTGCGCGCCAAGGTCGTTTCCATAGCCCTAATGTGGGGCACGATGCTCTACTGCATCTTCGGACTGCTCGACGGGAGATGGTGGGCGCAGGTCGGCCTGCTGGCCGTGGCCGTCGGCGTCACGTGGCACATCCTCTCGTTCGCAACGCTGCGCAAGTGATTTCCCGGCTTAAAAAGCCGGTTTTAGAGGGCGGAGGCGGGACGGTTCGTTTCCGGTCCGGGTCTGCGCAGTCCCCGGTTCATTTATCCGGTATTCCTTCGGAAACCTTTTCCTCGCTCGAAATCAGCTTCGTCAGGCGGTATTTCACCTCGTAGTCGCCCTTCGCGTCGTCGTATTCGGCGACGGGACGGATGAGGAGCCGGGCCTCGAAGCCCGGTTCGAAATCGAAGCCCTCGATCTCCCACGGGAACGGCTCCCACTGCGGGTCGGTGTAGCGCTTGTCCTTGATCCAATAACCGCTCGTTGCCGGACTGTCGGCGCGCCGGGAGGCGATGGTGACCTCGAGCTCCGGACTGAATTGCAGCGGATCGACATCCGACTGCATCGGCGTGCGCGAGATCGGCTTTTCCATCGTGTAGCGGTATCCGGGGCCGTCGGCCGGGGGATTGGGGATGGGGTCGATGCGGACGAGCATCTCGGTCTGATACCCTTTTTCGAAGGTGAAATTCGCGATGGAGCCTGAAAACGTGCGCCATTCGGCGTCAGGGGCGGTCTTGACGATGTAGGCCGGGACGTGGCCGAAACTCATCACGATGCCCGCGACGCCCTTTTCGGGGGCGACGGTCCAGGTTTCGGTGCGCGGTTCATGGCCGTCGTCGCAGCCGCCGAACCCGAGCGGCAGCAGCAAAAGCAGGACGAAGCATTTTTTCATAGAGGTCGGTGATTTTCCTAAAAACGGAGCCAACACCCTGATACTGCACGGTCTGGCACAAAAAAAACGGACCGGAGTCCGTTTTTTTTCGTATAGTCGGGTCGCGTTCGCTCGATAAGAAGCGGACGGGTTATTTCGCCGCGCGTTTGCGGTCGTTCTCGTCGAGCAGGATTTTGCGCAGGCGCATCGAGTGCGGCGTGACCTCGACATACTCGTCGCCCTGGATGTATTCGAGCGCCTCTTCGAGCGTGAAGACCTTCGGAGGCGCGATCGACGTCTTGTCGTCCGATCCCGAAGCGCGCATGTTCGTGAGCTGCTTGGCCTTGGTGACGTTGACCGTGATGTCGTTCTGGCGCGTGTGCTCGCCGATGACCTGTCCGGCGTAGACCTGCTCCATCGGGCTGATGAAGAAGCGGCCGCGGTCCTGCAACTTGTCGATCGAATAGGCGTAGGCCGTGCCGGTCTCGCCCGAGATGATCGAACCGTTGGTGCGCATCTCGATCTCGCCGACCCACGGTTCGAACCCTTTCAGGCGGTGTGTCATAATGGCTTCGCCGGCCGTGGCGGTCAACATGTTCGACCGCAGGCCGATGATGCCGCGCGAGGGAATGTCGAATTCCAGGCGCGTGCGTTCGCCGTCGGAGGCCATGTTCGTCAGCGTGCCCTTGCGGCGCGTCGTGAGGTCGATCACCGTGCCCGAGTACTCCTCCGGGCAGTCGACGGTCATCTCCTCGATCGGCTCGCACTTCTTGCCGTCGATCTCCTTGACGATGACGTGGGGCTGGCCCACCTGTAACTCGTAGCCCTCGCGGCGCATGGTCTCGATCAGCACCGAGAGGTGCAGCACGCCGCGCCCGAAGACGTTGAACGAGTCGGCCGAAGGGCCGGGCGTCACGCGCAGGGCGAGGTTCTTCTCCAGCTCGCGGTCGAGCCGCTCCTTGATGTGGCGCGAGGTGACGTATTTGCCGTCCTTGCCGAAGAAGGGCGAGTTGTTGATCGTGAAGAGCATCGACATCGTGGGTTCGTCGATGGCGATGGGGGGCAGCGGTTCGGGATTCTCGTAGTCGCAGACCGTGTCGCCGATTTCGAAGCCGTCGATGCCCATGATGGCGCAGATCTCGCCGCAGGGAACCTCCTCGACCTTCTTCTTGCCGAGGCCCTCGAAAACCATCAGCTCCTTGATCCGGGTTTTCTGCATCGTCACGCCGTCGCGCTTGGCGAGGGTCACCATCTGGCCCGCCTTGAGCGAGCCGCGCGTGACCTTGCCCACGGCGATACGGCCCGTGTAGGCCGAATATTCGAGCGACGTGATGAGCATCTGGGGCGTGCCCCCGACGATTTTCGGCTCGGGGATCTCGTCGATGATGGCGTCGAGCAGCGGAACGATCGAGTCGGTCGGCTCGTTCCATTTGTGCGACATCCAGCCCTGCTTGGCCGAGCCGTAGATGGTCTTGTAGTCGAGCTGCTCCTCGGTGGCGTCGAGCGAGAACATCAGGTCGAAAACCTGCTCGTTGACCACCTCGGGACGGCAGTTGGGCTTGTCGACCTTGTTGATGACCACGATGGGCTTCTTGCCCAGCGCAAGGGCCTTCTGAAGCACGAAACGCGTCTGCGGCATCGTGCCCTCGAAGGCGTCGACCAGCAGCAGCACGCCGTCGCACATGTTCAGCACGCGCTCGACCTCGCCGCCGAAGTCGGCGTGGCCCGGGGTGTCGATGATGTTGATTTTGTAGTCCTTGTAGATGACCGAAACGTTTTTCGAGAGGATCGTGATGCCGCGTTCGCGTTCCAGGTCGTTGTTGTCCAGTATGAGTTCGCCGGCCGGCTTGGCGTTGTCGCGGAGGATGTGCCCCGCCAGAATCATTTTGTCGACGAGCGTCGTCTTGCCGTGGTCGACGTGGGCAATAATCGCAATATTGCGCAGTTTTTGCATAAAAGTATATTTTGTGCTGCAAAGGTAACAAATTCTCGGGAAATTATACTAAATTTGCTTGTTTCTCAAAATTCTTAAAAAAGTTAAATAATGAAACCTGCCTTCAACGTTCGCCAGCAGAGCGAAATTTTCATAGGCCCGCTGGCCGACATCCTCTCCGGGGTGCTCCCCGAAGGGCGCGTGGTGGTGGTCTCCGACTCCACGATCGACCGGCTGTACCATTCGGTGCTGGCGCAGTACGACACCGTGCTGATCGGCCTGGGCGAGAGCGTCAAGACGATGCAGACCGTCGAGATGATCTACCGCCGTTTCATCGAGCTGGGCGTGGACCGTTCGACCTTCGTGCTGGCGGTCGGGGGCGGCATCGTCACCGACGTGGCGGGATTCGCCGCATCGACCTACATGCGCGGCGTGAAATTCGGATTCGTCTCGACGACGCTGCTGGGGCAGGTCGACGCTTCGGTGGGCGGCAAGAACGGCGTGAACGTCGACGGCTACAAGAACATGGCCGGGACCTTCACGCAGCCGCAGTTCGTCATCTGCGACCCCGCGCTGCTGCGCACGCTGCCCGAGCGGGAGTTCCGGGCCGGGCTGGCCGAGGTGGTCAAGGCGGCGATCATCGCCGACGCCGATCTGTTCGGGCGTATCGAGCGGACGACCTTCGAGGCGCTGCGCACGGATACCGATCTGTTGTCGGACGCCGTTTCGGCGGCGATCCGCGTCAAGGCCGACATCGTCGAGCGCGACGAACGCGAGTCGGGCGACCGCCGCAAGCTGAACCTCGGGCACACGCTGGCGCATGCCATCGAGAAGGCCTCCAACCGCATGAACCACGGCGAGGCCGTGGCGGTGGGAACGGTGCTGATCGCCGGGGCGGCGGTGAAGCTGGGTGCGCTGACGCAGGCCGACTGCGACCGGATCGTGAATGTGCTGACGGCGCTGGGCTTCGACCTGACGCCGCCCGTGGAGGTGAAACGCCTGCTGAAAGAGGTCGGCAAGGACAAGAAAAACGAAGACGGCATGCTGCGGATCGTCCTGCCGGTCGGGATCGGCGACTGCGAGGTGCGGCCGATGACGATGGATGCCTTCGCGGCGTTGTTTTAGAGCTGGTTCCGGCGCTTTCGGTACAGAGAGGGTCGGGTGCGCGGTCGATACAAAAAAATCCGGTCGAATCATTCGACCGGATTTTGCTTATTCCTGATAGCGTTTCCGCAGACTCTCGGCATAGGCGTCCCAGTCTGCGATCGGTTGTTTGGCGACGCCCGATTCGACGGCGGCCTTCGCAACGGCGGGGGCGACGGTGCACAGCAGGCGCGGATCGAGCGGCTTGGGGATCAGGTAGGTGCGCCCGAATTCGAGCTTCTCGACCCCGTAGGCGCGCAGGACCATGGTCGGAACCGGCTGGCGGGTCAGTTCGGCCAGCGCATGCGCCGCGGCGAGTTTCATCTCCTCGTTGATCTTCGTGGCCCGCACGTCGAGCGCACCCCGGAAGATGTAGGGGAAGCCCAACACGTTGTTGACCTGGTTCGGGTAGTCCGAACGGCCCGTGGCGAAGATGATGTCGGGGCGCGAGAGCATCGCGGTATCGTAGGCGATTTCGGGATCGGGGTTGGCGAGGGCCATGACGATCGGGTTGCCGGACATCGTGCGCAGCATCTCGGGCGTCAGCGTGTCGGCCTTCGAGACGCCCAGGAACACGTCGGCGTCGTGCAGCGCCTCGGCCAGCGTCGTGATGCGCCGCGTGGTGGCGAATTCGCGCTTCATCGGGTTGATGTCCTCGCGGTAGACCGTGACCGCTCCATGGCTGTCGCAAAGCACCGTGTTCTCGCGGCGGATGCCGAGCTCCACGAACAGGCGCGCGCAGGCGATGGCGGCGGCTCCGGCGCCGTTGACCACGACGCGCATTTTGTCCAGCTCCTTGCCGGCGATCTTCGCGCCGTTCAGAAGCGCCGCCGAGGAGATGATCGCCGTGCCGTGCTGGTCGTCGTGCATCAGGGGAATGTCCAGCTCCTCGCGCAGGCGGGTCTCGATCTCGAAACACTCCGGGGCCTTGATGTCTTCGAGGTTGATGCCTCCGAAGGTGGGAGCGATGGCTTTCACCGTGCGGATGAACTCCTCGGGATCGGTCGTGTCGACCTCGATGTCGAAGGCGTCGATGCCTGCATAGGTCTTGAAGAGCATGCTTTTGCCCTCCATGACGGGCTTGGCCGCCAGGGGGCCGATGTTGCCCAGTCCGAGGACGGCCGTGCCGTTCGAGATCACGGCCACGAGGTTGCCCTTGCCCGTGTATTTGTAAACGTCGTCCGGCTCTTCGGCGATGGCCAGCGACGGAGCCGCCACGCCGGGCGAGTAGGCCAGCGACAGATCGTACTGCGTATGATAGGGTTTGGTCGGGACGATCCCGATCTTACCGGGGCGGCCTTCGCTGTGGTAGCGCAGCGCCGCGTCGTCGAGTTGCGTTTTTGTGTTCATCTCTCTCATTTTCCGTTAGTAACCTAATAGTCCTAACGCAAATATAGCACAAAAATTGCTCCGATCTTAACTTTTTTTAGAATTTTCTGAAATTATTTTAGAAATAAAACCGCACTCCGCCCCCGAACTGAATGCGGAAGATGCCCGCCAGATTCAGTTCGAAGCCGTCGCCGACGTCCGGCGAGCCGACGATCAGCCATTGTCCGCTCACGCCGGCCGAAAGCCCGAGGTGGCGCGTCAGCATGAATTCGACCGAGGCCGATTCGTGGATGCCGACTCCGCCCCGGCTGCCGCGCACGTCGCCGTAGCCCCGGATGTAACGTCCGTAGCCGATGCCGGCGCTTTCGCGGAAGAGCCACCGGCGGCCCGCCCGCTGCCGGGCGACGAATTCCGGGGCGATGTAGTGCAGGCGCGTCGTGCGTTCGAAGCCGTTGCGCTCGGCCGAGATGAATCCGCCCGAGTAGATCACGCCGACGCCGAATCCCCGCCGCGAGGTCCAGTTGTAGCCTGCCGTGATGTCGTGCCCTTCGTTCAGGGAACCCGAGGTGCTCTCCTTGAAATACAGGGTCGAGAGGACGGCCGTGTAGCCCGCGTTGACGAAGAACGTGTGCTGCGACCTATGGCGCGGGGCGAGGTGGCGCATGCGTTTGGTCTGCACCGGGGATATTCCCGCGCCGTATTCCGGGGTGGTTGTGCCGGAGGGCGGCGTTTCGGCGCGGAGGCCGGCGATGCAGCCCGGGAACAGCAGCCATGCCGTGGTCAGGAAGAGCAGTCGCCGGAAAGCGCGGTTTTTATCGTTCATCTCCGTTCGGGGTTTATCAGAAATAGAACCGCAGTCCGCCGTTCATGGAAATATGCGTGATGCCCGCCTTGTCGTCGGGGGCGTACTCCTCGGTCAGGTAATCCATCGTGCTGAAACGTGTGCTGTAACATCCGACACCGAGGCCGAGGCCGATGGACGGGGCGATCTTATATTCGAACCCGAGGTCCGCATGGTAGCCGAACCCGCCGCAGCTAATCGCTACTCCCGTGAATTTCTCGCTGTAACGGGTGTAGCCTATACCTGCCGATACATGGAAAATCCATTTGTCTTGCCGGTCCAGCGAACAGCGGGTGACGAACTCCGGCGCTATATAATGCAGGCGGACACTGGAGTTGACACTTTCGTATTTGTAGGAGGAGAAATATCCTGCATAGCGCAGTCCGAATCCGATTCCGCTGCGTCCGGTCCATTGGAAGACGCCGTTGAGTTCGAGACCCTGCTTCGGGTTGCCCGTGGTGCCTTCGGGAATGTAGTATTTGCTGGTGACGAATCCGTAACCGGCGTTGAGCATCAGCACGCAAGGCTTGCGGTCGAACTCGGCCGGAATCCGGTTGGTTATCACGGTGTTGGTCGGGATGCCGAAATAGTGCGCGCGGTAGACCTGCATCGCGGTATTGCGCTGGCAGGACTCCTTGTAGACCGAGTCGGGCATCAGCAGGATGTCGCCGGCGATCTGGTGGCACGAACTGCCGAACGCCGTCGGCTCCTTGTGCCAAGTCAGGACCAGTCCGTTGCCGCCGGCCTTGTTGGCCTCCTCCTTGGCCCGCTGCAGGACCTCCGGATAGCTGCACTTGGTCGACATGCCGTTGTCGCGGACCTCGACCTTGCCCAATACCTCGGCCCGTTCGGGCAGGGTGTCGGTGATGTAGTAGACCAGCACGTTCGCGTCGGCGGGGCGCGCCGGGTAGCTTTTCTGGATGCTGGTGTAGATCTTGGGTGCGCAGCCGACGCTTTGCAGCAGCAGGGCGACGGCCGAGAGGCGCAACAGGGGGAGGAGGACGCGTTTGGGATTCATAAAGGGTTGGGATTGATGGGGTATCGGGTTTTCCGCGGTCAGAAGAGTGACGCCTCTCCGTCGCGCGGGTGGGTGAATCCGAGGTGCTGGTAGGCCAGCGGCGTCGCCTCGCGGCCGCGGGGCGTGCGTTTGAGGAAGCCCTCCTTGATCAGGAACGGCTCGTAGACCTCCTCGATCGTTCCGGCCTCTTCGCCCACGGCCGTGGCCACGGTGTTCAGACCCACGGGACCGCCGTTGAATTTCTCGATGATCGTTCCGAGAATCTTGTTGTCCATCTGGTCCAGTCCGCGCGAGTCGATGTTCAGCGCCGCGAGGGCGATGCGCGTGATTTCCAGGTCGATGTGCCCTTCGCCCTTGACCATCGCGAAGTCGCGCACGCGGCGCAGCAGGGCGTTGGCGATACGCGGCGTGCCGCGCGAACGCAGGGCCACTTCGTGGGCCGCGTCGTCGTCGATCGAGACGTCGAGGATGCGCGCCGAGCGTCGCACGATGCCCGCAAGCACCGGGGCGTCGTAGTATTCGAGGTGGCACTGGATGCCGAAACGCGCCCTGAGGGGCGAAGTCAGCAGGCCGCTGCGCGTTGTGGCGCCGATGAGCGTGAAGGGCGCCAGCTCGATCTGGATCGAGCGGGCCGAGGGGCCTTTGTCCAGCACGATGTCGATTTTATAGTCCTCCATCGCCGAGTAGAGATACTCCTCGACGATCGGGCTGAGGCGGTGGATCTCGTCGATGAAAAGCACGTCGCCCGGATTGAGGTTGGTCAGCAGGCCCGCCAGGTCGCCCGGCTTGTCGAGCACCGGCCCCGACGTGACGCGCAGCTGCGCCCCCATTTCGTTGGCGATGATGTTCGCGAGGGTCGTCTTGCCCAGTCCCGGGGGGCCGTGCAGCAGGACGTGGTCGAGCGAGTCGCCGCGCATGAGCGCCGCCTTGATGAAGATATGGAGGTTTTCGACGATCTTGTCCTGCCCGGAGAAGGTTTCCAGCTCCTGCGGGCGGATTTTGTTCTCGAATTCGAGATCGCTCTCCGTGTTGCGTACGATTGACATGATGCAAAGATAGCGATTTTCGGCAAATCTGCGCCCTCGGGGCGAAAAAACAATGCGCCGGGAGGCGGGCCGGAGGCCGGTTCGGGGCGCACGGCCGGTGTTGGAGCGCGATCCGGGGCATGGCCCGGGAAGGGCCGGCTCGCTTCGCCCGGGGGAGGCCTGCCCGCAACGCAGTTGCGGGCGGACCCCCGGGAGCTGCCGCCTGAAAACGGAGTCGAGGTTCCGGAGAACGAATCTTCCGACCACACGCGCCTCTGCGGGGCGCTGCGGCAGGACGCAAAAAATCCGGTCCGCAGAGTGGCGGACCGGAGCAGCTGCCGTGAGGGAGTGGCTACTTCTTCTGCAGCAGGTCGAGTTTGATCTCCTGGGGACCGTTTTTGTTGGTCTCGATATGCAGGACGACGCCCTTCTTGCCTTCGAGCCGTTCGGCGAGCGGCGTGAGGTCGAACGAAACGTAATAGCCGTCGGTATAGCCCTGCGTGTCGCCGCCGGGGTTGTGGCGCAACTCCAGTTGCAGGTAATCCGTTTCGGCCGCTTCGGACTGTTCGGCGCCTCCGTCACCCTTTTCGCCTTCGTCTTTCACCTCGTTGACGATCACCGTGAACGTGTGTTTCGAATTGTCCGATACGGGGTAGAGCGCATAGAAGGTCAGCCACTCTTTCGTGAGGTTGAACGTATTGCTCTGGAAGCCCGTTTTGGCGCTGCCCAGCTCTTCGAGCCGAGCCGCGTCGGTCACGATCTCCGAAGTGCCGGTGTAGATGTTTTCCACGAAATAGAGGTCGATGTTGTAATCGTAATCGGCAATGCCGTTCTGCAATGTGAACCAGATGATGACCCGCTGCGTTTTGTCGGGATCGGGCTTGTAGCCCGGGACGCGGGACTTGTTGCCGGGGTAGAGCGTCTCCCCGTTGTCGCGCTGGAAATAGTAGTCTCCGCCGTCGAGCGTGCGGACGGTGGTGATGAGCGTACGGAGCGGTTCGCCGCCGTCGTCGTCGTTGCAGGAGGTAAAAGCGGTGACAGCTATAGCTGCGATGAGGAATAAACCGAATTTTTTCATAATATCCATATTTTATGTTACCTTTCGCTCTTAAAACGTCCGGCAGGGCCGAATACTGCATGCGAAATAAATTTTTTTCACTCATGCAGTCTTTTGCCTTCCGCGGCATTTATAGAGTGTATTGAGTAATGCAAATGGAGGAACAGATACTGGCCGAAGGGTGCAGGAAAGGGGACGATATGGCCCGCAAGGAGCTGTACGACCGCTATGCAGGCCGTCTGTTGTCGATTTGCATGCGTTACGCCGGAGACCGCGCGACGGCCGAAGACCTGCTTCACGACGCTTTCCTGAAGATCTACGGGGCGTTCGACCGCTTCACCTACCGGGGAACCGGCTCGCTGCGCGCCTGGATCGAGCGGATCACGGTCAACGTGGCGCTGGAGTGGATACGCAGCCGCAGCAAGCTGGGAAGCGTGACGCTCGACGAGGGAAAGGCCGCGGCGGAGGTGGCGGAACCGGACGTGGCGGAGATGGCCCGCGTTCCGCGCGAGGTGCTGATGCGGTTCATCGGCGAGCTGCCCGAGGGTTACCGGGCGGTGTTCAACCTCTACTGCATCGAGGAGTATTCCCACCGCGACATCGCCCGGATGCTGGGAATCAACGAGAAAAGCTCCTCTTCGCAGTTGTTTCGCGCCCGGGCCATGCTGGCCCGCAGGATCAGGGCTTATTTGGAGACGCATTGAAATCGAGAGGATGCAGCTCCGGAATATCAGAAAAAGGTGGATCATCCGGCGCTGCCGGACTCACATAGAACTATGAAACAAGACAAGGATTGGATCAAAGCCATGCGGAACGCGCTTCGCGACGCCGAACTCCCGCCTCCGGCGGGGGGATGGGAGCGTTTGCAGCGCGAGTTGGGCGGTGCGGCTCCGGGGCCGGAGGTTTCCGGGACAAAACCCCGCGGGTCCGTATGGCGGATCTACCGGCCGCGGATTGCCGCCGCAGCCGCTGCCGTGCTGATCTTGGCCGTTGCGGGTGAATTCCTGCTCCGGCCGGACAAGGCGTTGGAAAATGATGGGACTGTTATCGCATCGGTGGCGGAAGACGGAGCAACCGCGGTTGCCATACCGCAGCCCGCGGAGCCGGAAACCGTACGGGACGCCCTTGCAAAGGCGGTGGGGCTGCCCCGGGAGCAGGTTGCCGGGGAGGTATCCTCCGCGGGGCGGCGGTCGCTCCTCGCTGCGGCAGCAGGGCAGCCTGCGCAGACGGCGGCTCTGAAAAATCTCCGGACGGACGGTGAGCCTGCGGTCCGGGCCGGAGAGGTTGTGGCGGCGGAAGTTTCCGGAGAGGCGGCGAAGGCGTCGTCCAGTGAAGTCGCAAAGGCGTCATCCGGTGAAGTCGCGAAGGCGTCGTCCGGAGATACTGCGAAGGCGGAGGCTTCCGGCGAAAGGGCTTCGAAGCAGGCTTCCGGGCGGCCCGCAACGCGGTCGGCAGCCGGCGCGGCCGGTCGCGCCGGGTTCTCCGACGAGCCGTTCGTAGCCTACACCAAACCGCATAAAAAGGCGTCGTTCTCCCTGTTTGCCGGCGGCGGCGTGGCGGGCGGAAACAGCGAAGGTCTGGCTCCCCGGATGCTCAACACCTCGATAAAGAACGATGCTTCGTCGGTGATCGGCAACGGCAACAGCCTGGCGCCCCTGCGCAGCAGCGGATACGGCGAGAGTTCGTTCCGCCACCACCAGCCGTTGAGCTTCGGCATCGCCGTGCGCAAGGAGTTCGCCCACGGACTGTCGCTGGAAAGCGGCGTGAACTACACCCTGCTGCGTTCGGACGTGAGGATGCAGTACACCTCGGACGACGTGGCGCAAAAACTCCATTTCATAGGGGTTCCCCTCCGCTTCAACTGGCAGTTCCTCGAGCGCGGCCGCTTCTCGTTATATATGGGTGCGGGCGGCATGGTCGAGAAATGCGTTTCGGCCCGGCTCGGCTCCGAGACCGTCGACGAACCGGGCGTGCAGTGGTCGGCGCTTGCAGCCGTGGGAGCGCAATACCGTGTAGGCGGTATGGTGGGGCTTTATTTCGAGCCTGAAGGATCGTATTACTTCACCGAAACCGGATTGCGTACGTCGCGTACGGATTCACCTCTGACGCTGACCTTGAGACTGGGCGTGCGCCTCTCTTTTTGAAGTCTGATTTTATAAATCGCACATTTATTGTATAAGAGGAGTTCGCACCGGGAGTGCGGATTCCTTTTATCGTATTACGAACAGGTGTCATTAGTGTCCCGTTAAAATTGGGACGAAGTTAATATTAATCAAATAGTCCCTC
>ERZ772812.476-NODE-476-length-36236-cov-3.554794_pt1 | contig 36236 bp, 31 predicted proteins | sample MGYA00511343_ERZ772812 | MGnify/ENA primary metagenome ERZ772812 (study PRJEB29015, sample SAMEA2737706) | human gut metagenome | biome: human gut; feature: human-associated habitat; material: faeces | place: China | collected 2012 ...
CTTACGGTCGCGCGCCTGCTTGGCGGAGCCGCCTGCGGAGTCGCCCTCGACGATGAAGATCTCGGATTCGGAGGGGTTCTTCGAGGAGCAGTCCGCCAGCTTGCCCGGCAGCGAGAACGAATCGAGGACGTTCTTGCGGCGCGTCATCTCGCGCGCCTTGCGGGCGGCCTCGCGGGCCTTGAGGGCCTGGGTAGCCTTGCCCACGATGCGCTTGGCGGGGGTGGGGTTCTCCTCGAGGTACTCTCCCAGACCCTGGGTCACCGCGCCCTGGACCAGGGGGCGGATCTCGGTGTTGCCGAGCTTGGTCTTGGTCTGCCCCTCGAACTGCGGATCATGCAGCTTGACGGAGATGACGGCGGCAAGGCCCTCGCGCGTGTCGTCGCCGGAGAGGTTGGAATCCTTCTCCTTGAGGATGCCCTTGCTGCGCGCGTATTCGTTGATGGTGCGGGTGACCGCCTGCTTGAAGCCGTCGAGGTGGGTGCCGCCCTCATGGGTGTTGATGTTGTTGGCGAACGCCATGACCATGCTGGTGGAGTACGAGGACGTCCACTGCATGGCGACCTCGACGACGCCATCGGCGTTCTCGGCCTCGAAGTAGATCGGCTTGTTGAGCGTCTCTTTGCCCTCGGTGAGGTACTTCACGAAGTCGATGATGCCGCCGGCGTACTGGAACACCTCGGTGCGCGGCTCGGCGAGCGGCTCGCTTTCCATCGCACGGGGGTCGGAGCGCTCGTCGTGCAGGATGATCTTGAGGCCCTTGTTCAAAAACGCCATCTCGCGGAAGCGGTCCGCCAAGGTGTCGTAATCGAAGATCGTGGTCTCGGTGAAGATCTCGGGGTCGGGCCAAAACGTCGTCTTGGTGCCCGTGCCCTTGGCCTTGCCGATCTCATGCAGCTTGGTGTTGGTCTTGCCGCGCTTGAAGTCGATGGCGTATTCCTTGCCATCGCGGCGCACGTTGACCTCGACGCGCGTGGAGAGCGCGTTGACGACCGACACGCCCACGCCATGCAGGCCGCCGGAGACCTTGTAGCCCTCGCCGCCGAACTTGCCGCCGGCGTGCAGGATGGTCAAAACCACCTCGACGGTGGGGATCTTCTCCTTGGGATGCTTTTCGACGGGGATGCCTCGGCCGTTGTCCGCGACCGTGATGGAGTTGTCCGCATGGATCCACACCTCGATATGGGTGCAGAAGCCGGCCAGCGCCTCGTCAACGGAGTTGTCGACGACCTCGTACACCAGATGATGCAGGCCGCGCGGACCGGTGGACCCGATGTACATGCCGGGGCGCTTGCGCACCGGCTCGAGACCCTCGAGGACCTGGATGTCCTCGGCACCGTAATGCCCTGGTTTGTTCGCCACAGAACGCTCCTTCGCTTCTTCGATCGCACGCTCTCCCAGCGCTATCGGACGCAGTCCGCCCGGCGACAACGGGTTCCGGGGACAGGGGGAAGAGGGTGCGAAGCTAACCGCATAATTCTAGCATAATCCATCATGATAAAAGCTCGGATTACAGCGTTCTGACGCTTTCTCAGCCGTTTTGCGGGGAGATAGCGGGTTATTTCAACAACTTCTTCATTTTATCGTTGATCGTAAGCGATCAACGCATCTCACGCCTTTATCGGAAGCTCCACGACATCGGCGCGGGAAAGCAGATCGCCTCCGAAATAGGAAAGTCCGGTCGTGGTGATGAACGTCTGCAGATCCTCGAGCGCGAAGGCGAGCAGGGCGCGGCGTCGATCGGCGTCGAGCTCCCCCATCACGTCGTCGAGGAGCAGCGCCGGTTTCTGGTCGAGCATCTCCTCTATCAGCGCCGTCTCGGCGAGCTTGAACGCGAGCACGAGCGAGCGCCGCTGCCCCTGGCTTCCGTAGAACGCCGCGTTGCGGCCGTCGATGAAGAAGTCAAGGTGATCGGCGTGGGGTCCGACCACGCTGCGATGGCGGGCGCGCTCCTCCGCGCGACGAGCGACGAGCGCGAATTCGAGGCGATCGCGCGCCTCGTCGCGCGACGGGGTCTCCATGACGATCCGCTCGGGGTCGTGCTCGATCCACGAGGGGGTGTAGCTAGCCTCCAGCTCCTCCCTGCCGTTCGAGATCTGGGCGTAGTACCCCGCCATCGCCTTGGCGAGGCGGTTGAACAGCGCCGCGCGGTAGCAGGTGAGCTGCGCTCCCACCATGACCATGACCTCGTCCATGCTGGCTACAAGGTCGTCGGGCGCCTCATCGCGCAGAAGGCGGTTCTTTCCCTTAAGGGCCTTCTCGTAGTCGGAGCGGATGCGGTGGTGGCTGGCGGAAAGCTGAGAGCCGAGGATGTCGAGGGCATCGCGGCGCGGCGCCGAGGCGCTGCGCGCGAGCTCGAGGTCGTCGGGCGTGAAGGCGACCGACGGCACGATGCCGCGCAGATCAGCCGCGCGCTTGGGTTTGCCGTTGAGCAGGCGCTTTTTCTTCCCATCCACCACCTGCAGCGTGAACTGCAGATCGCGGGCACCGTCGGACGCCCAGGAGTCGAGCCGGGCGAACGGCGCGCCGTGGCGCACCATCTGCGCTGCGGTCGGATTGCGGAACGACGTCTGCGCGGTGAGCAGCTGGATGCCCTCTATGATGTTGGTCTTACCCGTCGCATTGGGTCCGACGAACACGGTCAGCCGGCCCAATCCCCCCAGTTCGAGATGGGAATAGTTCCTGAAATCGACGAACTCGAGGCGCTGAAGCGTCAGTCCCATCGGCCCGGCGCGCCCGTCAGCTATGCGATGCGGACGGGCATGACGAGGTAAAGGTAGTCCTCATCCCCGTCGGCGGTGAACGTGCCGGGACGCATCGACGAGATGATGTCGAGGTTCACCTTGTCGGTCTCGACCGCCGAAAGGCCTTCGAGCACATAGGACGAGTTGAGCGCGATCTCGACATCCTCCCCCTCGCAGACGCAGGGGATCGTCTCCTGGGCGCTGCCCACGTCCTGGGCCGCGGCGGAAAGCTGCACGGTCTGGGAGGCGACGTTGATGTCGAACCTCACCGGCGAAGCGGCCTGACCGAGGAGGGAGACGCGCTTCACCGCCGCGACGAGGCGGTCGACCTCGATGGTCGCGCGCAGGGCATGCGTGTCGGGAAGGAGCTGCTTGTAGTTGGGGAAGTTCCCCTCGATGCGGCGGTTGACGAACACCGTGTCGCGGTAGGTGACGACGATCTGGTTTTCCGCCAATGCCAGCGACACCGGCTCCTCGGATTTGGGCAGGCCGGCAAGCTCCTGCAGGAACGAACCCGCGATGACCGCCTGGAAATCCTCCGCCCCGCTGTCCGCAACCTGCGTCTCCGTCACTGCAAGGCGGTACGAGTCGGTCGCCACCATCTTGAACACGCCGCCCTCGAGCGTCACGAGCACGCCGGTGAGGATGGCGCGGCTCTCGTCACGGGAGACGACACGCGCGACGCGGCGGACCATCGCGGCGAACTGGGAGAACGGCACCTCGATGCGCTGAGTCACGTCCACATGGGGAAATCCCGGGAAATCGTCGGGGTTGAGCGCCTTGATGCTGAACGACGCGCCGTCGCAGGCGATGTCGGCGGACTCCTCGTCCGCGACGATGTGGACGGCGGCGTCGGAGAGGTTCTTCACGATGTCGCTGAACAGCTTGGCCGGCACGACCGCCCTGCCCTCCTCCTCGACGAGTGCCGGAGCCGTGTACTGGATGGAGAGCTCGAGATCGGTCGTCTGGAGCGTGAGGGCGTCGCCGCGCGCCTCGACAAGAACGCCTGACAGCACGGGAAGGGTCGAGCGGGAGGAGGCTCCCTTGGACACGACCGCCAAAGCGTTTTGGAGTTCCGTTTTGTTGATGCTGAGCTTCACGGCATACCTTCCTATCGTCGGAGCGCCCGCGGGAACGCGGCGTTGGATGTTTGCAGATCGCTATTGTACTAGCATGGACGCGCTTCGGGGATCCTGAAACCCCTTCGCTTATTGATCTTGATCTTTTCTTTAATCATCTTTTCGAATAGTGGTGGTAATAATGACGGTGGATTGTGGGATAACTCGAATGTGCCCAGATCAATAAGGGAAATTCATTCGTTGGGAGCGGTGGAGTGGGCGTCCCCGCCATCCACAGGCCCCACGCGCCTTTTTATCTTTCAACAGGAATCGCACGGGTTGTTGAACATCTCTCCACCACCGCGCGAGTGCGGCGGGCGACCCCGTCTACAGCTCCCTGATGATCTGGCTGAGCGTCTCGAGCTCTTCCCGCAGCTCGCGGCTTTCCTGCATCTTCTTCTCGACGTTGGTGACCGAGTACATCACCGTGGTGTGGTCGCGGTTGAACTTCTTGCCGATGTCGTTGTAGGGCAGGTCGAGCATCTGGCGGCAGAGGTAGATCGCGATCTGGCGCGCGTAGGCGATCTCGCGTGAGCGCTTCTTGCCGACGAGATCGCTGTGGCTGACCTTGTAGAACGCCTCGACCTCCTTCTGGACGTCGGCGATGGAGAGCCGCTTGGAGGGGCCGCCCGAGAAATGGTTCTCGAGCAGGGTCCTCACGTCGTCCAGCGTGAGGTTGGGGCGGTTGAAATAGGTCATCTGGTAGATGACCTTGGTCACGGCGCTTTTGAGTTCGCGGATGTTGGAGCTCGATATCTCCGCGATGTAGATCTGGATCTCGTCGGGGATGGTGAAGGCGGGATCCCCTTCGTTCTCCCGGTATTCGTCCAGGTAGCTTTTGATGATCGACAGCTTGGTTTCGATCTCGGGCGGCTGGATGTCGAACGTTCCCCCCGAGTTGAAACGCGTCTTGTAGCGCTCGTCGATGTCGATGTTTTTCGGCGCGCGGTCCGCGGAGAGGACGATCTGATGCCCCCGGCTGGTGAGGTTGTTGAAGATCTGGAAGACGATGTCGAGCGTCTGCTTCTTTCCCTGGAGGTACTGCACGTCGTCGATGAGGAGCACGTCGGCCTCCTCGTACCGCTGCTTGAAGTTGCGGTAGCTCGACTTCTCCTTGTCGTGGCCCGCCGCCGCCTCGGTGTAATCGCTGAGGAACTCGGCCGAGTCGACGTAGATCGTGGACAGGTGGGGCATCGTCTCGCGGATGTAGTTTTGGATGGCCCTGAGCAGGTGCGTCTTCCCGAGCCCTGATTTTCCGTAGATGAACAGGGGGTTCAGATGCGCGCGACCCGGGGCTTCGGCCACGGCGACCGCCATGGAGTAGGCCATGCGGTTGGAATCGCCGATGACGAAGTTCTCGAACGTGAGCGACGAGGTGGGGCTCGCGTCCAGCTCGATGCGGTCGTCTGCGGACAGGTAGCGGTCCTCCGCCGGCACCGGGAGGTCCTCGATCGCACGGAGTCGGCTCGGAGGCAGGGTTCCTGCGCGATCCGGCTCTTCCGCGGGCGCGGCCGGGCGCTCCTGTTTCTGGATGACGGGTTGGTCTGCTCCTCCGCGGGCAGGCGGCTGCTTGGACTCCGGCTGCGCAGATCTCGCCTGATCAGGTTCGACTTTCGGCTCCGCAGCCTGCTGGGCGGTGGGATCGACTTCGATCGCGACGGTGAACTCGATCCCGCGCAGATCGAGCAGAGCCTGCTTGATGTGGTCGAGGTAGTGCTGCTCGATCCAGGTTTTGATGAACTCGGTGTCGGCGGTGAGCATGAGGAAATCCTCGCTCATCGCCTGGGGAGCGAGGCGCGAGAAGAATGCCGTCACCTGCGAGGGAGCCACGTTTGGGTAGCTCTTCACCTGATCGCAGACTTCCAGCCAGGCGTTTTGCAGTTGTTTGCTTTCCATGTCGTCTTCCTCGCCGAGCGCGCGTGCCGTTGGTTGCATGCGTAGGAATTATAACGAATTTGCCACCTCGTACCCCATGTCGGTGAGGATGCGCTTGCGGCCCGCCGTCCTTTCGATGAGCCCCGCCTCTTCGAGCTTCTTGAGCGTGGCGTGCGTGCTCGATTGGGGCGCATCGGTGAGGTTCACCAGGTCGGTCACGCCGAGCGCGCCCTCCTCCAGGAACAGCTCGAGGAAATCGCGCTCCCGTTGCGTGAGGGGAGGTGTGGGCACCGTGCGTTTGCGCTGGTGGGCGGCACGAGAGGGCAACTCGGGTTCCTGCGCAGGGTCGTCCTTCAGGCTGATCGTCACCACGGCGCCGGTGTCGAGGTTGTCCTCGATGGATATATGGCCATGAGAGAACTCGAGGTATTCCTTTACGATGGGAAGTCCCGAGCCCACGCCGCGTATGTATTTCTTCATAGGCTCGATCGCCGAGGTGAATCCGGGCAGCTGCGCCTGGTCCTTGTGGGCGATTCCCGGTCCTTGGTCGGCGAAGCGGATGGTGTTTCCCTCGTCGAGGATCGACACGACGATTTCATTGAAGCGGGCGTGGATGAAATTCTCCGAAACCTCGCGGATGGCGGTGTAGGGGATGGATCCGCCGCATCGCTTCGCATAGTCAAACGTCGTCGACGCGAGCGCTTCGATATATTCGTTGGTGGGCCCCGGGGGAACCTCGATGACGCGCGGCGCGCTGCGGAGATCGTCGTAGACGGCTATCCTGGCGGTCGTTTTCACATAGGTGAAATCGAACGCCGTAGCAGCGCCATCAGCGTTTTTCCGTTCTTCAGGTGAATGTTCGATCTGGTTTTCCAATTAAGTTCCGTTTTTCAGATAGAAGTTTCAACCTTTTTCACAAAATTCAACGCCCATTGTAGCCGTTTTCCCTAACGCGTGCCAACCATCAGGCATATTCGAACCGCCGAAAAAACGCGAAAACGGTGGAGCTGAAATTCATACAGGGATTCAAAAGGGGTTTTCTCGGTTTTCCACATTTAGTTCAAGGAAAGTGGAAAACATTGGAAACGACGGAAAGCCGAATGGTGAAAACTTTCGAACATCCGGCCTCCGATGTTGAAATCTCTCCCCGATTTCGCGTTCGCACGCATGTTCGAAAGAGGAATGCCGCCTTGGCCGCGCTTCCTATCCTGGAAAAGCATAGGGATTCAGATTACTTTTCTCCGACCTGCTGAAACTATTTTTGGAATTTAAAAGCCCAGGTCAGAGGCTTGTGTAAAAGGTAAATCATGAAAAGGCGCAGGTAGGGGCATGAATATTCGATTGATTGAAAGCACTTGACAAATGCTTTCAAGAAGGATTTCCACCGATCGGTACGAGTGAATTCCAAGTTATCCACTTTTTCCACAATTTCAGATGGGGAAAACGGGAATCCAGGCTCATTCTCACCTTCTCTACGGGTTTTCGAGAGGTCGGATCGATGCCTTCTTCCTTCGTTTTCCAACTCCATCCATGGAGGACCTCGCCTCCGCTGCGCGCCGCCGCGCCGCGCCCTTTGAGCCTCGCCGTGCGCCACCGCCCTGCGGCTTATGAGATGTCGCTCGTTGCGAATCGGGTATTCGAGCGTTCCATCATCCCAGATGGGCATTCATACAGCGAAATGCAGAACCTATGATGAAAAACGCCTTCGTTCTTGACGCCGGCGGTTGATGGGATATACTTTCGGGGTTGCTCTAAATCGTATGAGAGGATTACACCAATGAAACGCACGTACCAACCTAACACTCGCAAGCGTGCTAAGGTTCACGGCTTCCGTGCTCGTATGGCCACGAAGGGCGGCCGCGCTGTGCTTTCCGCCCGTCGCGCCAAGGGACGCAAGCGCCTCTGCGTGTAATCGAGGCTTGTGTTGGATACCATTGCATCCAGCGCAGATATCTCGGTTTTGTTCGCACAGGGCAAGCGTTCGCACACGCCGTACCTTACGCTCATAGTGTTACGCAACGAAAAGCAGCACGACCCTAGCGGTCGTGTTGCTTTTATTGCGGGGAAAAAGCAGGGCAATGCGGTCTGGCGCAACGCGGCCAAACGCCGTATGCGCGAGATATGCCGCGCTTCCGGGGGTCCCTGGAAGGGCTACGATGTGATTTTCCTCGCGAAGTCGGGCATTATGAAAGCGGATTATAGTAAAGTGCTAGCAGCTTGCGCCGATGCGGTGAAGAAGGGCGGATTGCAGTGAGCGAACCTCCGGAAGGAAAAGGCTTGATCCGAACGATAAAGCGGATCCCTGTTCTTTGCGCGGTGTTCCTCATCAAGTTCTATCAGATGGCGATCTCCCCTCATTTCCCATCGTGCTGCCGTTTCGTGCCAACCTGTTCGGAATACGGCCGCATCGCCTTTGAGCGGTACGGGTTTCGAAAAGGGATGGTGCTGACGGTGAAGAGGATTTTGAAGTGTCGCCCTGGAGGACCGCGAGGGTACGACCCTGTTCCTTAACGGAATTAATGCGTCTTTCAGGTTTAGTAGGAGGAAACTGATACATGTGGGATATCATCAAGGATTTTGTTTATAACATTATCCATTTCTTCTATACCTTCTGCGGCGACTGGGGCCTGGCCATCATCCTGGTGACGATCATCTTCCGTATCATCGTCGCCCCCTTGATGCATATATCGGCCCGCTCGTCGTTCATGATGCAGAAGATCCAGCCTCTGATGCAGGAGATCCAGACCAAGTTCGCGGACGATCCCGTGCGTCAGAATCAGGAAATGCAGAAGATGTATGCCGACATCAAGTTCAACCCCTTGATCGGCTGCCTGCCCATCCTTCTCCAGATGCCCATCTTCATCGCCATGTACCAGACCCTGCGTGAGATGGGATCCCGTGTTGAGGACGGCACGTACGCGTTCTACAATCTGGTTCCCGACTTGGTCGCCACGCCCGGCGATGCGTTGAGCCAGAGCCCTGTCGCGTTCATCCCCTACCTCATCCTGATGATCATCTTCGCGGGCGCCACGTTCCTGCCGATGATCATGCAGCAGCTCTCCAACAAGTCCAACCCGCAGCAGAGCCGCCAGATGATCATCATGTCGCTCATCATGAGCATGATCATGCTGTGGATCGCATGGGGCGCGCCCGCCGGCGTTCTTCTCTTCTGGGGCGTCTCCTCCCTCATCGGCGTCGCGCAGCAGCAGATCAGCATGCGCTACTTCAAGAAGAAGGATCAGAAGGAGACGGAGGCCATCGAGGTCATGCCCATCGAGGTCAACGTCACGCGCCGTGTTCAGAAGAAGCGCCAGACCAAGAAGCGCTAGATTTAACGAACATAGAAGTGTTGAGCAACCTCCCGTCGGGAGGTTGCTTTCTTTTTGGCGTTGAATTACTTTGGAACACGCATCTGATCGCGCATCGATCCGTTTGTTTGTAAGGCCGGCGTTTTGCCGGTGTTGAATAAGGGGAGAGATCCCTCCCCCGTCCCCTGCGGCTTTTTCATCGATGCCGCATGAAAGGAGCGACAATGGCTGAGGAACTTGAAAACGAGATCATCGAAACGGAGGATCTCGAAGCGGAGGAGGCTTCCTCCGAAGGCGAGATCACCGATGAGGAGCTGGACCGCATCGCCGACACCGCGATCGCCGCGCTGCAGGATATCCTGAAGCATTTCGATGTGGGCGACGTCACCATCGATGAGTACGAGGGCGACGACGGCGAGCTCATCCTTGACATCACCGGCGATGATCTTGCCGTTCTGATTGGACGTCATGGAAAAACGCTCGATGCCCTGCAGTTCGTGGTCTCTGCCATCACCGTCCGTTCCATCGGGTACCGTTATCCGGTGGTCGTCGATGTGGAGGGATATAAGAACCGCCAACGTCAGAAGCTCGAGTCGATCGCGCGTTCTTCCGCCAACAAGGCTGCCAATCAGCATCGCAGCGTCAAGCTTCGCCCGATGACGCCGTACGAGCGCCGTATCGTCCATATCGCGCTGCGCGATGACAGCCGTGTTGAAACGGCTTCCGAGGGTGAAGGAAGCGCTCGTCATGTCGTCGTGCTTCCTGTGAAATAGCAAGCTTCGCGCACGCTTCAAAGCGCGCTTATCGAGCAGCCTGGGTCGCATCCGTTGACCTGGGCTGCTTTTCTTATATAGTGAAAACCATCACATCGCCGCCGTATCGTCTCAATCACCAAAGGAGATACATGGACGATTCCTCCAAACAGTTAATCGACCGTTATATGGAACAGGTGCTCGAGATCAACAAGACGCTCAATCTCACGCGTATTGAAGATTCCAAGCATGCCCGCCTTCTCCATATCGAGGATTCCCTTGCGGGATTGGATGAATTGAACCAAGCTCCCGAAGGAAGATATGTCGATCTAGGCTCTGGTGGAGGATTCCCGGGAGTTCCGCTTGGCATCGTTTCCGGACGACAGACGCTGCTGGTCGATTCAGTGAAGAAGAAGATGGCGGCAGCGCAGTCCATTCTCGACTCCCTTGGGATATCTTCCATTTCGACCTATGATGGGCGCATAGAGGAACTCGCCTTGCAGCAAGCGGAACGGTTTTCGGTTGCCACCGCCCGTGCGTTGGCGAAACTGTCCGTGTTGATGGAACTCTCCTCCCCCCTTCTGAAAAAGGGCGGCATGCTGATCTGCTACAAGGCTCAGCTTTCGGATGAGGAGTTGGACAACGCCTTGAGGCTGCAGTCCTACCTCGGCATGAAATTGAAATCAGATAGGGATTTCCTTCTCAGCGATAATGAGACACACCGTCGTATTATCGTGTTCGAGAAAGTAAAGCAGCCCGGGTTGAAACTTCCTCGTCGTGTTGGGCTTGCCCAGAAGAAGCCCCTGTAAACATGGTTTCTCAACGCTTGATTGATCCCCTAGGCGATCGTCGGCGTTTCGATGTTTCACGTGAAACATAAACAGGCTATACTACGGAGCATGTTCAGTGAAGGGAGTTCTAGTGGGCTGGTTTGATAATTTCAAACGCAATAGAAACGCAGAACAACAAGATCAGCAAGCTCATTCCGAAGAAGAACCTATCACGGAGGAAGTCGAAAAGATCGAACCCTCTGAAGAAGAGCAGGTATCCTCTGAGCCTCTGGTCGATGAGGGGTTCGAAATCGATACCATCTCGGTAGTTGAACGAGAGATCGAGGAGGAGGAAGTGAAACCCATCGAAGAAGATGAGGTGACGCTTCGTCCTATCAAAACCTATGCTGAGAAAAAACCGGTCTCTCGCGTTGTCGGCCAGACGAAGATCATCGCCGTGATCAACCAGAAGGGAGGCGTCGGCAAGTCCACCACTGCGGTGAACCTGTCGGCCGCCCTTGGCGAGATGGGCAAACAGGTCCTCTTGGTGGATCTCGATCCCCAGGGAAACACCTCGAGCGGCCTGGGTATCGATAAGCGCCAGGTGAGGCATTGCATCTACGATGCCCTTCTTAACGATGTCAAACTGGAAGATATCATCATCCCCGATGTTTGCGAGGGATTGGATCTGGTTCCCGCCACGATCAACCTTGCAGGAGCCGAAGTCGAATTGGTGTCCGAGATGGCGCGTGAGAACCGCCTGAAGGATGCCGTCGGGACGATGAGGGGCCGATACGACTTCATCTTCATCGATTGTCCTCCTTCGCTCGGACTTCTGACAGTCAACGCCTTGGTGGCCGCTGATAAGCTCCTCATTCCGATTCAGTGCGAGTTCTATGCACTGGAAGGTGTGACAAAACTTCTTGATTCGATGAAACGTGTCAAAACACGCCTTAATCCGACGCTGGACATCTACGGCGTCCTTATGACTATGTATGACGGCCGCACCACGCTTTCCAAGCAGGTGGTGAAGGAAGTGCGCGGGTTCTTCGGGAAAACGGTGTTCGAGACGCTGATCCCCCGCACCGTCAAGCTTTCCGAGGCACCGAGCTTCGGACAACCTATCACGCAGTACGATCCTACGGGCAAGGGAGCCCTTGCTTACATCGAGCTCGCAAAGGAAGTGATCAAACGTGGTTAAATCGACGCGCAGCGGTTTGGGTAGAGGGCTGAACTCGCTTCTCGGTGGATATTACGACGAACCTCAGCAGGATAAGCCCGTTGAAAAAGAGCAAGTTGCTCAGAAACCGGTTGAAAAGAAGCCTTCCTCTACCGAGCGTGTTGTGATCGAATCCTCCGATCTTCAGCAGGTGATGAATACCGAGATGGCGGCGAACAAGACTTCGCAGCCTTCTCCGAAACCCCCTGTCGTGAATAAGCAGCCCGAGGTTATCATTGAAAAGCCTTCGCCCTCCGAGGCGGTGACTGCTCCTACTCCGTCCGAAAAGAAGGAGCCGGAGCCTGAGATCGCCGAGAAGCCGACGGATGAGGTCGCCGTCGCCGATATCGAACCGAATCCCGATCAGCCTCGTACTAATTTCAAGAAGGAGGAGATCGAGGAACTCGCTGCATCCATCAAGAAAGACGGTTTGCTTCAACCGATCGTCGTGCGCCCGATGGCGAATGGGAAGTATCAGATCATCGCTGGCGAGCGCAGGTGGCAGGCGTGCCGTTACCTGAAGATGGAGAAAATGCCCGTCCGCATCAAAGACGCTGATGAGGATAAGGCTCTCGAGCTCGCCCTTATCGAGAATATCCAGCGATCCGATTTGAATCCGATCGAAGAAGCTTATGGATACCGTCGTTTGATGGAGCGGATGAACCTGACGCAATCCGAAGTTGCCCAGGTTGTCTCGAAGGGACGTTCCACGATCGCCAATGCGCTGCGTTTGCTCGAGCTTCCCGAAGAAGCTCAGCAATTGCTGTTCGAGGAGAAGATCACAGCCGGCCATGCCCGCGCCATCCTCTCCATTCCGACTGCCGAGGGACGTCAGAAACTGACGGCGAAATTGGTCGAGGAGAAGCTTTCGGTGCGTGAAACCGAAGCGATCGCCCGTTTGATGTCCGGAAAGAAGGATCCTTCCTCGCGTACGTCTCGCACTCCTTCTCCCGCCTCGTTCAAGAAGGTCGCGAAAACGCTGCGCGATGTGCTTCACACGAACGTGAAGGTGAAGACCGTTCAGGGTAAGAATAAGATCGAGATCGAGTTCAAGGATGAGGAGGACCTGCAGCGCCTCTTCAATGAGATCACATCATCCGCTGAATAAAGAGTCGCCGCTGTGAGGCGAAGAAAAGCGGGGTGTTTCACGTGAAACACCCCGCTTTTTCATTACGCAGGGAGGGCACCTTACGAGGTGTCCTCCCTATCTTATGAAGAAGAACTCACTTCCGAGAGTTTTTCAGCTGGCCGCACGCACCAGAAATGTCGGAGCCTTTTGAAAGACGGATCGTTGTTTCGATGCCGTTCTGCTCAATAGTTCTTTTCCATATAGAAACGGTCTCAGAACTGCTCGGCTGGAAAGGGGAATCAGAAATGCTGTTCAACTGGATGAGATTGATGTGGCAGAGCAGTCCCGAGACGAAGGAAAGCAATGCTTTCAAATCGGCTTCCGAATCGTTGATGCCTTTGATTAGGGTATATTCGAAGGTGATTCTGCGATTGGTCTCGTCAAGATAATCCCTCAGAGCCTCTTTCAATTGGGAAAGAGGCTGGGAAGATGCGTGGGGCATGATTCGATCGCGCACTTCCTGACGTGCAGCATGCAGCGAGATGGCTAGCGTGTATTGCTCCTTCACCTGGGAGAAGCGCTGGATGCCTTTGATGATGCCGCATGTCGAAAGCGTGATCTTGCGCGCTCCAATGTTGAGGCCCTTCTTCGAGTTGATGATATCAAGGGCTCCGATTACTGCATCGTAGTTCAGGAAGGGCTCGCCCTGGCCCATTCCGACAAGGTTGGTCACACGTTTACCGAAATCGTTTTGAACGACCAAAATCTGGTCAATGATCTCTCCAATGACAAGGTTTCTGGTGAAACCTTCTTTCCCCGTCGCGCAAAACACGCAACCCATCGGGCATCCTACCTGGGTGGAGAAGCAGACAGTGAGCCGATTGTCGGAAGAAGGGATGCCGACGGTCTCAACTAAGCATCCATCATCAAATCGAAGAAGATATTTTCTCGTGCCATCGCGGGAAATCTGCTTATCAACGACAGTCGGTGTGCAGAGCGGATGTTCTGCTTCAAGCTGTTGACGAAGAGCTTTCGATAAGTCAGTCATCTGATCGTACGATGTTGCTCCCCTTTGATAGAGCCATTGGATGATCTGACCCGCTCGATACCGAGGTTGCCCATATTCATCCATCAACGAACCGAGCTCTTCACGTGAGTAACTCTTTATCTGCCGTGTTGTATTCGAAGTATCCATGTTGCGATTATAACGGATGGCTCTGTCGGAGATGTTTCACGTGAAACATCAGGATGGAAGGAAATGGGAATAGTCGGATAATCTCATCAGCGAGCGAGGCTGAGCAGTGTAGAATCATGCCGTCGTTGCTTATCCTATAGAAGGGGGATGCCATATGGCGGAAGCTCTTAATCCGACGACGTGCAAGGTGGCTGTTCTGCGTGGCGGATGCAGCGGCGAAAGGGAGGTTTCGCTTGCGTCAGGCGCCGCGGTCGCCGAAGCTCTGAGGAGCGTTGGTTTTCAGGTGACGGAATTGGATCCGGCTGAGAAGGACGATCTGATTGACCTCATCCACAACGATTATGACGTCGCATTCCTCGCGCTTCATGGGCGAGGTGGAGAAGATGGCACGATTCAGGGTTTTCTTGAGACGATCGGTCTTCCCTATACCGGATCCGGCGTCTATGCGAGTGCCCTGGCGATGAGCAAATGCAACGCGAAGCAGTGCTACCGTGATGCTGGCCTTCCGACGCTTCCTTCGATCACCCTCGTCAAAGAAGACGGGTATTCCATCGAGTCGATCATCGAGCAGTTGGGCGATCATTGCGTGATCAAAGCTTCCAAGGAAGGCAGCTCCATCGGTCTGTATATCGAGGAAGGCGCTGCTGCGATCGAAGAGGCCATCAAGAAGGCCTACGAGCATGACGATCAGGTTCTCGTTGAAAAATACTGCAAAGCAAGAGAGCTCACCGTCGGCGTTATCGGCAATGCTAACCCCACCGCGCTGCCGATCATCGAGATCGTCCCGCGAAATGAGTTCTACGATTTCGATGCTAAATACTCTCCGGGTGGATCGACCCATATCTGTCCCGCTGAGATCGACGAATCCATCGCCGCGAAGATCCGCTCCTGTGCCGAGCAGGCGCATAAGGCGATCGGATGCCACGGATACTCGCGCACTGACTTCCTTCTGGAAGAAAACGGGGATTTCTGGATCCTGGAGACGAACACGCTGCCTGGCATGACGGCGACCTCGCTTCTCCCCGACGCCGCGTCGAAGATCGGCCTGTCGTACGAGGAGCTTTGCAAGAAGCTAATTGAGCTCGCTTTCGATATCGAGGATTAAAACACTCCTACCGCTTTAAGACCGTAAAACGCGCCGACAACGATTGCCGCGGCAAGAAGGGCGATGAATGCCCAGCTGACCGCATAGCAGCCTTTGTTGCCGGCGCGTCCTTGTTCGATCATGCTTTCTGAGAACTTGCGGCGCCTCTTGAGGATCACCATGCCCTGCTCTTTGTCAGGAAAGGGCACGCGCGCGGTCGGTTTCCATGATCCGTTTGTTTCGATCACATGCGACACGCCGTCATTGCTCAGGGAGATATCGGGTCGGATCGCCTCCTCGAGCATGCCTCCGACGGTGGAGATGTAATTTTCGAACGCCTCTGCCTCGCGGCGGGGGTCGTAGCAGATCAGTGCAGCTTCTCCCCAGTATTCACCAGGGGAGGGCGTGTCGACATAGGCGACGAACGACATAAGCGCGGTGATCTTCCATCCACGCGCATCGTAGATCTGCAGCTGGCGGGAAACCTCGGGGTTGAAGTAGCCTACCAGCGCATTGAACTTGTTCTTCATCCAGGCGGTGACGACGCCGTTCTCGACCTTGAACTCAATGGAGAAGCGATCACCGACAAGGTTATCGGCACCTACCAAAGCGGATGCCTCCTTTTTGGATATCGTATCGAAACGCTCATAGGCGCCCGCGTAACCGAGCGCGATGTCGCTGATCATGGAGGAATCCCTTCTGACGATAACGGAGGCGATGGTTTCAAACAGGAATCGTTACCGTCGAAACCAAATCGCTAAAACGGCGACGATAGGCGTACAAGCTTCGGAAAAGGGTTTCCCGATGGAGTAATACCTGATCCGTTTGTACGAACCAATAATAGATGATAGTCTGGTCGTATGGAAAACCAAACCGAACAGATATCCCCGGCCTTGCTGCAGTTCGTCAGCGATGGCACTTCCGATAGCATCATCTCCCGTTACGCATCTCTCCCGTCGAGGGCCGCGGAAGCCGATTTTGGTGAGTTGGACACCGATATCGTCGTCCTCGACACCGAGACCACGGGCTTCTCCTTCAACCATGACGAGTTGACGCAGATCGCTGCGGCACGCATGGAACGCGGCGAGATCACTGAATGGTTCATCACGTTCGTGAATCCGGGTAAGCCGATTCCTGAAGATGTCGCCCACCTCACGAACATCCATGATGAGGACGTGGCGGATGCCCCTCTGCCGGAGGAGGCGTTGGCTTCGCTTGTCGAGTTCGTCGGCTCCTCTAAGATCGTGGCGCATAACGTCGGGTTCGACCGAACATTCACCACGCGTCATCCGAGCGGGTACCCCCTTTTGGAAAACACTTGGATCGACTCCCTCGACCTCGCGCGCATCGCGCTGCCCCGCCTCAAATCCCATCGTCTGATCGATATCGTGAAGGCGTTCGACGCCCCTCTTTCGACGCATCGGGCGGATGCCGATGTCGCGGCGACGTGCGCGGCGTTCAGGATCCTCCTTGCAGCTGTGGAGGCGATGCCTTCCGAGCTCGTTTCCAACATAGCCGGCATGGCGACGCGCGAGCAATGGCAGACGCGCGTGGTTTTCGAGTATTTCGGCTCCCGCAACAAGGAGGCTGGGGATAAGGAAAGCGAAGCCGGAGAGTCCTCGTCGGCGAAAGAACGTTCCTTCTCCCTCCGGTCGATGCGCTGGAATCGGCTCGGGGCTGGAAAAGAGCAGCGAACCGCATCCAAATCGGAGGAAGCTGAGGAATTGGTTCCGTTGAGCGTCCCCTCATCGGAAGAGATCTCCGAGGCGTTCTCGTCCGAAGGCCTTGTCGGATCGCTCTATCCTTCGTTCGAGACGCGAAAAGAGCAGGTGCAGATGGCGCAGGCCATCCGCGATGCGTTCGACGAGGGAGACAACCTCGTCGTCGAGGCGGGCACGGGTGTCGGCAAATCCATGGCCTACCTGGTTCCCAGCGCGTTGACGGCGCTCCGCAGCAACGCGACGGTCGGCATCGCGACGAAGACGAACGCCCTTTTGGACCAGCTTGTCTACCGCGAGCTTCCCGCCCTGTCCCAGGCGCTGCGCGAAAGCGGATTGGGAAGGGAGCTCGTCTACGCGTCCCTTAAAGGATTCTCCCACTATCCCTGCCTTCGGAAGGTCGATCGCCTCGCGCAGGAAGGGCCCCGCGAGAGGGAGGTCCAAGGCGAGTTGAAGACCCAGGCGCCGGCGCTGGCGGCGTTGCTGTCCTATATCGAGCAAACCGACTACGACGATATGGATACGCTGAAAATCGACTACCGCCTGCTGCCGCGCGCCGCCATCACCACCACGAGCCACGATTGCCTGCGCCGCAAATGCCCCTATTTCGGGTCGTCGTGTTTCGTCCACGGTGCTCGCCGCCGCGCGGAGAACGCCGACATCGTGGTGACGAACCACAGCCTGCTGTTCTGCGATCTGGCCGCCGACGGCGGGCTGCTGCCGCCTGTCAAGCAATGGGTGGTCGACGAGGCCCATAACGCGGAGGACGAGGCTCGCCGTGCGTTTTCAGTCAAGCTGACTGCCGAGGATCTTCTCAGGTTGGCTGAGAGGGTTGACGCCGCGGAATCGGCGCGCACGGTCTTCTCCCGTGCGGAGCGGCGCGTTCAGACGACCGCGGAAGACGAGAAGGCGACGCTGTACCACGCCCTCTCCGCAAAGGCCCGTTCGGCGGGAAGCGCCTATGCTGCGGCAGTCCGTGATTTCTGCGCTCATATGAAGGATCTGCTGTATTTCGATGCGAGCAAGCGCAGCCATGGCTACGAATACGTGGATCTGTGGATCAACGACGATATCCGCCGCAGCAGCGTTTTCCAGTCGCTCGCATCCTTCGGTGCGACCATGAGGGAGAAGGCCGAGAAGCTGGTGTCGTCATGCCAGGAGCTCGTCGGCTATCTTGAGGAGATCGAAGGCGCCGCCGATGTCCAGCGCGAGATCGCCGCCGTGGCGATGGATTTGAAGGACATCATCGCGGCCTCAGAGGTCATCCTCGACATCGCGCCAGAGGGGTTCGCCTACTCCGCGACGCTGTGCCGCAAGAAGGATCGTGCGGCGGAGGTTCTCGAGGCCCTGCTCGTGAACGTGGGTTCGGCATTGAACGAGACGCTTTACGCCCGCACGCGGTCGACGGTCTTCACCTCGGCCACGCTTTCCGTCGACGGAAGCTTCCGTTCCTTCGAGAACGCCATGGGGTTGAACGAGGGGGAGGGCGCCCACAGCCGCCTTTTGGAGCTGGACTCCAGCTACGACTTCGACAACAACATGGTCGTGTACGTGGTCGACGACATCCCCGAACCGAACGACCCGCGCTATCTTCCGGCGCTTGAGCAGCTTCTCATCCGCACCCATCTCGCACAGGGCGGTTCGATGCTCACGCTGTTCACCAACAGGCGCGAGATGGAGAAGTGCTTCGAAACGGTCCAGCCCGAGCTTAAGAAGAACGACCTGCGTCTGGTGTGCCAGAAGTGGGGTGTGTCGGTCAAAGGCTTGCGAGACGATTTCCTCGCCGACGAGCATCTCTCGCTGTTCGCGTTGAAAAGCTTCTGGGAGGGTTTCGATGCCCCCGGCGCGACGCTGAAAGGCGTCATCATACCCAAGCTGCCGTTCTCGAAGCCGACGGATCCGCTTTCCTGCGAACGCGCGGCACGCGATGACCAGGCATGGCGTCATTACGTCCTTCCGAAGGCCATCATAGAAACCAAGCAGGCAGCTGGGCGTTTGATCCGGAAAGCCGACGACACGGGCGTGCTCATCCTCGCCGATCGCCGCCTGTTGACGAAAGGCTATGGGAAATCGTTTCTGAATTCGCTTCCCAGCCATACGGTGAAAGTGCGTTCCGCGGACGAGATCGTAGCCGCGTTGGAGATGCTGCGCTAACGCGGCGCACGGAAAGACGCTGCCGAGATCATGAGCAAACGTTCCGACAAACTCAACCACGCCGCCCATGTGAAGAAGAGCACACGGGGCACGTCGAACGAGCTTTCGTTCAGCGTCCTGGATGCCGCCCGCAACGCGCTGGACGATGGAAAGGATCCGTCGAGCGATCAGGCGAGGGGTTTCGGCCGCATTCGCCTCTTCACGCTGCCGATCGGCCGTAGGAAACCTCCCGCCACGCCGAAGAAGGACGAGCTCGCGGCGTTGATGGGAGGCTCTTCACCGGTTCCCTCGTCGACTTCGAGCACTCCTTCCCTGGTCAAGCCGGTGGAATCCGACAAACCCTCATCCGAGGCTCCCGCGGTTCCGCTGCCCCAGGCAGAGCCCAAGGCCCCGAAGCCGGCGCAGCCTTCACCCTCCCGCTTCGAGCGCGCGCCGCGCAGCACCGGCCGCACCTCGGAGGAGGAGATCGCCTGGCGCAAGGCCCGCCGTCGGAAGGGGAAGATCCTCGCGGGCGTCCTCTGCGCGGTGATCATCGTCGCATTGGCGGGCGCGGGGCTTCTCTACCTCTATCAGGACAATGTCCGCTATCAACAGAACACGCAGCTGCTGCAGGAATCCGCCGACGCCTTGACCTCGACGGATGAGTTCCTCTTAGCCCTCGACGATGCGCTGGAGGATCCTCTGGGCGACCAAGCGGAGACGTTCTTCAACGATCGGCAGGGCGATCTCGCCTCCATAGGCTCGTCACTTCAGCTGGCGGAAAGCAAGGCTGACGAGGCCATGCAGGGCCTTCGCGAGACGGTGGAGCGCGAGGCTGCCGATGCCCTCATGGCGACTTCGGCCGCGCGGCAGACGTTGGTCGACCAAGGATGGAGGATCCTCGAGGACTCCGTCGGCATGAAGAGCCTCTACGAACAGGTGGGGGAGGCCTGGCAGCAGACGGGCGAGGCGGACAGCCTGGCGCGCGAGGCCGCGCAGCTTGCGGGTGAGAACTCGCAAGAGGCGATCACCCGATCCACGGAACTCTCCAACGAAGCATCCTCCCTGTTCAGCGATGTGCGCACGACCATGGAGGCTTTGGCGCAGGAGGACGCCGAGGTGGATTTGAGCGCCCAGATCGCCTATCTCGACAAGCGTATCGAGGCGTTGGGATACGCCGTGGCGTCGAACGACGCGCTGCTGGCGCGCGATACGGCGGCTGCCGTCGAGCAGAACGATGCCTACAACGCGGCGGACAAGGAAGCCGCCTCCCTCGCGGCGGCGTTGCCGATCGATCCGGGACAGCCCGTCTTGGATGCCTTGGAGGAGCGCCTTGCCGATCCGATCGAGGCATATGAGGCCGCACGCGGGCAGGCTTCAACTTCGGATGCTTTTCTGCGTGATTATTTCAGCAGATCAGCGTAATAGCGTATACTTGCTAAGATATGCATGCAGTGTGTATAACACCTGACTAGAGCGGAAGGCGAACATTATGGCCGACGTCATGGAGCATGTTGCGTACCTGTCCCAGGAGATAGGCCCGCGTCCTGCCGGGACCGAGGAAGAGCAGCAGGCTGCCCTATACATTACCGAGCATATGCAGAAGGAAGCCGGGCTTTCGGCGGTTATCGAGGACTTCACCGGGGTGTCCAACAACGAGCTTCCCCGTGCGATCTGCAGCGCAGTGACCCTGGTTTTCACCATTTTGGCGCTCCTGCTGCCCGTCGTGGCGCTTCCTGCGGCGATCGTCGCCATCCTGTCGGCGGCCATCTACGTCGCCGAGGCGTTCGATAAGCCGATCCTTTCCCGTCTGCTCTCGCGCGGCGTCAGCCAGAACGTCGTCGCGAAATACGAGCCGGGCTACTCTCCCGAATCGGGCAACTCCCGCCGCCGCAAGATCGTCCTCGTGGCTCATTACGACAGCGGCAAGGCGCGCGCCGAGCTCAAGAACCCGATTCTGACGGCGCTTCCGATCGTCAAATGGGTTGTCCTCGGCGGCTTCGTCCTGACCGCTTTGCTGTTGCTGCTGGGCAGCACGGTGTTCGCCCATGCCTCCGGCGCGGTCGATATCGTGCTGACCGTCATCACCGTCATCGGCATGATCGCCTCCGCACTGCCCCTCGTGCAGTTCATCCTGGGCAAGGTCGCCTCGTACAACGACGGTGCCAATTGCAACGCCTCGGGCGTCGCGGTTCTGATGGAGGCTGCCGCCCGCGTCGGCCGCGGCCGTACGGACATGTCCTCTGTCGGTGCCGATCAGCCCCAGGTCACGATCCATGGTGAGCAGGCCGCGCGCGCGGAGGGCCTCATCCCCGAAGGCGCCGAGGTCTCGTATGCCGCCCCGAGCAAGCCGGTCGACGACAACGCGACCCCCGCGGAGCGCCTGGCGGCCGCGAAGGCGGCGGTTGCCGCTTTGTCCGGCAAGCCGGTGAGCGACTTCATGTCGGAGGAGATCCTCAACGCGTCCGTGCCGATCAACATGCCCGAGCCCGCCGCCCCCGCAGCGGCGGAGGTCGCCTCGCCGGTGACGTCCCCGTCGGTGGAGGTCCAGCCGACGGTCGGCCAGATCGCCGAGGAAACCCCCGCGTCCACTCCTGCCATCCAGGTTGAGGCCGTGGTACCCGCTACGGAAGCGCAGCCCATCGTTCAGCAGGAGACTGCAGCGGAGGAGCAGCAGGCGGAGAGCGACCTTCCCGCGTGGTTCGTGTCCGCGCAGAAGAAGGCGAAGCGCCCCGCCGTCGACAACAAGCCGGTTCAGCGCTCGCGCTACGCCGATGCCCTCGAAGCGGCCGTCTCCGAGAGCAGCGTCCACTTCGAGGAGGCGAACAACGCCGTGCTCGCCGAGGCGCAGCAGCGCATGCAGGCGATGAGCGACGGCATCTTCGAGGTGAAGGCGCCCGAGTCCTCCTGGCTCCAGGCTTCGTCCGGCGCTGCGGTTGCGCAAGCGGCTCCTGTCGAGCAAGAGGGATCCGCTCCCGCCGCGATGCAGGTCGGCGTTTCCCAGGAAGCGACTCCGGCCCAGCAGGCCGAGCAGCCTGCTCCGGTCGCGGAATCCGCGCAGGCGGCTCTCGATCCGTCGAAGACCCAGCCCGCGCCCGTCATCACCATCCTGCCCGAGGATCTTTCGGTTCCGGATCTGAGCGATCAGGGCGAGATTCCCCTGCCGGCGTTCCTTTCGGAGAAGCCGCAGGTTCAGACTTCCGACGCCGATAGCGCCGCCGACAGTGCTGCCGCCCCATCGCCCGAGGCCGTTCCTTCCGCGGACGCGCCGGCTGCGGATCCCGACAAGACGATCGCCGCCGCTCCCGTGTTCGTGGACACGGTGACGGCGGGCGCCGATCCTTCGCTTTCGGCAGAATTCGAGGCGATCTCGCTTGAGAATCCGACGCAGGCCCATCCGCCCATCGTGCTCCCCTCGATCAGCGGCACCGAGCTGCCGGCGGTTCAAATCGAGGATCTGAAGCAGCGTGCGCCGCTCGCCGAGCAGCGCACGCCCGGCGATCGCTCCGCCAAGGGACATCTGAACATCCCCACGATTGATCCGCTGCATCCCGCTGCCCAGGAAGCCGCCCATCGCGGCCTTTCCGCCGCGGAGCTGCGCTCGTCTCTTCCGTCGCTGTCGGGTGCCCTGCCGCATGTGGAGGAGGCCCCCTCGACGGTCAGCCTCACCGGCTCCTTCGCCCCCGTCGGCGCGACGAGTTCCTCCGACCGCGTGGGCGATGAGCTGCTGGAAGACGTCGATCCTGAGGATATCTACATCGAGGACGCGGACGATTCCGAGTACGAGGAGACGTTCACCGACGCCGGCGCGTTCGCCGGGCCGGGCTATGTTGAGATGCCCAAGTCCCGCGTGCGCCGCCTTTTCGACCGCTTCCGCCACAAGGAGCGCGAGGAAGAGTCTACCCCGCAAGAATGGCTGCAGGTCGACGATTCGTTCGAGGCCCGCTCGGTCGGTGCGGCACGCGGCGGCTGGGAGAGCTTTCGCGACGAGCAGGACGGCCAGCAGGACTACGTCCCCGAGCAGAGCGCGCCCTACGGCGACGCCTACGCTGACGAGGCGTTCGACGATTACGACGATTACGACGACGATGACTACGGCTACGGCGACGACAAGCGCGGATCGGGTCGTTCTTGGTATGGCGGCGCGTTCTCCCGTGTGAAGATGGGCCGTGTCGACATGCGCTCCGGCAAGGAGGGCGAGCCTCCGCTGGAGGGGGAGAACCCCGAAACCCCGCAGCCCGAGGCGCCCGAGATGCAGAAGATCTACCAGTTCCGCAATCCCGACATCAACACCGAGGTGTGGTTCGTCGCCCTGGGTGCGGAGCTCGGCGGACACAGCGGCATCCGCTCCTTCATCGCCGAGCACGAGCATGAGCTGCGCGGCTCGATCATCATCGAGCTCGAGGCGCTCGGCGGCGGCGATCTGTGCATGATCGACAACGAGGGCGGATACCGCGTGGCGAAAACCTCCTCCCGCATGAAGCGCTACACGCGCAAAGCCTCCCAGGCGAGCGGCGTCTCGATCGGTTCGGCTTCCCTGCTGTGGAAGAGCGGCGTTTCGTCGTACGCGATCAACCACGGCCTGCAGGCGATGCATCTCGCGGGCATGGAAGGCGGCAAGCCCGCGTTCTTCGGCGACAAGGAAGACACCGTCGACAACGTCGACGAGGGACTCCTCCGCGAGCGCGTCGACTTCGTGATGGAACTGCTGAAGAGCATCTAGGACGGTTCGAGGCAATCGATCGAAACGGGCTCCGCCGCAAATGGAGCCCGTTTTCTTATGGGATTGGTTCCTCCTCTTCCGCCTGGAAAGCGGGTCTTCCGCCTCTTTTGGAGGGCAACTTGCCCTCGCGCTTGTCAATGCGAGTGAAAATAAGCGTTTAATCAGGCGTTTTTCGGTTTGCATCAAGAGTGTTGTGATAGTATAAGCGCCGCTGCAATTTCCCCGTTCGCATGGGGTTGTTGAATATCTGTAGTCGAGACGAACATAAAGGAGGTCCCGAATCATGGCGATCGAGGCTTACTGCGTCAAGTGCAAGGCGAAGAAGGTCATGACCGACCCGAAGGAGGGCGTCACCAAGAACGGCAAGCCCATCACCAAGGGCAAGTGCCCCGACTGCGGCACCACCATCTGCCGCATCGGCAAGGTCAAGTAACCTTTGCTGATATAGCTGCTTCGATAAGAAGCGACGAAGGGCGACCCGCCATCCGGGCCGCCCTTCTTTTTTCGATCGTCTCGCTGGGCAACGAGAATGGACGCCCGCCTCTCTGTTTGACGATACTCCGGGCTGTGAACCAATCGCTACATCGCAGCCGCGAGAGGCTGGATCTCCTCGAATTCCTCCTTATGCAGATCGAGTGCGTTCCATAGATCCACGTTGCGCTGAAGGTTAAGCCAATACTGCGGCGTCGTTCCAAACAAACGCGCCAAACGCAGGGCCATATCAGGACTCACGCTGCGTCGCTCGCGCAGCAGTTCGTTGACAGACTGTCGCGATACATGCAGCTTGTCAGCTGCTTGGGCGATCGACAAGCCGAAATCCGGGAAAAACTCTTCGCGAAGGATCTCGCCGGGATGGGTTGGTTTTCTCGCTATAAGCATCATGTTGTCGGTGTTCATAGTGATCTCCTCAGTGATAGCCACAGATCTCGACGTCGAAAGCGTCCTCGCCTTCGAAACGGAAGCAAATGCGCCATTGGCCATTGATCGCGATGGCATGGAATCCCGCGCGGTCGCCTCTCAGCGCATGAAGTTTGTTTCCGGGAGGAACGCGAAGATCTTCCAGTCGATAAGCCGCATCAAGCATGTCCAACTTCCGCAATGCGCGCGGGATAAGTTCCGAAGGTATCCTCCTCGACCTTCCATCGCAGAAAAGGTTTTCGGTCTCTTTGTCGGCAAACGATTTAATCATGGTGCGAGTATAACGAGTCACGTGACAAGTGACAATAGAGGATCGAATAAGAGACCCTCGCACGAAAAAGCCCGGGCCATCCGATCCGGGCTTTTTCGCTCAAATGGTTTGCTTGCAAGATCTCGTGTGTTTCACGCGGGATCTTGTGATCGGATGCCGCTACACCTCCAGGTGCTTGAACGCCTCGGGGACCTCCTTGTAGCCTTTCGACTTCACGGCACCGATGATCAAGCCGACGACCAGCCAGCACACGCCGACGATGTAGGTGGGCGTCTGGAATCCGGTGAACACGTACACCAGGATGATGATGCCGATCCACGGGCAGATGAGGTATTTCACCCAGTCGCCGAAAGTCTTGCGCTTGCCTTCGCGCACGAAGAAGAACAGGAACGTGGCGAAGTTCAACATCACGAACGAGGACAGCGCGCCGAAGTTGACGAACTCGGCCAGGTCGTTCATGCGGTCCATCAGCGGCAGCGCCAGGCACAGCGTGACGACGCCCAGGAACACCGAGGCGAACCAGGGGGTCTGATATTTGGGATGCACCTTGCCGAAGACGCGCGGGATGACGCCGTCGCGACCCATCGAGTACAGCAGACGCGAAGAGGCCAGCTGCGCGTTCATGATGTTGGCGATGCCGATGGCGATGATGTTGACGACCAGCATGAAGATGTAGAGGCCCTGGCCGCCGACGATCATGACGGAGTCGAAGAAGCCCATGTCGGGATCGGTGTTGGCCCAGTCGGGCTGGACGGCGGCGGCGATGTAGGTCTGCGCCACGAACACCACGATGATGAAGCACAGCGCGATGATGATGCCCTTGCCGATGTTCTTCTCGGGTTCACGCGTCTCCTCGGCCAGCGTGGACATGCCGTCGAAGCCGAGGAACGACAGCGCCGCCAGCGAGATGCCGGACGCGATGAACTGCGGCGTGACCTCGCCCTCCTGATACAGCGGGGCGATGGTGAAGCCGTCGGCGCCGCCGTTTGCCAGGAAGTTGCAGCCCAGCGCGATGAATGCGATCAGCGCGACGACCTCGATGATGAAGATGATCCAGTCCATGCCGCGGTTCAGGTGGATGCCGCGGATGTTCACGAACGTGTTGAACGCGATGAACACGATGCCCCACAGCCACGCCGGGCTGTTGGGGATGAGCGCGGTGCCCCAGTTCATCACCATGACGATGAGCAGGCCGGGAACCAGGATGTAGTCCAACAGGATCAGCCAGCCGGCGATGAAGCCCACGTGCGGGTTGATGCCGCGCTGCACGTACGAGTACACGGAACCGGCGATGGGGAACCGCTTGCTCATGCGCATGTAGCTCATAGCCGTGAACAGGATGGCGACGAAGCCGATGATGTAAACCAGCGGCGTCATGCCGTGGCTGTTCAGCTGGATGCCGCCGAAGATGGACTGCGGTGCGATGACCACCATGAACAAAACGCCGTACAGCACGACGTCCCACAGCCCCATGCCGCGCCGCAGCTCCTGCTTGTAACCGAAGCTCTCAAGCTCCTTTTGGCCGGTGTCGACTGCTTGCGCTGCCTTGGTCTCTGCCATTGTTTCCTCCTCTTATATATGTGCAAGCAAATTCGCTTATTTCAACGCGTGCCGCCTATCGCCGAAAGCAGCATGCGGTGAAACCGAAAGGGAAATGCCCGGTGGCGCGAGATGCCCGTGGATCCGGGCGCCCGCGCCGAAAGAGCAAAGCGCTATTCTAGCGGGATTGCCCGGGCGAGGGAAGCAACGCCGGGAATTCGGCGAGCTTCGGGATGCCCAGACGCAGGCTCAGCTGCACCTCGCAGGGCTTGCATCCCTGGTTGATCTCGACATCGCCCGCAACCGACAGGTACATGTACGCCTCGACGCCGTCCCAACCGGTGACGTCGACCAGCAGGCGCTGCATCTCCTTGCTGGCGTTGACGAGCGCCTCGTTGTACTCCTGAGCGTTGGCGTTGACGTACCACTTGTCATCGGTCTCAAGGACGGGCCAGTTGAGCTCGAATCTCTTCACCAGCGAGACGCGCACGGTGATCTCCGCGGGGATCTCGATTCCGGTGCCGCACAGCTCCGCGTCGCCCATGGCGGCATGCACATCGCCCATCTGCAGCAGCGCGCCGGGAACGCGCACGGGGAAGTACAGGCGCGCGCCTTTGCGGATGAGCTTGTTGTCCATGTTGCCGCCGTGGTTCCCCACGAAGCCGTCGATCACGTCCTCGCCGTCGGGAGCGCAGCCGATGACGCCGATCATCGGGCGGACGGGGATCTTGACCTCGTTGAACAGCGCGAATCCGTCGACGATGGGGATCTTCTTGGTGCGGTAGCCGGTCGTCTCGAACAAGGGGCCGCAGTGATCGTCGGTGGCGATGGTTCCCTCGTCGGCCACTTGGATGTCGTAGATGTCGATGACGAGCACGTCGCCGGGCTCGGCTCCCTCGATGAAGACCGGGCCGGCTGCGGGGTTGGCGAATCCGTAAGTGTAGTCCAGATCCGCCATGGTCACCGTTTCGTCGGGGATGCGGTTCGAGAAGCAGTCGAGCGTTTTGAACAGCAGCAGGTCGCCCGGCGCAGCGGTGGCGCAGGGCTCGTTGTCCTTGGAGAACGTGTAGACCTGGGAGTCGATGATCTGCATAAGACCCTCCTTCGTAGCGGCGGTTCCGCGCGCTGCGCGTCGACTGCGGATGTCGATGCGCCCCCTGTGCGGGAAACCGTCATGATCTGGTGCCGCGCATTTTACGCTGTTGCGCTAAAGCACGCACTACCCACTCGTCAATTTACGGCAATTGGCTGGGATATAGGGAGGAGTGTGCCACGTGTGGGTTTCGGCTTCGTTGCACAGTGATTTCCGGTAGGGAAATCGTTGAAAAAGCACGCTGCGGAGGGTGTTTCACGGCAAACACGGACGATGCGGCAAGCGCGCTGACGCACACCGGCGCCCCGCGGTCACAGGGATGATTCGTTGTCGAGGGGAGGGGTCGGGAGGATCTCGCTTACGACCCGATCATCGTCGACGGGGGGGGGTGCTTCGATCGATGGCGCTGACCTCGACATGCGTGTCGAGGTTCTTGAACAGGTCGGTGAGGCTGATGCCCAGTCCGGCCGCGATGCGCTCGATGGTGTCGAGCGAAACGTTTCGATGCCCGTTCTCGAGCTGGATGATATAGGCTTTGCTCCGCCCGATCATCAACGCGAACTCGCGGGAGGAGAGCCCGGCCTCTTCGCGCAGCTTGCGGACGCGGCTGCCAAATTCTATTTCGATACGTTCACTCATGTGGGGGAATATACGGTAGTTTTCCGTATAAGAGGTATACGGAAGTTATCCGTTCCAGAAAAAGTTGCGCAACTTTTCATCTAATCCACAATTTCTAGATAACTAGTAGGAAACCTGATGTCGGATTCAGGTTTCCGCAAGGGGGGTACGAGACGGAAGGCCCTGCCTGGCATCCGTTCGGCCGAGATGTTTCTTGACAATACCCCCAGGGGGTATATATTCCTGATTCGGAAATAGCATACCCCCCAGGGGTATAACGAAAGGATCGGGAACATGACCGAGTGCAGCAAGTGCGAATGCCACCACAAGGAGACCCCGCGTTCGGCGGCGTTCCAGGCGGATCTGAAGAAGCGCCTCAACCGCGCCATCGGGCAGCTGAACGGCGTGAAGGACATGCTCGACGACAACCGCTACTGCGGCGATGTGCTCACGCAGCTCGCGGCGGCTGAAAGCGCCATCCGCAACGTCTCGGCGCTGATGTTGCAGGATCATCTGGAGACCTGCGTGGTCGAGCAGATCCAGCGCGGCAACACCGAGATCGTCGATGAGGCGATGCAGCTCATCAAGCGGTTCGCCCGCTAGGAGGCGGAGATGAAGCAGACATTCGATGTGACGGGCATGACCTGCGCGGCGTGCTCGGCGCGTGTGGAGAAGGCCTCCAACAAGGTGGAGGGCGTCGAGCGGGCGACGGTCAACCTGCTGAAGAACTCGATGGAGGTCGAATACGACGGAGATCCGGCCACGGTCGTCGCGATCTGCGCCGCGGTCGAGAAGGCGGGCTACGGCGCCTCCCCTCGTGTGGAGGACGTTTCGGCTGCCGCCGGGCCGGTGGGCGGATCGGCGCCGCTTGCGTCAAGCGGAAACGCGCGTCAGGAGGCGGCGGCCAAGGAGGCGAGGCAGGTGCGGATGCGCCTCATCGTCTCGTTCGTCTTCACCATCCCGTTGTTCTACCTGTCGATGGGCCATATGTTCGGCTGGCCGCTGCCGGCGGTGTTCCTCGGCGATGAGAACACGCTGATCTTCGCGTTCACCCAGTTCCTGCTGTTGCTGCCGGTGATCTTCGTCAACTTCAAGTTCTTCCGCGTGGGCTTCACGACCCTCGCCCACGGCGGCCCCAACATGGATTCGCTCATCGCGCTGGGCTCCACGGCCTCCACGGTGTACGGCATCGCCGCGATCTACCGCATCGGCGCGGCGCTGGGGACGGGTGATCTGTCCGCTGCGCACGCGGCGGCGATGGATCTGTACTTCGAATCGGCCGCGATGATTCTCACGCTCATCACACTGGGGAAGTATTTCGAGGCGCGCGCGAAGGGCAAGACGACCGATGCCATCTCCAAGCTGATGGACCTGTCGCCCAAGACCGCGACGCGCCGACGCGCCGACGGATCCGAGGAGGAGGTTCCGGCCGAGCAGGTGCGCCCCGGGGACATCCTGGTCGTGAAGGCGGGCGAAGGGGTTCCCGCCGACGGCACGGTGGTCGAAGGCGAAGGGACGGTCGACGAGTCCGTGATCACGGGCGAGAGCGTTCCCGTCGAGAAGGCCGTCGGGGATCCGGTCACGGGGGCGACGATCAATCGCACGGGATGGTTCGCCATGCGCGCTGAACGCGTCGGCGCCGACACCGCGTTGGCGGGCATCATCCGCCTGGTGGACGAGGCGACGAGCTCCAAAGCCCCCATCGAGAAGATGGCGGACAGGATATCCGGCGTGTTCGTCCCGGTGGTGATCGCCATCGCCCTGGTCACGTTCGTCGTCTGGCTGGCGATCGGCGGTACGATCGCCGAGGCGGTGAACCACGCCATCAGCGTCCTGGTGATCAGCTGCCCCTGCGCGCTGGGTCTGGCGACGCCGACCGCCATCATGGTGGGGACGGGTCGCGGCGCGACGAGCGGCATCCTGGTGAAATCCGCCGAGGCGCTGGAGACCGCATGCGCGGTGAAGACCGTGGTCTTCGACAAGACGGGCACCATCACCAAAGGAAAGCCGCAGGTCACCGACGTGGTGGCGTTCGGCTGCAAGGCAAGCGAGCTGATCAGGCTCGCCCTCAGCCTCGAGCGGAAAAGCGAGCATCCGCTCGCGCAGGCGATCGTCGCGTATGCGGACGCGGCGGGCGCGACGGCCCAGGATGTCGAGGGTTTCGCCCAGGTGCCGGGAGGCGGCATCGAAGGGAAGGTTGCCGGCGTCTCATGTCTTGCGGGCAACGCGCGGATGATGGCTGAGCGCGGCGTCGACGTTTCAGCGGCTGCCGAATCCGCGACGCGTATGGCCGACGATGGGAAGACGGTGCTGTACTTCGCGTACGCAGGTCGCTTGGCCGGCCTCATCGCGGTCGCCGACGTGGTCAAGCCCACCAGCGCTGCCGCCATCGCCGAGCTGGGCAGCATGGGCATCGACACCGTCATGCTCACCGGCGACAACGAGCGCACCGCCGCCGCCATCCAGCGGCAGGTGGGCGTGAGCCGCGTGATCGCCGGCGTCAAGCCCGACGGCAAGGAGCGCGTCATCCGCGATATGGCGCAGCAGGGACGCGTCGCCATGGTCGGAGACGGCATCAACGATGCACCGGCGTTGGCGCGCGCGGATGTGGGCATCGCGATCGGCGCGGGCACCGACATCGCCATCGAGAGCGCGGACATCGTGCTCATGCACAGCGATCTGGCGGATGTTCCGGCTGCGATCGGCTTGTCGCGCGCGACGATGCGCAACATCAAGCAGAACCTGTTCTGGGCGCTGTTCTACAACGCGATCTGCATTCCGGTGGCGGCAGGCGCGCTGTCGGGGATCGGGTTCAACCTCAACCCGATGATCGCGGCGGCGGCCATGTCGCTGAGCTCGGTGTGCGTCGTGAGCAACGCGCTGCGTCTGCGCACGTGGAAGCCCGCGGCGATTCCAGAACTCGCGGAGGGATCCGATCCGGCGGCGATGCAGGCACGTGGGATCGAGGTCAGGGTCGTGGAGGAGCCGCCCTCTCAAGATGGCATCAGCGTCGGCATCGCCGGCGATGAAGGAAAAGATCAAAGCGAAAAGGAGATCATCATGGAGAAGACCCTGCATGTGGGCGGGATGATGTGCCAGCACTGCGTGGCACGCGTCAAGAAGACGCTCGAGGCCATCGACGGCGTCGAGGAGGCGATCGTCGATCTGGAAGGCGAGAAGGCGACCGTCAAGCTGTCCGCCGACGTCGCCGACGATGTGCTGGTGAACGCAGTCGTCGAGCAAGACTACGAAGCAGAGATGATGGCGTAGCGCACGCTGCCTACTGATCCGGAAAAGGGGTTGCGATGCGGGTTTTTGCCCGCTGGACGACCTGAACCCTGCTCTCGGCGGCGCCTTGGAGCGCAGGTGCCCGATCCGTCGCCTTCAAGTCGACTTCCCGACCTGGGGTTTTCGGACATAGTCGGAATGCGCTCCCGGTTCCGTTCGCTGTTTTCCCCTGCCGAGGCGTTCTCAACGTCGTCCAACGGCCGCGGATCTGCATCCGAAGGCGAATCGCCGTACAGCGTCCGCGTCGGCGCGCCGCCCGCCTGGTCTCGCGATCGGGCGGGCGGCGCTTGCTCTATTATGGTGCGGAACAGAAGGGAGGGCCCGCCATGCATGAGCTGGGCATCATGACCGGCGTGATGGACGCGGTCACCAAGTCGGCGCATGACGCCGGTGCCGACAAAGTGCTGAAGGTCACGCTGTCCGTGGGCGAGATGACCGAGTGCATCCAGGATGCGCTCGAGTTCGCGTTCGAGGCGCTGACCGAGGACGACCCGTTCGTGCGCGACGCCGAACTGACCATCAACATGATCAAGCCGAAGAGCCGCTGCCTGGAATGCGGGGCGGAGTTCGAGCACGATCGCTTCCATATGTTCTGCCCCGAATGCGACAGCTTCGCCACCGAGCTCCTTGCCGGGCGTGAGCTGCAGATCGATTCCATCGAGGTTGACATTCCCGACGACGAGGAGGAATCCGCATGAAGATAGACATGAAGCAGCCGATCCTGCAGAAGAACGACTCTATCGCGGCGGAGCTGCGCGCGCGTTTCGCCGAGAACCACGTCTACGTGGTCGATCTGCTTGCCAGCCCCGGCTCGGGAAAGACCTCGACGATCCTGGCGACCATCGACGCGCTGCGCGACGAGTTCAACATCGCCGTCATCGAAGGCGACATCGCCAGCAGCGTGGACGCCGAGAAGATCAAGGCGCAGGGTACCGCCGCCGTCCAGATCAACACCGGCGGCGCCTGCCATCTGGAAAGCGCGATGATCAAGCGCGCGGTAGACGTGCTCGATCTGGAGCGCCTCGACCTGATCATCATCGAGAACGTGGGCAACCTGGTGTGCCCTACCGACTTCGATCTGGGCGAGAACATCAAGGTGATGATCCTGTCGGTGCCCGAGGGCGACGACAAGCCGCTCAAGTACCCCGGCGTGTTCCAGGCGTCCCAGGCGGTCATCCTGAACAAGGTCGACACGATGCCCGTGTTCAATTTCGACCGCGAGGCGTTCGAGTCGTCGGTCAAGCAGCTCAATCCCGCCGCCCCGATCTTCCCCATCGCCGCCACCAAGGGCGATGGCGTGCCGGAGTGGGCCGGCTGGCTGGCGGACAAGATCCGCGCCATCCAGTAACCTTTCGGCAAAGGAAGACGGGCATACTGTGTTCCGGGACGAAAGGGGCGCATGATGGATGCTTCGCAGAAATACGCGGCGTGCGTGGACGCGCTGAAGGAGTATGCCCGAAACGCGGGATTCGCCGATGTCGTCATCGGGCTATCGGGCGGCATCGATTCGAGCCTGGTCGCCGCGATGTGCGTCGATGCGTTCGGAGCCGATCATGTGCACGGCGTGCTGCTGCCGGGCCCTTATTCCACCGACCACTCCGTCACCGACGCCGAGGAGCTGGCTCGCAACCTGGGTATCAAGACGCGCACCGTCTCGATCAAGGAGCCCTATGAGGCGTTCGCCTCGGTGCTCGCCGACGCGTGCGGCGGTCGGCTGTCGGGGCTTGCCTCCGAGAACACCCAGGCGCGCTGCCGCATGGTGTGCCTGATGGCGCTGTCCAACGCCCATGGCTGGATGCTGGTCAACACCGGCAACAAGAGCGAGGCGATGATGGGCTACTCCACGCTCTACGGAGACACCGCCGGAGCGTTCGCGCCGATCGGCGGCATTTACAAAACCGACGTCTACGCGTTGTCCCGCTGGCGCAACGAGAGCGCGGCGGAGCGGGGCGAGGTGCCGCCCATCCCGGAGCATGTGCTGGTCAAGCCCCCCAGCGCCGAGCTCGCGCCCGATCAGCAGGACGAGCGCAGCCTGGGCGTCGACTACGCCGAACTCGACGACATCCTGGAGGCGCATTTCGAGCACGGGATGGATGCGGAGGCCGTGGCGGCCATGAGCGCGCGCTGGTCGACGAGGTGCTGCGCCGCGCCCGCGCCTACGCGTTCAAGCGCGCCCTCGAGCCGCCGTTCCCCCAGACGGCGTTTTACGAATAAGGGCGTTTCGCGTTGGATCCTCGACCGATTTGCGGAATAAACTACCCCTCAATTCCGCAAATCGGTCGAGGATCCGGGTTCTATAAACTTCATAAGGCAGCAGTGAGTCGTCGGAGATTGGGTCGCGGGTGCCGCCAGATGGCGGATTGCGAATCCGGAATACCTCATCTGCGGTATGGCATGCCGCGCCGCGCATCGTATACCATGGGGGCATGGAAGACTTCCTCAAAAGCAGCCGTAGCATGAGCTCCAAGGATTGGGCGATCGACGTCGTCGTGGCGCTTGTCGCCTTTGCTGCCGCTTGCGTCCAGCTGATGCTGACGGTCTCGTCGATCATCATCCCCGATCTGGCGCTGCGCCAGTACCTCGGGCTGGTCAACATCGTGCCTGAGTTCGGCGTGTTCGTCGCGCTAGCGGTGACGACGTTTCCGTTGGCGGTGCGGCGCGCGTTTCCCTGGCCGGTGTTTTTGTTCGTGCTTGTGGTGCATTGCGCGTTCCAAAACGTCTACATCGGGCTCGCGCTTTCGCCTGCGGGCCTGCTTGTCGCGTTGTTCACCGTCGCCTCCGAACGGTCCGTCAAAGAGGCACTTGTCGCCGCCGCGCTGGCGATGGCAGGGATGATCCTGTTCCCTGGCTCATCGGTCACGCAGAGCATGGCGTTTTTCGTCCAGATTCAAAACCTCGGCTTGATCGCGGCGGCGACGGCGGCAGGCTATGGCTTCCGCTCGCATCAGGCGTATGTGCGCGAGACCGAGCGCCGTGCCGCGGAGGCGGAACGCACGCGTGAGGAAGAGGCCGCCCGGCGCGTCGAGGAGGAGCGCGTACGCATCGCGCGCGAGATTCACGACATCACGGCGCATTCCCTTTCGGCGGTGAGCGTTCAGACCGCCGCCGCGGAACGCCTTATCGATCGTGATCCCGCGGCGGCGAAGGAGGCGATCGCCGCAGCGCGCAACACCGCCAAAAGCGCGCTCGACGACATCCGCGGCATGATCGGCGTGCTGCGCCATGGCGACGCTCCGGCGGAGACGGCGCCGGCGGCGCGCACCGACCGCTTCTCAGACATCGCCGACTACCTTCAGCGGGCGGGCGTGGCATGCTTCGTCGAAGATGCCGCCTACGACCGCGCCCATGTGCCGGCTCACGTCGACCTGGCGCTGTTCGCCATCGCGCGCGAGGCGGCGACCAACATCGTCAAGCATGCCGGGGCGTCGCGGGCGACGATAAGGCTGTCCTCCGCCGGAGCCGTCGCCGATCTGTTCGTCTCCGATGACGGGCGGGGCTGCGGCAGCGACCTGCAGGAAGGGTTCCGCCCCCGGGCGGGGGATGGCGCGGGCAACGGCATCCTCGGCATGGCGGAGCGTGCGCGCCTTTTGGGCGGAAGCCTCGAGGCGGGCGATCTTCCCGAAGGCGGCTTCGCCGTGCACGCGCGCGTGCCGTTTGCCGCGAAGGGCTCGGAACAGGAGGCACCCCATGACGGCGAATGAGCGGCCTTTGCGCGTCCTGATCGCCGATGACCAGGATCTGGTGCGCAGCGGATTCAGGCTGATCCTGCTTTCCTACGACGGCATCGACGTGGTGGGGGAGGCGCGCGACGGGTTCGAGGCGGTCGAGCTGGCGCAGCGGCTCGCGCCCGACGTGGTGCTGATGGACATCCGCATGCCGCGCATGAACGGCATCGCCGCCACCCGCGACATCAAGGCGAACCCCAAGCTGCCCCATACTCACGTCCTCATCCTGACGACGTTCGATTTGGACGAGTACGTCTACGACGCCTTGGCCGCAGGCGCGAGCGGCTTCCTGCTGAAAGACGCGGAGCCCGACGACATCGTCGATGCCGTGCGCATCGTGGCTCAAGGCGACGCGCTCATCCAGCCGTCCGTCATGAAGCGTCTGGTGGAAACGTTCGCCGCCTCGCGGCCGTATGCGCGCCCCGTCGCCACAGGCGGGCTCGAGGCGCTCACCGATCGCGAACGCGAGATCCTCGTCCTGGTCGCCCGCGGCCTCTCCAACGACGAGATCGCCGGCAATCTGGTGATCTCACCCGCGACCGTCAAGACGCACCTGGCGCGCATCATGCAGAAGCTCGACGCTCACGACCGCGCCGGCCTGGTGATCGCCGCCTACGAGAGCGGCCTGGTGCGGCCGGGGGCGTAGGCTCCAAATGTGACGACATTTTGACGATTTGGCAAAACCTAAGTCCCGTTCACTCAGATTTCCTCAATTCGGCTTGCATTCGATAGCGGCGCTGCTATAGTTACACATTGTTTAGCACTCGGCGTGCGTGAGTGCTAGCAGTCGGACCGCGAGGGCGGCAACCGACGGACGCCAAGCGAGACGCGTCCGGCGGAGGCCATCCGACCGCGCAGGCTGCTTCCCGCGCCGCGCCGAACGACACCTACTACTTGGAAGGAAGGCATGCGCTATGAGCTTGAAACCGCTGGGTGATCGCGTGATCGTGAAGGCTGACGAGGCCGAGCAGACCACCGCGTCTGGCCTGTATCTGGCAAGCGAGGCCAAGGAGAAGCCCCAGACCGGCGAGGTCATCGCCGTGGGCGAGGGCAAGCTGGACAAGAACGGCAACCTGGTG
>ERZ772812.483-NODE-483-length-36010-cov-12.297010_pt1 | contig 36010 bp, 30 predicted proteins | sample MGYA00511343_ERZ772812 | MGnify/ENA primary metagenome ERZ772812 (study PRJEB29015, sample SAMEA2737706) | human gut metagenome | biome: human gut; feature: human-associated habitat; material: faeces | place: China | collected 2012 ...
GCGCCTCTGCGCGCAGCCCGTTGTCCGTCTGCGCGACCAGCTCCATGTCCGTCTCCCGGGCGATGGCCCTGGCATAGGCTGCGCGGTATTCCTCACTGGGCTCTGCCACCAGTACACTGATTTTTGTTTCCATAACCTTCTCCTCTGCAAAATTTCGGGCTTGCGGTCAGCTGTCTGATGAACCGCTCGTTTTCCCTGTCTTGCGCGGATATTTTACCATGTTTGGGATGCTGGAATCGTGTGGTTCTTGGCGAATAACCCTAAGTTTCCGTTGACATAATCTGATATACTTCGTCGAAAAGCATAAAGATTCGGAAAAATCCATTTTTTCTCGCCCGCCTTCGACAGGTGGAACGTGTCGAGCGGGCTCTGGAATTATGTAAACTTGTTTTTCGACGTGCGCCGCGTTCCCTTGACGAAAGCCGCCTGTGTGCGCGGCGCTCAGTCCTCGTCGCCGTGCTTGTGTTCGTGCTTTGCCTCGTGCGCGGCGTGGCGCTCGAGGCGCTCGGCCTTGCGGTCTGCGTGGCGCTGCATCTTGCGCGCGAGATCCTCGGCGTGCTTTTGCGCGCGCTCGGCGGAGTGCTCCGCGTGGCGGCGGGCACGCTCGGCCGCACGCTGCGCCTTTTTGGCCAGTTCTGCCGCCTGCCGCTGTTCGCGCGCGACCTGCGCCTCCGCCTGGCGGCGCAGGCGCTCCTCAAGCTGCCGCTCATGGCGCAGACGACGGCGGTCTCCGCGCCGAGACGGCGGCGCAGCTCGCCGATCTGCCAGGCGTGGCCGCGATGGAATGGATTATACTCACTTATGATACCAGCAGTCCGCATAAAAATCATCTCAAAATGGTTACAATTTTGGCTCCTGCAAAAAAATTTATGGTTGTCATCACGGAAATTTTTGCTATAATAAAAGGCGTATGTATTGGTCCGTTGGACAAATTCCCACAATTCCCATCTCTATCTTACCTGAAATTGGGGCACATTGCAAGACGCCGCCCCCTGGAAAACGGAGGAAACAACATGAATGTTCTGGTCATCAACGCAGGAAGCTCTTCCCTGAAGTATCAGCTTCTCAATCCCGCCACCGGCACGCTGCTCGCCAAGGGCCTTTGCGAGCGCATCGGCATCGACGGCAAGTTCACCTACAAGCCCCAGCTCGAGGGCAAGGAGGCCATCAAGGCCGCTGACGTCGCCATGCCCACCCACAACGAAGCCATCGCCGCCGTCCTCAACGCCCTCGTGGACGAGAAGAACGGTGTCATCGGCTCCATGAAGGAGATCGACGCGGTCGGTCACCGCGTGGTCCACGGCGGCGAGAAGTTCGCCAAGTCCGTCGTCATCACCGACGAGGTCATGGCCGCCATCGAGGAGTGCAATCCCCTCGCGCCCCTGCACAATCCCGCCAACATCATCGGCATCAAGGCCTGCCAGCAGCTCATGCCCGGCGTGCCCATGGTCGCCGTGTTCGACACCGCCTTCCATCAGACGATGCCTCCTGTGGCCTACACCTATGCCATTCCCTATGAGTATTACGAGAACGACAAGGTCCGCCGCTACGGCTTCCACGGCACCAGCCACAAGTATGTGGCCTCCCGCGCCGCCGATATGCTCGGCAAGCCCATCGAGAGCCTGAAGCTCATCTCCTGCCACCTCGGCAACGGCTCCTCCGTCACCGCCGTGGACGGCGGCAAGAGCGTGGAGACCTCCATGGGCTTCACGCCCCTCGCCGGCCTGCCCATGGGCACCCGCGCGGGCGACATCGACGCCGGTATTCTGGAGTACCTGATGAACAAGTACGGCTACTCCATCGGCGAGATGCTGAACATCCTCAACAAAAAGTCCGGCATGGAGGGCATCTCCGGCGTTTCCTCCGACTTCCGCGATCTGGAGGAGGGCGCTGAGAAGGGCAACGAGCGCTGCGCGCTCGCCCGCGAGAAGTTCGCCTACGAGGTCAAGAAGCTCATCGGCGCGTATGCCGCCGTCATGGGCGGCGTGGACGCCATCATCTTCACCGCCGGTGTCGGCGAGAACGACGCGCTCGAGCGTATGCAGATCGCGTCCGGTCTGGAGTACATGGGCGTGAAGATGGACGAGGACGCCAACAACGTCCGCGGCGAGGAGCGCGTGATCTCCGCCACGGATTCCAAGGTCAAGGTCCTGCTCATCCCCACCAACGAAGAGCTGATGATCGCCATGGATACCGCATCCCTCGTCGGCTGAGGCAAAAAGCAAGCGGAATAAAAGGAAGCAGATGCAAAGCATCTGCTTCCTTTTTGCGTTATTCCGCAGCCTCCGGCCGCGGCTTATCCCACGGGAGAGGGATCTTCTGCACAAGCCCGATGAGCTGGCCCGAAATGAGCACGGTCAGCAGCGAGTAGCCGATGCGCCGCAATGGGATATAGGTCAGCGACAGGCCGAGCACCACCAGGTCGGTGGAGAGATAGGCCCATTGGATGCCCATGCCCGTGACGTGCGCGATGCACATGGCGAGCGCGTCGTCGCCGCCGGAGGCGCCGCCCGCGCGCACGGAAAGTCCCGCGCCGACGCCGACGAACAGCGCGCCGACCACGGCGGCGAGCAGCGGCATTTCGGCCAGCTGCGGCCAGAGCGGCGGGAACAGCTCGTAGAGCTTGTAGGGCAGCGAGAAGCCCACGGTCGCGATGAGCGAGTAGGCAATGAAGCTGCGGCCCAGCAGCCGCCAGCCCCAGCCGTAGCACAGCAGGTTCAGCACAAAGCCGGAGACAGCGGGGGAGAGGGAGAACCAATGGTCGAGCAGCAGCGTCGCGCCGAGCACGCCGCCCTCAGTGATGCCGGAGACGGAGTGGACGTGGTAGAGACCGAACGCCAGGAACGCGCTGGAGAAAAACGCCATGCAGCAGCGCCAGCGCTCTAGGCCGCGCACGGTGGCGCGGCACTCGTTCCAGAGGCCGCGCAGGGAGGGGAAAGACAAGCTAAAACCTCGCGATCTGTTGTGAATTTGGCGGCTCAGGCGGTTGTTTCACGCACAAAGCCTTCGGGGTAAACGGTGAAGTCGTACACCGTGCCGTCCTCGGGGACGGCGAGAGAGCCGTACCGTAAGCTGAGAAAGGGCTGGTAGATGATGGCTGTGCCGTCCGCGGCGGTGACGGTGACCTGCGTGTTCGGCATGATGTCGCTCTCGTTGGCGATGAGATACACCGGCGCAGCGCCGCTGCCGTGATAGAGGAGCTCGCCGGCCTCGGGCAGCTCCGCGCCCTCGGTGAGCCAGCCGTATTCGTTCACGGCGACGTCCGCATTTTCATCGGCGGGGACGATGCAGTAGATGTCCCAGCCGCCGGGGGCGACGACCTGCTCCGCGGGGATCTCACGCAGGAAGGGATAGGCGGTGAGACAGTCCGCGCCCTCGAGCAGGGCGGTCAGGTCGGTATCCGTCTCGCCGTTGGTCGAGCCGAGGTAGGCGCAGCCGAGCACCGCGCCTACGGCGCGGATGGTCTCGCGCAGGTCGGCGAGCGACTGCTCCGCCTCGCTCGGCGCGGGAGAGTCGGGGGGATCGGGCTGCTCAACCGGCGGCTGCACGGAGGGGTCCTCCGCCGGCTTTTTCCCGCCGCAGGCGGTGAGGGTGAGCAGCAGCAGCGCGCTGAGCAGCGTGCAAAGGATTCGTTTCATGGGAGATGTTTTCCTTTCGGGGATTCAGAATTTTCCGCCGGAGTGCGAGAAGCCGCCGGAGTTGACGGTCGTGCCGCCGGAGAAGCTTGGGCCGCTGTCGTGGTCGTCGGACTCCGTCTTGATGGGCGTGCGCACTTCGGTGGTGTGGGTGAAGCGGTCCTCGCGCGCGGTGATCTCGGCGCCGCCGGAGACGGTGTAGCGCGCGGCCTCGGTCGCGCGGCGCACGCTCTTGAGCTGACGCTTATAGACCGCGCAGACGATGAACGCCACGATCAGGCCGAGGGGCAGACCGAACCGGAAGGCCATGAGGGCGGCAAAGAAAAGCTTATCCCCAAAGCTCAGCGGTTCATATTCCTCCTCGGTTTCGTCGGACGGCTCCACGTCGATGGGGGCGCCGTTGGCGTTGGCCTCGAGGTAGCGGCCGCACGCGGCGATGTAGTCCGCGAAGCCGCCGTACCAGTCGTCCTCACGGAAGTTGTCGAGGAACTCGTCCTGCATGATGTACTTGCCGTAGTCGGTGAAGGCGGCGTTGGCGGTGTCGCCGTGGGCGAGCATCTGGAAATCGCGCTCGGCCATGCTCAGCGCGAGCATGATGCCGTTGCTGTCGTAGGAGGCGGCAAGCCCGAGCGCATCCCATGCGTATTCGGTGAAGGCGGCCATGCCGGTCTCGCCGGTCTCCGTGACCGCGTCGGGGTCGATGTAGTCCGCCATGTCGTCGACGGTCACGATGTACACGCCGCAGCCGTACTGGTCGGCGACCGCCATCGCCGACGCGGTGAGCGTATCGTACTCCTCCTGGGTGAGCAGGGCCGCGTCGTCGTAGACGTACACGCCGCTGCTGTCCGCCGCGGCGGACACGCTCAGCGACAGCGCGAGGACGAGGGCGAAGAGCAGGGAAGCATATTTCTTCATCATCATGCCACCTCCTTACAGGCTCAGGAGAAGTCCGGCAGCCATCACGCCCAGCATACAAAGACCGGTGATGGCGGCAAAATGCTTCCAGTACAGTCCCTTGTCGAGCGGCAGGTCGCCGACGAGCTTGCCGGTCTGGCCGTTCATGGCGAAGAGAAAGCTCTTGCCGTTCCACTTCGTGCTCAGCAGCCACACGGGCATGAGCGCATAGTGGACCTTGCCGCGGTGGAGCGTGACGTTTTGGCTTTCGACCGTGCAGGAGGTGTAGTCGCCGCGGGCGTCCTGCTCCATCAGCTCCACGGCGCTCGTTTCGCAGCGGCTGTCCGCGCGTTCGGCGCAGTCCTGCACGGAAACGTCGTATTTGTCGGCGAGGAAGCCGGGCAGATACGCCGTGGAAAAGGGCTTGAGCTCCTTGTAGTCGAAGGGCTCGATGGCGTCCATGTGGTCGTCAGGCATCTTGCTCGAGGCGTCCACCGGCACGCGCTCGAACCGCACCGTGCCCGCGCGGCGCACGTCGTAATGGTTCGTGACGGTCACGTTTTCACGGGCGGTGGAGTAGCCGCTCACCTTGGTGCCGTGGCAGCGGACGTCGACCTCCGCGCTGCCGTCGTAGAGCCAGAAGGGGACGTAGACGCCCTTGACCTCCTCGATGTGGTTCTCATTGGAGAACGCCTTCGGCAGCAGCTTCTTGCCGCCGTAGTGTTTTTTGAGCGCCGCGACCGCGGCGGCCTTATCCAGCTTGAAGGGCAGCACATAGTCGGGCTTGAGCGCGCCGCTGAACTGCCTGGGCACGATGGTGTTGTTGCCGCAGTAGGGGCAGGAGGTCGCGCTGGTCGTCTCGTCGCAGATCAGCTCCGCGCCGCAGCTCGGGCAGGAATAGACGCGCAGCTTTTCCGCGTCCGCACCCCAGTCGCTGCCGGAGGCGGAGGCCCATTCGCCGTCCGCCGCGGCCTGTTCCTCCGCCTGACGGAACGCGCCGGCAGCCTGCGCGTCCTTCTCGGCGTAGAGCTTTTCGATCTCCGCGACCTCGTAGCTCGAGCCGCAGAAGTCGCATTGGAGCTTGCCGGTCGCGCTGTCGAAGCGCAGCGGGCCGGTGCAGGCGGGACACTTGTAATTGGTCACCTGATTTGCCATGCTTTTTTCTCCTTTTTCAGACTTGTCATAAGGTCGGCAGGAGCCTGCCGCGCAGCGCGGCAGGCCCGATCATACCGTTTTATCGTTTGTGGATCGCTCAGGCTCTGGGCTTGCCGCAGTTGGAGCAGAACTTGCCCTTGTTCACGGTGCCGCAGTCGCACGTCCACTCGCTCGCGGGCGCGGGCTTGCCGCAGTTCGAGCAGAACTTACCCGTGTTCTTCGCGCCGCATTCGCAAGTCCATTCATTCGCCGGAGCGGGGGCGGGCTTGCCGCAGTTCGCGCAGAACTTGCCCGTGTTGCCCGCCTGTCCGCACGCGCAGGTCCAGCCTGCCGCGGCGGGAGCCGCGGGAGCCGCCTGCTGCTGCGCGCCCTGCTGATAGAGGGTGCCCATCTGCGCGCCGGCCATGCCGCCTGCCATGCCCATGCCCATAAACGCGCCGACCGCGCCGTTCGGGTTCGCCGCCGCCGTCTTCATCGCGTCGCCGGTCGCGCCCGCGAGATGCGCCGCCGCGCGGGTCGGGTCCATGAACGCCGCGTTGCGCTGCATCTCCTTGATCATCTTCTCGTCTTCCTCGTTCGCCGTGACGGAGGAAACGCCGAAGGAGACGACCTCGATGCCGCGCAGGTCGCGCCACTTGGCGCTCAGCGCCTCGTTGAGCGCGTCCGCCAGCTCGACCGTGTGGCCGGGCAGCGCGGAGTAGCGGATGCCCATTTCGCTGATCTTCGCGAACGCGGGCTGGAGCGCGGTGAGCAGCTCGGTCTTGAGCTGGCTGTCGAGGTTCGAGCGGTCATAGTCCTCGCTCACATTGCCGCAGACATTCGTGTAGAACAGGAGCGGGTTGGCGATATGATAGCTGTACTCGCCGAAGCAGCGGATGCCCACGTCGATGTCGATCGCCGCGCGCTGATCCACGACGCGGAACGGGACGGGGGACGCCGTGCCGTACTTATTGCCGACGAGCTCCTTCGTGTTGAAGTAGTAGACGCGCTGGTCCTTCGGCGCTTCGCCGCCGAAGGTGAAACGCTTGCCGATGTTGCGGAAGACGTCGCCGATGCCGTCGCCGAGCTTGCCCGAGAAGATGCTCGGCTCGGTGGAGGTATCATAGAGGAACTCGCCCGGCTCGGCGCAGACCTCCACGACCTTGCCCTGCTCGACGATGAGCATACACTGGCCGTCCGCCACGGCGATCATCGAGCCGTTGGTGATGATGTTCTCATCGCCCTTGGTGTTGCTCGAACGGCCCGTGACCTTCTTGTGGCCCTTGGTCGCCAGAATGTTTGCGGGCATCGCTTCACAGTAGAAGTATTCCTTCCACTGGTCGGCCATCACGCCGCCCGCCGCGCCCGCGATCGCTTTGATGAGTCCCATACGATAAAGCTCCCTTCTGTTTCTTTCAGCCGGTTTCGCTTGTATTTGCTTGCGATGCATCCAGTTTATCAGAAAATAGACAAAAACGCAATGACCTTTTGCGCTTTCCTGTACACTTTCATCATCCGGCAGCACAAAAGAAGGCTATATTTTTGAATATTGTTCAAAACGCCATATTGCAATTTCTTTACGGCGTGCTATAATTTGAGAACTGTTCAGGAAAGGAGCACTCCCTATGGCACGAAAGCAGATGATCGAGGGCGGCACGAAGAACCGCATCCGCGAGGTCGGAGGACGACAGATCTTTGAGCACGGCTATGACGGCACGAGCGTGCGCGGCATTATGCTGGAGGTCGGCGGCGAGGTCGGCTTGTTCTACTATTACTACAAGACGAAGGACGAGCTGTTCACCGATGTGCTCGACCACTTCTTCGAACCCTACCGGAAGGACTTTGAGGCGCTTGCCGCCGAGGCGAAGGAGAAGCCCTATCGGGCGCTGCTGCGCTTTTTCAGCTACATCAAGCGCGAGGTGCGCGCCTTCCGCGCGAAGTACGAGGGCAATATGCACCGCACGGTCCGCTGGGCCATTCGCGAGCAGACGCTCACGGTCATCGAGCCGTATATCGAGGACATCATCCGCACGCTCATGACCTGCGGCGCGAAGCCGACGATGGACCCGCACACGATGGCGATCTTCCTCGCGCACGGCCTGGGGAGCTGCATCCTGCACGAGGACGCCGACTGGGTGGACGAGGCAACGGACGATATGCGCCGCACGGTCAACCTCATCATGGGGCTCAGCGAGGAGGAGTCCCGCAAAATGTTTGAAGACGCGGATGGGAAAGCAAATGCTCCCGCCGCGGTGGAAGGAGAAAAGGAAAATGAAATGTAAGAAGCTCGTATCCCTGTTCCTCAGCCTGCTGCTGGCGACGGCGCTCGCCGTGCCGGCCTGCGCCGCGTTCGAGGACGTTTTTGCCGACGGCTCCGCCGACGGTACGCGCGACGGCTCACTGTTTCTTTCGGGAGAGACCGTGCGGAGCAGTGCCGCGGTGAACGGCGTCCTGCTCGCCGCAGGCAGGACCGTCGGCGTGAACGGTACAGGAGCGTATGTCATGGCCGCTGGCTATGAGGTGACGCTCGGCGGCACGGCGGAGAACGACGCGTTCCTCGCGGGCTACAGCATCGGCGTGAACGGCGCGGCGCAGCGCGACGTGTTCGCCGCAGGTCAGAGCATCACGGTGAACGGCACGGTGGGGCGCGACCTCTACGCCGCCGCCAACACCGTCACCATCACCGGCTCCGTCGGCGGCGACGTGTACGTCAGCGCCGAGAACGTCATCATCGGCGACGGCGCCGAGATCGGCGGGCGGCTGCACTGCAATGCAAGCGCCCTGCGCTCCGTGCCCGACGGCATCGCGGACAGCGCCGAGCTTTACGACGACCCGGCGAGCGGCGACGTGAACGTGAACATCACGGTCTCCGAGCCAAGCATCGGCAGCATCGTGCTGCGTAAAGCGCTGAGCTTTGCGGGTGTGCTGCTGCTCGCCTTTGTCCTGCTGTGGCTCACACCGCTGTGGGAGACGGTGGATCGGAAGTATTACGGCGCGCCGTTCGGCCGGTATGCCAAGGCGTTCGGCATCGGCTTCGCGGTGCTTGCGGGCGTGCCGCTCGCGGCGATCCTGCTGTTTATCTCGAATGTCGGCGTGCGCCTTGCGCTGATCGTGCTGTTCCTTTATGCTGCGGCGATCATCGCCGCTCCCGTGTTCCTTGGCTTTTTCCTCGGCGCGCTGCTCTGGCGCGGGGCGATGAAGAAGGCTCCCTGCTACTATGCGGAGCTGGCCATCGGCATCCTCGTCTGGCACGTCGCGGCCAGTGTGCCCGGTCTGTCCTTTGCGGTGGGCCTCGTCTCCGTGCCGCTCGGTCTCGGCGTTGTGACGCTCCTGCTCGGCAAGGGCGCGGCGAAGCTGTCGCCCAAGGCGGAGACGGCTTGCAAGGAGTGCGCGGCGTCCGGCCCCGCGGCGCTGCCGGAGGACAGCGACAGCGCGGAGCAATAAACTCATATCGCACAGCGAAAAGAGACCGCTCGGGCGGTCTCTTTTTTTGATGGGAACGTAATTTTTTATTATGTCTACTTGCAATGCGGCGGCGATTCCTGTAAAATGGTGTCGAAAACTTTTCCGACCTCGGAGGCTGCCATGAAGAAACGAACCTTATTTTTGAGCTGTTTGCTCGCGCTCGTGCTGAGCACCGCCGCGCTCGCCGCAGACTACACCGACGTTCCCGCCGACTCGTGGGCGAGGGAGAGCATCGACAAGGCCGCAGAGTACGGTCTGATGAACGGCGTGGGGGAGGGGCGCTTCGGCCTCGGAGAGACCATCTCGCGCGAGCAGTTCGTCACCATTCTGGTGCGGATGTTCGGCTGGGAGAGCGTGAGCGGCGAGGACGCCGCCGTCGACATCGCGGATTCGTGGGCGCGGGAGTTTGTCAACACCGCTGCCGCCAACGGCGTCATTGACGCAGGCGGAAAATTCCGCCCGCGGGACGCCATCACGCGCCGCGAAATGGCGGTGATGCTCGTGCGTGCGCTCGGCCTCGGCGAGCTTGCCAAGGCGGACGCGGACGCGGCGCTGCCCTTCGCCGATGTGACCGCCCAGCGCGGCTACATTGCCATCGCCTACGAGATCGGCATGACCACCGGCGCGACCGAGACGACCTTCGAGCCGGACGGCACCGCGACGCGCGAGCAGGCGGCCGCCATGCTCGTGCGCGTCTATGAAAAGTACCACGCGCCCACGACGTGGAAGCACGCCTTCTACGCGCTCTCGTCCTATTCGCAGCTCGAGCAGGCCAAGCAGTTCGACGCCGTCAGCTTCGGCTGGAGCCACATGACCTACTCCGCTGAGGAGGGCGCGAAGCTCTCGACCGTGAAGGACGACAGCTCAGGCTTCTACATCCCCGCCGGCTATGCCGATGTGGTTCCCACGCTGCGCGAGGCGGGCGTGGAGCTCAAGCTCAACGTCTTCATGGCGAACGCGCCGCTCCGCACGATGCTCGCCGACGAGTCCTCCCGCGCGGCGGCGGTCACGGAGATCATGGCGGAGCTGGGGCGCGTGTATCCCGACCTCGGCTACAATCCCTACAGCGGCGTGACCATCGACTTCGAGGGTCTGCGCGCCGCGGACAAGGAGAGCTTCAACGCCTTTATGACGGAGCTTTCCGCCGCGCTACACGCCGAGGGCAAGACGCTTTACGCCGCCGTCATGCCCGCCGTCTACGGCGACGCCTACTTCGACGGCTACGATTTCAAGACGCTCGGCACGCTCTGCGACCGCGTGATCCTCATGGCGCACGACTACGCGGCGAGCGACCTCACCGGCTTCCTCGGCTCGCGCTATTACCGAAACCATCCCTGTGCGCCGCTCTACAAGGTTTACTACGCCGTGCGCACGGCGGCGCGTGAGATGGACGACCCCGCGAAGCTGACGCTTGCCATCAGCATGGACGCCCGCGCGTGGCAGACGGACGCGGACGGTCTGCTGACCGCGGTCCGCTCCACGCACCCGCTGCAGACCACGGTTTACAAGCGTCTGTGCCAGAGCGACACCGTGATGGGCTGGTCCGACACGGCCCGCAGCCCGTGGTGCACCTACAGCACAGAGAGCGGACAGCATATCTTCCTCTGGTACGAGGACGCGCGCAGCACCGCCGAGAAGCTCTCCTGCGCCAAGCTCGTGGGTGTGACCTCGGTCTCCGTCTGGCGGCTCGGTCTCATTCCCGATTACGCGGACGAGGGCCTGCACTACGATGTGATGAGCGTTCTGTAAGCAATGAAAAGCGCAAAAAAGAAGAGCTGCGAAAGCAGCTCTTCTTTTTGGTTTTCAAAGCGGTTCGGCTTAGAAAATGCCCTGAGCCATCATGGCGTCGGCGACCTTCTGGAAGCCGGCGATGTTGGCGCCAGCGACCAGGTTGTAGCCCAGGCCGTAACGCTCGGCAGCCTCAACGGAAGCATCGTAGATGTTCTTCATGATGGCTTCCATCTTGGCGTCGACTTCCTCAGCGGTCCAGTAGATACGCTGAGCGTTCTGAGCCATTTCGAGCTCGGAGACGGAAACGCCGCAGGCGTTGACAGCCTTGGAAGGAGCGACGGTGAGGTGCTTCTGGCTCATCAGGAAGGCCAGAGCATCGTTGGTGGTGGGCATGTTGCCGACTTCGATGTAGTAAGGAACACCGGACTCGGCGATCTTCTTGGCCCACTCCATGTTGACATCGTTCTGGGTAGCGGCGGGCATGTAAACGTCAACGTCCTTGACGCCCCAGCACTTCTGACCCTCGACGAACTCAACACCGAACTTATCGGCATAGGGCTTGCAGTGCATCGGATCCTTGGCGCGCATCTCGAGGATGAAGTTGAGCTTCTCTTCGCCGCAGACGCCATCCGGATCGTGGATGTAGCCATCGGGGCCGGCGAAATAGGTGACCTTGCCGCCGAGCTCGTCGATCTTCTTCATGATGCCCCAGCCAACATTGCCGTAGCCGGACATAGCGACGCGCAGGCCCTCGATGCCCTTGCCGTCGTGCTTGAGGACTTCGCGCAGATAATAGACAGCGCCGAAGCCGGTCGCCTCGGGACGGAGGATGGAGCCGCCGGTGCAGACAGCCTTGCCGGACATGGCGCCGAACTCGGCAGCGCCGACGATGCGGCGATACTGACCGTACAGATAACCGACCTCGCGGCCGCCGACACCAACGTCACCGGCGGGGCAGTCGATGTCCTGGCCGATGTGACGATGGAACTCGGTCATGAAGGCCTGGCAGAAGCGCATGACTTCGCCGTCGCTGCGACCGATGGGGGAGAAGTCGGAGCCGCCCTTGGCGCCGCCGATGGGCAGGCAGGTCAGAGCATCTTTGAAGGTCTGCTCGAAGCCGAGGAACTTGATGATGGAGAGGTTGACGTTGGAAGCAAAGCGGAGGCCGCCCTTGTAGGGGCCAAGCGCCGCGTTGTACTGAACGCGGTAGCCGCGGTTGACGTGATACTTGAGCTGATCGTCCATCCAAACGACGCGGAACTCGATGGTGCGCTCGGGCTCGACCATACGCTCGAGCAGGCAGGCAGCCTCATACTCGGGGTGGGCGTTGATGACGGGTTCGAGAGAGGTCAGGACCTCTTCGACGGTCTGCAGAAATTCGGGCTCATTCGCGTTCTTGGCTCTGGTCTCGTCCAGAACTCTCTGGATATAAGCATTCATGATAATAGCCTCCTCTAAATTTACTCGTTAAGAGCATTTCGATGGTGCTTCCATCTCGTCTGTTAGACTATCACAAAACAGGCGCTTTCTCAAGGGGGTACGTCCAAAATCGAAGCGTCCGGCTGTGAGAAATTTTCCCTTCCTTTTTGTGCAAAGCGCAGAAACAGAAATGAAAAAGTTTCGGAATTTTGATAATACCTATTAAAATTCCTGCAATTATTCCTTCATGTCATGCTTAACATCTGAATTTTTTCTGTCATGCTGCGGCGAAGCATGACAAAAGGCGATGGAAAATATCCATCGCCTTTTTGTATATTTGCATTGTTTATGCATCCACGCCGCCGGAGGGCTGCGCGTCGTCCGGCTCGGCGGGCGTGGAGACGGGCAGCAGCTCAAGGTCGCACGCCTCGATCCAGAATTCGCTGACATGACCGTCGTAGTACCAAACGCGCACGCGGTCGCCCGCATTGAGCAGCGGCGCGTAGGGCACGTCCGCGGCGCTCATGCGGACGGTGAAGTCCGTCTCGCCTGTAAAGCGCAGGAAGTAGATGCTGTTGCCGTCAACGACGGCGGAGCGGATCTCGGCGATAACGCCCTCAAGCGAGCGGCGGTCGGTCTCGACCGGCTGGTCGATGCCGGTCTGATCGTCCGAGATCAGATTGCTCTGCCGGAGCATCTGACGGTAGTTCGACTCGCACTCGGCAACGGTCGCGCCGGTGGCGACGATCTGGTACTGGTTGACGTTGACCATGGCGTACATCTTCACGAGCTCGCTCGCGTCCTTGAGCGCCATGAAGTAGGTCGGCTGCTCGGCAACGTTCAGGAGCAGCGGGAAGGTCGCCGTGTAGCGCAGGTTCTGGACCTGACCCTCGGCGCTGTCCATCGCGCTGTACTCGGTCGCGCCGGCGCAGGGGTAATACTTCGTTTCCTTGGTGCGCTGGTTGGAGAGCAGGAAGCCGACATTGCTCTCGTCGCCGCCGACGCTCGTCACGCCCGTGTAGAGGTAGACGTCGTCGCCCTCGGCGATGTAGTTGTAGCCGTCGGTGGTGACGGTGACGTCACGCTGGCCGAGGATGGAGTTGATAAAGCCGTTGTGGTACATACCGTAGTAGTCGTACTGCTCGATGATGAGCTCGGCGGAGTAGACGTGATCGACCCACTCGGGCGGTTCGGTCAGGTACTCGCTCTCGCCGGTGACGGCGTTGACGAGCACCGCGCCGTTGTTGTCCGTGCCGCCGAAGAGCCCGATGGTCTTTTCCTTCTTGGCGCAGACCCAGTAGGGCGTGCCGTCCTCGTCGATCTCAAAGACCGGCTCCTCGAACATGAAGGTCGGATATTGGAAGCGGAGGTGGCGGTAGAGGTTGCGGGAGAAGTGCTCGGCGGTGGTGTACTTCATGCCCTCGTCAAGGCGGACGACGTCCACGCTCTGATCGACCATGTCGATGATGAGGTAGGCGGGAAGGCCGGCGGAGCGGTTGTTGAACCACTTGATGATGTCGCCGTAGCGCAGCGGGGTGACGCGCACGGGGCGGCCGTGGTAGTTGATCTGGGTGTAGTCCTCGGAGACCTCGAACTGGGAGACCATGTCGGAAAGCTCGCCGAGCTTGCGGTCGCCGAGCTTCTCGGCGCTGTCCTTATCGAGCATGGGAATGCGGTCGTAGGCGACCTCGGCGATCTCGGAGGAGAAGTCGCCGGACTGGACGGTGAGGAGCTTCTGGTAGCTGCCCGCGCGGAACACGACCCACGAGGCCACGCCGCCGACGACGGCAAGCGCGAGCAGTCCAGCGGCGAGAAAGAACGGGACGGTGCACTGTTTCTTCACGAAGCGGAAGTAGCCCTTGGCCCCCTCGCCCTGAAAGCCGGAGGTCAGCAGGGCGCAGCCGCAGTAGACCGCGCAGAGAAGCAGGACGAAGCCGTAGAACTCCTCGGCGTGGAGGTTGATGGCGGGCAGCTCGAGGTAGAAGTAGACCGCGCCGACGAGGAGGGTGACGAGGGTATTGATGGCGATGCGCTTGCCGGGGGTGCCGACGGCCTTGCGCGGCTTGCGCTCGCGCTTGGGCGCGGCGCTTCCCTCGCTGCCGCCGGCAGCGCTGTTCGCGCCGGAGAAATCAAAGCGGAAGCCGCCGGCGTCGGAGCCGGAAAATTTGATGCCCATAAATTTTTCCTTTCCTTTTGCACGAAGCCGTGCAACAAAATGGGATTATTCCACACTATTATATCACGGCGCGAAGCAAAAACAAGCGGAACGGCGATTTGTTACGGAATTGTTCAAATTTTCCGGCGACGCGGCCTCAGACCCCTTCGCCCACGATGCGGCAGTAGGCGTTGGAGGTCAGGCGGCAGGCGGCGCAGTAGAGCACGGTGAACACGGCGCAGGCGCACGCCGTGACGCCGAGCACGAGCGGAAGGTTCTGAAGTCCGAAGAGCCGCAGAATGCGCCAGATCATCGGCTGGGCAAAGGCGAGATGGACGAAGGCGGCAAGCAGCGGCAGGAGGAACACCATGCGCAGCTGGGCGTTGACGCTTGTGCGGATGTCGCGCTTTGTCATGCCGACGCGCTGCATGACGGCGAAGCGGGCGGCGTCCTCGTAGCCCTCGGAGAGCTGCTTGTAGTAGAGCATCAGGACGGAGGCGAGGAGGAACACCGTGCTGAGGACGAGGGCGAGGAAGAAGAGGCTGCCGTAGGTGGCGTAGAACTCCGCGCGCGCCTCGGCGGCGATCTCACGGCTCATCTCGGCGGAGAGAGTGCGGACGACGTCCTCCGCGCCGAAGTAGAGCCCCGCGGTGGAGCCGAGCATGACGAGGATCATGGTCGAGAGGATACAGATGACGGCAAGTCCCGCGCCGGAGCGCTTCATACGATAGACGAGCGAGGAGAGCGCGACGAAGTTTTTCTTCTGGTAATAGAACCGGTCATTGCCTTGGAGCGTGCGGCAGAGGGTAACGCTGCCCGCGATGAAGAGAAGGAATGTCGCAAGGATGACCATGACGACGGCCACGAAGAAAACGAGCATCGCGGTGATCGGCTCGGTGATGGTGACGGCGAGGTAGTAGGCTCCGCCGAGAAGGCCCAGGCCGGAAAGGACGAGGAGCCATTGGGATCTCGGAGGACGCTCGCCGAGGCTGTCGCTGCGGAGAAGGCTGACCGCGGAGGCGCGGCGCACCTGCCGCCATGCGTTCAGGAGGAGAAGAAAGAAGATAAACGCATCGGTCAGGACGCAGAAGCGAACCGCGCCAAGATCCAGCAGCGGCAGAGCGGGCAGCTCCGTGCGGGCGAAATGCGAGAGCACACGGGCGGAGAGCTGCGTGAGCAGCACGCCGAGGGCGAGTCCCGCGGTGAGGGAGACGAGCGCGGAGAAGGCGGTCTCCCAGAAAAGAAGCGAGGTGAGCGCGCCGCGGTCCATGCCGAGGACGCTCATGAGGCCGAGCTCCTTCTTGCGGCGGCGGATGAGGAAGGCGTTCGTGTAGAAAAAGAAGAGGAGGGCGAACACCGCCATGACCCACTTGCCGAGGGTCATCACGAGGCGGATCGCCGAGGTGCCCATGCCGTTTACGCCGCTGCCGACGGCGTAAAGCGCGGGGCTGTCGGCGAGGAAGGCGAGGTCGTAGACCACCGCCGTCATAAAGACGCAGGCGGCGAGGTAGGGGGCGTAAATGCGCCGGTCGCGGCGCATCCCGCTGAGCGCCAGACGGGGATAGAAGAACGCGTTCATGCCGCGCCGCCCCCCGTCTGGGACGCGGTGAGCGCGTCGGCGATGCGGCGGTAGAAGGCGGTCTCCGTGTCCGTGCCGCGCGTGAGCTCCTGTGCGACGGCGCCGTCGCGCAGGAAGAGGACACGGCCCGCACAGCTGGCCGCGCGGACGGAGTGCGTGACCATGACGATGGTCTGCCCCGCGCCGTTGACCGTGCCGAAGAGACGGAGCAGCTCCTCGGTGGAGCCGGAGTCGAGCGCACCGGTCGGCTCGTCGGCAAAGAGCACCTGCGGGCGCGTGATGAGCGCGCGGGCCACGGCGGCGCGCTGCTTCTGGCCGCCGGAGACCTCGTAGGGGTACTTTTTGAGCAGGCCGGAAATGCCGAGCCGGTCGGCGAGCGGGACAAGGCGGGACTTCATCTCGCCGTGGCTCTTGCCCTGCAGGACGAGGGGGAGGAGAATGTTGTCCTCCAGAGAGAAGGTGTCGAGAAGGCTGAAGTCCTGAAAGACGAAGCCGAGGTGGTCGCGGCGGAAGGCCGCCGCGCGCTCCTCGGGGATCTCGGCGAGGTTCTGCCCGCCGAGGAGGACCGTGCCGCCGGTGGGGCGGTCGAGCGCCGCGAGGAGGTTCAGAAGCGTGGTTTTGCCGCTGCCGCTCTCGCCCATGACGGCGACGTACTCGCCGCTCTCGACGGAGAAGGTGACACTTTTGAGCGCCTCGACCTTCGCGCCGCCGAAGCGGGTGGTGTAGGTCTTGGAGAGACCGCTGACTTCAAGAAGGGACATGGGGAAAACTCCTTTCCGATATTTCTGCCGCCATGATAGCAGGCGGAGCTTGTGCTTTTTCTGCGTTTTTTCTTAAATTTTTCTTGATTTTGCGCGCAAAAAGCGGCCGAAAAAGCTTTTTTCGCTTTCCGGCCGCTTTTTCAGATGAGGTGGTTGTTTACTTTTTCCGCCGCAGGAGGGCAAGGCCAACCGCGAGCGTCAGAATGAGGACAAGAAATTTTTTCATGGGTCACTCCAGATTCAGCTTCCTCGTGAGGAAGAAATAGGTGACGAGGTAGAAAATGACGCAGACGATCAGCTCGCAGACGAGGGCGACGGCAAAGATGGCATTGCCTGCCTGCACGCCGGTGAGGCTCGACCACGCGGTGAAGCCGTCGCCGAAGAGATTTACCAGAACCGCGATGGCCGCGAACTGCACGAGCTGGAAGAACACGAGGACGGACACGGCGGTGAGGGCGCTCTTGTGCTTATTGAAGCTGAAGCCGACGGCGTACGCTGCGTAGACGATGAGGGAAACGGCGGTGACGCCGAGGACGCAGAAGAGGAAGAACTCCAACGCGAAGAGCAGCGCCTGCCCCTGCATCGAGCTGTCCAGCTTGCGGAAGGCGCGGAGGAAGTCGGCTGCGAACTGCGGGACCACCCGCCAATCACTGAAATCGAACGCGCCGATCATGCACAGCAGCACGACGGCGAGGAACGCCGCGGCGTACCAGACCGCCGAGACGATCAGCTTGGAGGCAAGGAGTTGGTGCATATTCACCGGCAGCGTCAGGGTGAGGTAGCCCTCGTCCTTGAGGAGATGGTCGCGGAAACGCACGGCGGAGAGCACCAGCGGCGCGAAGCACAGCGCCATGATACCGAAGACGAAGCCGATGGTGACGAGGACCGCCAGCAGGTTGAGCAGCCAGGGAGATTCATTTTGCAGCACGTTCTGCGAGGCGCGCATGGCAAGCGTCAGCGCGAGCATCCCCGCGAAGATGGGCCACATGATGCGGCTTGTGGCACGAAATTCGTGCCGGATGAGTTTGGTCAGCATTTGAACACCTCCCGGAAAAGCTCGTCGACGCTTTTGCCGGTTTCGCCGCGGATGGCGTCGACGGTGGTGTGCCGCTCGACGCGGCCGTTTTGCAGGAAGATCACCTCGTCGAGCACCTGCTCGACATCCGCGATGAGGTGGGTGGAGAGGACGACGGAGGCATCCTCGTTGTAGTTGCCGATGATGGTGCGGAGAATGTAGTCACGGGTGGCGGGGTCGACGCCGCCGATCGGCTCGTCGAGCAGATACAGCTTCGCCGCGCGGGACATGACAAGGATGAGCTGGAGCTTTTCGCGCGTGCCCTTGGAGAGCGTTTTGACGCGCGCCGAAGCATCGAGGCCGAGGCGGGCGAGCATTTCCTGCGCCGCGTCGCGGCGGAAGTCAGCGTAGAAGTCGGCATAGTAGTCGACGGTCTGCGCGACGGTCATCCAGTCGGGCAGGGCGTTGCGGTCGGGGAGATAGGAGACGATGGCCTTCGTCTCCGGCGAGGGGGCTTTGCCGTCGATCAGAATTTCGCCGCTCGTGGGGGTGAGCAGACCGTTGGCGAGCTTGATGAGGGTCGTTTTGCCGCTGCCGTTCGGGCCGAGCAGACCGACGATGCGGCCCGGCTCGATGGAAAGCTCCACGCCCTCGAGGGCGGGTTTGCCGCCGTAGCGCTTGGTGAGCGCCTTACATTCTAAAATACTCATGGTTCTTCCTCCTTTCGGCCTTGCAGCAGGGCGATGACCTCGTCTCTGCCGCAGCCGAGCTTTGCCATTTCGGAGAGAAAATTCTCCACACATTGATCCGCCAGACGGAGCTTCGCGTTTTCGATCATGGAAACATCTCCCGTCACGAAGCGGCCCGCGGTGCGCTGGGAAAAGACCAGCCCGTCGCGTTCGAGGTCGGCGAGCGCGCGCTGCACCGTGTTGGGGTTGACGCCCGCCTCCACCGCGAGCTCGCGCACCGAGGGCAGACGCTCGCCGGGCCGAAATTCGCCCGCGACGATGGCCTGCGTCAGGCGCTGCGTGAGCTGGGTGTAGATGGGACTGTCATTGCGGAATTGCCACTCCATACGGTTCCTCCTTTTCTTGATGTATTATTGTATTAGACGATTAGTACAATAATACATCGGGAGTGATTTGTCAAGGGGATTTGAAAAAGTTTTTGGGAAAATCGACCGTTGTCAAATATTTTTGATGGACAAAGCCCGCTCATTTCCCTATGATGAAGGCAGAAAGGACGGGATGCCTATGGAGATCGGAGCCAAGCTCAGGCAGGCGCGCATAGCGGCTGGGCTCACGCAGGAGCAGGCGGCGGAGGCGCTGGGCGTGAGCCGCCAGAGCATATCAAACTGGGAGAATGAAAAGAACTATCCGGACATTGTGAGCGTGGTGCGGCTGAGCGACCTGTACGCGGTCAGTCTGGATGCATTGTTAAAGGAGGAAGCACCGATGTCAGATTATCTGGATTATCTGGAGGAGAGCACCAACACCGTGCGGAGCCGGAGAGAGCAATCTCTGCTGATCCTTCTGTGCGTATATCTGGGCATCTGGGCCGTTTCCGTGCTCTTTTTCTGGCTGCTCACCGGGCCAGACGACGCCATGGGCTACGGCATCGTATTTTTGTGGCTCGTGCTGCCGGTCGCCGCCTTTGTCATTTCACTGCTCATTGGCCGGGGCGGATACGGCGGAAGACAAGGCTGGCTGCTGCCGCTCGCATTTGGCGCGATGCATATGCTCGCGGAGTATGCGACCTTCACGTTGGCTAATATGCTCTCCTTCAGCGTGCTGCGGCTGCCGCAGCCGAGTCTGCTGCTGAAGGGAACGATCATCTCCGCCGCCGGTTTTTGGTTCGGAGCTCTGACGCGGAGACGGAGGAGGCAGCGCGGGGAGAGCGGCGAATAGGAGAGATCGGACAAAAGAAAAGCCGCCCGGGAGGGCGGCTTTTTGAGCGATACGTTTGAGCAATACATTTAGGTGTTGTCAGGGGCGATGGGGCGGCGGACGAGCAGGGCGCGGAGCGCGTGCCAGTTGAAGGGATAAATGGGGTACATATAATGTCCGCCGGCGATGGGCCTGGTGGTGACGAGCAGGACGACGATGAGCAGCGTGCCGAGGACGAGTCCGACCCAGCCGAAGGCAGCGGAGCTGACGAGCAGCACGAGGCGCAGAAGCTTGAAGGCGTAGCCGAGCTCGTAGCTCGGCTGGGCGAAGTTCGCGATGGCGACGAACGCCATGTACGCCAGCACCTCCGGCACGAGCCAATGCGCCTGCACGGCGAAGTCGCCGAGCACGAGCGCACCGATCATGGAAAACGAGTTGGAAAAGACGCTGGGGGTGTTGAGCGAGGCGAGCTTGAGGAGGTCGACAATGAACTCGGTCAGGAGGAGCTGGGCGAGGATGGGGACCTCGTACTTGCTCGTGACGGCGAGGAAGCCCAGCGCGCTGTTGGGAAGGTCAGGGTCCTGCACGAGCAGATACCACACGGGCGTGATGAAGAGCGTGAGCAGAAAGACGACCACGCGCAGGATGCGGAGGTACGAGCCGACGAGCGGCGGGAAATAGAAGTCGTTCGCCTCCTGCACGAAATCAAAGAAGCGGGTGGGCAGGATCATGGCGGCGGGGGAGTTGTCCACGAGGACGATGATGCTGCCCTCCATGATGCTCGCGGTGGCGGCGTCGGGGCGCTCAGTATAGCGAACGCGTGGAAAAGGGTTGAACCATTGCCTCCGGTCCATCATGGATTCCGCGATGGATTCCTGCGACATGGAGATGGAGTCCGCGTCGATGGCGGCGAGCTTCGCGCGGACGCGCGCGAGGAGCGCACGGTCCACCTTGTCCTCGAGATAGCAGAGGACGACGTCGGCGCGGGATTTCTCGGAAATTTTGTGGCCCTCGAGCGTCAGCTGCGGCGTGCGGATGCGGCGGCGCAGGAGCGCCGCGTTCTGCACGAGCGTTTCGATGAAGCCGTCGTGCGCGCCGCGCAGTACCTTGCCCGAGGACGGCTCCTCCACGCCGCGGGAGGGGTAGCTCTTCGCGTCGATGAGGATACATTCGCCGTAGCCCTCGGCGAGGAGCAGCGTTTTGCCGAGGAACACGGCGGTGGCCGTCTGCCGGAGATCTGCTTCGGCGTTGACCTCGCTGAAGGTCACATAGCGGTCGATGAAGGTCTGCGCGTCGGCGGCGTCGGCGGTGGAGGGCAGGGCGAGCCAGAAGCCGATCATGCGCTCGAGCACCGCGTCGTCGCCGTAGCCGTCCACGACATACAGACGGCAGCGGCGGCCGCCCGCGACGAGGTCGCGGGCGATCATGTCAAAGCAGCGCTCGACGCCCAGCAGGGCGTCGAGCGTGCGGACATCCAGTTCAAAGTGTCCCGTCAGGCGCTCCATGGCGGCTTACCGTCCTTGTCTGTCAAGATAGTCCCAGACGTAGCTGGCGACCTCGTCGGGGGTGCGCAGGCTCTTGGCGCCGGAGACGAGACGCTGCTGCTCCCCGGGAGAGAGCCCGGCGTAGCAGCGGTTGGCGTTGACGTCACCCGCGAGGAAGGATTTGAGCAGGGTGTAGCCCACGCGCTCATCGGAGCAAAACTCGGAATTGGTTCCCATCGTGAAGATCTCCATTCTGCCGCTCTGACTTGCGCTGCTCTCCGTCGGCGGCGGATGGAGAGCCTGCATACGGCGCGGCTGCCGCCTGTCGGCGTGCCGCAGATGCCGCGATCTTTTATGTGAACACAAAAAATCGCCTCTGCACTATTGTGTGCAGAGGCGGTCTTTTCATACGCGGTTCAGACCTCTTTATCAAAATAGAAGAAGGTCTCATCCTCGCCGGCGCGGTGCATACAGGAGGAGAGCATCCTGTAGGAGGCGTCATTTTCCTTATAGCATTTGGCGACGACGTGGGCGAGGTGGAGCCGGTAGAGCGCCCAGTCGGCGACGGCGGCGAACGCCTCCGTGCCGTAGCCGTGGCCCGCGAAGTCCGGCGAGACACGGCAGCCGAGCTCCGCGCCGCCGCGGGAATCAAAGCGGTAGAGGACGACCTCACCGATGAGTGCGCCGTCGAGCCGGACGGCAAAGTTCACGGCGCGGGAGCGGGCGTAGTCCTCCCGCGCGACGGCGAGGAAGTAGTCCTTGTAGGGCGTGCCGTCGTAGTCCTTGCGGAAGTCGTAGCCCCACCAGCGGTTGCGGTCGTCGTCGAGGCAGAGGGCGGCGTAGGCGGTTTTGTCCGCATCGGTGAGCGCGTCGAGCGTCAGGCGGGCGGTGGTAAGCGTGGGGATCTCGGTGATGTTGACCAGCTCGTTGAGCACGTCGAAGCGCAGCTTCGCGCCGAGGTGGTCGGGCAGGTACTGGAGCTTCGAGGTGCGCAGGCCCTTGTCGCCGGCGTCGTCCTCGCGGTTGAGCCAGCGCACGCCGTCCACGGCAAATTCCTGCGCGAACGCCTGCACGGTGGCGGGATAGACGCCCTCATAGCCGTAGAGGGCTTTTTCGATATGAATTTGCAGCGTGTCGCCGCAGCGCTCCGCCATGGCGACGGAGAGGAGCCTGCCGTCCAGCTCCATGCCGCCGACGAGGAAGTGCGGGCTGCCGGTCATGCGGAGCATTTTCTCGGCGCAGCGCAGCTCGTTTTTCGCCGAGTCGGACGCCTTGGTGAAGACGGCCTCGTAGTCGCGGAAGAACTGCGTGATGAGCGGCAGGTCGCTCTTCCCGAGCGGGCGGAAGGCGGCGTCGGGATAGAGCTTGCGGAACTTGTTGATGTGGTTGCGCTGGCCGGAGTAGCGGCGTCCGGCAAAGTCGCGCAGATCCTCGGCGGAGTAGATATAGTCGCGCCAGACGCGCGGGGAGGAAAAGCGGAAGTAGGGGTAGCGCGCGGCAAGGCGCTCCGCCTTGTCCTGCGGGACGACGGAGAGGACGAGGGGAATATCCCGCTCGCGGCAGTCGTCCTCGATGAGCGTGAGCGCCGCGTCCTCGTCGCCGTCGGGCCCGGGAACGGGGTAGTCGAAGCAATACTGACCGTCGATGAAATTGCGGACGATCAGGCAGCCCGCGCCCTCCGCCCACGAGGGGTGCAGGTGGCTGCGCCACATGAGCTTGACGAGGGCAGAGTATTCGCAGAGCTGGTATTCGCAGCTTTTATAGTAGCGGCGCAGGCGGGCAATGTCCCGCTGCGTGACAGGAGTAAAGGTGAGCATAGGGTGTTCCTTTTCTTTCGCGTTGTTTTCTCTGCGCCCGCGGGTCGGCGGGCTTCCTTATTATAACCGCTTCGGCGGTGATTACAAGTGGCTTTTGCAACGGCTCAGGGCTGCATTTCCGCGACGACGCGCTTCGTGCAGTCGATGAAGTGGCGCAGGCCGTCGCTCGCGGCGTCGAGCGAGCGGACGGCAAGGCCGAGCTCGCGCGAGGACGCCGGCTCGACCGGCAGGAGCTTCACGCCGTCCGTGCGGCCGCGGACGGTCAGCTCGGTCATCATGCTCACGCCGAGGCCGTGGCTGACCATGCTGATGACGGTGGGATCGTCCACCCAGGTCGGCAGGATGTGCGGCTTGACGCCGATGCGGTTGAAGATGCGCATGATGTCCTTATCGAAGCCCTGCGAGGGCATGATGAAGTCGCGCGCCTCGAAGGCGGCAAGCGGGAAGGCGGTCATGCCCTGCGTGTCGAAATCGCGGGGCAGAACGGCGAACATGGGATCGTCGGCAAGATGCACCCACTCGTACTGGCCCTCATCCTGCGGAGAGACGAGGATGGCGTCCATCTTGCCCTGTGCGAGCAGCTCGTAGGGGACGTCGACGTGGTCAGCCATGCGGATGTCCACGTCCACGTCGGGGCACTCCTCGCGGAAGCGCTGGATGATGCCCGGCAGCCAATGCATGGCGATGCTGGCGTAGGCGCTGACGCGGATGATCTCCGTGCGCGAGGAGGCGACCTGCTCGATCACGCTGTCCAGCCGGGCGTTGGCCTGCAGAAATTCGCGCACGGCGGGCGCGATGCGCTCGCCCTCCTCCGTGAGGCGCACGCCGCTGCGTCCGCGCTCGAGCAGCGTGAAGCCGACCTCCTTTTCCAGCGAGTTCATCATGTGTGTCAGGCCCGACTGCGTGTAGCCGAGGACCTCTGCCGCCTTGGTAAAGCTGCCGAGATCGACTGCCATGAGCAAGGCCTCTAATTTCTTGCTTTCCATAGAAGTATTTCCTTTCTATTAGGATCGCTCATATTTTTATTATAATACGTCGCTTTACTTTTGGCAAGAAAGACGGTATCATTTGACTAATTTCTGTTTAATTTATACATCTCATTAAAATATATGAGGACGAATTTGACGGAAAACGGAGAGAGAAACGTAGTTAAAGGAGAAAATCACATGGAAAACAATCGTGCCCAATGGGGAAGCAAGATCGGCTTCATCCTGGCGGCGGCGGGCAGCGCCGTCGGCCTCGGCAACATCTGGAAGTTCCCCGGCAAGGCCTTTGAGGGAGGCGGAGGCGCCTACATCCTCATTTATCTGGCCATCGTCGTTCTCATCGGCTTCCCCGTCATGCTCTCGGAGCTGACCATCGGCCGCGCCGCGCAGGCGAACGCCATCGACAGCTTCCACAAGCTCGGCTACCGCGGCTTCAAGTGGGTCGGCGTCACGGGTGTTGCGGTGGCGTTCATCGTCACCGCCTATTACTGCCACGTCGGCGGCTGGGTGCTGCGCTACGTTGTGTCCTATATTACGGAGGCGCAGACGGTCTATGCCGATCCGCTCGGCTATTTCTACGGCCTGCTCGGCTACAACGCCGCGACGGGCGAGACATGGTTCCCGCTGACCGCCATTCTCTTTGCCGCGGTCTTTATGGCAGTCAACGCCTTCATCATCATCAAGGGCGTTGAGGGCGGCATCGAGAAGTTCAACAAGGTCGGTATGCCCGCGCTGTTCGTCATTCTCATTGTACTGCTCGCGCGCACCATCACGCTCGACGGCGCGCAGGTCGGCTTCGCCTATATGCTCAGCTGCGACTGGAGCAAGGTCGGCTTCAACACCTTCCTCTCCGCGCTGGGGCAGGCGTTCTTCTCCCTGTCGCTGGGCATGGCCATCATGATCACCTACGGCTCGTATCTGCCCAAGCATGAGAACCTCGGCAAGAACACGGCGCTCATCTGCACGATGGATACGCTCGTGGCGCTCATCGCCGGCTTCATCATCGTGCCCGCGGTGTTTGCGACGCTCGGCTCCGAGAACGTCGGCAAGGGCGGCGGCTTCGCCTTCGCGTCCCTCGCGGGCGTGTTCGAGCACATGGCGGGCGGCGCGTTTTTCGGCGTGCTGTTCTATATGCTGCTCCTGTTCGCTGCGCTGACGAGCAGCATATCCCTCATCGAGGGCGTGGTGGCGTTCCTGACCGAGCGCTTCGGCTGGAAGCGCAAGCCCACCACCATCATCGTCTGCACGCTGATGTTCCTCATCGGCTGTCTGTACACCATGTCGCAGGCCGCGTTCAACATCAAGGGCATCTGGTTTGACTTCGCCAACGGCGTGAGCTTCCCCATCTTCGGCGACTTCATGGAGTTCCTCACCGACCGTCTGATGATCCCTCTGTGCGCGCTCGGCGTGTGCATTTTCACCGGCTGGATCTGGAAGCCCGCGAATGCCGTGCATGAGATCGAGCTGGACGGCAAGCCGTTCAAGCTGGCAAAGGTCTACAGCGTGCTGGTCAAGTACGTTGCGCCCATCTCCATCCTGCTCATCATCGTGGCGAGCTTCGTCACCGGCACGACGCTGAGCTGAGAAAACAAAAAAGCGACGAGAAGCCCTCCGCTCACCGAGCGGAGGGCTTCCTTGTGCGTTATTCCGCCGTGTACAGGCGGCCGCCTTTCCGATAGACGATGCGGACCTCGGGCGTGTTGGTGAGGTAGACGAGCGAGCCGTAGCTCACGCCGAAGTCCAGCACGTCGCCGAGCCGGACGGGGACGGCGGCGTCCTCCACGTCAAGAATGGTGTGGTCCGAGGACGCGCCGAGGACCTCCACGCCCGCGAGGCGCGGCGTGAGGTCGAAGGGATCGCCGTAATCGACGCGGCCCGCGGCGCAGAGCGCGCGGCGGCGGATGCCGCGGTCGGTGTATTCGCGCGTTTTGCCGAAGGCGTCTACGGTCAGCTCGCCGACGGGATAGCTGGGCTTCGGCTTGCACTCCACGACCTCCATGCGGAGGGTGAACACGTCACGGCGCAGAAAGTCGGGATAGCAGCCGTAGATGCCGCCGAGGAGGGCGAACTCGCCGATGCGCAGATGGTTGACGCGCGCGGGCAGCGTGCCGTCAAGCACCATGTGGACGGAGGTGGACGCGCCGCCGGAGATATATTGCAGCTCGCGGCCAATGGCGCGCTCCACCGCCTCGGCGGCGGAGACCAGCTCGCGCAGCTTCTCCGGCGTGGCGGCGACCGAGCCGTAGCAGCCGAGATTCGTGCCGACGCCCGCCAGCTCCAGATGGTCGAGCTTATACTCGACCTCAAGCGCGGCGTCGACCAGTTCCTCGCGGCTCCAGAAGCCCTCGCGCAGATCGCCGAGGTCAGCCATCAGGATCACCCTGTGGCGCGTTCCGCGCTTCGCGCAGACCGCGTTGAGGGCGCGGAGCGTTTCAAGCTCGCTTTGGAGACTCATGTCCGCGACCTCCGCGACCTCCGGAAGCTCGGAGAGCATGGGAATGCGGATGAGAACGCGCTCGCAGGCAACGCCCGCGCCGCGCAGGGCGCGCAGCTGACTGAGACGGGACGAGGCAAGGCTCCGCACACCGCATTCCGTATAGACCCCGGCGGCCTCCGGCAGCGCCGAAAAGCCCTTGACCACGCCCGTGACCTCGACAGAAAGGCTCTGGCAGCGCTCGATGAGCGCTGCCAGATTTGCTTTCAGCTTGTCAAGGTCGATCTCTAAAAGAGGGTATCGTGCCGTTCCTCTGTTCATAGACCGTTCCTTTGCCGTTTTGATTTATTCCGCCTTAGCCGCAGCCTTGGACTTCTTATAGGGCTTGCCGGCAAGATCCTTGACCGTCCAGCCGATGAGGGCGCACAGCCAGTTGATGAGCGGCATCAGCCAGTTGAACAGAGCCCACGGGCCGTAGCCGCCCGCGCCCCACGCGTTGATATCAAGGGTGCTGGAGATAAACACGCCGCAGGTGTTCCACGGAATGAGGGCGGAGGTGACGGTACCGGCGCTTTCCAGCGTACCGGAGAGGAGAGCCGGGTGCAGACCCTTCTCTCTGTATTCCTCGGCATACATACGGCCGGGAACGACGATGGAGATGTACTGCTCGGGCATGACGGCGTTGGAGAGCACGCAGGTGCACTCGGTGAGGAGCACGAGACCCGCGGGGCCCTTCGCCAGCTTCTTGAGGCTGTTGACGATGACCTCGAGCTGGTGGGTGTCCTCCATAATGCCGCCGAACATCATGGCGATGATCGTCATGGCGACGGAGGACATCATGCCGAGGATACCGCCGCTTTCAAGCAGACGGGTCATGGTGTAGCTGGTCTCGGGAGAGAGGGTCTCCTCGAACATGGCGAGCACTTCGTCGCTGAAGTAGTAGCCGTTCATGCCGAAATCAAACACGGTACCCATGTTGCACTCGGGCTGGAAGATCATGCCCATGATCGCGCCGGAAATGATGCCGAGCGTGATACCAGGGATGGCGGGCATCTTCATGGCAACCGCCACGATAACGATGACCGGGGGCAAGAGCAGCGCAGGGTTGATATTGAACACGGCCTCGAGCGCGCCGGAGAACTCCGTCACGCGGCTCATGTCGGCATCGCCGCCGTGATACTGCATGGCGCCGAGAATACCGAAGCCGATGAGGGTGATGACATAGGTGATGCCGGTGGGCAGGATCATGGCCTTCACGTGGGTCATAACGTCCGTGCCTGCCATAGCGGGCGCAAGGTTCGTGGTATCGGACAGCGGGGACATCTTGTCGCCGAAGTAGGCGCCGGAGAGGACCGCACCGGCGGTCATGCCGGGGCTCATGCCGAGACCGAAGCCAATGCCCATGAGGGCGACGCCCATCGTACCCATCGTGCCCCAGGAGGTACCGGTGGCAAGAGAGGTGATGGAGCAGATGAGAACAGACGCAATGAAGAAGATCGCGGGCTTGAGGACCTTCAGACCGTAGAAGATCATTGTGGGAACGACACCGGCGTTGATCCAAACGCCGATGAGGATACCGACGATGACGAGGATACAGACAGACTGGAGGGCTTTATAAATACCGTCCATCATGGACTTTTCGATGGCCTCCCACTTGTAGCCGAGGTAGAGCGCCATCAGCGCGGCGCCCATAACGCCGATGAACATGGGGACATGCGGGTCTGTTTCATACTTGACGATGCCGAGCGCCAATGCGCCGACCAAGATCAGCATGGTGACCAGAGCTTCCCACAGCTTTGGCATACGCGGGGTCCTGGCTTTCTTTTCTTCACTCACTTGATTGTACCAACCTTTCTCTAAATACATGGTGCGCATAGGGCGGGAACGCTCCCGTCCGCGCAGCTTCGTAGATGGTGAACACTGTTTTACGGTATTTGCGAGGGTCTGTGCGCCCGCAGACCGGCAGATGAGACCGGCGGCAGGAAGACGTGATCTTGACGGTATTCCCCCTTTATTCGGTGATTTTTCCCTCCTTGAATGATCAGGAAACGATTTGCTGCGGTCTCCCCGTCCTCCCTCGCCCCCCTGCGAAGGGGAGGACGGGGAAATTGCATGTAAGGCTGATACGGGAAGCGCGCGGCGTACCGATTAAATATGCGGATATTTTAGCATATTTTATGCACGGTGGCAAGTGCCGCGCGCTTGCCGGATATCACAAAGTTTGACCGTTTGGCTTGGTCAGGACGCTGTTTTCTCTTACCAGCCGAGCTTGGTCATAGCCTCGTCGACCGCCTTGATGCACAGGTCGATCTCTTCCTTGCCGGTGATCAGCGGCGGGACAAAGCGCAGGACATTGCCGTTGGTGTTGTTGATGAGCACCTTGTTGTCCTGGAAGCAGAGGTCAACCACGGGCTGGCCGCTGGGATGGTTGAGCTGAATGCCGTTGATCATGCCGAGGCCGCGGATCTCGTTGACCGCCTTGGGATGGTTCTTCTCGATGACCTTGTGCATCTGATCGCGGAAATACTCGCCCATGACGCGGGCGTTCTCGATGACGCCCTCGTTGATCATGACGTCGAGCGTGGTGGCAGCCAGAGCGCAGGCGAGAGGACCGCCGGCGAAGGTGGAGCCGTGGGTGCCGGGGGTGAGGGTCTTGGCCGCGTCGCCGCGGGCGCAGACCGCGCCGATGGGCACGCCGGAGCCGAGCGCCTTCGCCATGGAGCAGGTATCGGGCTCCACACCGTAATTCTGATGCGCGAAGAGCTTGCCGGTGCGGCCGGAGCCGACCTGGACCTCGTCGAACATGAGGAGGATGCCCTTCTCGTCGCACAGGTCGCGCAGGCCCTGCAGGAACTCCTGAGAGGCGGGACGCACGCCGCCCTCGCCCTGGACGGGCTCGGTCAGGATGGCGCAGACGTATTCATCCATGATGTCCTTGACGGACTGGAGGTTGTTGAACTCGGCATAGCGGAAGCCGGAGGGCAGGGGCTCGAAGTAGCGGTGGACGGCATACTGACCGGTGGCGGTGCAGGTGGCGAGGGTGCGGCCGTGGAAGGAGTTCTTCATCGTGATGACGACGAAGCGCTCGGGATGGCCGTGATCCTTGGCGTACTTGCGGGCGAGCTTGATCTGGCCTTCGTTGGCCTCGGCGCCGGAGTTGGCAAAGAGGACCTTATCAAAGCAGCTGTTCTCGACGATGAGCTTCGCGGTCTGGACGGCGGGCTCATTGTAGAAGTAGTTGGAGCAGTGGAGGATGGTCTCCGCACGCTCCTGCAGGCACTTGACGATGGCGGGATGGCAGTGGCCGAGACCGTTGACGGCGATGCCGCCGACGAAATCGAGGTACTTGTTGCCGTCCTTGTCGAAGACGTAGACGCCCTCGCCGCGCTCCATGGAGATGGGCATACGGACATGGTTGCCGTAGAGATACTTGTCACCGTTTTCGATGACTTCCGCATTGGTCTTGAACTTTTCGATCATGGTAGAGTCCTCCTGTTAAAATTTTATGTATGTTTTACCATTTGATGCCAACGCTCGGCTGTGCGGTGCCGATCGTGGTGCCGGTGCCTTCGGTGGTGAAGGCCTCGTAGAGTACGGAGTGGGGCTTGCGGCCGTCGATGATGTGGACGCTGGTGACGCCCTCCTCGATGGCCTCGACGCAGCAGTCGACCTTGGGAATCATGCCGCCGGCGATGGTGCCCTTGTCTTTGAGCGCCTTAACGTCCTGAATGTTGAGGTAGCTGATGACGTCGCGCACCTTGATGTCGTTGCACAGACCCTCGATGTCGGTGAGGATGACGAGCTTTTCCGCACCGAGCGCGGAGGCGAGCTTGCCCGCGGCGGTGTCGCCGTTGATGTTGTAGGTGTTGCCCTGCCCGTCGGTGCCGACGGGGGCGATGACGGGGATGAAGCCCGCGTCGAGCATGGCGTTGATGGCGTCGGCGTTGACGTAGTCGATGTCGCCGACGAAGCCGAGCTCTTCGCTGCGCTTGTGGCAGTGATAGATGTCGCCGCTCACGCCGGAGAGGCCGACGGCCTTGCCGCCGATCTGGTTGATCCTGCCGACCAGCTCGGTGTTGACCTGACCGACGAGGACCATCTCGACCACGCGCATGATGTCCTCGGACGTGTAGCGCAGGCCGTTGATGAACTGCACGGGAATGTTGAGCTTCTCGAGCATCTTGTTGATGCCGGGGCCGCCGCCGTGGCTGAGCACGGGCTTGAGGCCGAGAAGCTTGAGCATCACGACGTCGTGGAGCACGGCGTCCTTGAGCTCGTCGTTGATCATGGCGTTGCCGCCGTACTTGATGACGATGACCTTGCCCTGATATTTTTCAAGGTAGGGCATGGCCTCCATCAGGGTCTCTACCTTCTTCGCAACGTCGCTCATGGGTAGCCCTCCTTAGGTGCGGTAGTCGCCGTTGATCTTGACGTACTCGTAGGTGAGGTCGCAGCCGTAGGCGACCGCCTTGCCGTCGCCGCTGTGGAAGTCGACGATGACGGTGATGTCGTGCTCGGTGAGCACGGCCTTGGCCAGCTCCTCGCTGAAGTCGGTGCCGAAGCCGTCCTTCATGACCTGGACCTCGCCGGCGCTGCTCTTGATGATGCAGTCGGCCTTGGTGGGATCGACGTCCGCGCCGGAGTAGCCGGCGGCGGCCATGATGCGGCCCCAGTTCGCGTCGCGGCCGAACACGGCGGCCTTGAACAGGGTGGAGCCGGCGATGGCCTTGGCGACCAGACGGGCGTCATGCTCGGTGGGCAGGCCGTAGGACTCGACGACGATCAGATGGGTCGCGCCCTCGCCGTCGGAGGCGATGCGGCGGGCCATGTCGATGCAGATGTGCTCGATGAGACCGACGAGAGCCGCCTTGTCCTCCTCGGTCTTGACCTCGACGCCGGAGGCGCCGTTGGCGAGCAGGATCATGGTGTCGTTGGTGGAGGTGTCGCCGTCGACGGTGCACATATTGAAGCTCTTGTCGATGGCGTTGTGCAGCATCTTCTGCAGGTCGGCGGAGCCGCACTTGGCGTCAGTGGTGACGTAGGCGAGGGTGGTGGCCATGTTGGGGTGGATCATGCCGGAGCCCTTGGCCATCGCGCCGATGCGGATGGTGCCGGAGGAGAGCTCAAGCTCGTAGGCGGATTCCTTGCGGACGGTGTCGGTGGTCATGATGGCATAGGCCGCGTCGGAGCCGTTGGCCTTGTCGAGCTTGGCGGGGATGATCTGACGGACGCCGTCGAGGACCTTCTCGACGGGCAGCTTCTGGCCGATAACGCCGGTGGAGCAGACGAAGACCTCGTTCTCGCCCACGCCGAGGAGCTTCTCGGCCTCGCGCTCGACGGTCCGGGCGTCCTCGATGCCCTGCGTGCCGGTGGCGGCGTTGGCGTTGCCGGAGTTGATGACGATGGCGCGGGCCTTGCCGTTCTTGAGGATCTCACGGTCGAGAATGACGGGAGCGGCGCAGAACTTATTGGTGGTGAACACCGCGGCGCAGGACGCCTCGGTCTCGGAGTAGAGGACGGCCACGTCGGGCTTCTGCGTCTTGCGGCTCTTCACGCCGACGTACACAGCGCCCGCGGTAAAGCCCTTCGGGGAGGTGATGCCGCCGCCTTCGATCACTTTGTATTCCATAGTGTTGTTCTCCTTTTCTTATTCTTACCTTATATAAAATCAGTTCCTTACGGATACATCGGGGGCATCATGAGACCGGTGGTCTCGGGGATCCCCATGATGAGGTTCATGTTCTGGATGGCCTGGCCGGCGGCGCCCTTGCCGATGTTGTCGATGACGGAGGAGACGATCAGGCGGTGGGTGCGGGAATCGAAGGTCGGGGTCATCTCGACGAAGTTGGTGCCGTAGGCCCACTTGGTCTGCACGGGGAGATTGGCCGGGAAGACCTTGACGAAGGGTTCGTCCTTGTAGAAGTCCTTGTACAGCTCGTAGACCTCCTCGTTGGTGAAGTCCTTATCGCAGGTGGCGTAGATGGTGACCTCGATGCCGCGGACCTGCGGGAGGAGGTGCGGCTGGAAGTTGATGTACTGCCAGGTCTCGGGCTTCATCAGATCCTTGCCGGTGATGTAGGCGATGTTCTGCTCGATCTCGGGGGTGTGGCGATGGCCGCCGCCGAGGGCGTAGGCACAGAAGTTGTTCTCCGCCTCGGTGAGGAGCTTATTGAGGGCGGGACGGCGGCCGGCGCCGGTGTAGCCGCTCTTGGCGTCGATCACGATGGTGTTCTCAACGATGTGGCCGGTCTTGAGCATGGGCTGGAGGCCGAGGGTGGAGGCGGTGGGATAGCAGCCGGGGTTGGCGATGAGCTTCTTGCCCTTGGCCAGCTCGCGGTTCATCTCGGGCATACTGTAGACGGCGTCATGGGTCATCTGGGGATTGGTGTGCTTGTCGCCGTACCACTTCTCCCAGACCTTCACGTCGCGGAAGCGGATGTCCGCGCCGATGTCGATGATGCGGGAGCCTTCGGCGAGAACGATCTCCGCCCACTTGGCGACCGCGCCGGAGGGGACCTGGATCATCACGACGTCGCTCTTGCGGGCGGTCTCGCGCACGTTCTCCTCGGTCAGATCCAGGATGGTCTGATCATAGAAGCCGCGCAGGGCGGGATGATGGGTGGAGATGGCGTCGCCCACGCCGTAGGTATCGAGAACGTTGACGAGCTCGCCGTCGGGATGGTTGACCATCATGCGCAGCACTTCGCCGCAGACATAGCCGGTCGCACCGATGCAGGAATAATGGATCATGGTGATAGCCTCCTCAAAAATTTTCTGCGATTTGCAACAATGCCGTCGTGGGCTTGCAAACCGCTTCACGATAGTGTTTAATTATCTGCGCATACAGTATATAGTTTTAATGCGGAATGCACAAGAAAATCATTGTTCTGCTGAACATTCCAAAATGGAATGCTTGACAGATGATTCACATTCGGCTATCATGGCCTTAATACCGATGCAAACAAGGAGATGAGCGCATGATCCACAAATATCTGGCCTACCTCAAGACCATCGAGACCGGCAGCATCACGCAGGCCGCCGCGGAGCTGGGCTACACGCAGTCTGCCGTGAGCCGCATGATCGCGGACCTGGAGGAGCATTGGGACGTCCCGCTGCTCACGCGCAATCGCTCGGGCATCGAGATCAGCTCGGAGGGGACGCAGCTGCTGCCCATCCTTCAATCCATCGTCAAGGGGCAGGAGGAGCTCAGCTTTGCCGTCGGCGAGCTGCACGGACTGCAAAACGGCCTCATTCGCGTGGGCGCGTTCACCAGCATGGCGACCGGCTGGATGCCGCTGATGATCAAGTCCTTCCACGAAAAATACCCCAATATCCGCTTTCAGATCTTCAACGGCGAGTACAACCAGATCGCGACCTGGCTGCGCCGCGGGCAGATCGACTGCGGCTTTCTCGCCCTCCCCTGCGCCAAGGAGTTCGACACGACCTTCCTGCTGCGCGACTCGCTGACGGTCATCCTGCCGCCGAACCACCCGCTGCGCGACGCGGAATGCTTCCCCGTCAGTCGGCTGTCGGACGAGGACTTCATCAGCCTCAAGGAGGAGCAGGACTACGAGATCAATTTGTTCCTCGAGCATCTCAGGCAGTCCCCGCGCATCAAGTTTGAGGTCAGCAGCGACTTCGCCATCCTCGCGATGGTCGAGTGCGGGCTGGGCATCAGCGTGGTGCACGATCTGATCCTGCACCCCAACCGCCACGGCATCATCAAAAAGCCGCTCGACGAGCCGTACTACCGCGATATTGCCATCGCCACGAGCGCGGCGGCGCAGCCGTCCACCATCACGCGGATGTTCTGTGAGCACGCGCTCGAGTGGGCGAGGGATACCAGCTCCGCCATCGCCCCCGCCACGGCGGAGGCCCCGGAGTACGCGGAGCTGGCAAAGTAAAGAGATGGGAAAAAGGGACCGTTCTCTGCGGAAGAGAACGGTCCCTTTTGCTGTAAAGGCGGCGTTATGCAGCTTCTCCGGGCAGCGCCCGCGTTTTTTGCGCCTGCTTTCCACCCGCGCGTAAAATCTCCTGTTGACATCCGTGCCGCGGCGTGTACTATGGAGATAACAGATCAAACGGAAGCGAGGAAACGTATGGAATACAGGATAGAGCGGGACTCGATGGGAGAGGTCCGCGTCCCGGCGGACCGCTACTGGGGCGCGCAGACGCAGCGCTCGCATGAGAATTTCCCCATCGGCGTCGGGATCGAAACGATGCCCGCGGAAATCATCCGGGCGTTTGCCGTGCTGAAAAAGGCGGCGGCCATCGCCAACCGCGAGCTGCTGCCCGCACGGATGAGCGCGGAAAAATGCGCCCTGATCGGCCGCGTCTGCGACGAGATCCTCGCCGATGAGCTGGACGGACATTTCCCGCTCGTTGTGTGGCAGACGGGCTCGGGCACGCAGTCGAACATGAACGTCAACGAGGTCATCGCCAACCGCGGCAACGAGCTGGCGGGAAAAAAGCTCCTGCACCCGAACGACGACGTCAATATGTCGCAATCCTCGAACGACACCTTTCCCACGGCGATGCATATTGCCGCCTGCCTTGCGGTGGAGGACCGCCTTCTCCCTGCTGTTTCCGCGTTGGAGCAGACCCTCCTGCGTCTGGAGGCGGAGAACGCCGATGTGCTGAAATCCGGGCGGACGCATTTGCAGGACGCGACGCCCATCACCTTCGCGCAGGAGATCTCCGGCTGGCGGACGAGCCTCGCGCGGGACCGTGAGCTGCTCACCGCCGCGCTGCCCCCCTTGCGGGAGCTGGCGCTCGGCGGCACGGCGGTCGGCACGGGACTCAACGCCCCCGATGGCTTTGACCGGGCGGTCGCCGCGGCCATCGCGGAGCTGACCGAAAAGCCCTTTGTCACCGCGTCCAATAAGTTTCACGCGCTCACGTCGAAGGATGAGCTGGTGTTCGCGCACGGCGCGGTCAAGGCGCTCGCGTGCGACATGATGAAGCTCGCGAACGATGTGCGCTGGCTTGCCTCGGGTCCGCGCACGGGGCTGGGGGAGATCACCATTCCAGCCAACGAGCCCGGCTCATCCATCATGCCCGGCAAGGTCAACCCCACGCAGTGCGAGGCGGTGACGATGGTGGCGGTGCAGGTCATGGGCAACGACGCTGCCGTCGGCATAGCGGCGTCGCAGGGGAACTTTGAGCTGAACGTCTTTATGCCCGTGTGCGCCTATAACTTTCTGCAGTCCGTCCGCCTGCTGAGCGAGGCCATCGCTTCGTTTGACAAAAACTGCGCGTCCGGCATCCGCGCAAATCGGGAGAGGATGGACGAGAACGTGCGCCGCTCGCTGATGCTCGTCACGGCGCTCAACCCGCACATCGGCTATGAAAACGCCGCGAGGATCGCAAAGAAGGCATACGCGGAAAACCTGACGCTGCGCGAGGCCTGCGCTGCGCTGGAGCTTCTGCCGCCGGAGGAATTTGACCGCATCGTCCGCCCCGAGCGGATGGTTTGAAAGCCTGCCAATAAAAAGGAGAACGCTATGGATTACGCAAAAGAATCTTTAAGACTGCATGGGGAGTGGAAAGGCAAGATCGAGATGGTGACCCGCGTGCCGGTCAAGACGAAGGACGATCTGTCCCTTGCCTACACCC
>ERZ772812.484-NODE-484-length-35983-cov-117.620296_pt1 | contig 35983 bp, 29 predicted proteins | sample MGYA00511343_ERZ772812 | MGnify/ENA primary metagenome ERZ772812 (study PRJEB29015, sample SAMEA2737706) | human gut metagenome | biome: human gut; feature: human-associated habitat; material: faeces | place: China | collected 2012 ...
ACGTCCTGTGCGAAAAGCCCATGGCCGTGACGCTGGCGGAGTGCGAGTCCATGGTAGCTGCGGCGGAGCGCAATGGCCGTCACCTGATGGTGGGCCACAACATGCGCTTCGATCCGGTGCACCGCCGGGCCAAGCAGCTGCTGGACAGCGGCGTCATCGGCGATGTCATCACATTCCGCGCCGTGCTGGGCAACGCCGGCCCCGAGGGCTGGTCCGTGGACGAGGGCACCTGGTTCTTCGATAAAAACAAGGCGGCGCTGGGCGCTCTGTCCGATATGGGCATCCACAAGGTGGACCTGATCCAATACCTGCTGGGCCAGAAGGTCATCGAGACCACCGCCAAGGTGGTGACGCTGAACAAGCGCGACAGCGAGGGAAATCTCATCGGTGTGGACGACAATGCCCTGTGCATCCTGCGGATGTCCGGCGGCGCGCTGGGCACCATGGCGGCCAGCTGGACCATCTACGGCAACGAGTGCCAGTCTACCTGCCTGTACGGCACCAAGGGCATCATGCTGATCTATAACGAGGCTTCTGCCCCCATCACGGTCAGCGATCTGGAGGGCAACACCACCAGCTACAACCTTGATGTGCCCCACAACGGCACCGGCGTCATCGACGAGTTCGTGGACGCACTGGTCCACGACCGCGATCCGGAGGTCTCCGGACGGGAGGCGCTGACGGTGATGCGCACCATCTTCGCCAGCATCAATTCCTCCAACATCAGCCGCACTGTGGCGGTAAACAGCGACTTTGTCACCCACTTCTGAGCAAACGCACCATTGCGGGGCGGGCAGACGGCCCGCCCCGCCGTTTTCTATATCACACATGAAAGGGAGTATCCTTATGTATCGCATCGGCATTGATCTGGGCGGGACCAACATCGCCGTGGGCGTGGTGGACAGCGGCTATCACCTGATCTCGGAGGCCAGCGTCCCCGCCGGAGCCGGCCGTCCGGCGGAGCAGGTGGTGGCGGACATGTGCCGCGCCGTGGAGCTGGCACTGGACAAGGCGGGCCTGACGGCCCGGGACTGCGCCTCCATCGGTGTGGGCGCCCCGGGCACCTGCGACCCCCAGCGGGGCGTGGTGGTCTGCGCCTATAACCTGGGCTGGTTCGATGTGCCGGTGTGCCGCATGCTGACGGAGCACTTCGGCCTGCCTGCCCGCCTCAGCAACGACGCCAACTGTGCCGCGCTGGCGGAGACGGTGGCGGGTGCCGCCGTGGGCTGCCGCAACATGGTGCTCATCACCCTGGGCACCGGCGTGGGCGGCGGCATCATCGTGGACGGCCAGATCGTCTCCGGACTGGGCGGCGCCGGCGGCGAGGTGGGCCACAGCCTGCTGGTGCTGGACGGCCAGCCCTGCACCTGCGGCCGCAGCGGCTGCTGGGAGGCGTATGCCTCCGCCACCGCCCTGATCCGTCAGGGCAAGGAGGCCGCCGCGTCCCATCTCGACTCCCTGCTGAACCGCTATCCCGCTCTGACGGGCCGCGACGTGTTCGACGCCGCCGACGACGGCGACGCCGCCGCCAAAGCGGTGCTGGACCGCTACTACGACTATGTGGCCGCCGGTATCACCAATCTGGTGAACATCCTGTCGCCGGAGATGGTGCTCATCGGCGGCGGCATCAGCCGCCAGGGCGAGCGCCTGCTGGCCCCCATCCGGCGCTACGTGGCCGCCAACTGCTTCGGCGGTACGGAGCGTCCCCAGCCGGTGATCCAGGCGGCCCAACTGGGCAACGAGGCGGGCATCATCGGCGCCGCCGCGCTGTAAAACTGCAAGAAAAAGGACGCCTCCGGCAGCTGCCGGAGGCGTCCTTTTTCTTGCTCGTCAATCGATGGTACGCACAAAGTTCATGCCGCTTTTCTGCATATGTACGTCCAGCCGCACGCGGTCACCGCGGATAAAGCTCCTGGTGTACTCGTAGATGCGCCCGTCCTCGGTACGGGTGAGCCGCTGGTGATAGAAGGCGCAGTTTCCCGCGTTCACGCCAAGCAGCTTGGCCTTCTCCGCGTCCAGCACCACTGCCTCATAGCTCTCGTCGGCGGCGAAGGGCACGATGCCCACATGGTACAGGAGGCTGTAAAAGCTGTGGGTCTGCAGCATGTCCCGTGTCAGGTGGGGATAGATGTACTGGGGATAGTAGCTGGTCTCCAGGATCAGCGGCTCGCCGTCCACGTTGCGCACGCGGGTGAAACAGTACGCCGGCGTGCCCTCCCGCAGCTCCATCTTCTCGCACACGGCCTGACTGGGCACGATCACGTCGAAGTCGATCAGCGTAGAGGACGGCACCTTACCCAGCGAGGACACCTCGGTGGTGAAGGAGTACCGCACGCCCCGGCGGTTGGTGGCGGGGTCGGCCACGAAGGTGCCGCGGCCGCGCTTGCGGACCACCAGTCCCTCGTCCTCCAGCTCGCCGATGGCCTGCCGCACGGTGTTGCGGCTGATGTTCATCCACCGGCACAGCTCCGCCTCGCTGGGCAGCAGATCGCCCACGGCCAGCGCACCGGTGGAGATATTGCGTTTGATGATGCCCACCAGCTGGGCATACAGGGGAATATCGCTGTCCATGGACAGCTTGGCGTTCAAGATCGGATTCTGTTCCATTGTAAGGGGTTCCTTTCCCTCTCCTCTGAGTTGTACCTATTGTACCATACAAATCCGCGGAAAGATAGGCATATTTCTGATAAATATCGTGGGATTCCCGTTTTTTGCGGAAAATCACCGGTATCGCCGCCGTAAGTTTCACCAAAAGAATAGAAACAGCGCCGTCCCGGTGGGACGGCGCTGTTTCCGGAACAAAAAAGAAGGAAAACCTTTTTGAAAGGATATTGGCGTTTTACTTGTGATCGACGCTGTACATGTGCTCGATGAGGCACAGGATCTTGTCGGAGTAGCCGATCTCATTGTCGTACCAGCTGACCACCTTCACGAAGGTGTCGGTCAGGGCGATACCGGCCTTGGCGTCGAAAATGGAGGTGTGGGTGTTGCCCAGGAAGTCGGAGGACACCACAGCCTCGTCAGTGTAGTCCAGGATACCCTTCAGCTCGTTCTCGCTGGCCTTCTTCATGGCAGCGCAGATCTCGTCGTAGGTAGCGGGCTTGCTCAGGTTCACAGTCAGATCCACCACGGACACGTCCAGGGTAGGTACGCGCATGGACATGCCGGTCAGCTTGCCGTTCAGGCTGGGGATGACCTTGCCCACGGCTTTGGCAGCGCCGGTGGAGCTGGGGATGATGTTGCCGGAGGCGGCGCGGCCGCCGCGCCAATCCTTCAGAGACACACCGTCCACGGTCTTCTGAGTGGCGGTGGTGGAGTGTACGGTGGTCATCAGACCGTCGGCGATACCGAAGTTATCGTGCAGCACCTTGGCGATGGGGGCCAGGCAGTTGGTGGTGCAGCTGGCGTTGGAGACGAACTGCATGTCGGAGGTGTAGGTGTCCTGGTTGACGCCCATGACGAACATGGGGGTGTCGTCCTTGGAGGGGGCGGACATCACCACGTGCTTGGCGCCGGCGGCGATGTGGCCTGCGGCCTTCTCCTTGGTCAGGAACAGGCCGGTGGACTCGATGACGTACTCGGCGCCCACCTTGGCCCAGGGCAGGTTGGCAGGGTCGCGCTCTGCAAACACGGGGATGGAGCGGCCATTGACGATGATGGCGTTCTCGGCGCTGCCGATCTCGCCCTCGAACTTGCCGTGCATCGTATCATATTTCAGCATATAGGCCAGATAATCAGCGGGGCAAAGATCATTGATACCCACGATCTCGATCTCGGGGTGGTTCATGCAGCAGCGCATGACCATACGGCCGATGCGGCCGAAGCCATTGATACCGACTTTAATGCTCATAAAGTAAGACTTCCTCTCTGATGGAATATATCAAATGTATGGTATGTTTGTATTATATGCGATATTTTCAGAAATGCAACCCCTTTTTTAAAATTTTTTCCGATTCAGCAAAAAAGGACAAAAAACTTGTTTTTGCAGTTACCGTTTGGTATAGTGTGGATAACCAACCGGTAACTGCCGTGTATGGCGGCGGCCATCGGGCCACATTATATAGTAGTGTAGTGCCGCGCCTTCACAGGCGCGTGAAGGAGACTACCGTGCCGGCAGGCATGCCGGTCTCACAACGACGCAGGAAAGGAAGTGGCACATGAACGAGGAACAGAAGCCGCTGCCGGCAGATATCCAGCCGCCGGTCATCCAACCACCGGACATCCAACCGCCATCGCCGGCCCCTCATCAGCGGGAACAGCTGCTCAATGAGGTGCTGCTCCATGTGGCGGCTCAGATGCGCACGGCGCTGGGCGGCATGCACATGGCGGTGAGCCGTCTGGCTCCGCCCGACCGGCGGGACGGGGATGCCGCGCTGGATCGGGACGCGGCCATACTGAGTCGGGGGTATTATGCCCTGCTGCGGATGGCCAACAACCTGTCCAATGCGCCCATGCTGCTGTCGGACGAACCTTTTTACAAGGAAAATGCGGACGTGGTAGAATGGCTGGCGGGCCTGTGCCATCAGGCGGAGCCCTTGTTTTTGCTGCGGGGCACGACCCTGACGTTCCAGTGCGCCGCAGCGCACCACACCGCCGCCATCCATCGGGACCGGCTGGAGCAGGCGGTGTGGAATCTGCTGTCCAACGCGCTGAAGTTCACACCGGCAGGCGGCCGCGTCACGGTGTCCCTGCGGTTTGAACGGAAGCAGGTGCTGCTGACGGTGACGGACACCGGCGGCGGTATCCCCGTGGAGCGGATGGAGACGGTGTTTGACGGCTACCTCCATCCGGAGCGGCTGGCGGCGCTGCCCTGCGGACTGGGGCTGGGGCTGCCGCTGTGCCGCCGCATCGCCGAGGGCCACGGCGGCCGCATGGTGCTGGACAGCCGGCCCGATCAGGGCACGTCTGTGACACTGGCGCTGCCGGACGAGATGGCGGAAGACGCTGTGGAGGATGTGCAGTTCGACTATGCGGGAGGCTTTCAGCCGGCGCTGGTGGGGCTGGCGGATGCGCTGCCCTATCAGGCGTTTCTGCAGAAGCACTCCGACGACTGAGAGCATCTGTCCGCCTAACGGGGACATACTCCTGCGGCGGAGCTGACATCCGCATATACCGGCCTCTCCGGCGATCCGCGAGGGAGGCGTTTTTCCGCATTACTATCATTGACAGATATTGCCTGTTTATACCCGTTTTTTTCGTAGGAGCGAAGTTCATGATGAAGAAGAATTCCAAACGCGTACTGATTGCCATGTCCGGCGGGGTGGACAGCTCCACCGCCGCCGCGCTTTTGCAGGAGCATGGCTACGTCTGCGGCGGCGCGATGCTCCGTCTTTACAGGGACCCGGAGGTGGACCGCCTGTCCGCCCGGAACGCCGAGGACGCCCGCCGCGTGGCGGAGCGGCTGGGGATGGAATTCCATTTACTGGATGAAACGGAACGTTTTTCCAGCTGTGTCATGCAGAAATTCATAGACGAGTACTGCGCGGGCCGGACGCCCAACCCCTGTATCGACTGCAATCGGGAGCTGAAATTCGGGGCGCTGCTGGATCGGGCCCTGGAGATGGGCTACGACTATCTGGCCACGGGCCACTACGCCCGCATCTCATACGACGAGGAGGCGGGCCGCTGGCGTCTGCTGCGGGGCCGCGACCGAAAGAAGGATCAGAGCTATGTGCTCTATCAGCTCACTCAGTTCCAGCTGGCCCACCTGCTGCTGCCGGTGGGGGAGTTCGACAAGGATACCATCCGGCAGGAGGCGCGGGAGGCGGGGCTGACCGTGGCGGACAAGTCCGACAGTCAGGATATCTGTTTCATCCCCGATGGCGACTACGTCCGCTTTCTGCGCCGGCACGGCGCCCCCCTGATCCCCGGGGATTTTGTGGACAAGGACGGCCATGTGCTGGGCCGCCACAGGGGCCTTCCCTGCTACACCAGCGGCCAGCGGAAGGGCTTAGGCGTCTCCGCCGGAAAGCACGTCTACGTAGTGCGGAAAAACGCCGCGGACAACACCATTCTGCTGGGGGACAACGAGGACCTGTTCACCGACACCCTGACAGCCTCGCGTGTCAACTGGATCGCCGGTGTGCCGCCGGAGGCACCGGTACGCTGCACCGCCAAGGCGCGATACAGCCAGCAGGTGGATGCGCCCTGCACCGTGTACCCGCTGGAGGACCGCGCCATACGGGTGGTGTTTGATCGGCCCCAGCGGGCCGTCACCGCAGGGCAGGCCGTGGTGCTGTACAACGGGGATGAGGTGCTGGGCGGCGGCACCGTCGAGAGCACGGAATAAGCGCTTTTAGACACGGACGGCGAAATGCCCAAAAATTAAACACTGAGGCGCCCTGTGGTCGAATTTTGATCACAGGGCGCCTCCTGTTGCTTGCGGAAATTTTGCGGGAGCGGTATGCTTTGGCCAACAAAGGAAAACATAAAGCATGAGCTTAGGAGGTATCCGTTATGTATTATTCCAGTGGTAACTATGAAGCGTTTGCCCGTCCCAAAAAGCCCGAGGGCGTGGACAACAAGTCCGCCTATATCGTGGGCAGCGGCCTGGCAGCCCTGACCGCAGCCTGCTATCTGGTGCGCGACGGCCAGATGAAGGGCGAGAACGTCCACATTCTGGAAAAGGGCTCCACCGCCGGCGGTGCCTGCGACGGCTGGAGGTTCGAGAACATCGGCTATGTCATGCGCGGCGGCCGCGAGATGGACAACCATTTCGAGGTCATGTGGGATCTGTTCCACTCTATCCCCTCTATCGAGACCGAGGGCGTCAGTGTGCTGGACGAGTACTATTGGCTGAACAAGGCCGATCCCAACTACTCCCTGTGCCGCGCCACCGAGAACCGCGGCCAGGACGCCCACACCGATGGCAAGTTCAACATCTCCGACAAGGGCGCTATGGAGATCATGAAGCTGTTCTTCACCCCCAATGAGGATCTGCAGGACAAGCGCATCACCGATTTCTTCGACGATGAGGTGTTCAACTCCAACTTCTGGCTGTACTGGCGAACCATGTTCGCCTTCGAGAACTGGCACAGCGCCCTGGAGATGAAGCTGTATATCCAGCGGTATATCCACCACATCGGCGGTCTGCCCGACTTCACGGCTCTGCGCTTCACCAAGTACAACCAGTATGAGTCCATGATACTGCCCATGGTGAAGTATCTGGAGGGCTTCGGCGTGAAGATCCACTTCGGCGTGCAGGTGACCAATGTGGAGTTCGACTGCTCCGACCCCAAGCATAAGCTGGCCAAGCGCATCGACATCATCGAGAACGGCGAAAAGGGCGGCATCGACCTGACGGAGAACGATCTGGTGTTCATCACCAACGGCGGCTGCGTGGAGAACTCCTCCATGGGCAGCCAGGACAAGCCCGCCCCCTACAACACCGAGATCAAGGAGGGCGGCGGCTGGGACATGTGGCGTAAGATCGCCGCGCAGGACCCCGATTTCGGCCATCCCGATAAGTTCTGCTACGACCCCGAGCAGACCAACTGGATGAGCGCCACCGTGGAGACTCTGGATCAGCGCATCATCCCCTATATCACCGACATCTGCAAGCGCGACCCGTTCAGCGGCAAGGTAGTCACCGGCGGCATCGTCACCGTCAAGGACTCCAGCTGGCTGATGAGCTGGACCATCAACCGCCAGCCCCAGTTCCGTGACCAGCCCAAGGATCACTGTCTGGTGTGGGTGTATTCCCTGTTTACCGACAAGCCCGGCGACTTTGTGAAAAAGCCCATGCGGGACTGCACCGGCAAGGAGATCTGCATGGAGTGGCTGTACCACCTGGGCGTGCCCGAGGAGCAGATCGAGGATCTGGCCGAGAACAGCGCCAACACCGTGCCTGTTATGATGCCGTATATCGACGCGTTCTTCATGCCCCGCGCCTACGGCGACCGGCCCAAGGTCGTGCCCGACGGCAGCGTGAACTTCGCCTTCCTGGGCCAGTTTGCCGAGACGCCCCGCGACACCATCTTCACCACCGAGTATTCCATGCGCACCGGCATGGAGGCCGTATACACCCTGCTGAATGTGGATCGCGGCGTTCCCGAGGTCTGGGGCAGCGTGTACGATGTCCGCGACCTGCTGGATGCCACGGTGAAGCTGCGGGACGGCAAGTCCCCCACCGACATGGAGTTCAGCTTCATCGAAAAGCTCGCGCTGAAGAAGGCGCTCAGCAAGATCCAGGGCACCGATCTGGAGAAGCTGCTGAAGGAGTACCACATCCTGTAAGGCAGTCTGATACGCAAGAAAAAAGAGACGGGCGCGCCGCGCCCGTCTCTTTTTTGCGGACGGGAGATTTCACCAAACCATACAGGGCGCGGACGGGGAATTTCTGTATATTTGAATGATTCTTCTTGCGATAATAAATTTTTCTCTTGCATGACGCATGCATTTATGCTATGCTCCCTTCAACGTTAAGGGAAAGGAAGTGTGCGGCGATGACGACTGCCATGACCATGAATACCGCCGCATCTGCACAGGACACCTGTGCCGCTTTCGCCTGCGCTGCGATGAACAACTGCATGATCATTATTCTGGACGCCGCTCTGCTGGCGTCCATTTTTGTCCTGCTGCTGGACCTGATCACCGGTAAGCGGACTGCGGTGCATCGCTCCCCTATCTGCCGCCTTTTCTGAAAGGCCAACGACAGACAGACGAGACGAGAGGCTCCGCCGTCCGGCGGAGCCTCTTTTTTTGATAAACGCGACCTCCTGCGTCCGGCCAGCGCAGGGGCGGCGCGGCCCCCATCGGCAGGCAGGCCGTGTGTGACCTGACCGCTGATCGTTACATTTATGCATAGAAAGTGAGAAAGCAACCATGGGTTTCCTGAATTTTGTGATGGCACTGAGTCCGATCATTGTTGTGTTGGTGGGTATTCTGGGGTTTCGCCAGTCCGCCAGGCGCGTCGCCCCTGTGGCACTGATCTGGACGCTGGTGCTGGCCTTTACATACTTCAACGTGACCGGCGCGACGTTCAAGGAGAACGTGGCCGTGTATGACGCCCTGCTGTGGAAGGGCATCAAGGAGGGACTGAAGATCGTGCTGATGGTGTTCGGCGCCTTCGTGATCCTGAACCTGCTGCGGGCCACCGGCGCGATTGACGAGGTCAAGGGTACCATCGCCCGCATCAGCGACGACCGCCGCGTGCAGGTGGTCATCATCGGTATGATGCTGCCCATCTTTCTGGAGGGCGCGGCCGGTGCAGGCGCACCGGCGGCTATCGCGGCTCCGTTCCTGGTGGCGCTGGGCTTCGACCCCATCACGTCCATTGCTCTGGCCCTGCTGGGCGACGCCACGCCGTGCTCCTGGGGCGGCGCGGGCCTGACCACCATCAACGGCGGCGCGGCCCTGACTGACGCGGGGCTGAGCACCGTGGCGCTGAACTCCGCCATGGTGGGACGCATCCACATGTTCGGCGTGCTGGTCATCCCCTTCATTATGGTGGCTATGACCTTTGGCCGCAAGGGCTTCAAGGGCATCGTGCCCTATCTGACCTTTGCCGGTGTGACCACCGGCGCGGTGATGTTCGCACTGTCCAACTTCGTGGGCGCGGAGGTCACCTCCATGGGCACCGGTGTGCTGTCCATCCTGCTGAGCGTGGCCTACGTGAAGACCGTGGGCGTTAAGACGCCGGAGGAGTACCGCTACCACGTCGACCGCGAGGAGAAGAAGTACGGTGCGTTCCGCGCCCTGTCCCCCTACGCGTACATGCTGGTGCTGCTGCCCGCCGTGCGTTACGGCGTGCCGGCCCTGGTGCCCAACGGCTTTGCCGTCATGTGTACCTTCGGCTACATCGTGTGGGTGGACGTGGTCATCCTTATCTGCGGCTTTCTGGGCGCAATGACGCTGAAAACCGGCTTCAAACAGTACGGCGAGATCTGCAAAAAGACCGTGAGCCACGTGATGCCGGTGCTGGTGACGATGGGCAGTCTTCTGGTGGTATCCTACATTATGCAGTCCTCCAACACGGGCATGATGAATCTGCTGGCCTCCGACGTGGCCGCCGTGGTGGGACGCTTCTACCCCGCCGCCGCCGTGGTCATCGGCGCCAGCGGTTCCTTCATCACCGGTACGGGGCTGGGCTCCAACATCATGTTTGCCGACATGCATATCCAGGCGGCTCAGGCGCTGGGGATGAACCCCATCACCGTGTTCGCCGGGCAGAACGCCGGCGCCTCTCTGGGCAATCTGATCTGCCCCAACAACACGGTGGCCGCCAGCGCTACGGTGGATCAGATCGGCAACGAGAACCTGGTCATGAAGCGGACGCTGCCCGCCTTCGCCATCATTCTGGTGATCTACATGGTACTGACCATGCTGTATACCTGTGTACTGTTCCCCCATTTTGGCATGTAACGGAAAATAAACGCAAAGGAGTGTTTTTAAATGACGAAAAAACGTATTGCGGGTGTGATCGGCCTGGGCCACGTGGGCGCGCATGTGGCCTACGCCCTGGCGGTGCAGGGCATCGCCGACGAGCTGATCCTGGTGGATCAGAAGGAGCAGAAGCTGGCCAGCGAGGTGCAGGATCTGCGAGACGCCGCGGCCTACCTGCCCCACCGCGTCACGGTACGGGCCGGTGACTTCGCCGATCTGGGCGAGTGCGATGTCATCGTCAACAGCGTGGGCAAAATCGAGCTGCTGGAGACCCATGACCGTCTGACGGAGATGGATTTCACCATTCCCGCCGTGCGGAGCTATGCCCACAAGATCAAGGAGAGCGGCTTTGACGGCGTGCTTATCAACATCACCAACCCCTGCGACATCGTGACCCGCGAGCTGGCGCTGGGCGTGGGTCTGCCCCGGGGCCGCGTGTTCGGCACCGGCACCGGTCTGGACACCTCCCGCCTGCTGAGCGCACTGGCGCGGCAGACCGGCATCGACCACAAGTCCATCACCTGCTACATGCTGGGTGAGCACGGCAGCCAGCAGTTCGCGCCCTGGTCCTGCGTCAGCTTCAAGGGCATGCCTCTGGACAAGTGGGCCGAAACCGACGAGCGCTTCCGCTTCGACCGCGCCGCCCTGCAGAAGGAGTCCATCGGCGGCGGCTGGGTGACTTACATGGGCAAGCAGTGTACCGAGTACGGCATCGCCACCACCGCTGCGCGTATGGCTCACATCGTGCTCCACGATGAGAAGGCCATCATGCCCGCCAGCATGGAGCTGTGCGGCGAGTATGGCGAGAGCGGCCTGTTTGCCGGTGTGCCCTGCGTCATCGGCGCCAACGGCGTGGAGCAGGTGGTGGAGCTGCCCCTGACCCCGGAGGAAAAGGCCACATTCCACCAGTGCTGCGAGGGTATCCGCCGCAATATGGAGCATCTGAAGAAAATCTGAGGAGGCAGAAGCATGAATATCACTGTAACAAAAACCACCCATCCCGGGACGCTGCCGCCGGCGGACACGCTGGGCTTCGGCTCGGTGTTCACCGACCACATGTTCGTCATGGATTATACGGAGCAGGCAGGCTGGCACGATGCCCGAATCGTACCCTACGGGCCGCTGAGCCTCTCCCCCGCCGCCAGCGTGCTGCACTACGGCACAGAGGTGTTTGAGGGCATGAAAGCCTATCGCCGTCCCGACGGCGGCGTGCAGCTGTTCCGCCCCTGGGACAATGTGGAGCGGCTCAACAAGTCCTGCGAACGGCTGAGCCTGCCTCAGCTGGACCCCGACGATGCGCTGGAGGCTATCCGGAGGCTGGTGGAGGTGGATCAGGACTGGGTCCCCTCCGCCCCGGGCACCAGCCTGTATATCCGGCCGTTCCTGTTCTCTACCGATCCGGATCTGGCGCTGCACGGTGTGCATCAGGCCATGTTCGTGGTGATCCTGTCCCCCGTGGGCAGCTACTTTAAGAACGGGCTGGAGCCGGTGAAGATCATGGTGGAGACGGAGGACGTCCGCGCGGTGCGCGGCGGCACCGGCGAAGCCAAGTGCGGCGGCAACTACGGCGCGGCCAACCGCGCCGGTGACCGCGCCATCGAGAAGGGATTCTCCCAGGTGCTGTGGCTGGACGGCGTGGAGCGCAAGTACGTCGAGGAGGGCGGCGGCATGAACGTCATGTTCAAGATCGCCGGTAAGGTGGTGACGCCCATGCTCACCGGCTCTATCCTCAACGGCGTTACCCGCCGGTCCTGCATCGCCCTGCTGAAGAGCTGGGGTATGCCGGTGGAGGAGCGGCTGCTCAGCGTGGACGAGCTGTTCGACGCCGCCAAAGCCGGTACGCTGGAGGAGGCATGGTGCGTGGGCACCGCCGCTGTGGTCTCCCCCATCGGCGAGCTGTACTATCAGGAGCAGGGCTATGTGGTCAACGGCGGCCGCATCGGCGAGCTGTCCCAGAAGCTGTACGACGAGCTGACGGGTATCCAGTGGGGCGAGCGGGACGATCCCTTCGGCTGGACGTACCGCGTATAAATAAGCTAACTTCCATGTGTGTACGAGTACCCCCAGGGCCGGAAGGCTCTGGGGGTACCCGGCGTTCCGGGACAGAACGCGGCGTTGAGAAACGGAGTGGAAAATTGTATAATGTGTCCATCCGCAGAGAGGACGCGGAGGCGAAGCAGCCCCAATCAGAGTACGCGGACCGGCAAAAATGGCCATGTCTACGCTCCGCAGACTCTTTTCCGCAGCGATGGGATAGACGTTCGCAGGGCCGGTGCGGCATACTGTGACCACACAGAAAGGAGCGTGACCACTTGGACACTGCAAAGACCGGCGCCTATCTGGCGTCACTTCGAAAGGCGGCGGGCATGACCCAGCAGGACGCCGCCGACCGTCTGGGCGTTTCCAACAAGACCGTCAGCAAATGGGAGAGCGGAGGCGGATTTCCGGACATCACCGTGCTGCCCGCGCTGGCGGAGCTGTACGGCGTCACCGCCGACGATATTCTGGCCGGTGAGCCTGTGCGGCCCGGCAGCGGCGGCGGGCGGGTGGAGCAATATCTGGCCCGACGGGGCGAGCTGCGCTGGCGCATCGGCTTCTCCGCCGCGGCGCTGTTCCTGCTGGCGGCCATCGTGTTCCAGGGCTACGTGTGGTCGTGGCTGCTGGCGGCAGGCGGCGCGGCCGCGATCTGGATCGGCTGGGGCCGGTGCGGCGGTGAGGAGATCCGCCGCCGTCTGGTGCTGCTGCTGCCCTGGGCCGTGGGGCTGGTGTGGTATGTCCTGTGCTATTTCCAGTGGGCGCTGCGGCTGGCCACGGCGCTGACGGAGGACTATGCAAATGGTTACAGCGTCATCTACTATCTGGCGTATATGCTGCGGTGGGATATGCTGCTGGTGCTGCTGGCGGCGGTCTACGGCCTGCTGCGGGCCGCGGCGGTGCGGTGGAGCGGGCAGGGCTGTCTGCTGAACCGGCCCTACTTGCAGGTCACGGGCATCCTGTGGCTGATCTCGCTGGCGGTGGAGATCGTCCGCTGGATCGTGACGCTGCCGCCCATGCAGGCGTTTGCCGCCACGACCCTCTCCTCCGGCACCAGGACCTATCAGGCGCTGTGGGATAAGTTTGCCGCCACCCTGCCCTTCCTGTACGTGCCGCGCATCACTGCGGCGGTGGTGCTGACGGTGCTGGCAGTCACGGCGCTGGCGGTCAGGCGGAAGAATGGCGAGGGAGCGGCCCAGAGCAAGGACGAAGCTGCGTAAACCCTCCATTTCACAAAACCCCTCGGAACTCTTTAAGGTTCCGAGGGGTTTTACAGGAAGGTCACGGGGCAGGCTGCGTCAGGGCGTCCGCCAGCGCGCGGCTCAGCTCCGACAGGAAGCCCTCGATCTGGGGCGTCAGCACCTTGCTGCGGTGCAGCACCATCTGCACCGACTGGGTAATATCCCAGCCCGTGACGGACAGCAGCTTCAGCCGTCCGGCCTCCACGTCGGCGCGGACGGTGTACCACGGCAGCAGGGAGAGATACGAACCGCCCAGCAGCAGATCCCGGGCGGCGCTGGCGCTGGGCAGGCGCAGAAACGGCTCGCATTCCACCTGATGCTGGGCCAGCAGGGCCTCGAAGCGCCGGTTGTAGGGGGCGTTCTGCTCCATCATAATCAGCTCGCTGCCGGAAAGCTCCCGCAGGGGTACTTCGCTGCGTCTGACCAGCGGGTGGGACGGGCTGGCCGCCAGCACGATGGGCACCTCCGTCTGCTGCCGGATGTGCCACTGGGCGGGCGGCAGCGGGTCGTCGATAACGCACATGGCGTCGATGGAGCCCTGCTGCAGGAGCTGGGTGAGGTTCACAGTGGTATCCACCAGCAGCTCCACCCGTACCTTGGGGAAGCGGGCGTGGTAGGCGGGCAGCAGGGGCTTCATCAGCAGCTCGAACAGGGAGTCCGTGATGCCGACGCGGATGGCGCCGCCCAGCACGGCGTCGGATTTGCCGAAGTTCTCCACCGCCGCCACGGCTGCCACGGCGCTGCGGGCGTAGGGCACCAGAGAGCGGCCGAAATCCGTGAGGTATACGTTTTTGCCGATGCGGTCAAACAGCGGCATCCCCAATTCCTGCTCCAACTGGCGTATCTGGACGCTGACCGCCGACTGGGAGTAGCCCAGCTCCGCCGCGGCTCTGGTGATATTTTGCAGCGACGCCGCATGCAGGAACGTATTCAGGTTGCGTATCTCCATGGTGAACGCCCTCCTTTCCTTCATCGTACCATAGATCGCGGGAAAATCAATGATATTTTTTAATAAATATAATAGAAATCATTCGTTTTACAAAACTATCCTCCTGCGCTACAATGCAGACAACAAGAGCGGTGCGGACGGCGCCGCCGTATGATGATCGAGAGGAGTGCATCACCATGGAAGGAAAGCTGCACATCAACACCACCGCCGTACACGGCGGCGGACGGAAGGACGACTGCTTCGGCGCCATTAACGAGCCTATCTATATGACCTCCAACTACCGCATCCCCACCGACGGCACGCCGGTGGACTGGAGCGGCATCCACAGCAACATTTATCAGCGCAACCGCAATCCCAACCAGATGGTGCTGCAGGACAAGCTGTGCGCCCTGACCGGCGCGGAGGACGGCGCGGTGTTCGCCAGCGGCGTGGCGGCGCTGGCCGCCGTGTTTACCACCACGCTGAACTCCGGCGACCACGCCATCGTCTCCGAGGTGTGTTACAGCGCCACGAACCTGCTGTTTCGGGAGTATCTGCCCAAGAAGTACGGCGTGGAGGTGACACTGCTGGATACCACCGACACGGAGGCTGTCCGCGCCGCTGTCCGTCCCAACACCAAGCTCATCCATGTGGAGACACCGGGCAATCCCACCACCGGCATCAGCGACATCGACGCCATCGCGGACATCGCACATAAGGCCGGCGCACTGCTGAGCGTGGACGCTACCTTTGCCGGCCCCATCTGCATCCGGCCCCTGAGCCACGGCGCGGATCTGGAGATCCACAGCATGACCAAGTACATCAACGGCCACGGTGACTCGCTGGGCGGCTGTGTACTGGGCCGCACGGCGCTCATCGACCAGATCAAGGAGCTGGCCATGGTGAACTACGGCGGCATCCTCAGCCCCTTCAACGCATGGCTGGTCGCCCGCGGCCTTTCCACCGTGCCGCTGCGGATGAAGCAGCACAGCGCCGTGGCCATGAAGGTGGCGGAGTTTCTGGAGTCCTGCCCCGCTACCCGCTTCGTGTGGTATCCCGGCCTGAAGAGCCATCCCCAGCATGAGCGGGCGGAGAAGCTGATGCACGGGGAGTACTCCGGTATGATCTCCTTCGACCTGAAGGGCGACGAGAAGCAGCACGAGAAGTTCCTGGACGCGCTGAAGCTGGTGACTCACGCCGTGTCGCTGGGCGATATTGAGACCCTGATCGTCTACTACGACCGGAACAGCGACAAGCTGCCCCACTACCCCGCCGTCTATCAGGAGGGCTTCTTCCGGTTCAGCATCGGTCTGGAGGACGCCGAGGACATCATTGCCGACCTGACCCAGGCCATGCAGGCGGCAGGGATGCTGTAAGTCTGACATATATTGTAAAACCCCTCGGGACCTCAAAGAGTCCCGAGGGGTTTCTGCGCGCAGTCAGGGGGTGGACTGCGGCACGGTGTAGATGTTGATGTGGTTGCCGGCGGGGTCCTTCATGCGGAACATGTGCCAGCCGTAGGGGCGGAAAAAGGGTTCCTGCGTCACGGCGCCGGCGGCCCGGGCGCGGCGGAAGATGTCCTCCAGCGACGGCACCTCCAGCTGGAAATGCACGGCGCCGTAGGTGGGGAAGGGGTCCTCCTGAGTCAGCAGGACCAGCTTTGCACCGGCCAGATCGTACTTGACGCCGCGGTCCTCCGGCCCCTCATCCCAGCCGTAAAACGGCTGAACGGCAAATACCTGCTCGTAAAAGGCGCGGCAGGCTTCATAGCGCTCCTGGGGCACGTAGAGCAGCAGCTGAAAATCCAGATAGTTCACGGTGGTTCCTCCTTACTGATGACGGCGATAGGGGGCGAATGCGCCGCAGGTGTCCCGCAGCACGCGGTCGCAGACGTTCTCGCCCTCGCGCAGCAGCTTTTCCTCGTCCACGCCGGTGAGGCGGTCATTCTGATAGACGACACGTCCGTTGATCATGGTGAGCCAGACAGGACCGGTGACGCCCAGCTTGGCCAGCATGGAGGCGGGGTCGTGGAGCGCGCCGGCGTACTCCAGGCGGCGGACATCCACCATAAAGAGGTCCGCGGCCTTTCCGACAGCCAGACGGCCCAGCTCCGGACGGCCGATCATGTCGGCGCCGCCGGCGGTGGCCAGCTTCAGCATGTCGTAGGGCGAGGGGCAGCCGCCCCGCTGCTTGCTGAGGAACGTCTGCATCAGGTACGCCAGACGCAGGGTGTCCAGCATATTGGAGCCGTCGTTGGTGGCGCAGCCGTCCACGCCCAGGCCCAGGGGAATGCCCGCCTTCCGCATGCCGGGGATGTCCAGTATCTCGCTGCCGCCCAGCATGGTGGGGGCGGGGCAGTGGGAGATGCCCATGCCGCTTTCCGCCAGCAGGGGGTACTCCTCCGGCAGAGTCTCCCGCCCGTGGGCCAGCCAGATGTCGCTGCCGGTGAAGCCGATGCGGCGGCACCACTCCAGGGAGCGGACGCCGAAGCGGCGCACCATGCTGCTGTTCTCCCCCTCGCAGAGGTGGGTGTGCATGTGGACGCCGGCGCTGCGGGCCAGGCGGATGGTCTCTGTAAAGGTGTCCTCGGTGCAGTTGATGGGCTGGCAGGGGGCCAGCACGATCTGCCGCATGGAGAAGGGCGCGGGGTCGTGGTAGAGGGCCAGCAGGCGCTGGCAGTCGTCCAGATAGGCCGCCGTAGTCTCGCACATCTCATCGGGGATAGTGCTGCCCTGCCAGCGGGGCAGCGTGTTGGTGCCCCGGGCCGCCACGAAGCGGAAGCCCATCATATTGGCGGCCTCCATCTGGCGGTCCACCGCGGTGATGCCGGTGGCGGGGGTGTAGCAGTACTGGTGATCCACGGAGCAGGTGCAGCCGTGCTTGATGAGGTCGGCCATGCAGGCGGCGCTGGCGTAGAAGATCACGTCGCCGTTGATGCGGACAAAGACCTTATAGATGTCGTCCAGCCACTGCATCAGCGTCAGGCCCGGGCGGTCGATGGTCATCAGGTTGCGCACGAAAGCCTGAAAGAAGTGGTGGTGGGTGTTGACCAGCCCGGGGTAGACGTACTTGCCTGCAGCGTCGATGACCTGTGCGCCGCCGGCGCTGAGGTCACGGCCTACGGCCTCGATGCGGCCGTCGGAGAGGAGGATGTCACTGCGGTAGAGGACGCGGTCCGCGTCGTCGCAGGTGACAATGGCGTCGGCGTTCCGGATCAGTATTTTCTCACTCATGGCGCTCCCCTTGCGGTGGGGTGTTCCGCTCCTTCATGTTGCGGCGGTAGGCCAGCACCTCCACCACGTTCTTCTCGGCATCGCAGATCTGGAAGATGCGGTCGCCGTACCAGGTATCGGTAAGGCCCAGCAGCACCTCCACGTCGGGGCGGCTTTCCAGCCAGGTGAAGCAGGCGTTGACATCCTCGGCTTCGATGGTGGTCAGGGCAGGGCCCTGGGGGGTGTTCTCCGTCTTTTGGCGGATGTCGGTAAAGCCGCCGGCGGAGCGAAGGCGGCAGCCCCGATCCTCGGGGCCGCGGTCCCACTGGGTCACCACGGGCATCTGCATGGAGTCACGGTAGAAGGCGGTGATCTTTTCCAGATCCTCCGCAAAGAGGATGGCGGTATACTCGTCGGTGAAATAGCAGCCGCCGTCATCCGGCCCTGCCGGATGGTACTGCTCGGCCCGCTGGTAGACCTCCACCCAGTTGCCCACGGGGTCCTTGATGCAGAAGCTGTACTCGCCCCAGGGGCGGAGCGCCAGGGGGCTGATGACGGTGACACGGGGTTCTTTTTTCAGATTGGCATAGCACAGCTCGATGTCCCTGGCCTCCAGCCGCATGCCGGCGGGGCCCTGGGGCAGCGTGGGATGGCGGCAGATCAGTTCCAGACGGTTGTCGCCGATCTTGAACTTGCAGCCGCGGTCCACGGGACTGGTGTACCAGCCGTACATCTGAGGCAGACGCAGCAGGTCGCGGTAAAAGGACTGGAGGGTGTCAAACTCCCAGGAATAATAGACGATTCGGTATTCTTTGCGCCACATAGCTTTCCCTTTCTGCTTTCAGTGCATCAAAATTTCTTCCCGCACGTTGCGCAGGTAGGCGTATATCTCCACCACATTGCCGCTGGGGTCGTACATCTGGAACAGACGCCGCGCGTCAAAGTCCGTGTCCCGCAGGACGCCGGCCTCCCGATAGTCGGGACGGCTGCTGAACCGGTCGTACAGCTTGTTGACGCTGCTGGCCTCCAGACCGATCATGGACGGGCCCATGGCGCAGTCCGCCGTGCGGCGGCGCAGCAGGAGCTGCGCATCTCCCGCCTGCAGAAGCAGGGAGTCCGCCTGCTCCTCCAGCAGCGGAAGACCCAGCTGCTCGCAGTAGAATTCCCGCGCCGCGGAGAGGTCGTCCTCGTAGAACACACCGGTGAAGGTACCGGTGAACATGTCCGTTTTGTCCACGTCGCCGCCGCAGGCGGCACTGTCGCCTTGCAGCAGATGGATCAGATTGCCGCCGCTGTCCCGCAGCGTCACCTGCCGGGCGTCGCGGGAGAGGATGTCGATGTCCGGCATCTCCTCCAGAATGCGCTCCATGCACAGGGGGAGGTCGATGCACTGGGCCAGAAATTCGCTGCGGCCCTGACGGGGCGCGAAGGGGATCTGGGTGATCTCCAGACGGCCGCTGCCCATGTAGAAGCGGTAGCCCTTCCGGTCCGGCACGATGGACCAGTTGTAGTTGGGCTGGAGGCCCAGCACCTCGCGGTAGAAAAAGACGCCGCTGTCGTAATCCTTCAGGTGCAGGATGTAGCGACATTCGTGAAATGTGATGTTCATGCTTTCGGTCCTTTCGTTGATGCTGCCGCCGCGGCCTTTCGGCGCACACGGGGCGCGGAGAGCGGATGGGGATAGGGGGCGCCGTTGGCCGCCGGTGCGCGCATGCGCATACCGGTGAGCTTGATGCCGATCAGCGCCGCCAGATAGGGCAGCATCTGGGTCAGCTGCGTAGCCACGCCGAAGCTCTGAAGCCGCATGCGCAGCGCGGACATCACGCCGAACAGCAGCGTGGCCAGATACCCGCCTACCGGCGACCACTGACCGAACTGGTTGGCGGCAAAGGCCATGAAGCCGGTGCCGGCGGACATGTCGTTGACAAACACGTTGGCGGAGCTGAGGCACATGACGGCACCCGCCATACCGGCGAACACGCCGCCCAGCAGCACCGCCCGCAGCCGCAGGCGGTAGACGTTGATGCCCAGGGTGGCCACGGCGGCGGGATTCTCGCCCACGGCGCGGATGCGCAGGCCCCAGGCGGTGCGGCGCAGGAGATACTGCATCACCGCCACGGCCAGCAATCCCAGATAGACGCAGGAGGGGTAGCCGCTGAGCATGGTGCCCAGCACGGGGATGTCGGATAAAACGGGGATATTGATGGTGTGGAAGCCCTCCACCCAGGGGGAGATACCGGTGGTATCCCACAGGGCGCGCATCATCATATAGGCAAAGCCGGGGCCGAACAGGTTCAGGCCGATGCCGATGACGATCTGCTGGCCGTTGCAGTAGATGGCCAGCACGCCCAGGATCAGGGCCAGAAACGCGCCGCCGGCACAGCCGCACAGCAGACCCACCCAGGGACTGCCGGTATAGTAGGAGCCTACGGCGGCCAGAAAGCCGCTGAAGATCATGGAGCCCTCGATGCCGATGTTGATGACGCCGGCCCGCTCACTGATGGTACAGGCCAGGGTGCCGAGGGCGATGGGGGCGGTCAGCCGGATGGCGGAGGCGAAAAAGTTGGCAAATGAGATCCAGAAGTCCATTACTCAGCAGCTCCTTCCTGTTTCCGTCGGATGCCGATGCGCTGGCACAAGCGGCCCAGCACGTTCCACACGTCCGGCGAGGCCACCAGCATGACGATGAAGCCCTGCAGCACGGAGATCATCTCCGTGGTGACCTGGCTGGTGAGGCTCATGCTGATGGAGGCGGAGCGCAGCATACCGAAGAGGAACGCGGACAGCAGCACGCCGACGGGGGAATTCATGGCCAGTGTGGCCACGGTGATGCCGTCCCAGCCGTATCCCGGTGAGAAGCCCATGACAAAGCGCTTGTACACCGCCAGACACTGAATGGCGCCGCCCAGAGCAAACAGACCGCCGCTGATGCACATGGCCGCCAGCGTCCGCCGGTAGATGGGCAGGCCCGCCTGCTGCATGGCACGGGGGTTCTGGCCCATGGCCCGCAGGGAAAAGCCAAAGGGCGTTTTATAGAGCATCCACGTGATGGCTGCCACGCAAAACAGCGCCACGAAGATGCCGTAGTTGAACTGGGTGCTGGGAAAAAAGCGGGGCAGGATGCTGCCCTCGTTGACCACCACGGTCTCCGTGTTGCTGGCGTCGGGACGCTGGAAAAAGCTCTTGACGATGTACTCAGTCAGCAGGGCGGCGATGGAGTTCATCATGATGGTGGCCACGGACAGCGAGGTCAGGTTCCGTCCGGCGAACAGCGTGGGCAGTACGGCCCACAGCGCGCCGGCGGCAAAGCCGGCCAGCAGGGCCAGCAGCCAGCCCCAGGGCGCGGGCAGCGGTACGGTCAGGCCCACGATGACGGCGGCGAGACCGCCCACCAGCACCTGCCCCTCTCCGCCGATGTTGAACACGCCGCTCTGAAACGCCACTGCCGCGCCCAGACCGGTCATGATCAGCGGCAGCGTATAGGCCAGCACATTCAGAAAGCTCTTGGTACTGCCGAACGAGCCGGCCAGGATGCTCCAATAGACGCTGAAGGGTTCCCGACCGGTAGCGCAGATGGTCAGTCCGAACAGGACCAGCGCCAGTACCAGCGAAAACAGCGACAGCCGTATCCTTGTCTTTTTCACAGTGTCCCTCCTTGAGAAGATGCCATAGCTCCGCGGATAAAGCGCGGGGCTGAAAGCCGCGGAGACCTTCAGCCCTTTGCCGTATGTTCAGTGGGTCATGCAGCGGCCTGCCACGCCTTGGCGTCCTCGATGGTGCTGGGGACCACGATGGTGCCGTCCTTGATGGCGGCCACCACGGCGTTGTATTGCTCCATCACCTCGGCGGGGATCTCGTAGGCGGAGCCGTCAAAGTCCAGATACAGGCTGTCCTCCGCGATGCCCTTCTCGATGGACCCGGCGGTGAACTTACCGTCGATCACATCCTGAATGGCCTCCTTGGCGCAGGCGGGGAAGTCGCGGATGGCGCTGGCGATGTTGGTCTCGGGGGCGTCGGCGTTCAGGTTGCCGTCGAAGAAGATGGTCAGGAAGTTGTGATCCTTGCCGGCGTTGAGGATGCCCAGGCCGCCGGCGCTGGCGGTGTGGTAGATGAGGCTGGCGCCCTGCTGGTTCATGGAGGTGGCCAGCTCATAGCAGCCGTTGACCTCGGCCCAGCCGTTGGCGTAGTCCACCAGCACCTCGCAGGTGGGGTCCGCGTAGTGGGCACCGGCGATCATGCCGGCAGCGCCCAGGTTGCACAGGGGGATGTCGTGGGCGCCGATGAAGCCCAGCTTATGGGTCTCGGACAGGCTGGCACCCAGGAAGCCGGCCAGGAAGCCCAGCTCCTGATCGCGCCAGGTGTAGCTGCGGATGTTGTCGCCTGCCACCACGGCGTCCAGGATCACGAACTTCTGCTGGGGATAGTTGGGAGCCACGTTCTCCAGGCTGGAGCTCTGGCTGCCGCCCAGACAGATGATGAGGTCGCAGTCGCCGCTGTCGGCATAGCCGGAGATGAGGCCCTCATACTCGGCGTCATCCTTGGGCTCGGAATATACCCACTCGATGCCCATGGTGCTCTCGGCATCCTTCATGCCGTTGAACAGCGCGTCGTTAAAGGATTTGTCGCCCAGACCGCTGGAGGCGAACACCACGGCGATCTTGGCGGCGGAGCTGCCAGTGTCGCCGGTATCGCCGGTGTCACCGCCGGTGGTGCCGGTGTCGTCCGCGGTCTTGCCGCAGGCCGCCAGGGCCATCACCATGCAGGACGCCAGCAGCAGGGCCAGCCACTTTTTTACAGTTGCAAATTTCATTTTGGTTCCTCCTTGCATACTTGCACATTCAGGTGTGAGCCGCCCTTTTACCGGCGGCAGGATCAATAAGAAAATCAGTGGGCCTCGCCCAGCATCATGCGGCCCAGCCCCTCGCGGGTGGCCTCGTCCGCGTCCACAAAGCCCATGATCCGGCCGCGGAACAGGACCATGATCCGGTCGGATACCTTTATCAGCTCGTCCAGGTCGCTGGAGATCAGCAGCACGGCGCAGCCCTCCCTGGCGGCGTCCAGAATGCGGTTCTGGATGTTGTCCGCCGAGGCGATGTCCACACCGCGGGTGGGCTGTGCGGCCACCAGCATCCGGCAGCCCCGGGACAGCTCCCGCGCCACCACGATCTTCTGCTGGTTGCCGCCGGAGAGCGTGCCCACCACCACAGAGCCGTCAGCGGCGGCGATGCTGTACTCGGAGATGCGGGTCTGCGCATCGCGGCGGGCGGCGGCCCAGTCCTCCATCAGGGCGTTTTTGGCGTAGGGCTTTTCGTCGTAGGTATTCAGCAGCAGGTTTTCAAACACCCGCATGCTGAGGATCAGGCCCATGCCCTGCCGATCGTCGGGGATGCTTCCCACACCGGCGTCGCGTATCTGCTTGGTGGCGCGGCGGATCAGCTCCTGCCCGCTCAGCAGGATGCTGCCGGAGGCGGGGCGGCACAGCCCTAAAAGCGCCTGTGCCAGCGGCGTCTGGCCGTTGCCCTCGATACCGGCAACGCCCAGCACCTCGCCGGCGCGGATGGAAAAGGTGATATCCTGCAAGGCAGTACCGGCGCGGCTGCGGACGGAGAGATCCTGCACCCGCAGTACCTCCTCGCCGATGGGATGGGGCTGGCGCCGTCCGGTGGGGACGGTCTTGCCCACCATCATCTGCGTCAGCTCCGCCATGCCGGTCTCCTGCGGCGTGGTGGTGCCGATGATCCGTCCCTGCCGGATCACGGTCATGCGGTCCGCGATCTGATAGACCTCGCGGAGCTTGTGGGTGATGAATATGGTGGATTTGCCCAGATCGCGCAGGCGGCGCAGTACGTCGAACAGCGCGTCGGATTCCTGGGGCGTCAGCAGGGCGGTGGGTTCATCGAAGATGAGAATATCCGCCTTGCGATACAGCAGCTTGACGATCTCCACCCGCTGGCGCTGGCCGATGGTCAGCTTGTCCACCAGCGCGTCGGGGTCTACCTCCAGGCCGTAGGATGCGGCCAGCTCGCGGATACTGCGGGAGGCCTCCTGCTTTTTCAGGCGGCCGCCGCGGGTCTTGATCTCCTGACCCAGGGTGATGTTCTCCGCCACGGTCAGGTGGGGGATCAGCATCAGCTCCTGGTGTACCATGCCGATGCCGTGCGCAATGGCGTCGGCGGGGCTTTTCAGCGTCACGGGCTGGCCGGAGAGGTACAGTCGGCCCTCATCGGGCTGCTCGATGCCGTAGAGCATCTTCATCAGCGTGCTTTTCCCTGCGCCGTTCTCGCCCAGAAAGGCGTGGACCTCGCCGCGCCGCAGGGTGAAGTTGACGTGGTCGCTGGCCTGTACGACGCCGTTGTAGCACTTGCACAGGTCCACACACTGCAAGACGGTGTCCGGTGCGGCGGCGTGAGGGCATTCAGCCATGGTGGAGTCCTCCCTTCAGGGGCATTACCCGTTTCTCGCGCTCATTATACGCCTGTACCCGCAGGATTTGAAGAACAAATAAACGATTCAAACTCATCGGTTTAGCCGATGGGTAATGTGATGTCGGGGCGGACCTGAGAAAGGAGCGGGACGTCTGCGGCGATTGCTTTTTCCCGCGGAGGGTGATAAAATAAGGAAAAACAGGCTTGTCTGGCGGCGGCGTTCCGGCGGGCGGCGCGGCTCCGCCATCTGCGGCGGAACGGGTATGAGGTGAAAACGATGACATTAAAGCAAATACTATATGTGCGGGCCGTCAGCAAGGCCGGTTCCATCGGCAAGGCTGCCGAGGCTCTGTTTATTTCGCAGTCCAGCCTGTCCGAATCCATCCAGAACCTGGAACGAGAGTACGACATGGTGCTTTTCGAGCGTACCAGCAGGGGTATCTCCCTGACCCGTCAGGGGGAGGAGTTTCTGAAGGACACGCAGCTGCTGTCCAACATCTATCAGGATCTGGACGACAAGTATAAGAACCGCAAAAGCGAGCGCGAGCACTTCTGCGTATCCTCGCTGCACCATGTCTCCGGCATCGATGCCTTTGAGCATATCGTGTCCCAGCCGAAAAACCAGAAGTACCATCTGGGGTACTTTGAGGGCAACATGGATCAGGTGCTGCAGGACGTGGAGACCAACCGTTCCGATGTGGGGGTACTGTTCTTTACCAGCGACAGCCGCAGCACCATCATCAAGGCGTGCAACCGGCGGAACATCTTTTTCCAGCACATGAAGTACGATCTGCTGCACATCTACGTCCACAAGACCCACCCGCTGGCCGGACGCGGGAGCGTGACGCTGGCAGAGATCCAGCAGCACCCGTTCATCTCCTACGAGGAGTGTCATCCCTCGTCCGCCCGCTTTACGCCCACGCGGCGGCAGTGGGACCCGCAGCAGCAGATCATCTCAGTGTCTGACCGCGCCATGGCCTATTCGGTACTGGCGCTGGGCAGCGCGTATGTGACCGGTTCGGGGTATCTGACCCAGGAGGACTGCCGGCGAGCTCTGGTCACGGCGCCCATCACGGATCTGGGGCAGATCGAGATCGGCTACATCTGCAACCCTGCCCGCGCCCTGTCGGAGCTGGCGCTGGAGTACATCGAGTGGCTGAAGAAGATCACGGTGTGACGGAGAGGAGAGGAAAAGCCCTGAAGCCGCAAGGCTTCAGGGCTTTGTTGTGGCAAGAAAGAAAGATCCCACCCCGAATGAGGTGGGATCTGGTGCGCGGTACAGGACTCGAATTGATGCAGAGAGTCCCCATACTGTGTTGTCAAAGGCCGGATGGTGTCGCAAATACAGGTTTTTTCGAAGCCACTGCGCTAGCCCATGCCGAGAGATGTTACCTAATTTTACCGCTATAAGGCTAAAAATAAGGCTAAATTTTGTGGCCGCGCGGAATGTACCTGTGCCTTTAGCTCAGAAAACGCGGTGGACGGATGACTCACCCTTACCGAAAAGCCGTGGATGCTTTTGCGTTATACCCATTCATACCGAGGAAGAACCTCCAATCCCTTGTGCTACAAGGAATTGGAGGTTCTTCTTGTGATAGTGCGTTTTAGTACACACAGGGGCGTTTTACGTGGATTTAGGGTCTTTGTTGAAAATTAACCACATCAGGCGCAAAGAAAATCTCTTTGATTTAGAAGATGCGTGACATGAATAGTAGCGGAACGTCTCTCAATATTCAACTACTATTGTCTTTTCCGTTTATGCGCCGATGAAACTTGATGCTTGTGCTATAACTTGTGCAACAGGCTATCAATATGCAGATGTGTTCCCCTTACTTTGCCCGGTACTTTACCCAAGCTTGGACATTAGATATGCTTCCGCTTGCGGAGATCTCTGTGGCTGATTCAAGCCCATTTGTCACTTTTGTGTACTGGTACATCTTCTGGTAATCCGTGTACTTCGTTGTGTAATAGTTGAACCGGAAGAATCGCGGCGTGGGACCTGCAAGATCGGAATTGTTAAACTCGCTGCTGCAGTTATAACTGGGCATATTGTAATTGTTACAATAGTAGTTGTCCAGATATGGATGATCCGTAGACGAGAGGTTTGCGTGGAAGTACCAATAGGCATAACCGCTGGTACCGGAATTCAGTCGCACAGGGGAAATGGCGCGTCCAGTGTTGTTGGCATATGGAGCATTATAGTCCCATTTGTAGTATACAAAACCGCTCCACCACTGCTCCACCTCTCGCTTGGTACTGCCGTTGTCGTAGGTTGCATACGGCTCTTTGGCGAATGATGTGTAGATCCAATGCGAGGTATCGAATCCACTCGGGAAGGAGGCATACTTCGTCTGTCCCTCCCCAGTCTTTTTCCAGTAATTTCCAGTTCCTGTCCATCCACTCAACGAAGAATTGGTAGATTCTGTTGTCTCCGTCTTCGTATACGTCCACTTTTGGTCAATTATCTGACTGTCCGCAGGAGCCTCGTTTGCAAGTACCCAACCGGAAACCGCATTCTGCGTCCAATGTGCGTATACGGCAATATCCACAGCTTCCGTATAAACTGTAGACGCATCCACCAACGTTCCTCCATCGGCATCTGTATACCATCCGCTAAAGGTATAGTAATCGCGAGTGGGAGTGGGCAGTGTTCCTAGTTCTTCTCCGCAATAGCCTCGGATAGACTCCTGAGACACTTCTCCGCCATTTGCGTGGAAGGTAACTACAAAAGAATTCAACGTCCAATGTGCATAGAGGGTCTGATCTGCATTTCCCTCAAAAAGCGTTTCTTCTGTGATCCGTGTGCCGTCAACAATTTCCGTGAACCAGCCGTCAAAGGTATAATGCTCTCTGGCGGGTACGGGCAGTTCGCCATAAGGCTCGCCATATGTAACTATGCCGGACGAGATTCCACAGGCACCCTCATTCGCGTCGAAGTATAGCACATACGACTTGGGCGTCCAATGAGCATACACCGTCTGATCGCTGTGGGACGTGATGACCGTCTCCTCCGTCACCCGCTCGCCATCGAATTGGGCTGTGTACCAGCCGCCGAAATCGTAATTATCCCGAGTCGGGACGGGCAGTTCTCCAACAGCCTTTCCGTAGAACACCACTTTGAACGGATCCTCTACGCTACCGCCATTGGCGTCAAAGAGCAATTTGCTGGAGGTCAGATAACTCTCATAGTCCTCCGCCGAGATAGTTTTGATTTCACCGCTTATGAATTCGATCATACCTCGGTTGCCAATATTACCGCAGACTAGATAATTGCCGCACAGCACCATTTTGCCAGCTACAGATGCGTTTTCCTTCTCCAGCACCACATTCTTGCTGAGCACGGCATTCTCACCGGTCGTACTAAGGATAACGCTTCCGTACAGCCTGACGATTGCGTCCTCTGCGGTGAGGATCAAGACATAGCTCGAAGCATCTTCAACGCTCACTCTGTTCAGCGTTACCACAGCGGAACCAATTTTCAGCGGTGTGTCCGAACCCCCCACGAATCTGATATTGTTCAGGCATGTCTCGGCGGCGTCCGACTCGATCTGAAGGTTCGTATAGGTCGCGCCGTTGCTCAACAGAGCGAAATAGTCCGTTCCATCCGAGATTGCGATCTTGGTGTTGTCGAGGCTACCTGTCATATTGGATACATTCAACGTGATCCGTTTTGCGCCGGAGTTGATGGCGGCATTGGCAACTGTCTCGTTGGCGGCGTTGACTACGATTTCAGGGGAGCCTACGAATGCGCTGTCGCCCAGGTGATCGATATAACCGTCAACCGTGAACTTCCTCAGAGATGTACAACCATCGAATGCGTGACTGCCGATACGACTGATGCCGTAACCAGATACATACTCCAGCGCCGCGCAACCGGCAAAGGCGTGATCTGGGATCTCACTGATGTATTTGGGCAGGATAACGCCTTTCAGGCTTGCGTTGTCTTTGAATACGCCGTCCTTTAGCCCTTTTACGCGGATCGCGGCCCGTGTACCATTGCCGGAATCCACGGAAATATATTCGGGAATAACCACATAGTCGCTGGTTCCGTTATACTCCGTAACGAGTCCGGTGTCCAGATCCACCGTCAGACCCGCAGACTGCGCCAGACTGCTGTACACATACTGATTGACGAAGTAAGGAATCTCAAAGGGAAGTACACCATTTTCGCAGTCGTTGAAGTTTGCGTTGTCCTTGGAATAATCCAGATACTCATGACGCTCTGAATCGAGAACGCTATAGGTGTACGTGTAATAGGTGCAAGACGCAATGTCGTAACCGACCACCGCAAAAACATGCAGTGTGCCGGCCGTAACAAGACGGTAATAGCCTGTTGCGCTGCTTGTATAGGTGATCTTTTTCGTCGTGGTCTCTCTGGTCTCTGTGGAATACTCGATCGTAGAGGAATACGTGTTCCGCTGCTCCTGACTGCTTCCCTCCGATGTATCGGTAGATTTACTGCCCCCCTCAGAGGTCGTGCTGCTGTATTTGTAGCTTTGCTTCACGGCCTCAGAGATCGCGTCCGAGACCTCTGTGTTGCGGCTTATAGAACTGCTGTTTTCATAACCCTCGGTGGAGTTCCAGCTGCTGGTCTGCGTGCTGCTGGTATCCCAGTGAGCTTCATTGTTTCCGGACACCTCCGTTCCCAAAGAAGAATTGCGGGATGCAGCGATCGTCATAGAGTTTGACTCAGAGGCGGACAGGTTGGCATTCACCTTTGAAGAATCGGTCGTGGTGGTAGACTTGTTGTATCCGAAAGAAATGCCTCCTTCTGTTCCGCCTGCATTACCTGCCTTTTTCCCGATATTGCCTCCAATATTCCAGCCACTCTGTTCTTCCGTAGTATGACTCACTTCTACTCCCACGCTGGCGCTTACTTCCGAACCGCGTGTATAAGAACCGTTGATACCCACAGAGTCATTCTGCGTGACTTTGGCGGATGTAGTGTTTGAACCTCCGGCAGACGAAGAAGTGGACGTTGAGCCTCCTGCCACGTTGCTCACATAGTATTTACCGGCCACTACATTCCCCTGGCTGTCTGTTGTCTCTCTGGTACGGCCGATCTCCTCGTCGCGCTCATTGCCGGCTGATGCAGAGTTGTTCCAGTCCGATGACAGCGTCCAGGAGGATGTTGTCGTCGTTGCTTTTGTCACGGCGTCTGTAATGTTATTGGAAAAACTCTCATTAAAGGCCTGCGAGTAGGTATACTCTTTGCTGATATTGATGCCTTCAGAGTTACCGATGTACTCGATCTGTGCCAGAGGGACGTTTTCGATAGTGCCGATCTCATAGATAAACAAGTACTGCCCATCATCGGTATCTTCGATAATGCTGGGGGCACCCAACTGACTGACAGCCTTCGCCTGATTACGATTGCTGGTCCAGTTTGCATGCAGCGTAATGTTGCCGGTAGTACCCGGTGTGATGCTGGAGACGATTTTTCCGTTGTTGGACCACCCCACAAATGTGTAGCCGAACCATGTCGGATTGGTCAGGGTGATTCCCTTGTCAACCGTATACGTAACAGAATTGACAGGAACATCAGGAGAGTCAAACGTGACGGTATACTTGACCACTTCCCATTGTGCGTAAAGCGTCCGGTTTCCGGTACTGCCTACCGGAATTTCTGTTACCTGCGTTCCGCCAGTCTGCGCGGTATACCAGCCCTTGAAGAGATAGCCGTCTACCAGCAGATCCTTCAGCACCAGTCCGTCCTCCGTGGCATATACCGCGGGATTGGGGTTTTCAACACCGAGAGATTGCAGGTACTTGTCGTTGTTTGCGATGTTGTATGTGATGGAGTATTCATTTTTCTGCAGTTTAGCAATTTCTTCCTGTGCAACCAGAACCAGATTGCACACAGAGCAGTGCTTGCCTTCGGTAAGACCTTCCTTTTCATAAGTAGGAGCTACTGCGGGATCAATAACGACCGTGTGGCCTTTCGGCTGCGTAATCGTGTCCGCGCGGGTAATTTCTTTACTTGCCGTATCGTCCAAGAAATACCGTCCGCAAAGGCTGCACTGCCAATATGCAATATTACCAGGCTCTGTACAGGTTGCCGCGTTGCCAAGTTTTGCTTCCAGCTCATGGGAACATGGTTTTCTTCCCGGCAAAAGCTTAATGCCGTAGCCGTTGGGGTCGTACTTGCAGCCATCTACATAGTATTGGCACAGGATCAGGACATCCAGCATAGTGACCTTGCCGTTTGCATCGACGTCACCGGCTTCTGCCTGAATGTTGACCGCATAGCCATCGGGATCATATACACATCCGTCTACATAGTACTGACACAGTGTCAGCACATCCAGCATATTGATTGTACCGTTGCCGTCTACATCGCCGGGTATATAGTCGATGATAGTGACCAGACCGGCAACCAAATCGACGTCTACCGCATTTCGCTTGTCGTTTAGAACATCATCCGGTTCACAAGACAGGGTGATTGCGCAATCCTGACTCAGATCTGCGTCAGCGGAAACCTTAAACTGGAGATTCAGAATCACACCGTCACCGGTGACATTGCTGCTGCCCAACCATGCAAAACGGCAGGATCCGGTTACGCTGCCTCCCTTTTTCAGCTGAGCCGGCGGAGTCAGCGTCATCTCCGAAAAGGCCTCCCCATTTGTTGCGCCTACCAGAGTAAGCGCCTCGTCAAACGACAGCGTAAAGCCCATGCTTGCGATACCCGGATTATTCTTTATGCTGACCGCAACGTCCACGGTGGTGTCCGGCTGGGCGCTGACATACTCCACGCTGATCGTTGCTTTGTCAGTTATTTCCGCAGCAAAAGCGCTTAACGGGCAAAGTGTTACTGTCATTATCAGAGCTATTATGAATGCTAAAATGCGTTTCATAGCAGTTCTCCTTTTGCATCAGTTTACTTTAACATATCCTGCGATTCCTTTGATTTCTATTGGCTCCCTGTTTTCACCGACGATTCCACCATCGTCTGGGCAGGAGACGGTAACATAATGGTCTCCGCTTGCCGCATCCGCATGGATCGCAAAGTGCAGTTCAAGGAGTACGTCGTCTACTATTTCTTCCGGTATGTCAGTCGAAAGCCAACTGGCCATGCATCCGCTTTGCTTATTTTGCGGCGCAACAAACATATAATCGAGATAAGCTTCGCCGCAGGACACACCGGTCAGAGTCAAGGCATTGGCATCATAGTCTATCATAACTGCCATCGTCAAGAAGCCCGGGTTATTCTTCAACGATACGTTTACGATCACATCTTCGGCCCCAGCGTTGGCGCTGACATTTTCCATTTCAAGTGTGCCGGCCCCCTTATTCTTGTGAGACTGCGATTCGCTTCCGCAGCCAAGCAGCAGGACAGCATACACCGCAAGAAGCAGTAATAAACAATACTTCTTCATAATTCCTTTCTTGGCAGACAGAACTCCTTTGGCGGTTGCAATAGCCGCCAAAGGAAGTTCTGTATTTTTTAGCCTACCGTGATGTACCCAATAGCATTTGCTAGAGCAATCACATTCTTATTGCCGTCCAACGTACTGCCATCATCCGGGCAGGAGATCGTGATGGGATACCTTCCGCTGGCAGCGTTGTTGGCCACTGTGAATTGCAGCGTCATAACATCACCATCCAAAATCTCCTCAGGTAAATCAGTTGAGAACCAGGCAGCTCTGCAGCCGCTCACCTTGTTTTTTGGGCCAGTGAAATTGTAGTCGGTAAAGTCCGCGCCGTTCGAGACTCTGGTCAGAGTAAGTACATCGGAGTCAAACGACATCTCAAGGGCCATCGTCAGGAAGCCTGGATTGTTTTCCAGAGATACCATTACTGTTACCTTTGTCGCACCGGGCGCGGCTGTGATACTGCTTACTTTCAGGGCGGGTAATGCTGCGCTGACCGTGTAGGTCGCCGTTACGATGGTGTCCGCTGTGACGTTGGTGAAGCTCTTATCCCAACCGGCAAATACGTAGCCGGCTCTGATGGGATCGCTCGGCGCGGTTGCGGAGGCACCGTCCGCAACCGTTTCTCTCTTGAGTTCCGTTCCATCCCAGTCCTTAAAGATAACGGTATGCGTGGCTGTGGGCTCTTCGGAAACGCCGACGTATCCCGCATCAATGGTAGTTCCATCCGTTAGCTCAAGGATCAAATGGCGCTCACTGTTAACATACGCGTTTTTAATGCCGACGCCATCCTTACCGTCAGCGCCAGTATCGCCCTTAGGCCCGGCAGGGCCTGTGTCGCCGGTATCACCCTTGGGACCACGCGCGTTGCCAAGCAGAACCGGTACGTTGGTGTTGCTGTATGTAATGTACAGATTGCCGTTTGCATCCAACGACACATTCGCAATGCCAACGCCGTCGTCGCCATTGTCGCCCTTTTCACCCTTGATAGGGCCGAGTTTCCCAGAATTTGTGCCGTCAGTGTAATGGAATACCAGATAGAAGTCCGGAGTAAGTGTAACCGAGGAAATGCCGTTACCATCCTTACCGTCTGCACCAGCAGCGCCTGTTGCACCCATCAGGGATTTATCAATGATAATAGGATCACCTTCGGAAAGCGTGATGACCAGTTTATTCTCGTCATTGATGGTCACGCCAGTAACACTTACACCGTCTTTGCCATCCTTACCATTGATGCCGTCCCGGCCGTCCTGGCCATCAGCGCCATTCTGGCCGTCCTTACCGTCCTGGCCATCCTGTCCGGCCGCTTTCACGCCGGTATCAGTCGTACCGATCCACCAGTTGCCGTTGTTGCCGACAAAGGGGGTATCGCCATCCTTGCCGTCAGTACCCGTCGCCTTCACGCCGGTAGATGTCCAAGACAGGCCGTTGTTGACCGAAATCTCCCACTCATTGGTGACCGCATTGATCTGCACTTTCGGGCTGGTACCATCTTCGCCCTTGGCACCGTCAGCACCGACGGCACCCTTTTCGCCGGTTGCCTTTACGCCGGTGCTTACCCAGCTGTTTCCGCTATCAGAGGAGATCTCCCACTCATTGGTCTGCGTGTTGATCCGGATCTGCGGAGTCGTACCGCCGGAACTTGCAGAGCCGATATTTTCAAATTGGAACTGCGTATTATCTGTAAGGGTTATCGTCATCGTGCCGTTATTCAGCGTGATATTCTGAATGCCAACACCTTGCTCGCCCTGAGCTCCTTTTTCGCCCTTCAGAGAAGCGAGCCACTGTTCTTCCGTGACTGCATTTGTGATCAGATTTTTCTCAATAGCGATCTCGTAGGCAGACCTGCCATTCGCACCCTGTGCGCCGGTTTCACCCTTATCGCCCTTATCACCTTTAAGGCCTTGCTCGCCTTGCGGCCCGGCGGCCTTCACGCCGGTATCGGTCGTGCCGATCCACCAATTTCCGTTGGTACCGATAGATGGGGTGTCGCCATCCTTACCATCGATGCCATCTTTGCCGGCGATGCCGTCCTTGCCATTGACGCCATCTTTACCGTCCTTACCGTCCCGGCCATCCTGTCCGGCGGCGCCGGTAGCACCTTTCAGACTATCCAGCCACTCGGCCTCTGTAGCGGCGGTTGTAAGACCAGCCTCCAGAGCGATCTCGTAGGCGGATTTTCCGTTGCTGCCATTTTGTCCATCTGCGCCTTTCAAGGACGCCAGCCATTCGGCTTCGCTGAGTGTACAGCCGTTTTCCTTCGCGATTTCATAGGCGGATTTTCCGGTGGCGCCGTCTGTGCCGTTTCGACCGCCGGCAGTAACGCCGGTATCAGTTGTGCCGATCCACCAGTTGCCATTGGTACCGACATACGGCGTCTGCCCGTCGGCTCCGGCAGTGCCCTTTAGGCTCTCCAACCACTCGGCTTCTGTGGCGGCTGTTGTCGCACCGGTAATAACAGCAATTTCATAGGCAGAAAGGCCATCCTTACCGTTAAGCCCGGAGGTGCCGACCACTTTGCCTACGTTCGTGGCTTTGCCGTCAGAAAAGGAAATAATAAGCTCGCCCTCGTTGTTGACACTTACGCCTGCGACGCTGACGCCATCTTTGCCGTTCGTGCCGTCCTTTCCGTCCTTACCATCTCGGCCATCCTTACCGTTTGCGCCGTTGCTGCCGTTCGTGCCGTCCTTGCCATTCGCACCATCGGCGCCTTTCAAAGCGAGGCCGCCGCCGATGTTCAGCGTGGTACCGTCAGACAGTGTTAAGATCAGCTGTCCAGCGCTGTTGAATGACGCTGTTTTGACATACGTCCCGCCATCGGCAACCAAGTTGTTCAGCCGACTTATCCACTCTTCTTCTGTGCCCGTATAGCCGTGTTCGACCGCTATTTCATAGGCAGACTTTCCCTGCAAAGACTGCAGCCAATCCTCAAGTGTTCCATCGTAGCCATGTTGAACAGCCAACTCATATGCGGATAAGCCGCTGTCCGCTCCCACAGTTGCCATCGCCGGAACAGCATTGTCTCCGCAAGCTGTGAGCATACTGAAAACCATTGCCGTCACCAAAATTAGCGATACGACCTTCTTCCCTTTGACCAAATGATATCCCTCCTAAACGTCATTTTCTATACTTGAAATGTAACCGCAAGCGGACAGCCCTTATCATCGTTCAATCCTCCGCAATGCAAGATTCCTTCACTCCGTAAAATTGAACGCAATCGCTGTTCGCTTCCAGCCCATTTACATAAACTGTATAGGCATAAAATAGCCTATACAGTTTATGTAATTATAAGCCAATAGCTTCTACAATTCAAGTGGAATTTAACTACGTAGGCGGTAATATTGATGAATTATTATGAACTTGGGCAACGTATTCGCAAAATGAGAAAAGCACATGGCATTTCACAAGAAGCTTTAGCCGAAAAGATTGGCATATCAACAACTCACATGAGCCATATTGAGACCGGCAATACAAAGCTTAGTCTTCCTGTCTTCGTTGATATCGCAGACGCATTGGAGGTAAATACTGACGATCTGTTGAGCAGAGAGGCTCACGAATTAAAAAAGGCCTCCTTAACGCACATTACAGAACTGCTTGAGAACTGCTCTGCCCAAGAAGTCAGGTTTATTGAGGATATTCTCAAATCCGCCATCAGTGCTATGCGGAAGTATCTGTAGAAGCAAGCACGGAAACCCGGGTAAGTGCATTACCTTTCTAAAACGCCAATACGCATTTAATACGGAGATAATGCGTATTCGCCTTTAACAGAGCAATCAGCATACGGAGTGATATGTATTGACAGCTACAATATATTGTGGTATATAAGAATTGTCCAGTTATTTGTGCACTGCCCTGATGGGGCTTCCGGACACGGTTCGGATCGCACACGTTGTTAAGATTGTACTTGAGGAGCATCATGCTCCCGTTTAAGATCAGGGTCATTGTGCCCTTGTATTTCAATGACTATGCTGCGAGGATTTTTCTCGCGGCATTTTCCACCTGTACGCTGCCCTGCCGCTATGCTATGATGTACCTGTACTTAAGGCATTGCGCATTTAGGTCGGAGCAGAGCAGGCACGGGTGGAAAGCTATCAACAGCTTTTCGCTCTGACTAAGAACCCGAAGTATGTCAAAATGCGTCCTCCGGAAAAACCGGGCGGCCACCAGAATTGAACAATACTGCAAACGCAGGAAGGATCGTATGAAGCCGAAATGGCAGGAAGATTCTTCCTGCGTTTTTGCTTACTTTTTTGTCGCGGCACTTGCCACCGCCGCGATACCGCAGGAAAAGAAAACGCGCCGAAATCAATTCGGCGCAGATCAGGAAAAAGAAGTTTTGTAAAAAGCCGTCAGGACGATACGGCAGGAAAATCGTCAAGGGAGAGGCAAG
>ERZ772812.490-NODE-490-length-35819-cov-4.456688_pt1 | contig 35819 bp, 35 predicted proteins | sample MGYA00511343_ERZ772812 | MGnify/ENA primary metagenome ERZ772812 (study PRJEB29015, sample SAMEA2737706) | human gut metagenome | biome: human gut; feature: human-associated habitat; material: faeces | place: China | collected 2012 ...
CCGCCGCGCTGGATCTGGCCGCCGGCAAGATCGACAACGATAAGGGTCGTATTCTGGTCAACGACAAGATGGAGACCAACGTCCCCGGCGTATACGCCATCGGCGACTGCGTGTTCGGTCACGCACAGCTGGCGCACACCGCCTCCGCCATGGGCGAGGTGGCGACGGAGAACATCTGCGGCCACGAGGCGCACTACTGCGAGAAGACCAACCCCACCTGCGTGTATATGGAGCCGGAGGCGGCCTCCGTTGGTCTGACCGAGGAGCAGTGCAAGGCGCAGGGCATTGCCTACAAGGTGGGCAAATTCCCCATGAGCGCCAACGGCAAAGCGCTGATCCTCAACGGCGGCGAGGGTCTGGTGAAGATCATCGCCGGCGCCGAGTACGGCGAGATCCTGGGCATGCACATCATCGGGCCGCGTGCCACCGATCTGATCGCCGAGGGCGCGCTGGCTATCGAGGGTGAGATGACGCTGAACGAGATCATCGACACCATCCACTCCCACCCCACCGTTACCGAGACCATGCGCGAGGCGGCGCTGAACGCCGAAAAGCGCGCCATCCACACCAAGAACTGATTTCGTTACACTTCTCTTCCCTCCGGGAGCTCCTCTCTCACTCCCGGAGGGATCCTTTTCCCAACAGGAGGACATATGATGCAACACGCTGTACGCTATATGGAAACTCACTCCCAGAACCCGTACTACAACCTCGCCTTTGAGGAGTATGTGCTGACGCATCGCACCGAGGGCGACTACCTGCTGCTGTGGCAGAATGACAACACCATCGTGGTGGGGCAGAACCAGAACACCGAGGCGGAGATCAACCGTCCCTTTGTGGAGGAGCATCACATCAACGTGGTGCGCCGCAGCACCGGCGGCGGCGCCGTCTACCACGATCTGGGCAACCTGAATTACTCCTTCATCACCGATGCCGGGGATAAGGAGAGCATCAGCATAGCGCGCTTCACCCACCCGGTTGTCGAGGCGCTGAAGGGACTGGGTCTGCAGGCGGAGGCCTCCGGCCGAAACGATATTCTGGTGGAGGGGCGCAAGGTCTCCGGCACGGCGCAGCGACTGTGCGGGAACCGTATCCTGCACCACGGCACGCTGCTGTTCGATGCCAATCCCGATATGGTCGCCGGCGCCCTGCAGGTGGATCCGGAGAAGTTCCGCTCCAAGAGCACAAAGTCCGTCCGCAGCCGTATCGGCAATATCCGCAGCTTCCTGAAGCAGGATATGGATATGCCCGCGTTTTGGGCGTATCTGAAGGATACTCTGGCTGGCAGCGGCATGGTGTTTGACGCGCTGACGCCGCAGGAGCTGGGAGAGGTGGAAAAGCGCAAGGCCGAAAAGTACGACACGTGGGAGTGGAACTACGGCCGCTCTCCGAAGTTTGATATGACCGGCAAGCGCTACTGGGATGGCGGCTGCCTGGAGGTCGGCGTCTCCGTTGCCCACGGCGTGATCACCGATGTGCGCTTCCACGGCGATTTTCTGGCGGTCTGCAGCATGGAGCCGCTGGTGGAAGCGCTGCGCGGCGTCCCCTTCCGCCGGGAGGACGTGCGCCGCGTGCTGGACAGCCAGCCGATATCCGAGCTGTTCGGCGGCATCACGGAGGAGCAGGTGCTGGACACAATGTTCGGCAGCTGAACGGCTCCCGGCGCGCCTCCCGCTTGGAATAAAGCGGGTCGCAGGTCATCCTGACGGCGCATCATTCCGACCGGTTTTGCCATTTTATGGTAAAAGAACACGGCAAGCAAAGTGCGGCAGTTCACCATGAACTGCCGCACTTTTGCATCACCGTGGGGCAACGAGGACACCCAGACGCTCATCGATATTCTGGCGCAATACGACGTCAAGACCACATTTTTCGTGGTGGGCGACTGGGCGGAGAAGTATCCGGAATCCGTCAAGGCGCTCCACGACGCAGGGCACGAGGTCATGAGCCACTCCAACCACCACGACCACTACAACAGCCTGTCCACGCAGCAGATCATCGACGACGTGACCGCCAGCAACCAGCGCATCAGCGCCTCCACCGGCGTAACGCCCACGTTGATCCGCTGCCCCTACGGGGAGTACGACGACCACGTCATCGCCGCCATCCGCTCCATGGGCATGGAACCCATCCAGTGGGATGTGGAGCAACCGGAAATGACTTGAAGCCGTTGTGCCGCAAAGGTTTTCTGTTTTTGTTGAAATGCGCATCAGCCAAAAATTTGACCTGTAAACGGGGTGGTTTGGGGCTAATTCAGGCGCGGGAGAGGTCAGATTTGAGGGGTTGTGCGCAAATGTAGAAAACTCCGCTATAAGTACAAGATAGAGAAAACGGACGCCGGTGATCTGGCGTCCGTTTTATGAGTTGTGATTTACATTGCCCCCATCTGCTTTGTGTAATAATTACTCAACACTCTCTGTTGATATCTCGGTTACCCACGCAGAATCGAAAAGAGAATTTTCGCTGATTTTGTGCATCATTTTCTCCAATTCGCTTTGTAATTCGTCTAAATTATACTCAGCTCTTTTAAATTCTCCTTTGCTGCGTACAAATGTATAGTAAATATGGTTTTCTTTATCATATGTCCTTAAGTGCGGGTTGGCTTTTATTACAGCTCGCATATAAGGATCTGTGTTGTTATCCAACAAATTATAGTCTCCCAAATTTCCCCCGAATTCTTCATATCGTTCATCGAAGTGCTCGTTGGTATTTCGCATCTCTTTTTGAAATATGAGAGGATAATCTGTCTTTTTGATGCCAAGCATGTCGCGCAGTCTTCGGCAACGTTCAGTGGATCGTCGGCCATTATATCCGTTTGGATTATAAAATACGTTCGATATGTTTTCACATGCAGTCAGGAGACTTTGAATGTGAAAAAAGTAGTAGGCGTGCTCATCATGATAAACGCCTACATTATATTTGTCGGGGCCAAAAATGTAGTCTAATGATATTAGTGCAAAATAAATATTCTTCACTGCCATGTTCGCATACATAAAATCCAAGCTGTTATTACCGTCAACTTTAAAATATCTGTTTAACATATTTTCCTCCTATGATTCGTTTAGGTGATCTCATTCAGTTTTTCCATTCAGTTTTATATTATAGCACAATTCAAAAAGTGCGCCAATACTAAGAATAAAGATCACCGCAATCAGGCATCTTGCATACAGGCAAATATGTTCTTCAGCCTGTGACGGTATTCCCTCTTGCATTTTCGAAAACACTCCTGTATACTGATATCAACTGATACCATTTAATATCAACAGGAGGTGCTATATGGACGCTGCGTTGTTTACCAAAATGCTGTCGGATAAAAGTGTGCTGGACTTGAAGAAGCTGGGCTACAAATATCCGCAGGCAGATATGGGAGAGTTTGTGTCGCTGCTGAAAAACGGTTTCTATCATCCGCTGCCGCTGAAGGACTTTTCCGGGCAGGAGCTTGTCTATTTGGATAGTGTCGCACAGGTACATCTCTCTGCCGCCCGGATCCTGCTGACGCCGCAGAGCAGCACGCAGCTTTACGGCGCGAAGGCCATGGAGGAGGAGATCATCTCCACCTTCACCATCGAGCAGGTGGATTTCTCCCGCGACAGTGTCCGTAAGATTCTGTCCGGCTTTGCTCCGGCGGACGAAAGCGAGAACCGCATCTATGGCATGAAGAAGGGTCTGGAGTTCATCAGCGATCCCGCCAACAGGATCACCGAAGCATCCATCCACCAGCTGTACGAGAGCGCCATCGGTGCCTATCTGCCGGAGGAGGACCGTCTGTGTCCCGGCAGCTTCTATCGGCACGACAGCGTGTATGTGGTCGGCTCCAAGGTGGAACACACCGGACTGCCGTGGCAGCAGCTGCCGGAGCGCATGGGCGAACTGGTGCGCTTCATCCATGAGGATTCCGACAGCAACGACCTGTTGAAAGCGGCTCTGATCCACTTCTATATTGCCTATCTGCACCCCTATTTTGATGGCAACGGCAGAATGGCACGGCTGATGCACCTGTGGTATCTGGTACAGCAGGGGTATTCCTCCGCCCTGTTCGTGCCGCTGTCTGAGTATGTCAACAAGAGCCGCAAGGGGTACTATGACGCCTATACGCTGGCGGAGGAAAATGCCCACATCAGCGGCGTACTGGACGTAACGCCGTTCTTAGTGTATTTCATTGAGAATGTGTATCACAAGCTGAACGGAGTGCTCCCTGCCCGACGGACAACCGAGGCGTTTCAGGCTGCATTGTCGCAGGGGCAGGTCACGGAGAAAGAGAAAGCGCTGTGGAGCTTCGTCCTGTCCGCGTATGGGGAAGCTGAGTTCTCCACCAAGCAGCTGGAAAAGGACTTCGGCAACGCCGCCTACGCCACCATCCGCAGCTTTGTGCTGAAGTTTGAGCATCTGGGCCTACTGACCTCAACGCGGTATGGAAACCGCGTGAAGTATAGGGTGCAGGCGTAGTGATACTGGCAGAGGAGGCCATCGGCAATAGCCGATGGCCTCCTCAATTTACTGCTTATTCATGTACTTTTCCAGCATCCGATACGTTCTCAGACTATTGATCAGCATCTCCCTGCACATCTGCCAATGCGTTTCCTGCCGTTCCTACTCGGAAGGTTCAGGGATACCCAGTTCGGCAAAGACCTACTCCGCAGAGAAGAAGTGTTTTGCCCGTTCCTCCGGTGAGAGCTTGTCCAGCTCCTCTGCTTCACGGAGGGAGTCGTAGAGCTTTTGCCGTTCTGCGTCCACCGTCTTTTCGTCAAAGCCGAAGAAGGTCATCTCATACAGCACCGTCGCGCAAAGGGCGGCAATGCCTACCTCCCGTGCGTTGGCGATATTGACCTCATAGCCCAATATCTCGCGCCAGGGCGACAGTTCAAATGCGTAGCACTGAGGTAGCCGAATGGCACGGGCTGTCTGCTCAGTCTCATCTACGGTCAATTCATCGATGCCTTTCATCTCGAGAATGTCCGGCAGCGGCGCGAGTTCGGCGGGGAGTTCGCTCTTATAATACAGGTTGGCATCCAGAAACTCCTTGTCATCGTACATGTGGCAGACGCCCAGAAGTATATAATCGGTGGCCTCCGGCTCCATGCCGCGCAGGATGTCGATGAGTGCCGTAATGCGGCGGATGCCCTCGTTACGCTTGCCGGGTTCAATGTCCAGCCGGTCGATTAGCGCGGCGGCGATGTCCGCCGCAGGCTGGCTCAGGATCAGATCTTTTACGTTCATACCTCACCTTCCTTTGGAAAAGTGTGCAATCATTGCACATTTTTTCTGATGAAAAACCGGAGGTCTATAACCGTACTTCGACCTCCGGGGGAAAAGTTTTTTCGCAACTTCCGCAGCCAGTTATAGCAATGACCCGAAACATGGAACACGAGCCACATAACCCCATAACAAATAGAATAACCCACCTCCGCAGCAACATTGAACGCGGTCGGAGGTCACTACTTGTAATTTTAAAACGGCGCGGACAGCGCGACGGAACGTTTTTTACTCTGCCAGTTCAAACGTGTCCCGCTGGTTCACGGCGTCCAGCGCCAGCTGGGCACGGGACAGCTCATCGGCGGCCTTTTCGTAATCGGTTTCTACCGCTGCCAGGTCGTAGTTGGCGTAAGAGTAGTCAATGATGTTGGACTGCCGCCCATACTGTTCCTCCACACGCTGCTTGGGCAGGCGGGCTTTCATGTCGGCCAGCTTGTTCTTGCGCTGGGTCAGTTGGGGAATGTAGACCAACATTTCGTCGATGGTCATACCGAACCCAGGGATAACATGGGTGGTGTTGAAGACGTTGATGGCGTGCTTCACCTTGCGGATACGCTGCTCCAGCTCTGCCAACTTCTTCTGCGTGTCGGCGTAGTCGTAGGCAGGGCGCACGGACTCTATGTCCTCACCCATGGCGGCGCGGAAATCCTTGCTGCGGTTCTCCTTATCCAGCAGGGCGGCGTGCTCGTCGTTGAGCTTTTTCAGCAGCTTGTTGACCTGTGCGGAAGTATATGTCATGGTCAGTCGTCCTTTCTCTTTTGTGAATTTCTGCTCCCATTGTACCTGATTTTGCGGCGCAAGTCCAGTGGATGACGATGCTTTCTCCGGCGGTTTGTCCACATACTCACGGTGTCCGTCAGGGTACAGCAGATACGCAGCATTCTTCTCCGCGTCGTAACGAGCCACGGGCAAGCCCTTCATCTTGGCCTGCTGATACGCAACAAAAGCTACCTGAGAGATGCGCCTGTCCATCTCCGCGTCCTCATCGTCGCAGTGAGTGTCTTCATAACGCGGCGATTTTCTTTCATCGGTCATATTCTCACTCCTGCTGGGGGAAAGGTGTGCAATCATTGCACACGTTCTCCCGGCTGTTCTTACGCACTCTGGCGGATCACAATGCCCTCCTCGTCCCATGTAGCCAGCCGGAAGTTGTAGGGGCGTCCGTCAGGTGCGGTCAGGGTGTTCAGGATGTCCCGCAGCTCCTTCACCTCAGCCGAATGGCGCTTGGCGATCAGCACGGCTTCATCCACAGGCTTATTGTCCAAAGCACAGCCGTCCACATACATGCGGAGCTGGTACAAGTCCAGCGCCTTGGTCTTGCCGGCCTTGGCCTCGTAGATGGTCACGCGGTCGATGTAGCCCACGAACAGATCGACCTTGGCCTTCAGCCCGATCTTCTGGAACACCGGCTCCTCACGGCTCACCCGCAGGGCGGTAGAGTCCTTCTCCCGCTTGGCAGTCAGCTCCTTGACGTACCGCAATTCCATCGAATCCACATCCTTGGCCGGGGCGGGAACATAGGAGGCGATCCAGCTGAGCAGGTTCTTCAGACGCGGATCAGCTTCGCAGAAAGAGGTTTTCGTATTCTTCGTGGCAGGCAGCGCGGCGGGGTTGTCCGAGATAAGATCCACCTGCACCAAAAAACGGTTCTGGCTGGGATGGATGGCCTCGCCCCAGACGCGGTCAAACATTCCGTGCTCAATAGTACGTCCGTTGATACGAAGTTCCACGCCGCTGGACTCCATGTTGCACTTGTAGTAGATAGCGTTGGACGGGTTCTTCAGGATATTGCCGTACTTACAGCGGATGGTCAGCGGGCCGCCGCCCAGGTTGCAGGGGATCTCACCGTAATCCTTTACGCTGCCCTCCTCCCACACCGGCAGCAGCGGCGTCAGCGTATGCTGCGTTTCCTCGCCGCCGCTGATCTCCCACACCTCCATGGTGATGGGCGTATTCGCCAGAATGCCCGCATAGACGTACCGCAGTTCCTCAATGATATACCGCACCAGATTGTGGAAGTCGGAGGGCGCTGCCTTACGGTCGGGCTTCACCGTCCGGAACTTCGCCATAGGGCAACGGACGGAGATCGATGTGCCAGTGGGGTGGGGCAGATCACCCGTACCTGAATAGAAACGCACCTTCATGGGCTTGTCCAGTTCGGATGTACCCATGGAATAGGGTGCCTTGACCTCGCGGTACTGGTTTGCCGCGGCATCGTCCTTCGTGCAGGTGCGGATGCTCCACTTCTGGTCAGGACTGCTGTCGCAGGAGGCCAGCGCGTGCTTCAATCCAAAGCCGTGCTCGTTCAGCGGCGTCTGCGCGCTGTCCCGACATGCGATAGTCAGGGCGCTACCGAGGTCAGCAATGCCCGTGCCGCCGTCTGTCACAGTGATCTCCACCGCATCACCCAGATTTTCCAGTGACAGTACTACCGTCATGGACAGTTCGGGATTGTCTTTGTTGGCGCGGAGGTTGGAGACCGCGTCGTCCATCAGCTCACAGATGACCTGGGCCACGCTGTTGAAGTTGTCCCCGATTCCGGCAAACAGGCCGTGGCCAGTGGGGTTGTTGCGGATGATCTCCTCCGCAATGGGCGTCTTGTTTTCGATTTTCATAGGTGTAATTCCTCCTGTTATCGGTTGAGTTGATTGGCCATGTCGGAGCGAATAGCAGCGGCGATGATGCGCAGCAGCGCCTGCTGGCGGATGACCTCCTGACAGAATGCCACGGCCAAATCCTCCGGCGTCAGGTTGATGTCCTCGCACAGACACAGCAGCTCGATCCACTCGTCGTCGGTCATGTTTACTTCAATGGTTGTCTTACGTTCGTCGTTCATAATGGTTACTCCTCATTCGTATCAAATTTGATTTACACCGCCCAGATGATCTCTGCGCTGTCCTTTGCCACCTCGATGCGGCGGATGAACTGGGCGGCCACGGCCTTTTTCTCCTCGAAGGACAGTTCGCTGAACACCAGTTTTTCCGGCAGCGGAACGCGGCCCGATTCCCGCCGCTGGGCCTGCCGGAGTGCTTCGCGCTCCTTTTCGATCTTCCCCAGCGCCTTTTGCAGATAGGACGCGGGCAAATCCTCGCTCTCGGCAAAGGCATCCATCAGGCGCTCGGCGCGGCGATCCAGCTCCAGCAGCCGCTGGGTATAGCTGTCCTCCTCCGGCTTCGGCACAACGGGCTCCCGGGGACACTGCGCCAGCAGCTTTTCTATCTCCGTCTGCACCACCGCTTCCAGCTCTGCCAGCTTGACGTGGATGGCGGCGTCGCAGCGGTTCATATTATACCGCCCGCTGCACACCAGATAGCGATAGGACTTGTCCACCACAACGGACAGGCTGTAGCCGCACTTGGCGCATTTCAGCAGACCGGAGAGCCATGTGTGCTTACCCTTGCCGCTGTTGCCTACCTGACGGTTGTGAGCCAGCTTTGCCTGCACCGCCAGGAACAGCGGCGATGGCACGACGCCCACGCTGTTCAGCACAGACGCCCGATGGTTCTCGGTCTTGGTGTACTTCCGCGCGTTGGCCTCCCGCTTGCCCACCAGCAGCACACCGTGTACGCCGTCAAAGGCCTCAGGCGGACTGGTGACCTCCACGCCCTGCCCCAGATAGTGGAGCCGCACCTGCTCGTCTGCCATCGCATAGGCGGGATTGTGCAGCAGGCGAGACAGCGTCACGTTGTCCCATGTGGCGCGTTTTGGGGCGGGGATGCCCTCGGTGGTCAGCTTGCGGGCCAGCAGCCCCAACGACATGCCCTCGGCGGCGTATTCCTGAAAGATCCGCTGTACCACCGCCGCCTTGTCGTTGGGGATAAGGGACGGGACTTCCCGGCCATCCCGCCCGCGAGCCCGGCCGTTGTCAAAGCCATAGGGTGCCGGGCCACCGGGCCATGCGCCCAGCGCTGCGCGGCGGTAGTAGTTGTCCCGCACGCGCTCGGCGGTGGTCTCCCGCTCCAGCTGGGCGAACACCATGATGATGTGCAGCATGGCCCGCCCCATGGGTGTCTTGGTGTCGAAGTTCTCGTTGACTGACACAAACTCCACATGGTGCTCCTGCAGCACCTCCCACAGCTGGCCGAAGTCCGCCACGCTGCGGGAGAACCTGTCCAGTCGGTAGACATACAGCGTGCCGATGCGGTCAGCGCGGATGTCCTTCATCAGCTGCTGGAAGGCGGGTCGCTCGGTGTTCTTGCCGGAGTAACCGGCGTCCTTGTAGACCCGCAGCTCCCCGCCGTCAGCCGTGCGGCGGCACAGGTCGATCTGTCCCGCGATGGACAGGCTGTCCTTTTTCTCCACGGACTGGCGGGCGTATACCGCGTCTGTTTTCATGCGGTCTTTTCCCGCTGGGCCGTCCGCAGCGCCCGCAGCTTCGCCATGCAGGCGGCGTAGGCATCCTTCATCTGCTGCTGCCGCGCCTGCGGATCCTCATACTGCGGATGGGTGTTCTTGATTTCCATGTTCATTCCCCCTCGCCACAGCCTATGAGCCGGGGACGTAGAACATGCCGGGGACGCGGGAAACGGAATACGATCTTGACTCATGCGTTTTCCTCCTTTCGGTGAAATAAGAAAAGAGAAACACCGTGCAGGCCGAGGCACTACACGGTGTCATGAGTATGACAAATAGACCGGATTCCGCTTGCAAAATCAGGGTCAAACGGGTATAATAACCCCAAGCGGTGCGGATTCGTCCGTTGTGTAGGTGCTGTGATCACCTGCGCAGGCTTTGAGGAGTTGGCACTCCTCAAAGCTGCCGTTGTTCTTTTTTCTATTGATAGAATAGCATATCTGCGCAGATATATCAATTAACGCAATTACCAAATATATCTGCGCAAATATGTACAATTTGTATATATGCGTAGATATTGCTTTATGGTACTATAATACACAGTAGCATCAGGAGGTTCTGCCATGTCTCCAGCAAGTAAAGCACAGCAAAAAGCGGTAAACAAGTACATGAAAAGCAATTATGATCGTGTCAATCTTGTAATGCCCAAAGGAAAAAAAGACATTATTCAGGCACATGCGACGCAGCAGGGGGAATCCGTCAATGCCTATATCAACCGTGCCATTGATGAAGCCATGCAGCGGGATGATTCTGCAACTTAAACGCAATAGATGTAAGAAGCAGGCGCAGGGAATTCCCTGCGCCTGCTTCTTACATCTATCATCTATTTGCCGTTTTTCTTCAAATAACGTACCTTCTTCGTCGCTTCCCAATGTATCGCCTCTGCGTTGATCGGCGGTAAAGGGTCACCCTAGGAGATAGGTGCGTCAGCCATCTTTACCTCGACCGGCAGTCCGCCGAAGGGACGCACGGCGTTCGGAGTTGAGATGCTTACAGACGTATTTGGGCCGCCTTCAAAATGCAGATGTAATTTTTGCCCATACACGGCTGACTTCCAAGGAATCCTGATTGTTCCCTGCCCACGGTCTTCTTGTACTACGATACCGTCACCTACGATAATCTGAGGAAAATGAAGTTCATAGAGCTTTTTGCAAAAGGGCGCCTTGTCCAGCTTCTGCGCAATGCGCCATAGTCGATCCATGTTACGGCTGTACTCAATGCGCTTTTTCGCACCATCCTTACCGGAGATCCTGTGGCCGAAAATATATTCTTTTTCCTCCAGCGACATGTCTGTACACGCCTGGATTACCGTTGCAAAATTCCGGCGCAAGATCCGCATGGGCGGGTGAGAATCCGATGGTGTCAAATTATCGGATTCGTCGAGCAAGAAAAAGCCTAACTGCTCGCTGGAAACTCCGAATTCTTTCAACAATTTGAAGGAAAAATTTGAATAATCAGACCCGCGGCACGGGTCCTTAAACTGATTTCCAAAACAGGCGATGGGTAACTCCCCGATATCCTTGTTCGCGCCCATGTTCTGCTGCACAAATTCCCTTCGCTTCTGCAAAGCATCCTCAATTTCAATGTGAACGGGGACGCACCGTAGCGCGTTTTTCGTTTTCACCTGCTTGCTGTACATCAATTTATCATTCAAAATTTCGTCAATTTTCAGGTAATGCCGACCTGGATGATCGGGAAACGATCGGAAATCGTTCCACCGCAGTCCACGGCACTCCGCGGGGCGCATGCCAGTGTACAATGAGATCAAAATGCCGCAGAAGCGGCCATCCTCCAGCACATGTTCCGCCGCATATAGCGCCAAACGTCCCTGCTGCCCAATTGTCAAGGCTCGCGGGCAACTATCGTTCAGCTCCGCGTTTGCCACTGCCGGGGCTAAGATCCTCTGCATCATCAAAGTCGTAAGATTATTTGACTTGTCTCCCGCACGATTTTTTGAAAGGATGTTGTAAGCATGTCCGCATGTAGCGGCGTATAACCACTTTTTTACCCCCAAAATGTGACCTTCACTTTTACAATCAACCACTTTTCAAAAATAATTTTAGCATAGTTGCTGTCCGATAAAAATCCCTATAAGCCCAGAAAATGAAAAAGCCCCGGTGCGGATCAAGAAACCTGAAGCGCACCGGGGCGAAACGAAAATCCATAGATTCGATTCCTGTCACCGATTTTCTTACAATAAACGGTGACAATTTCCCATGCACGGGTGCTGCATTACGGTAGCCTGTGTATGGCCAGCGAGAACTCGCGCCAGACAACGCTGCTGGCGATACAGGCAGCGAAGGACCACGGCATGATGACCTCCGTCGATGTTAACCTGCGCCCCAATTTCTGGAAAAGCGGCGCACAGATGGCGCAGGAGGTCCGACACCTCGTGGATCTGAGTGACATCGTCAAGCTGACGCTGGATGAGGCGCGGCTTCTGGCACTGGACATGACAGCGCTTACAAAGGCGGGCAAGATCGTCATCGTGACGGACGGCGCAAACGGCGCCTCCATCCACGTGGACGGCGTATCCGTGAGCCGCCCCGCCATGGACGTGGACGTGCTGGACGTTACAGGCGGCGATGCGTTTATGTCGGCGTTTTTGTACTATTACACCACACACTGCGGCGCAATGCCGCTGCGGGAGCTCCTCGGTGAAGCGCTGAACTTCTGCATCGCGTCAAGCTCCGTGGCGATACAGCGCTATGGCGGGATCTCAAGCCTGCCCACATTAGAAGAGATACATGAGCTGGAGGCGAAAAACACACAATGAAGCTTATTTACGCAAAAGACTACCAGCGGATGAGCGCGGCGGCTGCGCGGTTGTTGGCCGCGCAGATCCTTGAGAAACCCAACGCTGTGCTGGGGCTTGCCACGGGCGGCACGCCTGTCGGCACCTATCAGGAGCTTGTGTGCCTCTGCGGCGAGGGGCTGGTCTCCTTCCGCGGCGTCCACACGGTGAATCTGGACGAGTACTGCGGGCTTTCCGGCGAGCATCCCCAGAGCTTCCGCTATTTTATGAACGAGAATCTGTTTTCAAAGGTGGATGTCCTTCCGGAAAACACCAATGTCCCCGATGGTATGGCAAAGGACGGCGCGGCCGAGTGCCGCCGCTATGAGGAACTGATCAGCCGCCTTGGGCCGGTCGAGCTTCAGGTGCTGGGCATCGGCAACAACGGCCATATCGGATTCAATGGGCCGGATCAGGTGTTCTCGAAGGGCGTGGTGTACACGTCGCTGACGGACGATACCGTTCGTGCGAACGCACGCTTTTTCGACCGCGTGGAGGATGTGCCCACCAGCGCCTATACCATAGGCATCGACGTTATCATGCGCGCACGCCGTCTTCTGCTGCTGGCAAACGGACAGGGAAAGGCGGAGATCATGTACAAGGCGCTCTGCGGGCCCATCACGCCGGCTGTCCCGGCCAGCGCCCTGCAGCTGCACAGAGATCTGACGGTGATCGTGGACGAGGCTGCCGGTGAAGTCCTGAAGAGCCATGGCTGTGAGGGGGAGGTATTATAATGGTTATTGATACGCACGCACACGTTTTTTCTTGGATTCCTTCATTGATTATGACAACAAGCCACTGTTCCAGTATATGGACGAGCAAAAGGTGGACATCTGCTCCTGCATCGCGGCTGCCAATAAGGAGAACGGCGGCGTCATCGAAAATGTCCGGAAATATCCGGATAAGCTCTTCGGGATCGGGTACGTCAACGTACACGATATGGATCGCTCACTGGCAAATCTGCGCCGCTATGCTGCCGAGGGCATTTTTCGGGGCATCAAAATGCACCCCTATGTAGAGGATTACGTCATTGACGATCCCACGCTTGATCTCCTGTATGAGACGTGCCTTGATCTGGATATCCCGCTGCTGTTTCATACCGGCATCGTGACGTTCAGCACATGGCCCTCCGATGAGCCGGGCAAGGCCAAGCCCACAAAGTATAACTGCATCGGCTTCCCCAACCAGTTTGCGACGGTGCTGGAGAAGTACCCTAAGCTCAAGATTGTCTTCGCCCACTGCGGCGGAAACTTTTACCGTGAGCTGCTGTGCCTGACGGAGCGTTTTGAGAATGCGTATCTGGATACCGCTTGGCTGCGCCACTATGCTGAGCGGGCGTTTCCTACGGTGGATATTCACGACTGGATCGAGCACGCGGTAAAAATCGCCGGCTCCGAGAAGACCCTCTTTGCCGGCGAGGGCACACTGCCCGGCGACATCCGCCAGTGCCGTCTCACCGATGAGCAAAAGGAGAATATTCTCTGGAGGAATGCGGCAAAGCTCTATAAGCTGAAGGTATGAGGTGCAGATGATGGATATCAAGATCAAAGGCCTTGCTCATGTGGGCATCCCTACGTCCGATTTGGAGGCCAGCCGTAAATTTTACGAGTCCCTGGGCTTCCGTACGCTGGTATATGCGCCGGAGCTAGAGGGAAACAACTTCCTCTTTATGGAGTGCAACGGCGAGATCATCGGCCTTCCGCAGTCTCTTGACGCCGATGCCCGCGCCCTTGCGGGCACGAAGGGCGCCGGCGATATCGACCATTTCGCACTGTATGTGGACGACATCGAGGCCACATGCGAGGAGTTGAAGTGCCGCGGCTGCCAGTTCGTCACGGATGGCATCGTGTATACGGCGGCCTGGGAGCCTGGGTCCTGCCGCTGCATGATGATTCACGGGCCGGACCACGTGAAGATCGAATTTGTGGAGATGAAGAGACTGCGCTGCGGAAATGGAGAGCTGCACTGCAAATACGAAAAAGCCTCGGATGCCTTGCCGTGCAAGGTGTCCGAGGCTTTCCTCAGCAGTCATGAGGCTGATTCGGGGAGAAAAGGGTTGTCAAGTGGGGAGCCGCTTGCTATACTGAAAAAACCGGTTTGCAGCCAACAAAGGAGATGGGTATATGGCACGCAGCGTGGCAGAGGAGCTGGAGGAGCTGATCCGCGGGATCAGTTCAGGAAGAGAGCGGACGATCGTGGCCATCGACGGACGGTGTGCCGCGGGAAAGACCGCGCTGGCGGCGGAGCTGCGGCGGCGGTTGGGCTGCACGGTGTTCCACATGGACGACTTTTTCCTGCGGCCCATGCAGCGGACGGCGGCGCGGCTGTCGACGCCAGGAGGCAATGTGGATTATGAGCGGTTCGCGGAGGAGGTGTTGCTGCCGCTGCGGCAGGGCGGAGACGTGGTATACAGACCCTATCGCTGTGCGACGGGACGTCTGGGTGACGCCATCACGGTCACGCCGGACCGCGCTGTTCTCGTGGAGGGCTGCTATGCCTGCCATCCGGCGCTGCGGGACAACTACGACCTGCGGGTGATGCTGACTGTTGCACCGGAGGAGCAGCTGCGGCGTCTGCGACTGCGGGACCCGCAGAAGGCGGAGAGGTTCCGGCAGAAATGGATTCCGCTGGAGGAGCTGTACTTCGCGAGCTGCGGCGGCCCGGAGGCGTACGACTGGATCGGCAGGATCTGAGCATAGTAAAGGAAGTGCGCTGGCGGGTCAGCCGGCGCACTTCTGCATAAAAGCGGAAAAGGGTGGGATCACTCTGCGGCGTCTGCGGGGTTCTGCTTCAGCTTGCGCCACAGGGTGGAGTAGGAGATCCCCAGCATTCTTGCGGCGGCAGCCTTATTGCCTCCGCATCTTTTCAACGCGGCCAGGATGGCGGTGTGCTCCGCATCCTGTATACGCAGGGAGGGGGAAAGGCCCGTCTGGGCTTCGGCGGGGTCCTCTGCGGGAAGCCGCAGGTTACAGCGCCGCATGGTGTCCAGCGTCAGCGTCGTACCGTTTTCCAGAATGGTCATGCGCTCGATGATGTTGCCCAGCTCCCGAACATTGCCGGGGAAGGTGAAACGCTTCAGGGTTCGGAGCACGTCGTCGGAGATCTTCTGTACATTCTTCTGGTGCTTTTTCGAGAAGGTCCAGACAAGGGCCTGCGCCAGCTGCTCAATGTCGCCTGGACGGTCCCGCAGCGGCGGGAGGTCGATTTCCAACACGGAGAGACGGTAGTAGAGGTCGGCCTTGAATTTGCGCTCCTCGATAAGCTGCAGCAGATCCCGGTTGGACGAGCAGATCACGCGCACATCCACCTGAATGAGCTTATCGCCGCCGACCCGCATGAATTCCCCCTCCTGAATGACGCGAAGCAGCTTGGCCTGCACGGAGATGGGCAGCTCGCTGATCTCGTCGAGAAAGATAGTGCCCTTGTTGGCAATCTCAAACAGGCCCTGCTTGCCCTCCCGCGACGCGCCGGTAAAGGCGCCCTTCGCGTGGCCGAATAGCTCGCTTTCGATGAGGTTTTCCGGCAGCGTGGCGCAGTTGATGGCCACGAAGGCCTCGTTTTTCCGCTTACTGGCATTGTGGATGCTCTGGGCAAAGACCTCCTTGCCCGTACCCGTCTCGCCACAGATCAGAATGGCGCTGTCGTAGGGGGCATAGGCCTCGGCCTGGGCCTTGACCTGAAGAATGGCGGGGCTGGCACCCACGATGTCGCTGAAATGCTTCTTGGCGGTGAAGCCCTTGTCGATGACGGCCTTCCGCACCTGCAGCTCCAGATCGCGGATCTCGGACATCTGCTTGATGGAGATGACGCTACCCCGCTGGAGACCGCCTAGCGTGACCGGCAGCTCCCGCAGAATGACAACGGTGCTGTCGGAGGGGGAGCCTGTCTTCCAGTCCACGTTCTCTACATTGATGATGCCGCACTCCTGCATGGCGTCCTCCAGTACGCGGCCCAGAAGCTCTTCCTCCGGTCGCTGGAACGTCTGGATAGCGGTGGGGTTGATGTTGAAAATGCGGCGATCCTGGTCGATGGCGATGATGGCGTCGGAGCTGGCCTGCAGGATGGCGCGGTCCAGCTCGTTCCGCTGCTCGCGCTGTAAGATAGTGTTCAGCAGCGTCTGGGCATTCTGCACCGTGGCCTCGATGATAAGCTCATCGGCGTCAAATTCCAGACCGTATTTTCCGGCCTGCTTCACATAGGCCACCATGGAGTAGCCGCCGATGAACACGTTGTAGCCAGCGTCGATCATATCCTGCGCCTGCTCCTCCACGGTGCGGCCCAGCTTTAGCTGGTAAAAATCGATGCGCTGGGGATTCTCGCCGATGAGGGTCAGGCTGCGCTGGATGTAATGGTGCAGAGACTGGGTGCCAAGATGCACGATCCGGCCGGGCAGCTGCAAAGCAGCTCTGGCGGTGGCCAGCGCGTCCAGACCGCTGAAGGGGAGGTCGATGGCGGGGATGGCGAGCTCCTTGCGGATGTTCTCCAGCGTCAGGCCGTGGCTCACGATAAGCTTGACCCCTCTGGGGATCAGCTCCCGCGCCAGCTCCACGGCCTCCCCCGTGGAACGGAGGTATACCGGATAATCCAGCCCTATTTTCTCCAATGCGGACTTCACGCTCTCCACGACGGGGATGTTCGGAATGATGAAGGTGATACGGTAATCCATGGCGTCCTCCTTGTGCGTCAGATTATGCTATTTCATTCTACAATACGAAAGTGTCAAAATGCAATACTGAAATAGGCAAAACGAAGAAAAAACGGCGAAAAACACGCTTTTTCGGGGGATGCTGCCGTTGGCATGAGTTTTGCATAGTAATTAGCAGAAGGTTTTCCCATGGATCACCAAAATCAAGGAGGTCAATATGCTTAAGAAGTATCATGGTATCATCCCCCCCATTATCACGCCGGTAGACGCCCGTGAGAACGTGGACGAATCGGGATACCGGCAGCTGCTGGAGTACTGCGTACAGGGCGGACTGCACGGCATTCTGGTGGCCGGCACCAACGGCGAGACCATGGCGCTGACCCAGAAGGAGCGCACCCGCGCCATCCGGATCACGCTGGAACAGATCAATGGCCGCATTCCCGTTATGGCAGGCTGCATGGACACCAGTACCCGCCGCGTCATCGAGAACATCAAGGCGGCGCAGGACGTGGGTCTGACCTGCGCGGCGGTCACCTCTGTGTTCTATGACCGGCATACCTCTCAGGATGAGACGGTGCGCCACTTCGAGCGCATCCTGCAGGAAACCGATATCCCCGAGCTGATCATCTACAACATTCCTCCCTTTACCGGCATAAAGCTCACCGGCGCGACCATCATCAAGATCGCCAAGCTGGACAAGCGCATCGTCGGCTGCAAGGATAGCTCCGGCGACTTCACCAGCTTTCTGCAGGTCATGCATGAGTTCAATGACGACCCCAACTTCTCCACGCTCAGCGGCGCCACAGCGCAGGCCCTCACCGAGGTGCTGATGGGCGCAGACGGCTTCGTTCCTGCGCTGGCTGCCTGCTTCCCCGAGCTGTTTGTGGACGCCTACAACGCAGCCAGAAGCGGCGACATCGCCCTGACCTGGAAGTACGACGCGCTGCTGCGCGAGTCCTCCAAGATCCTGGGCATGACCAAGAACGGCACGGCCGCCGCCAAGTACGCCATCTCCCTGCGGGGCTTTACCGACAAGCGCGTGATGTGGCCCCAGGACTTCACCTCCCCCGAGGAGGAGGCCAATATCGCCAAGAAGGTCAAAGAGGTGGACGAGCTGTACGCCGATTTCAAGAAGAGCCTGCAATAACAGCGGAACGAAAACGGAAAACGTGGTGAGAATATGAAGAAAGTATTGTATATCCAGCCCATCCATGCCGCCGGTATGGATATGCTGCGCGAGAAGTACAACGTGGTGGTCGCCAACAATGAGGACAAGGCGTTCCTCATGGAAGCCGTCAAGGATGCCAGCGCCATCGTGACCCGCCTGACGGACGTGGACAAGGACATCATCGCCGCCGGTACGAAGCTGGAGGCCATTGCCAAGAACGGCATCGGCGTGGACAACATTGATGTAGCGGAGGCCAACGCCCGCGGTATCGCGGTGCTGACCACAGGCCACGCCAACACATGGTCCGTGGCGGAGCACACGATGTTTGCAGTGGGCGCGCTGTACAAGCGCCTGACTTATTTTGACAACGCCATGCACGACGGTAACTGGAAGTGCCGCGATGAGGGCGGCTTCACCGATGTGGAGGGTCAGGTGTTCGGCATCGTGGGTCTGGGCCGTATCGGCCAGATGGTGGCGGAGCTGGCAAAAGCCTTCCGCATGGAGGTGCTGGTGTTCGACCCATTCCTGCCCCGTGAAAAGATCGAGGGCATGGGCTGCCGGTGGGCGGAGAGCTTCGACGAGCTGTGCAGACAGGCCGACGTGATCTCCCTGCATATGCCGCTGACACCGGAGAACACCCACATGATCAACGACCGATCCCTGTCGCTGATGAAGCCCACCGCATTCGTCATCAACTTCTCCCGCGGCATGATGGTGGATCTGGACGCGCTGTACCGCGCGCTGTCGGAGAAGAAGATCGCCGGCGCCGCGCTGGACGCCTTTACGCCGGAGCCTCCCGATTTCAGCCATCCCATCTACAAGCTGGACAACGTGCTGCTGTCCCCCCATACCGCCGGTATCTCCGAGGCGGCCCGCCGCCGGATGTCCATTCAGGTGGCAAAGGGCATCGACGATGTGCTCAGCGGCCGCGTTCCCGAGTGCTGCGCCAACAAGATGGAAATCTTCCATGTGCAGTAAAGCGCCTGCACCTTCACGCAAAAGCAAATTCCACGGCATCAGCAGATGGCCGGTACGGCAGAGGCTGTCTGTTTGTGTAAATAGAACCAAAATTTATATGAAGGAGAAAGAACATGAGAAAGATGAAGAGAATCTTTAGTCTTGTCCTCGCCCTCGCAATGGTCCTGACGCTGGTGGCCTGCGGCAACCAGAACAACACCGACGATATCAACGGCGGTGACACGCAGCAGACGACCAAGCTGGATTGGCCCAAGAAGAACATTACCATCATCTGCCCCTACTCCGCCGGCGGCGGAAGCGACCTGATGAGCCGCGCGGTGGCCGACGAGCTGTCCAAGCGTCTGGGCGTCTCCGTCGTGGTTGACGACAAGCCTGGCGGATCCGGCTCCATCGGTATGCAGCTGCTGGCCGCCTCCAAGAACGACGGCTACACCCTGATCCTCACCGCGTGCGGCGCCTGTACGCTGTCCCCGTGGCTGAACGACGTGACCTACACCGATGAGAGCTTTGCCCCCATCTGCCAGGTCTCCGCGTCTCCGTCCTTCATCTGCGTCCGCAAGGATTCCGGCATCACCACCTTCGATGAGCTGGTGGAGAAGGCCAAGGCCAATCCCGGCACCATCACCGTCGGCACCTCCGGCGCCGGCTCCTCCCACCACATTGGCCTGGCGGCTCTGGGCCTGGGTCTGGCCGATGATGCCAATCTGTTCAAGCACATCGCCTACGGCGGCGGCGCTGAGGCGATCACCAACCTGCTGGGCGGCCACGTGGACGCCACTGCCACCATCTGGTCCGAGGCTGCTCCCTATATCGAGTCCGGCGACTTCGTCCCTCTGTTCTGCAACGGCCCCGAGACCCCTGACTCCGCCGGCGACCTTCCCTGTGCCGCTGACTATGACCTGACCTCCGACGGCGGCACCTGGTACGCCTTCGCCGCTCCTGCCGGCACCGATCAGGCCATTGTTGACCTGCTGGAGAGCACCATTCTGGACATCATGGCCCAGCCCGAGACGGTCCAGACCTTCGAGAATCTGGGCAACCCCGTGGTTCTGCTGGCTCAGAAGGAGATCTCTGAGAAGTGGAGCAGCGGCTATAAGAACGCGGAGGCCACTCTGAAGGCCATCGGTATGCTGTAAGCGCATCGCGCGGCGGCACAAGACGGTTCCAAGCACATCACGGAACGGCCAGCGGGGGATGGCAGCATCCCCCGGGCCGCTCCGGCCCGCTGAAAAGGAGAAAGAATAAGATGGATCTGAATCTGAAAGGCAAGGTCGTTGCCATCACCGGCGGCACCACAGGCATTGGCGCGGAGGTGGCCCTTGGCTTCGCTCGCGAGGGCTGCAAGGTTGCCGTGTGCGGCAGAAGCGAGACCAAAATCAAGGAATTCGAGGAGATGTTTGCCAGAGAGGGCTTCGAGGCCCTGACCTGCAAGACCGACGTCTCCGTCAACGAGGAGCTGAAGGCGTTCGTCACCGTTGTGGTGGAAAAGTTCGGACGTCTGGACGTGTTCATCAACAACGCAGGCATCAATTTCAGAAAGCCGTTCGATACCGTGACAGAGGAAGAGTGGCATCGACTGGTCGACATCAACTTCAAGAGCGTCTTTTACGGCACGGCCTACGCTGCCGAGGAGATGCGGAAAACCGGCGGCGGTGTGATCCTCAACACCTCCTCCTTCACCTCTACGATCCCCACCTGCGGTATCGCCCTGTACTCCGCGGTCAAGGCCGGTGTGGATCAGCTAACGCGTGTATTCGCCGCAGAACTGGCGGCTGACCATATTCGTGTCAATTCTATCCAGCCCGGCATGGTGGTGACACCGCTGACCCGTGAGAACTGCGAAAAGAACAACGACAAGCTGGTCAGCGCCATCGCCATGAAGCGGCTTGCCTACCCCAAGGATATCGTGCCCGGCTATCTGTTCCTGGCCTCCGATCAGGCAGAGTATATCGACGGCTTCACCATGCAGATCAGTGGCGGCAAGTTTGCAACGCAGAATCCCCATTACAGCTACCGTGCGGAAGGCGAGACCTATTGAGCCGCACAAGATTGGAGTAACGTATGAAAAAATATTGCAGTCTGAATGTGTTCGTCAGCCTGTTCCTGACCATTCTCGGTGCGGCATGGCTGGCCCTGTGCTACAAAATGAGGGGCGCGGGCATCGGCGACAGCTCTACCTGGGGCACCGGCGCGACGATCCCCAAGTTCATTCTCTACGTATTCATCGCCCTGAATATCTGGGTTTTCATCAGCGAGATCCTCGCGGCCGGCAAGCGTCAGGCCGCGGAGACGCAGGACGCCAAGGCCAACCGCGGCGCGCTGGTGGTGGTGCTGGAGATCGTGGCCCTGCTGGTCTACTCCTTCGTGATGGAGTACATCGGCTTCATCATCGGCACCATCGCCCTGATGGTGGTGACCATGCTGCTGCTGGGCGAAAAGAACAAGCTCCTGCTGGTCGCCGTGCCGGTGGGCTTCACCGCGTTCCTGTACGTGGTCTTTCAGTATGCCCTGAAGATCACCATCCCCACGCTCTTTATCTAAGGAGGAACACAGATGAGTATTTTTGCTACGATGAGCTGGACCGTGCTCCCGCTGTGCCTGCTGGGCACGGCTGCCGGTATCGTGTTCGGCTTCCTGCCCGGCCTGTCCGCTACCATGGGCGTGGCCCTGCTGATGCCCTTCACCTTTAACATGGGCATCATGGACTCCATGGCGCTGCTGCTGGGCGTGTACTGCGGCGGCATCTACGGCGGCAGCATCACCGCCATCCTGATCCGTACCCCCGGTACGCCGGCGGCAGCCGCCACGGTGCTGGACGGCTACCCCCTGACACAGAAGGGCAAGGCCAAGGAGGCCCTGTCCGCCGCCACGCTGGGCTCCACGCTGGGCGGCCTGTTCAGCTGCGTCATCCTGATCCTGCTGGCCCGCGTTGTGGCCGCTGTGGCGCTGAAGTTCGGTGCGCAGGAGTATTTCGCCGTGGGTATCTTCGGTATGAGCATGGTCACCGCCCTGTCCGGCAAGAACCTGCGTAAGGGCATTATCTCCGCGCTGCTGGGCCTGATGCTGTCTACCATCGGTATGGATGCCATCTCCGGCGCCACCCGCTTCACCATGGGCAACACCTACATGATGGCCGGTATCGAGACCGTCACCGCGCTGGTGGGCCTGTTCGCCATCTCCGAGATCTTCCAGAAGGTGCAGAAGGGCCGCGACGAGCAGAAAAGCACCGTGGAGGCCTACACCGGCAAGAACCTTAGCCTGTTCCGCCTCATCAAGGAGCATCCCGTGAACCTGCTGCGCTCCTCTATCATCGGCACCATCGTGGGCATCATCCCCGCCACCGGCGGCGGCACGGCCTCCTGGATGAGCTATAACGAGGCGCGCCGCGACTCCAAGGATCCCGACAGCTTCGGCAAGGGCAACATCGACGGCGTTATCGCCTCCGAGACCGCCAACAACGCCGTTACCGGCGGCGCGCTGGTGCCCCTGCTGGCACTGGGCGTCCCGGGCGATACGGTGACGGCTGTCCTGCTGGGCGCGCTGATGCTCCAGGGCGTCACCCCCGGCCCCATGCTGTTCGTGGACCATGTGGACACCGTCAACGGCATCTATGTGCTGATGATCATGGCCAACATCTTTATGTGCATCCTCGGTATGGTGGGCGTCAGGCTGTTCCTGAAGGTGCTGAAGGTCCCCTCCAGCGCCCTGACGGCCTGCGTGCTGGCGCTGTGCTGCATCGGTGCCTTCGCCGTCCGCGGCTACACCTTTGATATCAAGTGTGCGCTGGTGCTGGGCGTGCTGGGCTATCTGTTCACCAAGACCGACTATCCCATTCCTCCCATCCTGCTGGGCCTGCTGTTGGGCAGTACCGTGGAATCCAACTTCCGCAGAGCCATGTCCCAGACCGGCGGAGACTGGACCACGTTCTTCTCCCGCCCCATCTCTTGCGTGCTGCTGATCATCAGCATCATCGCGTTCTTCTATCCCGTTGCGAAGGCGATCATCCATCACTTCAAGGCGCAGAAGGATACGACTGCCGCGGAGTGAGACTCCCCCCAGAGAATACCTCTCCAAAGGAGGAAACGATATGAAGATCGAACGGCAAACCGAATTACGGAAGGTGCTGTCGCCGGTGGTGCTGCCGAAGATGGCGGTCATCGAGCAGCATTTTCCTGACGACGCCATTCAGGATGTTCCCGCGTATCTGCGGGAGCGGCTGATGCCGGAGCACATCCGGTCCCGTATCCAACCGGGCATGAAGGTGGTGCTGACCGGCAGCAGCCGTCAGATCCACGATATGCCGGTGGTGCTGCGGGAACTGGCCTCCTTCGTAAAGGCACAGGGCGCACAGCCGTATATCATTCCGGCCATGGGCAGCCATGCCGGCGGCATTGCCGAGAAGCAGAAGGAACTGCTGGAGGGCTACGGGATCACCGAGGCGTTCTGCGGCTGCCCCATCTATTCCAGCATGGAGACGGTGCAGGTGGGCGCACTGGACAACGGCGACGAGGTGCGCGTGGACCGCTTTGCCCACGCTGCCGACGCGGTCATCGTGGTGGGGCGCATCAAGGCGCACACCTCCTTCAGCGGCCCCTATGAGTCCGGCCTGGTGAAGATGATGGCCATCGGCATGGGTAAGCGCGAGGGCGCGGATTCGCTGCACCGCTCCGGCTTCGGCGCCATGGCCGTGCGGATGCCCCAGTATGCCAGACAGGTGTTTGACAGCTGCCGCATTGCCTTCGGCGTGGCTATCATCGAAAACGAGAAAGACCTCACCTGCCGGCTGGATGTGATCCCTGCCGAGGAGATATTTGACCGCGAACCGGCGCTGCTGCAATACGCCAAGAGCCGTATGCCGCGGTTCCTGTTTCCGGAGGCGGACGTGCTGGTGGTCCGGGAGATCGGCAAGAACATCTCCGGCGCGGGCATGGATCCCAATATCACCGGCACATTCAGTACGCCCTTTGTCACCGGCGGCCTGAAAAAGCAGCGCACGGTGGTGCTGGACATCGCGGAGGAGAGCCACGGTGCCTTTGTGGGACTGGGCTTTTCTGATGTCACCACGAATCGGGCGTTCGAAAAGCTGCGGACTAACGCGACGTATCTCAATCTGCTGACTGCCACCACCATCCAGTCGGCCCGTATCCCCATGATCATGGAGGACGACAAGCTGGCCCTTCAAACGGCCATCAAGACGTTGGTGGGTGTGGATAAGAGCAGCGTGCGAATGGCTCTCATCAAGAACACGCTTTCCATGGAGCGCATCATGGTCTCCGGGGAACTCCTGCGGGAGATCCGCGGCGCCGAGGGTATCACCGTGCTGGAGGAGCCCCGCGAGCTGCGCTTTGACGAGGAGAACGCGCTGTTGGAGCTGACGGAGTAATACCGCCCTCCATACCGGCGCAGTGTATTCGCGGGATACATATCAAACCAAAGAAAGGAATGCGAGAAATATGGAACAGATCATATTCAAGCCAGCGCTGTACAAGTACAGCACCTGCAAGGAATTTGCAGAGAGCTTTTCCCTGAGCGAGCGGGACCTGATCCTGACCAACGAATACATCTACGCACCGTATTTCGGAAAGCTGGCCCTGCCGTGCCATGTGGTATATCAGGAGAAGTACGGCTTGGGCGAGCCCAGCGACGTCATGGCTGAGGCCATCCTGAAGGACATCGGCGGCCTGACCTTTGACCGCATCATCGCCATCGGCGGCGGCACCATCATCGACCTGGCCAAGGTGTTCGCCGTGGCGGATACCATGGACATGGACGAGCTGTACGCCCGTATGCCGGCGCTGAACAAGGCCAAGGAGCTGGTGATCATCCCCACCACCTGCGGTACCGGCAGCGAGGTAACGAACATCGCCGTGCTGAACCGCACCCGCATGGGCACCAAGATGGGCATGGTGGCCCCCACCATGTACGCCGACTGCGCCGTGCTGCTCCCCGAGCTGCTGGAGGGCCTGCCTCTGAAGGTGTTTGCCACCAGCTCCATCGACGCGCTGGTCCACGCGGTGGAATCCGCCCTGTCCCCCAAGGCCACGGCCTATACGAAGCTGTTCAGCTATAAGGCCATCGAGATGATCGTCCGCGGCTATCAGCACATCGCGGCCAACGGCGCCGACAGCTGCAAGGCCCTGATGGACGACTTCCTCACCGCCTCCAACTTTGCCGGCCTTGCCTTCGGCACCGCCGGCTGCGGCACCGTCCACGCCATGGCCTATCCGCTGGGCGGCCAGTACCATGTGGCCCACGGCGAGAGCAACTACGCCATCTTCACCGGCGTGATGAAGGAGTATATGCGCCACAAGGCGGACGGCGAGATCGCCGTGATGAACAGCTATCTGGCGGACCTGCTGGGCTGCGGCACAGACGTGGTCTATGAGAGACTGGAGGAGCTGTTGAACAGAGTGCTGCCCAAGAAGGCGCTGCGGGAATACGGCACGACGCAGGAGGATCTGCCGGAGTGGGCCAGATCCGTCATCGACAACCAGCAGCGTCTGCTGCACAACAGCTTTATCCCCATGACCGAGGAGCTGGTCCTGAAGATCTATCAGGATCTCTATTGATATCAAAGGAGGAAATCATCATGGCACTTATGACAGGCGAGCAGTACATCGAATCCATCAAGAAGATCAATATGCAGGTCTATATGTTCGGCAAGAAGATCGAAGATCCCACCGAAGATCCCATCCTGCGCCCGTCCCTGAACTCCGTCCGCATGACCTATGATCTGGCACAGATGCCGGAGTATCAGGACCTGATGACCGTGGTCTCTCCCTATACCGGAGAGCGGGTCAACCGTTTCACCCATATCCATCAGTCCACCGACGACCTGCGGAACAAGGTGAAGATGCAGCGGCTGTGCGGCCAGATGACCGCCGCCTGCTTCCAGCGCTGCGTGGGCATGGACGCCTTCAACGCCGTGTTCTCCACCACCTACGAGGTCGATGAGAAGTACGGCACCCATTACCACGAGAATTTCAAGAAGTTCATGACCTACTGTCAGGAGAAGGACCTGACCATCGACGGCGCCATGACCGACCCCAAGGGCGACCGCAGCAAGGCTCCTCACGCCCAGGACGATCCCGACCTGTTCCTGCACGTGGTGGAGCGCCGCGATGACGGCATCGTGGTCCGCGGCGCCAAGGCCCACCAGACCGGTATCCTGAACTCCCACGAGGTCATCGTGATGCCCACCATCGCCATGGGCCCTGAGGATAAGGATTATGCCGTTTCCTTTGCCGTTCCGCTGGACGCCCCTGGCCTGTTCCTGATCGTGGGCCGTCAGAGCTGCGATACCCGTAAGCTGGAGAACACCGAGATGGACGTGGGCAATGCCGAGTTCGGCGGCGTGGAGGCCCTGACGGTGTTCGACAACGTGTTCGTTCCCAATGACCGCATCTTCCTCAACGGCGAGACGGAGTTTGCCGGTATGCTGGTGGAGCGCTTCGCCGGTTATCACCGCCAGAGCTACGGCGGCTGCAAGGTAGGCGTGGGCGATGTGCTGATCGGCGCATCCGCCGTGGCCGCCGACTACAACGGCGCCGCCAAGGCCAGCCACATCAAGGACAAGCTCATCGAGATGACCCATCTCAACGAGACGCTGTACTGCTGCGGCATCGCCTGCTCCTCCGAGGGCCATCCCACCAAGAGCGGCAACTACATGATCGACCTGCTGCTGGCCAACGTCTGCAAGCAGAATGTGACCCGCTTCCCCTATGAGATCACCCGTCTGGCCGAGGATATCGCGGGCGGTCTGGTGGTCACCGCGCCCTCCGAGGCGGACCTGCGCGACCCGAAGATCGGGCCTTATGTGGACAAATACTTCAAGGGCGTGGGCACCGTGTCCACGGAGAACCGCCTGCGGATCCTGCGCCTCATCGAGAACCTGTGCCTGGGCACCGCTGCGGTGGGCTACCGCACCGAATCCCTGCACGGCGCCGGTTCTCCTCAGGCCCAGCGCATCATGATCTCCCGTCAGGGCAATCTGGCCCACAAGAAGGAGCTGGCCAAGAAGATCGCACACATCAGCGAGTAAATACGGCGCAGAATACAGAAGGATGGAAAATTTGCAGACAAGGATCGAGTCAGTCATAGACGAAAAGCTGCGCCCACAGCTGCTGCTCCACGGCGGCGGCATGGAGACGGTGCGTCTGGATGGCGGCCGGTATGTGTTCCGGCTCACCGGCCAGTGCGCCGGCTGCCCCAGCGCGTATCTCACCACGGAGGAGGTCATCCGCAGCACGCTGCTGTCGGAGGTGCCGGAGCTGTGCGAGGTGGTGCTGGAGCAGCAGGTCAGCGACGAGCTGCTGGCGCAGGCCAGAAGGCTGCTGTACCATGCGTAAGCGGATCGCGGTGTACTACTGCGGCGGCTGCAACCCCCGCTATGATCGGGTGCGCGCAGTGGGAGAGCTGCGCCAGCGCTTCCCGCGCCTGGCGTTCACGCTGCCGGACGGGGGCAGACCGGACGGCTGCCTGGCCGTGTGCGGCTGTACCGCCGGCTGCGCCCGGAGCCGCCTGCCGCAGGGGCTTGCTGCGTATGTACTGCGGAGCGGCGAGGACCTGATGACGGCGGAGCAATGGCTGCAAAGCATAGAGACAACAGAAGGAGACACTATATGAGCTGGAAAGAGACCTATCGCTCCCGTCAGGCCACGGCGGAGGAGGCCGTTGCCCATATCAAGTCCGGCGACCGCGTCATCGTGGGACACGCCTGCGGCGAGCCCTCGTATCTACTGGACGTCATGGTGCAGCACGCCGAGGATTACCGCGATGTGGAGATCGTGCACATGGTGGCGATGGGCAAGTGCGAATACTGCAAGCCCGCGTATGCAAAGAACTTCCGCCACAACGCCATTTTTGCCGGAGGCAACAGCCGCGACGCGATCTTTGAGGGGCGCGGAGATTTTACCCCGGTATTCTTCTATCGGGTGCCGGAGCTGTTCGACACCACACTGCAGCTGGACGCGGCGCTGGTGATGGTGACGCCGCCGGACGAGAACGGTATGTGCTCGCTGGGCATTTCCGTGGACTACACGCTGGCGGCCATCAAAAAGGCAAAATGCGTCATCGCGCAGGTGAACGATCAGATGCCCTGGACCGGTCCGGAGAGTCTGGTGCCGGTGGAGGACATTGACGTTTTCGTGGAGTACTCCGCGCCCATCATCGAGCTGAAGCCGCCGAAGATCGGGCCGGTGGAGGAGACCATCGGGAAAAACTGCGCGTCTCTCATCCGCGACGGCGACACGCTGCAGCTGGGCATCGGCGCCATTCCCGACGCAGTGCTGATGTTCCTGAAGCACAAGAAGGATCTTGGGATCCATTCCGAGATGTTCTCCGACGGCGTGGTGGAACTGGCGGAGCTGGGGGTCATCAACAACAAGGAGAAGAACTTCAACAATGGGAAGTTCGTGGCCACATTCCTGATGGGAACGAAGCGGCTGTACGACTATGTAGACCACAACCCCGATTTGCAGATGGGGCCGGTAGACTGGGTGAACCATCCGGCGGAGGCAGGCAAAAACGACAATCTGGTGTCCATCAACTCCTGCGTGCAGGTGGACCTCATGGGACAGGTGGCCTCCGAGAGCATCGGCTACAAGCAGATCTCCGGCGTCGGCGGTCAGGTGGACTTTGTCCGCGCCGCGGCGTTTTCCAAGGGCGGCAGATCCATTATCGCCATGCCCTCCACCGTGAAAGGCAAGACATCCAAGATCGTGCCGGTGCTGGACGAGGGCAGCGCCGTCACCACCAGCCGCAACGATGTGGACTATGTGGTGACGGAGTACGGCGTGGCGCATCTGACGGGCAAGACCCTGCGCCAGCGGGCGCAGGCCCTCATCGCCATTGCCCATCCCGACTTCCGTCAGGAACTCATGGCGGTATATGAGAGCCGCTTTCATGAGGTGTATCCCGACGAGGCCAACGCATAACCAAAAGCATCCCAACGGCGGGGCTGCCGACGGTTTCTCCTTTTTCCAGAGGTGCCCCGCCATTCAAACATAACTTTTCTTTTCTAACCTCACTCTCAACTTTTTCATTTCTCTCCTCCCGCAATGTGAAAGACCCCGCCTTGTTTCCATAAGGCGGGGTCTTTCACCAGAAAACGGGTGCCGGGCGCAGAGAAATGACACAGGGGGAACTGTGTATGCTGAAAGCAAAAGGACAAAACAATCGGATCATCCCCATCCTGCTGGGAACTCTGATCTGCGGCGTATTCTATTTCCTGCCTGTCCCAGAGACGCTGGCGCGGTGCGCGGCGGAGGCGGGCTCTGATGGCCTTACCGCCATGCGCGTTCTGGGCGGAATCCTGTTGGCCATCGTATGGTGGATCGGCGGCGTTTTCCCGCATTGGATAACGACCATCACCATGCTGCTGCTTTGGGTGGTGCTGGGGCGGGTGCCGTTTACGATGGCGTTCTCCTCCTACGCCAGCGCCACGGTGTGGCTCGTGATCGGCGCGTTCTGTCTAGCGGCCACCGTTGCAAAAACGGGGCTTTTTCACCGGATCACACTGGGGATGATTCGCGTATTCTCGCCCAATTTTGCGGGGCAGACGCTGGCGCTGCTGGTGGTAGGCACACTGTGCGCGCCGCTGATCCCCAGCGATGCGGCCAAGGCGGTGCTGGGTGCGACGCTGGCACAGAAAATGGCGGATGCCATGCTGTACCCCGCGAGGAGCGGAGAGCGCTGCGGCCTCTTTATGGCGGCGTTTATCGGCTTTTGCATCTCCTCGCCGGCATTTATGAGCGGCAGCGTTTTTACATACTCCTTGTATGGCGCGCTGTCCCCGGCCAGTCAGGCGTCCATCTCCTGGCTCTCCTGGCTGGCGGCCATGCTGCCGTGGCTGTTGATCATCCTGACAGTCTCCTATCTCCTGATCATCCTGACAGCGTCGCCGCCGAAGGGCAGCGTTCGCATTACCCGAGAGTACGCACAGGAGGAGTATGCCAAGCTGGGGCCGATGCGTGGCGAGGAGAAAAAGGCACTCCTTTTGCTGGCCGGCGCCGTGCTGCTGTGGGTGCTGCAGGATGTGGTGCATATCGACGCCGCCGTTACGGCCATGGCGGCGGCTCTCCTCTGCTTCGCGTGGCGACTGCTGGGGGAGAAGGAGATCAGCACGGCGGTCCCGTGGGCGCTGGTGCTGCATATCGGCGGCGTCATCAATCTGGGTACAATCCTGCCTGCGGTAGGACTGGACCGGTGGATCCAGGAGCTGGTGCTCCCACTGTTCCGGAATATGTCCACACCGGTGGAGGCCATCATAGCCACGTTTGTGCTGGTGCTGGCGGTCCGTGCGGTGATGGTCTCCCAGAACGCGGTGGTAGTGATGATGGTGGCACTGCTGTCCCCTGTGATGGCGGCGACAGGGGTAAGCGAATGGGGGATCGGACTGGTGATTTTGGCCACCGGCACCTGCTGGCTACTGCCGTTCCAGAACACAGTGTTTATCTCAGCTATGGCCTGCATGGATGAGACGCTGACCCACCGGCAGACCATGAAGTACGCCGTCTTTTACGAACTGTGCTCTCTTTTGGCGTTTCTGGTTTCCATTCCCTACTGGCGCTGGCTGGGCATAATCACCTGAGAAGCATCATCAAGCAGCGGCAGGGGCCATCTGTGGCCTCTGCCGCTGCTTGATGCGCTATTTCAGGATTTTCCGCTTCTGCGTGCAGGGAATACCCATCTGACTGCGGTAGGATGCCACGGTCCGCCGCGACAGCGTGATCCCCGCTTCCGCCAGTTTTTCAACTGCCATGCGCTGCATGCCATTTGTCTGGTCGTCGTCGGGCACGCCCATTCCCTGCATCGCCTCGGAAATGGCCTGATCGGAGAGTGGGGCGGCCTTGTCCTCGGCGTCGATGATCCGCTTCACCTGCATTTTGGCGTACTCGGCGGAGACGGCCATGCCGCTGGAGGTTTCCAGCCTGGCGGAGAACAGGCTTCGCAACAGGACGACCTTTGTGTCCAGTAGGATGTACTTTTCCCGAATGGCGCGGCTAATGGTAGAGACGTTGACACGGAGCGCCTGTGCGAGATCGCTCATGGTCATGGGCTGCAGCGGCTGACCAGAAAGGAGATGCGGTCTCTGCGTGCTCGCGATGTACTCGATGATCTGCTGGATCAGCTGATCCCTGCCCTCCACGGCGGCGATCAGCTCCTCGGCCTCCCGCTTTTTCTGCTTGAGATAGTCCTGCGCCTCGTGGTATGCCGCGCTGCCGATCATGGACAGATATGCCTGATTGCAGGAGAGGTGGCGCCATCGGCGGGCATACAGTTCTACGGAGAGCCTTCCGCCATCGCGGTGAATGACGGCCTCCGGAACGGTATACGGCTGCGGCGTCTGCGATGCAAAGCCGTTGCTGGGGATGGGGTTGAGGGAGCGGATAACCTCGGCCGCCGCCTTCGCGTCCCTTTCGGGCAGCTCCAGCAGTGCGGAAAGCCCCTTATAGTCCCTTTGGGCCAGCAGGGGGAGGCCATAGCGGATGAGATGTACGGTGCTGGCGGAGAAGTGGGACGTCTGCGCCAGCTGGAGCAGCAGGCACTCAGTCAGGTCCCGCGCACCGATCCCGGGCGGGTCCAGCGTCTGTATCACAAAGAGCGCCTGCTCCAGATCAAAAAGGGGACAGCCGCATTCTTGCGCCAACTCGTCCAGCGGGCAGTCAAGATAGCCGCGCTCGTCGAGACAGTCGATCAAAAAGCGGCACAGGCGCAGAAGCTCGTCGTCGACGAGCTTCATCTGCCCGATCTGCTCGGTCAGGTGGTCACGGAACGTCTTTTCCCGCGTCAGAAAGGCGGTGAAGTCCTGCACATCCTCCATACCGGAGGAGGTGACGCCGCGCCACGAGTCCGTCTCGCGAACCTCGAGCGGTTCACGCTCGGCGGGAGCGGCCTCGCTGGGGAGCTCGGTCTCGTAATAGGTGGGGGACTGTACGTCGAGCAGCGGGTTTGAGAGCGCGACTTCCTGCACGTATTCGGTAAGCTCCGGCGCGGAGAGCTGCAAACAGTCGAGCGACTGGCGCATCGTCTGCGTCAGCACGAGCTTTTGGCTCAGCGTCTGCTTCTGTTCAAGCTGCATGATAGATTCCCTCCCCAAATGATGCTCATTCAGTAAAGGAACGTTAATCCTGGTTTCCTGTTAAAAGCCTCCATCTCTTATTTGTGCTGTGGTTTCAGGAATGGCACTGCGTGATATATCCACGGCCACAGACTGATATTTTCCTTTTTTAAACGCACTAAGGAATACTCATATGAGTAATAACCCACTTGAGGCCGTCACTCAGGCGGTTAACTCCCTCGTCACAGCACTGAAACTGCCTGACGAATCCGCAAAGGCCAATGAAGTGCTGGGCGAAATGAGCTTCCCGCAGTTCAGCCGTCTGCTGCCGTACCGTGATTACAACCAGGAATCCGGTCTGTTCATGAATGACACCACGATGGGCTTTATGCTGGAAGCCATTCCCATCAATGGGGCGAATGAGTCCATTGTGGAGGCGCTCGACCACATGCTGCGCACCAAACTGCCGCGCGGTATTCCGTTGTGTATCCATCTGATGTCCAGTCAGCTGGTTGGTGACAGGATTGAATACGGGCTGCGTGAGTTCTCCTGGTCAGGTGAACAGGCTGAACGGTTTAACGCCATTACCCGTGCCTATTATATGAAAGCGGCAGCGACACAGTTCCCGCTGCCGGAGGGGATGAATCTGCCCCTGACCCTGCGCCATTACCGGGTGTTTATCTCGTACTGTTCTCCCTCGAAGAAAAAAAGCCGGGCTGACATTCTGGAAATGGAAAATCTGGTGAAAATCATCCGTGCCTCTTTTCACGGCGCAAAAATCACCACACAGACAGTGGATGCACAGGCTTTCATCGAGATTGTCGGGGAGATGATTAACCATAATCCGGACTCTCTGTACCCGAAAAGACGTCAGCTGGACCCGTATTCTGATCTGAATTATCAGTGTGTGGAGGACAGTTTTGACCTGAATGTCCGGGCTGATTACCTGACGCTGGGCCTGCGTGAGAACGGCAGGAACAGCACGGCCCGCATCCTGAATTTCCATCTGGCCCGTAACCCGGAAATCGCCTTCCTGTGGAATATGGCCGACAACTACAGCAACCTGCTGAACCCGGAACTGTCCATCTCCTGTCCGTTCATCCTGACGCTGACTCTGGTGGTGGAAGACCAGGTGAAAACCCACAGCGAAGCCAACCTGAAGTACATGGACCTGGAGAAGAAGTCGAAGACCTCCTATGCCAAATGGTTTCCGTCCGTGGAGAAAGAGGCGAAGGAGTGGGGGGAACTGCGCCAGCGGCTGGGCTCCGGCCAGTCTTCTGTCGTGTCCTACTTCCTCAACATCACAGCCTTCTGCAAGGACAATAATGAAACGGCACTGGAAGTGGAGCAGGACATCCTGAACAGCTTCCGTAAAAACGGTTTTGAGCTGATTTCACCGCGCTTTAACCACATGCGCAATTTCCTGACCTGCCTGCCCTTTATGGCCGGGAAAGGGCTGTTTAAACAGCTGAAAGAGGCCGGTGTGGTTCAGCGCGCAGAGAGCTTTAATGTGGCCAACCTGATGCCGTTAGTGGCGGATAACCCCCTGACACCGGCAGGTCTGCTGGCGCCCACCTACCGTAACCAGCTGGCGTTTATCGATATTTTCTTCCGGGGGATGAATAACACCAACTACAACATGGCGGTCTGTGGCACCTCCGGGGCCGGTAAAACCGGACTGATACAGCCCCTTATCCGCAGCGTGCTGGACTCCGGGGGCTTTGCCGTGGTGTTCGACATGGGGGATGGCTACAAGTCCCTGTGTGAGAACATGGGGGGCGTATATCTGGACGGTGAAACCCTGCGTTTTAACCCGTTTGCGAATATCACCGATATCGACCAGTCAGCGGAGCGTGTCCGTGACCAGTTGTCAGTGATGGCCAGCCCCAACGGTAACCTGGATGAAGTGCATGAAGGTCTGCTGCTGCAGGCGGTCAGGGCCTCCTGGCTGGCCAAAGAGAACAGGGCACGTATTGATGACGTGGTGGATTTCCTGAAAAACGCCAGTGACAGCGAGCAGTATGCCGGGTCACCGACCATCCGCAGCCGTCTGGACGAAATGATTGTGCTGCTTGACCAGTACACTGCCAACGGCACTTACGGCCAGTATTTTAACTCCGATGAGCCGTCCCTGCGGGATGATGCGAAAATGGTGGTGCTGGAGCTGGGCGGACTGGAAGACCGTCCGTCACTGCTGGTTGCGGTGATGTTCTCCCTGATTATCTACATCGAGAACAGGATGTACCGCACGCCGCGTACTCTCAAGAAACTGAACGTCATTGATGAAGGCTGGCGTCTGCTGGACTTCAAAAATCGTAAAGTCGGTGAGTTTATTCAAAAAGGTTACCGCACCTGTCGCCGCCATACCGGTGCCTATATCACCATCACACAGAACATCGTCGACTTTGACTCTGACAAGGCCTCCAGTGCGGCCCGTGCGGCATGGGGTAACTCCTCCTACAAAATTATCCTCAAACAGAGTGCGAAGGAGTTCGCGAAATATAACCAGTTATTCCCGGATCAGTTCCAGCCACTGCAGCGCGACATGATTGGCAAGTTTGGTGCGGCCAAAGACCAGTGGTTCAGTTCCTTCCTGCTGCAGGTGGAAAACCATTCCTCCTGGCACCGTCTGTTTGTGGACCCGTTAAGCCGCGCCATGTACAGCTCTGACGGCCCGGATTTTGAGTTTGTGCAGCAGAAACGCAGGGAGGGCCTGAGTATTCATGAGGCGGTGTGGCAGCTGGCGTGGAAGAAGTCAGGGCCGGAGATGGCTTCGCTGGAAGCCTGGCTGGAAGAACATGAGAAATACAGGAGTGTTGCATGACCACAACGCAAAAAACGACTGATGTTACAGCCCCCCGACGCAGCCACTGGTGGTGGACGGTGCCGGGATGCCTGGCAATGGTGTTACTGAACGCAGCCGTCAGTTACGGCATTGTCAGACTGAACGCACCGGTGACTGCCGCCTTCAACATGAAACAGACTGTGGATGCATTTTTTGACAGCGCCAGTCAGAAACAACTGTCAGAAGCACAGTCAAAAGCCCTTTCAGCGCGTTTTAACACGGCACTGGAAGCCAGCCTGCAGGCGTGGCAGCAGAAACACCACGCGGTCATTCTGGTGTCGCCTGCCGTGGTACAGGGGGCTCCGGATATCACCCGGGAAATCCAGCAGGATATTGCCCGGCGAATGAGAGCGGAACCATGAGATGCCGGGGGCTGATTGCCCTGCTGATATGGGGGCAGAGTGTGGCCGCCGCCGATCTTGGCACCTGGGGCGATCTGTGGCCGGTAAAGGAGCCGGACATGCTGACGGTGATCATGCAGCGCCTGACGGCACTGGAGCAGTCCGGTGAGATGGGCCGGAAAATGGATGCCTTTAAGGAGCGGGTGATCCGCAACAGTCTGCGGCCCCCTGCCGTGCCCGGTATCGGACGCACGGAGAAATACGGCAGCCGGTTGTTTGACCCGTCCGTCAGACTGGCTGCGGATATCCGGGATAACGAAGGGCGGGTGTTTGCCCGTCAGGGTGAAGTGATGAATCCGCTGCAGTATGTTCCTTTTAACCA
>ERZ772812.492-NODE-492-length-35683-cov-3.923094_pt1 | contig 35683 bp, 47 predicted proteins | sample MGYA00511343_ERZ772812 | MGnify/ENA primary metagenome ERZ772812 (study PRJEB29015, sample SAMEA2737706) | human gut metagenome | biome: human gut; feature: human-associated habitat; material: faeces | place: China | collected 2012 ...
GGTTCAAGTCCTGTTATCCGCATTTGCAGAGACATTGCCAGTTGCAGGCAGTGTCTTTTTTGATACCAAAGTATGCAAGAGAAGTTGCCGGTTGCCAAAGCACCCGTAAGGAGCTTCCGGTGGTAGATCCGGTAGGTGGCAAGTTCACTGTATAGCAAAATAAAAATCCTGAAGTTTTTCTTGATTAGAACTTCAGGATTTTTGTGTATAGCTTCTATATTATTTGATTATAAATTTACGTATGATACAGCTTACAACTCCGGCGATACAGATCGGAAGCAGTGTGTCTTTTAATCCGCCGTATACAGTCAGAGCATTATGAATACCCAGAAGTGCAGTAGGAGCCTGTGGGATGAGTACGGCAAACATTGCGGACAGATATGATCCGGCAGCAATGATAATAAAGGATGTAAGTCCACGCCCATTATCAATACTGTTTCCTCTGCGTCCCTGTTTCTTGCTTCCTCCGAGAACGCAGAAAAAGATGATCACTTCATAGAGCAATAATACCGCACCAACCGCCAGATATGCGATCAGTTCCTGATCCGCTGATGTTAAGCGGGAAACAATATTGCCAAACGAACCGGCATTGGCCAGAAAATGCAGTCCCAAAAGATAGATGATCCAGGCAATCAGCAGAAGTGTTCCCATTCTTAACAGAAGATTGATGAATTTGAATAGGATCTTTCCTCCGGCTTTAGCGGTTTTTGCAACCGGTTTTGCAACATTTGGAACTTTTACACCACGATTTTTGCGGCTTTTTTTCTCTTTCTGTCGGTTGTTACGAGGATCGTCGTAGTCGTCTTCATACTCATTATCGTAGTCGTCTTCATATTCATCATCGTAAAGGTCATCATCCAGCTCGTCAAAGATGTCGTCATCATAGTAGGCAGTATCAAAGAAGTTATCTTTTTTACTTTGTTTTTTGTTTTTCTTACCAGCCTTCTTATTTTTATTCTTTAATTTCTTTGTTAGTCTGTCGTAATCATTTTTTTTGATGTAATCTGTATGATCAATATCCGATAATCCTGATAGTACATCGCGGTAGTCATCGTCATCATCAATAGAAATATCAGGAAGATCACCTTCGTAGATCACTTCGAAATCGTCGTTGAAGATATCGGAAGTAGATTGTGTTTTCTTCTTATTACTTAAACTCATTATTAGTCCCTCCTATTTATACCCATCTCTTATTCTATAATGTTTGAAAAAAACTCTCAAGAGTGGTCACAGAATATTCACGAAGTTGTAAGAAAAACTTTAGATTTGTATTACATGCAATAAAAGCTTAACAGATATGAAAAGATGTTTATTGAGAAATAAGAAAGAATCACGTATAATGAAGTTTATTAATATAATGATACGGGGGTAAAATGTCTTTTGATCCTATTATCATATAATAAAAAGGAGAGAGTATATTTGACAGAGTTTTATTATTTTGCATTATCATTTTTTGTATATGGATTTCTGGGATGGTGTACGGAAGTTGCATATGCAGCTGTGAAGCAGGGAAAATTCGTGAACCGAGGATTCTTAAACGGACCGATCTGTCCGGTATATGGAATCGGAGTTGGTGTTGTAGTACAGTTTCTGACACCGGTTGAGAATAATCTGGTATTATTGTATATCAGTTCGACCATACTTGTGACGGCAATAGAAGGAATTACCGGATTCCTGCTGGAGAAGATCTTTCATAATAAATGGTGGGATTATTCAGACCAGCCATTGAATATCGGTGGATATGTATGCGTGTTGTTCTCATTGATATGGGGCGTGTTCTGTGTTCTGATCGTAAAAGTGATCCATCCGCTGATCTACAAGGTGTTGACAATGATTCCATTTGTTCTTGGAATTATAGTTATGGCATGTCTGGCTGTCGGACTTCTGGCAGATCTGTATGTAACAGCTTCCGCTATTCTGAAGATGAACCGCAAACTTGAAACGATGGAGAAGATTGCAGCCGAGCTGAAAGATCTGTCTAACAAGGTCGGAGAGAATATCTATGAAAATGTAATGGAAGGTATGGAATTCCAGGAAGAGAAGAAAGAGCAGCTTGGTAATGTAAGAGAAGAGCTGAAGGAACGTCTGGAGGAGCCGAAGGCGATCATGAATGGTCTCAGAGAGGGAGTAAAGGAACGCCTGGAAGAACCAAAAGCCCGTATGGAGGAACTGGCTCCGAAGATCAATGTAGAAGAGATGAAGGCCCGTATGGAAGAGTTAAAAGCAAAATACGAAGAGATGGCAGAGAACCGTACAAAGATTGGCGAACGTCTTGTGAAAGCGTTCCCGAAGATGCAGGTAAGGCAGCATAAGGAGATATTTGAGGAGCTGCGGGAGCGGGTGCGGCGGAGTAAATAAATGGCTATTTAGTTCGTCAAACCGGCTATATACTGTGTTCTTCAAGGACCGAGAGGCCAACTTCGTTAATCAATTAAATAACAAAAAAACCTTGAAGAATGAATCTTCAAGGTTTTCTTCATGCGGAAAAAGGGATTTTCTAAATGCATATCAATATAACATAGCCGATAAAATGGGGGATTGCAAGAGGCAATACCTATCCTGACATAACATAGAATATAATCATTTGCCCCCTTTTTGCCCCTATAATATCTTAACATTCCGGATCAGCTGATTATCCCTTTCACGCATTTTCTTGGTTATATGGAAGTATATTTCCCTGGTGACTTTACTGTCTGCGTGTCCGATCCTGCGGGAAATGACTTCAAGAGGAACGAGCTGTTCTGCCATAAGTGCGACATGAGTATGACGCAGAACATGAGTTGTAATCTCGACGTCTTTGTTCAGCACCCGGTGGGCGGTCTCCTTCAGACATTTATTGTATGCCCAGTAATGCACATGATCTCCGGATACATCCGGGATAAAGAGTGGACTGCGAACGCCGGTGAGCAACTGCTCTTTTTTAATGAAGAATCTTATTTGCCGGCACAATGTAAGAAGCTCGTCTTGAACGTATACTTCCCGGTAGGAGCAAGATGTCTTGGTATATCCGATAACCTTATTATTGGAATCATAGTTTTTAGTAACTGATATGATTCTTTTGTCCAGATTCACATCTGAATCGCGCAGCGCAATGATCTCACCGACGCGAAGACCGGAGAGAGCAGCGAAAGAAGCAAGCATTCTCCAACGTGGGACAGTGAGATTATTCAATAGAGTCTGCAGCTCCTCACGCTCCAGATATTTATCCTCCAGCTTTTCTTTCTTTTTGATATCTTTTTCTTTTCTGATTTTATTAATCCAAGCGACGTCCGCAATATAATCATTTTCATATCCCCAACGGATCAGGGCTTTGAAACGAGTGATCCGCTCGTTAGTTGTCCCGACAGCTTCATTCTGTTCGGCCAGCTTTTCGTTGACGTAACCGGCAGTTAATTGCGACACCAGTGTATCTTCGCCGAGTATACGACACAGCGAGTTGCAGGCGTGCAAATTCCGGGAATAAGTAGAGGGAGCACGTGCCGCTTTCTGAAAAGTATTATACATAGTACAGAGCTGGCCGAGCCGTAAATTTTCCTTGCGGACGGCAGCAGACATTGAAATCTTCTCCAATTTCTTCTCAATCTTTTCGTTCAGGATAGCCTGCGCCTGCTTCCGGGTGCTGTTGGTATCTTTTGCCATAGTACAAGATACCCGGTGAAGTTCAAGAGTCAACGGATCAGTGTAACGTTCTACAAATTTCACATTTCCGTTAGATAATTGTTCTGTCCACATAATTTCCTCCTAAATATCTAAAAATGAGTATAAAAATAACACCTATACAGATGTTGGAAAACTGTGGTACAATATTCTTGCTGATGGAGTATTGTACGTGCCCAGCACTGTATAATATTTATCTGAGTGGCCTTGGTGTTGGTAGCACTGAGGCCTTTTATATTAACTTGTATATTTGGATAAGTACACTTTGAAACATTCACTCATGAATTTTTCGGTGATATAGACACAATCGTTTTGCTCATTGGGTTCGGCGTCTACACCAAGTTCCTTTATAAGTTCGTAGTACATATCCAAAGCTTTCTTGCTTTCAAATAGATATTTCATATTTTTCCTCTGAAAATTAAAGTCCGACAGAAGATGCGCCGTGTTCGGCCTGCTCCTGTGTAAACCCTTCATATTCCAGCTGCTCGATTAAGCTTGCTCTCGAGAACGAAGAGTATCCCATATAATCCGCTGCTTTCTTATCAGCCTGAGCGGCCCAATCAGCCCCACAGTTATCAGCGCCGTAGGTAGCATCTTCAGAGGAAAAACCTTCGTACTCCAATTGCTCAATTAGGCCCTTGTAAGAGAATGCCGTGTACCCAAGGTAGTCTTTAGCCTTTGCCAGAGCATTTTTCTGAGAAGTGGAGGCAGAATTTAATTTTTGTTGTTTTTCAGCCTCAGCCTTTGCGGCCTCTTCCTGAGCTTTCTTAGCTTCATCCTCCTTAGCTTGCTTTTCGGCAAGAATCTCATCTGCTTTAGAGACGAGTGCGTCGATTTCTTCATCACTCAGATCATCAAAGGCGCTCATCTGGTTTTTATAGGAATCGTATTGATTGGTAACAAGTTCAAGACTTTCCTCTTGACTCTTATAGTCTTTCTTTAATTTATTATATTTTTCCTGGAGCGCCTGGTATGAATCTGGTGAAGGCTTGCTTATAGAACTGACTATAGCAAGAAAAGCGATAACACTAGCTACAATAGCTGGTATATTACGTTTTTTCTTCGATGATGGTACAGGTGTTGAAGTACCTTGGTCTTCGGAATCAGATGTTACATTTTGTATTTCTTTTTCTTCAGTATTCATAATTTTTCCTACCTTCATTTTTATTACATAAAATTACAAGTATAACAATGACGGAAATACACATACTTAATGTATGAAAATATTACTCGACGAACTAATGGACAAGAAAAACTTAACTATCCGCCAAGTATCTATTCTCACAGGCGTCCCGAAATCAACCGTGTCGGACATTGTGTCCAGAGGGCGAATACCACGATTGGATACCATGGAGCTATTGGCAAAGGGACTAAAAGTCCACATCACCGACCTGTTCGAATCAGATTATAAATAAGTGTCCGAGAACTCGGACAAATTTCAAAAACGCGCCAGTTTTATAATTTGTAGGTGTTTTATATGTAGAAGGACAATAAGATTCTTACAATAAGAACGAATGTTCGAATAACATATTGATTTTAAAATGCATAAGTTGTATTATTAATTCAGAACAATTCGAACAAATGTTCACAGAGCGGAGGTGCGATACATATGAAAGAATTAAAAATCTTATTATCAAAACTGGATGATTCTGATCACAAAATAATCCAGCAACTCTACGCTATCCTATACAGGTATTTAGAAAAGAGGGGGAGGCTTTAAGCCTTTTCCTCTTTATTCTTTATACCATCTGCTACGTTCTTGAAATACTCACGTATCACAGTCTTAGATTTATCGTCAAGAGAATGATAGGTCTTCATCATTTCGATGATCGCATCATAGAATGTGTTTCCATTTCCATCATATTCCAACAGATCTTCAACATAATAACCGACTTCTTCTTCGGGAGAGTGCTGAATAAAAATATCTCCCTCACCAGTTCTGAGCCAAGTTTCATTTACATCAAATTCTCGGCATATAGAAAAGATTACTTGATCCGTAAGACGATTTATTCCACATTCCCATTGCCCAACGGTGTTTCTTTTTACACCTAATTTATCAGCGAACTTTTGCTGAGTCAAATCCAAAACTTTTCTTAACTTCTTGATACGTTCGTTCATTTGATTCACCTCACTTTCATGATTTGATTATAAAGGGCAAGAAGGAAATAGTCAATAGAAAAGTCTTTAAAACAACAAAAAGCTACGAAAACAACATAAAGTGTTGACAAATGCTATTTAATGGCATATACTTGCCTTACAAACAACAAAAGCGAGGTGAGAAGTAATGTGGGAAAGATTACAAAACTGGTGGAAATATGACCGTCCAGCGAGTTTCTGGGACTGGATTCTCGATATGGATGACGATCACTGGTGGTTCAGACCATTAGTATCAGTATTAAGCTCACTGGCTGGTTGGGCAATAGGACTCTGGCTGTTTTCTTTAATACTACGCATGCTCCAAAGGTAACCTACCGAAGCGACAATTAAAGAAGAGATGACTGATACAACCACGGGAACAAAGAGAGATTTTAGCAAAAAGTCTTTTATATGCTCTAAGCGCATTTCGCGACGGACGGTTCCTTCGTAAGTAAGCTGGAAATTAAAACGGAGGCGATGCTGAATATGGAGATTTTTTATATAACCATGTTGCTCCAAACGTTCAGCGCAACGCTGTAAGGAAATCAAAGGAACGTCTATATATTTAAGCAAGTCATCACTGCCAATAATAGAGCGATCTGAATAATATTTAGTGCAATAGTCAAGAAATTGTTTTTCTAAATCAGTCAAAACAAACTCCTCCTTTTTAAATACTTGGCCTAGACAGAAGCCTGTACCAACAGAATAGGAGAGTAAACATGAAAAGTCAATAAAGAAACGGGGCGAGAATATGAATAAAGAAAGTATCACTATGAACTACACAAAAGAAGTAGCACTGTCATTTTTATGCCAGGCTATGCAAGATGAGACAATTAGATTAAGGAAAGCCAGGAAAAAAGAAAGAGCTTCTATAAGGGCCTTCCTTATAGAAGCATTTGTAGTAATTTCAACAAGTGATTCCGATATGTTAAATCCAAAAAAATAAGGAAGAACGTAGAAAAGAACTGGAAGGAATAGAGTCCGAATAAAAAGCCGAAACGGCCAGCGATGGCCGTCACACTGGGAATGACCACCCGGTGTCTGATGATGGCAGGTTGGAAAGGAAGGGTGATGGCTATGAAAAATAAAAATAACAAAGCTATGCCAGTAGCTGTTATTGCTACGCTGATATTAAATGAAATTTTCTCAAAAATTTTAAGCTTGAACTTAGATCGATATGAACGCTGCTGCTTTTATATGCTGCTGTTTTTGTGTGTTACAGAAATGATAAAAGGTAGTTAATCACAGATTTGATTTCAGGCTTGTATGCATCCAGCAGGAAAGCAATAATCCAACCAATGAGGTTTAGAATTTTTTTAGACGAAGGCTTGGTATTTATACCAATGGCGCCTAATAAAGCGCTTGGAAATGATAGCAAGAATTTAAAAACACTAACTGGATTTAGTGAATCAATTAATTCCTGTGCTAAAAAATTTCTCTTCATACGAAGCTGATTACACAGGTCTCTGGAAGCAAAGTAGTTTTCGCAGTCGGTTTTACCATAAGAAAGCTGAGATGAAGACCAAGGATATAACTTGCATATCCGAGGGTAAATGCGTAGTACGACTTTCAAATATCGCTGATAGCGATTTCCCCGAAGCGAATAGCAGGATGGAGAAGTGGAGGATAAAAATTTCTGGAGCTTTCGTATACAAGAAGTTGCTTGGAAAATTTTATTGATTACAGAAAATATTTTAACGACGTACAAGACTGCTAAAACGATCAATATTATTTTTAACATATCGTGAAATCCCTTACAAATTACTCGGCATGAAAGTACCTGTACATAAAAGTATAAGGGAGCAGAAAAAGAAAATCAATGAAAGAATGCGAGGTGAGAAAAGCAATGAGTGAAAAAGAAAAGAAAGAAATCGCTGAAATGGTAGAAACAGCCAAACATCTGGCAACACATGATCCACAGGCGTTCATGATCGCGAAGAGCAACATGGAGATCCTGAAGATCAGAGCGGACATGGATAAACAGGAAAAAGAACCAGCATAAAGGAGTGATAAAACATGTATGCAAACAGAAAGAACCTTGCAGCTCTCTTCGGGGTAACGACTCAGACGGTTTACCGGAGAGTTAAAGGTATTGAAGCCCTGATCGGTGAAAGATACAACCAGTACGCGGTACTGGACAACCTGGTAAGCGTGGCTGTATATGCAGACTATGAAAAGTACCACACGCGTCTGGAAGATAAGAACCTGAAAAAATATGTACCGCCGTTTGACATGAAAGCGGCCGGAGACTATATATTTGTAGATCTTAATAAGGGAGTGAGTGTGCTGTGATGAAATTAAAACCGGAAACACCGATATATGCAAAACTACAGATCAAGCGTCTGGAAGATGAATGTGAATCCCTGAAAACATGGATATGGAGAATGACGATCATTGTGGAGCTGCTGTTAATTGTAGCGCTGGCCGCCTGCGTGGCTAATTTCTACGCTATAACTTAAAGGAGCGAGCAAACATGATACAAGTGAGTAAAAAAATAAGGCACATCATTATACGGATGATGTACCTCAAGACTTCTTCGCCTACCGAAAATATAAGTCAATATTATAGTACCATCGGCGGGCGAAAAAGTCAAGAAACACGGGCTAAATCGCCCGTTTTAAAACTTGATAAAGATATTAAATTTAGGATTATAACATGATAAAAAGAAAGACATATAGCTTTCAAGGTGGAGATATTCTGGACATAGAGGAGTATCACGATGGAAGGTATGGAGCGCCAGGCTTAAAGAGGATGAAAAGAAGAAAAGCCACAAAAGAAGATATGCTCCGAGTGAACAAATGGAACAAAGAGAAAAGATGCAGACAAAGGTTGTTGCAGTATTTTAAAGAAACAGATCTGTTCCTAACATGGACCTACAGCATAGAAGAACGACCTCCCGATATGCAGGCAGCCTTGAAAGATTTCAGACGGTCGATAGCAAAAGTCCGAAGGGCATACAGAAAAAGAGGATACGAATTATTTTGGATCCGCAATATAGAACAGGGAACAAAAGGAGCATGGCATATACATCTGATAGTAAACGAAATCGGAGATTCGGCCAGCATCGTCCAGAAAGCCTGGGACCATGGAGGCACATGGATTACAGAAATCAAGAGAAGCAAATTTTACGACGAGGATTTCATGAAACTCGCCTGCTATATGACCAAGGACAAGAACACAACCGAACAGAAAAAAGATGGAACAGAAGGAAAACCAAGAATAAAAGAATCTAGCTATAACACATCCAAGAATATGCCTCTGCCGGATCCACATGAGGACAAGCTCCGGAGATGGAAAAAAGAGGTGAAGCCGAAGAAAGGTTACTACATAGTGCGTATCTGGGAAGGAATAAATCCGAAAACCGGATATAAGTACCGGAGGTGCACGATGATTCGATTGAACAGGAGGATTTAAAATGTTGATTTTAGATAGAGCAAGCGAAAACAAACTGGAAGAGCTGGTGCTAGTATCTCGAAAACTCAATGGAGTATTGAGAGAAAACTACCCGGGAGTACATAAGATCGAGCCGGATCGTGCCGCGCTTCTCTGGTGCGCGATTGATGACGAGATAGCCAAGAGACAGGGTCAGATCGACAAGATACTAAACACAAAAAATGGAGCAGAACAGATAGTACTCCGGAGAGCCTGCAGCGAGTTAAAGAAAGAATACGATCAGTACAACCAGCTCATGGAAGAGGTCTATAACGAAGAATTACTTCCGGCCACGATTCCGGAACTGCTGATCAGCTCTGTACAGAGGGCAACACTGGAGATGCAGGAAATCAATAAGAATCTGCAGCACACGAAAGAGGCAATGAAACCATATGTTTAGAGTAGATATTTACATAGCCGTAAAATCCAGTTCCAACAGTAAAACACTGGGAAAATATGGATTCATCTGCACGTGCGCAAAGAAGTCCGGAGAGGTTGGAAAAATCCAAGATACCGGTCAGATAAAAGGCACAAGACACGAAACGGAAGTAAAAGCAATAACAGAAGCACTGAGCCGCCTGAACCAGTCCTGTGAGGTCCATATTCACTGTGAGGATACGTTCGTGGTCAACATGATCGATTATCGTATCTACGAATGGGCTGGGAATGACTTCCGAAAAACCAATGGAAAGCCGATCGCCAACGCAGAAGGCTGGCAGAAGCTCTGGAAGAAGATGCAGGGGCATTTGATCCGGATGGAAAAGGGACGGCACATATGCAGTGATGAAATCAGAGAAATGATGGAGGATACATAGATGTTTGATAAATTTGGAGAATTTGACTCTGCTGAAGAGATTAACAGAGCGGCAGCAGCACAGTTAAAAGAAGGAGATCTGGACGCTATCAAGACAATAGCAAAAGAAAATGGCTTAGATCCGGAGGACGCAGAGGATTTTTGCACCGGTGCAATAGATTCTCTGACTACTCCATTACTGGCAGCGATCGGGAAATTGGAAATGGAATCGAAAGATTTAGGACTCAAAAACATGATGGAAGACTGGAAAAACTTCCTGATTCAGATGTGTGAAGAAGATGACCAGATGGCGCAAGCTGTACGTAAGAAAGGAAAAAGTCTTGAAAAATGTATGGCACAGATATTAAAAGTATCGTTTGAAACGAAAGCGCAACTGGATGATAGAATCGTACGGGCAGCAGGCTTAAAACCACCTATCTATCTTGGAATTCCTGGAAAAGCACAGATTAGAAAAATTGCAGAAAAATATTATAAGGGTGAAGAAAAATGAGAACATACAAAGGATTCACAGAAGATCTGAAAGCAACCTACGGGAACGGAATCTTCCAATACGAGCCTGGAAAAACATACAGGGAAGAGAAAAGTAAAACCAGAAGTACAGGCTTCCACGCTGCAGAATATCTCCCAGACTGCATGATGTGGTACGGGCTGAACGATAAAAGCCGGTTCTTCTTGTGCGAATCAGGAGGAAGTATCGATGAAGAGGACGGCTGCTCCATGGTAGTATCCACGGAATTGACGCTGATCAAAGAACTGGATCTGCTGGATATCGCCGGCCACACCATGATGTACATGGTCGAGCACCCGCAAAGAAAATGGATCAGTATGGTGGGTGGAGTAATGATCACGAGCGATGCTGCACATACAGGAGCAGGCAGACTGCTTGCAATAGCAAGAGGAGAAAGACCGATCGTATACGGGATTGAGGGAACGGCGGTCGGATGGATCCTTGAGAGCGAAGGAAACATTATAGCGGCCAAGGTTGGCATAGTAGGACAAGCTGGAATAGAACCGGGAGTAAAATATACGATCACAGCCAACCGGGAACTCGTGGAGGTGCAAGATGAAACGGAAAGCAATTGAGAAGATAGAACCAGCAAAGACCAGGAAAAAAGGGCATATCGCGACAGTCCAGACATTAGACGATATTGCAATCATTAATGTATTCAATGACAAGGTTCTGGCAGTGAGATACTGCATCAACTGCAAAACAGGAGAACACGAATATTGGACCGAAAAGAATGGCTGGAAGAAAGGAAAACTCATAACAGCAATAGAAGGAAACTGGTACGAATGGGTATGGATGAAACATGATTATAAGTATCCAAAGATTGCTTCAGAGGAAGATAGAAAGAGACTCTTGGATATAACACAGGATAAATATTGCGCAAACGATGTATGGAGTCGGATAGATCACATGGAATACAGTTACGATTATGACATTCGGCAGACTGCAGAACATAACAGAAGAGCGAAGATAAATAATTTCATGATCAAAGCACCGAAGCTTCCGAAAGATGCAGATGAATGGTTCTTTGAAAAAACAACTGGCGAGGATTATATGTTTAAAGAAAAAGGAACAGAGAACTTCAGCTGTACAAATTGTGGAGAATCATTTGACAGATCTGAGTTGACGCCGATACATCAGGGCAAAAAGAAAGCGACTCACAATGACATGGTGCGATGCCCGTCTTGCGGGAAACTCGTTCAGGTAAAAACGAGAACAGATCATATCACAGCCCCCCCTGAGAGCTTATATAAACTTGATAAGATCGACGAAACAGCAAGTGTATTAAGAATCTTCCGTGTAGATATCGAATGGGATTCCGGAAGGCATCGGATAGAAATTGATGAAGAAATACGCATTGTGATATACAAACAGGACCTCTTTAAGAGCAATAGATACAATTACAAGATTTTTTACAATATCCCATGGGAAGGATGGCATAAAAGCAACAACCTGAATTACCGGGCACGGGATGGCTATATGTATCCTGGAGATTACAAGGGAACGCTGAAGAACACCGCTTATGAAGATGGCACAAGGATCGTGGAATTCCTGGCAGCAGCCGGTTGGAAATTAAACTACAACCGTCTGCTATCCGGAGTATACCAGGTAAAAGGTTACGCAGAAAAGATAGAATATCTGGCCAAAGGACGATTCCGGAATCTACTGAGAGAAACTGTTGCATGTACAGAATATCCGGGATGGAACATGGCATACTACGGACCATTAGACATAAGGGCAAAGAACATAAACAAAATGTTCTACATCAACGATCGGCAAAAAATCAACCGGATCCGTGACGAAAACGGCGGAAATGAAATGGTTCGCTGGATGCAATATTCAGACGAAACAGGAGAAAAGATACCGACAGAAACTCTGAGATGGCTGCTGAGATGTGGACTTGGGCCGGAGGATATTAGATATCATGCCGGAAAGTATCTGAGCACTACACAGCTGATGAATTACATCAGCAGGCAGCAGAAAGAACAGTATCCGGGATTCACGGAAGAAGCTGTCCTGGAGCAGTACAACGACTATCTGAGCATGTGTAAAGCATGCAACAAGAATATGCAGGACGAGCTTACATATCGGCCGAGAGAGCTGAAAAGACGGCATGATGAAATTGTGATCGATAAACAACAGATGGATATTCTGAAAGAAATGATGGCAAGCCAGGCAGAAAGAGAACAATATGCTCAGGAAATGCGGGAGAAATACCCGACAGCAGAGCAGACCTTACACGAGATCAAAGAGCGCTATGAGTACGAAAACGAAGAATACAAGATCATCGTACCGGAATCACTGGTGGATATCGTAAAAGAAGGACGTGCCCTGCATCATTGCGCCGGCAGCAGTGAGCGGTATTTTGACAGGATCGAGACAAGAGAAACCTATATCTGTTTCTTGAGAAGAAAAGAACAGGAAGGCGTGCCGTTCTACACGATTGAGGTTGAGCCATCCGGAACGATCAGACAGCACCGGAGCTACATGGATGAAGAACCGGGAATTGAACAGATCAGAGATTTCCTGAAGGAATGGCAGAGAGTTCTGAAGAAACGTCTGACCAAAGCAGACAAGGAGCTGGCCAAGATCAGCAAAGAGAAGAGAAATGCAAATATAGAAGATCTGAAAGCAAAGAACAATACAAGAGTCCTGCAGGGACTGGCAGAAGACTTCATGGACGCAGAAGAAATCGAAGAATTATTAGAAAAGGCGGTATAAGATGGACGAGCTTATAAATTACAACGGGTATGAAGAGTTTAAACAGGCAGTAAACAGAGTATTAAACAGAACGGTGGAGGACTTTGTCCTCACCGGTTATCTGCTGAAACAGGCAAGAGATACAGACATTCTTCAAGGTTCCGGATATGCAGATGAAAAAGAATTTGCCTGGAGCGAATACAAACTGGACACCTCTCAGGTATCGAGATATATAAAAATCAACGATAAATTTTCAGAAGGTGGCTATTCCCCGAAACTGCAGGACCAGTACCAGGGGTTCGGTTATGCGAAACTTGCATTAATGTTGACACTTCCGGAAGAAGTAGTAGAAGAATTGACACCTACATACAGCAAAACAGAGATTCAGGCAGTAAAAGAGGAAATCGAAGAGGAAGAGAAAATCACAGATATCGAAGTAATCCTGGAAGGACAGAAGGAAGAACAGAAAGACCTCGGCAATCTGGAAAAAGCATTGCACCAAATATTCCATGATGAACCGGAATTATATAAAACTATGTACGAAACAGTACGGACAACCTGCGGAACAAAATATCTGCAGGAAGTACTTGCACCGGATGGAGATAAGATCTACAGCACACGCATTCAGGGAATTGGACGGATTATGCTCTATATGCATGAGTCGAAAGATATTACATTGCACATGGTCCGGTCGGGAGATAAAGAGTTCTATTCCTGGGACGATGCATTGAGCTACTGCACAATGATCACAGACGGCGAAGATGCGGAAAAGACCTGGGAAGAGGTGTATGGAGAAGAATTCCCGAAAAAAGAAGAAATTGCACCGGTGCAACCGAAAAAGAGAAAAGAATCCAAGGTGGTAAAAGCGAAGAAACCAGAACGGAAATCTATAAAAACGGAACGATCGGAAACAAAACCAGCAGAACCACAAACAAAACAGCCGGATCCACCGACAAAAAGCGAGGAATTACCAACAAAAAATGAAGAAAAACAAACTGAGACACCTGACACCACTGCAGTACCTGCAGAAACAAAAGAGAAAGAGTCAGAAAAGGCAGAAGAAACTCCGGAAACAAAAACCGAGTTCCAACAGGAAATTACTGATGAAACTCAGATTCCGGGGCAGACAGAATTAATCAAAGATTTCCCGGAATACTGCCCGCCGGATATGAATACTCCGGAACAACAGGATCAATCAGAAGTCAAGCCGGCATATGCTACAAGAAGAATATATATAGCATCTGTCGATGCCGATACGGCAGCAGAATACATGGGAAAAGCCATGGAAAAGGCAATCCGTAATATGCCGGGAGTAAGTTTCGGAGTCTTGACGAAGGAATCATTCTGGAAAGAATTCTTCGAAACCGAGGTTGATCGGAATGGAGCTGAGATTGAATGTGTGAATTAATGTTTCCGAAGCCAACCAAGAAGAAAAAAAGAAAGCACCATCCAGCTCCGATCGTGGACACCGTAAAAGGCGAATGCTTCCTGTGCCGACTGGAAGGCATCCGCCGGCAGCAGTACACAGAAGAACATCATGTATTCTATGGAGGAGGTCTCAGACAGGTAAGTGAAGAGAACGGCTTTAAAGTCTACTTGTGCAGAGATCACCACAAAGACGGACCAAGAGCAGCGCATAACTGCAGAGAGACCAGAGAGCTGCTATGCCGGATAATCCAGAAAAAGTACGAAGAAACCCATACAAGAGAAGAATTCAGAGCATTAGGTATAAAGAATTACTTGGAGGATGACAAAGATGGCACAGTGGAACGCAAATACGGTACCGAAGTGTGAGAAAGGGCAGTGGTCCGATGAAGTGCTTGTGACTGTTGAAAAAGGACGGTACTGCACAGTTTTAAAGGCAATATATATCCCATATCAACACGTAACTACAGAGGATTCAGGATGGTGTATGGAAGATGGAATTCCAGATGATTGGGAATACATCGAAGAAAAAGATGATTGGTGGATTCCAGAGGGATGGTATGAGGTATGTGATAACTGCCCGAATGCCACATATTTCCCGATTGACGGGAAAACAATAGCATGGATGAAGCTACCAAAACCATGCAAATCAAACTTAAAAGATTTAAGTGAAATGTAGGAGGATAAAGATGCACATAACAGTAAAACAGGGAATTGATAACTGCTATCTGGCACACCAATATGAACATCCCGGATATAAAGAGGATAGATGCGCCGGCTTACGAACTGGCAATGGTGGAGGAGAGCCAATAGACAAGTGCAAAGAATGCGCTCTATATTACGGGAATAGAGAGAAATAAGAGGAAAAAGATGAAAGAATGGAAGAAACAGAAAGAATATGATGGGACAAACTCATATGCGCTTGTATTCAGCCACCATCTGAAAGAGCCAAAGCACATTCTATGTTTATTTAGGGGCGAGCTGACAGATGATTGGTATACAACATCGAGCGTGCTTAGAACTAATTGGACATGGTTAGCATCTGGAACAACAACGGATGATGAAGCGAAACTTTTGGTAGAGGAAATGATACAGGAACACTATGAAGGCGAAATAAGATATCACCAAGAAATAAAAGCACAGAAGTATAAAGAAGGTTATACACAGGGAGTAGAAGATCTGTTGAGATGCATAAGAAGAGGTGAATGACATGGAGATAAAAGAAAAAATAAAACACTGGATCATAATGGTACTGACAAACCGGTGCTTGGGATGCTGCTTATTCTGCGAATGGTGGGATATGTGCAAATGGGAAACAGACAGAAGAAGGGAAAAGGATAATAGGTAAACTGTAATGACAAGAAAAGATATTCTAAAGAAATACGGATTCAGCTGGATGAGCAACGTCAATCTGAAGGAAGAGCTTTCAGAACAGACGGCAGCAGAATTCGAAGGTCTGATAAGAACCCTGGCCGAACATAACCGTGGACCGGCGCCGCCAGAAACAGGCTGGAAGAAACGGATGTATAACCAATTCATGAAAGGAGCAGGCAGATGACACGAAACATGATCATCTGGATATGGCTAACAGCATTCCTGCATCCTGTGATTTTTCCGTGTGTTTTACACACAGCAAAGGAGATAGAAAAATGGTGGGATAAGAAGAGAGTACTGTGGCACGTAGAGCAGCTCCGGAAGATAGAAGAAAAATATAAAGAATAGCACCAACTGGCATTGTATCACGAATAACCAGTCAACATAGAATTCCCTCCGGCATCGGCCGGAGGAGAAAGGAGCATCCGTGACAAAAAAGTTGAGAATCCGGAAAAGCGGACAAATATAGATAGACATCTGTGTAAGAGCTGTATCTACAGAGGGAGTAGAATTGGAGTAGGGAGATGTAATTATATAGCAGTTGAAGGGCATAGCAGAGGTATGCCGGCAGCAGAATGCACAGTTTACGTAAAAGGCAGAAAGAGGAAAGGATTATGGTAGAAAAGATAACCGGTAAAAAACAAGCTGAAAAGAAACGGATCAGAGCGATAGCTGAGAGGGATGTGTACAAGAGTATGTACATGGATCTGCTTGAAAGGAAAATGAATGGGTAAGACGGTGATTTTTATAATAATAGCCTGCGTACTGATTGTAGTATGGAGCGCATGCGTGATGGCAGCACGAGCGGATGAGAAGCTGCGTGAGATTATGGATGACAAGAAAGAGCCGGAAGAAAAAGAGGAAGATATGACGAAACAAAGAACATGCAAACGGTGTGGGATGCCGACGGGAGCAACGTATTACAAGATAAATATAAATGCTGAATGTGACAGAGCAGGAGCGACTACAGAGCAATTCTGCTATAACCTGTCGAAGACTTTAATACAAGCGAATAGTCCGGAGGATGTGTACTGCAGGAGCTGTGTAGATAAAATTGAAAAATATATTAATTGTGATATGGCAATAACCGAAAGGACATACATAACGGACAAACCGAGAAAACAATAAAGCACTTAAGAAAATTCATTGTGCGACATCGCACAGAAAGGAGAACTATGAACCATGAAGGTTATAAAGATCCGACAGCAGACAAAGCACTGCACAGATACAACCAGATGCCCTACCATATGCGCAGGGCACTGACCGATCTGCAGGACATAGCAAGCCTGTTCGGGTTTGGCATTATAACAATCAAGGACAGACGGACGGGGAGGAAGTATAGAGTTGAAGAGAAGACCAATCAATAAAGACAAATATGGAATCAGCAAACACAGGTATCTGGAAGTTATCCATCATTGCCTACAATATCCGGAATGGCGGGAAGAACTTGAAAATATGACAGATACTGTGAAAGCAATACAATATGGCCAAGAAGGAAAGGGGAGTCCGAGCCAGGCGTCAGCAATAGAACGCCTGGCTATCAAACGTGCGGAGCTGTTGGAAAAATGTGAACGAATTGAGCAGACGGCGATAGAAGCAGATGCGGACATTTATCAGTGGCTATTAGAAGGGGTTACCACAGATTATGCGACATATATATATCTCCGGGACGCCAAAGGACTCCCGTGCGGCGATCAGAAATATTACAGAGCAAGGAGGAAATTTTACTGGTTGATGTCAAAAAAAATATAAAATTTATAAAACATCACCACTCACGGCACATAAAAGTGTGTTATAGTGGTAGCGTCCAAAATTTGAAAAGGACATACTCACCCTAAGGGCGGCAGCAGTTAAAGACTGAGGCCGTCTTTTATTATAAAATCAGAATTGAAGGTGGTGAAATGCCAAAGGCACGAAATCCAAATAGGGAGAAAGCGTTCGAAGTATATAAAAAGCATAAGGGAGAGATTGATTTAGTTGAGATTGCAAGTCAACTAAATCTGGCAGCAGGAACTGTCCGGGGATGGAAATCGAAAGATAAATGGGATGAAAAAATGAATGGAACGCTCCGAAAAAATATGGAACGTTCCAAACGAAAAAGTGAAAACAAAAAGAAAGCCAATGCAGAAGTGATAGATCAGATAATTGAAAATCCTGATTTAAACGATAAGCAAAGGCTTTTTTGTGTTTTATACGTCAAATGCTTCAATGCCACAAAAGCATATCAAAAAGCATATGAATGTAGTTATGAAACGGCCACCGTAAATGGACCTCGTATGCTAGGAAATGCTAGGGTAAAAGAAGAAATCCAGTGCCTAAAGCAGAACAGGCTGAACAGAGAACTAATATCAGAAGCTGATATTTTTCAAAAATACATAGACATAGCCTTTGCGGATATAACTGATTATATGGAATTTGGTACAGAAGAAGTCCCTGTGATGGCAGTGTACGGGCCGGTCAAGGTGAAAAATGAAGAGACTGGAGAAGAAGAAACACTGACAAGAATAGTCAACACTGCGAAATTTAAAGACTCTCTGGATGTGGATGGAACAATCTTGACAGAGGTGAAGCAGGGAAAAGACGGAGCCGGCATTAAACTGGCTGATCGGATGAAGGCCCTGCAGTGGCTTGCGGATCACATGAATCTTGCAACGGAAGAGCAACGCGCCAAGATTGAAAAGACACGGGCGGACATCCAAAGGATGCAGCCGGAACCCGTTCCGGAAAAAGAATACAAAGGCATTCCGGCAACAATGGTTGCTCCGGTATTTGCTCCGGTGCTTTTTGATATAAAGGAGAAGCGCCACACAGAATATGTTTTCCCAGGCGGCCGAGGCAGTACCAAATCATCATTTGTAAGCCTGGCTGTAGGAGATATCTTGAGAAGTAATGATCAGATACATGCGGTGATCATGCGTCAGGTAGGAGATACCATGCGAAGTTCTATCTACCAGCAAGCAAGGTGGGCGATAGAAGCCCTAGGGCTGGAAGATGAGTTTGAATGTACAGTATCACCACTGGAGATCACAAGAAAAAGCACCGGACAAAAGATCTACTTCAGAGGAGCAGATGATCCGGGCAAGGTAAAATCGATCAAGGTTCCATTCGGATATATCGGAGTCTTATGGTTTGAAGAGTTGGATCAGTTCATGGGACCGGAGGCGGTTAGAAAGATTGAACAGTCTGTAATCCGAGGTGGAGATACTGCATACATCTTCAAAACATTCAACCCACCAAAGAGCCTGAACAACTGGGCCAACAAATACATCAAGATCCCGAAAGAAACCAGACTGGTTACGGAAAGCACCTATCTGGACATACCAAAGAAGTGGCTAGGAAAAACATTTATCGAAGAGGCAGAATTCTTAAAGGAAACTAATCCAGATGCGTATGAAAATGAATACTTAGGAGTGGCCAATGGATCAGGAGGAAGTGTATTTGACAACATCACGATCAGAGAAATAACGGATGATGAGATATCAGGATTCGACCATGTGTTAAATGGCATTGACTGGGGATGGTTCCCGGATCCGTATGCATTTGCAAGGGTTCATTACGACAGAGCGAGGTTAAGATTGTACATATGGCAGGAATACACATGCAATAAGAGAAGCAACAGACAGACGGCAGACGAGCTGATCAGGATGGGAATCACAGGCAACGATCTGCTTACCTGCGATAGTGCAGAAAAGAAGTCGATAGGAGACTACAAAAGCTACGGCTTGCTTGCCAGAGCAGCAGAAAAAGGTCCTGGAAGCAGAGAGTACTCATATAAATGGCTGCAGTCATTAAGAGAAATCATAATCGACAATGTAAGATGCCCGGTAGCTGCACAGGAGTTCATGGATTATGAGTACGAAAGGGATAAAGAAGGAAATATCATCACCGGATATCCGGATGGGAATGACCACATGATAGATGCTGTAAGATATGCAACAGAAAGAATATGGAAACGGAGGGGCGAATAATGCTGGATGGAATAAAAGCCTTCGTGAAGGGAGTGATAAACAGAATGTTCCCGGCAAAAAATGTAGAGCAGGCACTGAAAATAGAAACATGTATATCAAGCATGATGCAGACAAGGATAGAGCTATGGCAGCGAATGTACAGCGGAATGGCACCCTGGTGCAAAGGCTATGTAAAATCTCTTAGAAAGGAACAAGGTATCTGTACCGAGTTCGCCAATATCTGCCTGGATGAAATGGAATCGAATATTTCCGTGGAAGAACTGGATCAGATATACAAGATGGCAACACGAGATTTGAATGAGAACCTGCAGTCAGGGCTTGCACTTGGGGCGCTGATCATTAAGCCGCTGGGCGGAGATAAAGTAGAATATGTTACCGCAGATCGCTTTGTACCGATTGCCTACGACGAAAGAGGACGACTGATTGACGTTGTGTTTGTCGAAAACCAGAAACGGGGAGAAGATTACTACCATCGCCTGGAGAGACACTCTTTGAGAGATAACATCCTTACAATTACAAATAATGCGTACATATCAAAATCAGAGGATGATATCGGAAGAGAAATCCCGTTAAGCTCAATAGATGAATGGAAAAATCTCCCAGCGACCATATCCTATGCTGGACTGGAAAAGCCGGATTTTGGTTACTATAGAAACCCAATCAAGAATGAAATCGATAGAAGCCCGTGCGGAGTATCGATATTCGAAAGTGGAATAGATCAGCTGGAGAGCGTAGACGTTCAGAATGCAAGGCTAAAGTGGGAGTTCGAATCTGGTGAAAGGGCAATCAATGTATCCACTACAGCTCTTCAACCGATAGTAGGAGAAGAGGGAAGATTGGAAACGCCAAAACTGGACAAGCGTCTGTACAGAGGACTGAATCTGGATGCCGGAGACGATGGCGATCTGTATAAAGAATGGTCGCCAGAGTTCCGAGATATCAGCATCATCAATGGCTTGAATCAGTTCTTAAGGCAGCTGGAGTTCAATGTATCCCTAAGCTATGGGGATCTCTCTGATGTAACGGACGTAGACAAGACGGCAACAGAAGCCAAGATCGCCAAGAAACGCAAATATAACATGGTGTCAGCTATCCAGGAGAATCTGAAAGACTGCCTGGAAGATCTCGTATATGCATTGGCTTTTTACAACGCCAAGCTCCATAGCGGATATGAGTTCAACTGCACATTTAAGGATAGCATCCTGGTGGATGATGAAACAGAACGCCAGAATGACAGGGCAGACGTAAGCCTTGGAGCCATGCAGTTGTGGGAATACCGAATGAAACATTATGCCGAAGATGAGGAAACAGCCAAAAAGATGGTAGTCCAACAGGCGGATGTAATAGAGGACTAGCCTATGACACAAGGTGAGATTGAAGCTCTTTCAAGAGAAATAGAACGAAATGCCCGGAACCTAGAAATAGACATCATGTTGGACATCGTCCGAAGAATCAAGAGCAATCTGGATATAGAACAGTCGATGACATCATCTGCAGACTACCAGATACAGCTGCTTAGAAAAATGGGATATTCCGATGAATTCCTGAAAAATGAAATCAAAAGCTATTTGAAGTTTTCCGATGAAGAGATTGACCGGATCTACAACCAGACAAGCGAGAACCTCTATAAAGAGTATGAAGATGCATTCGATGCTATTGGAAAGAAACAAACCCCGTTCGGAAAGCATCCGGAGATTCAACCGGTAGTAAAAGCCGCGATCGAACAGTCGAAGAACACATTCCAAAACATCACGGGATCAATGGGATTTACCAAGAACGTAAATGGAAAGCGTCAATTCATGGATACGGCGAAGTTCTATCAAAGATCACTGGATGAAGCGGTCCTCGGAGTAGCAACTGGAGCATTCAGCTATGACACGGTTCTGAAACGAATCATCAAGGACATGACAAGAAGCGGTCTGCGTACAGTAGAATATGCTTCCGGAAGGACATACCGGGTGGATTCGGCGTGCAGAACGGCATTCATGACAGGGTTCCGGCAGATAGTCGGCCGTATAAACGAGCAAGTAGCGGCAGAACTTGATACAGACACCTATGAAGTCACATATCACATCGGTGCCAGACCGGAACATCAGGCATGGCAGGGAAAGATATACTCATATAAGGATCTGGAGAGTGTATGCGGACTGGGTACCGTCACCGGTTTATGTGGAGCAAACTGCTATCACTGGTACGACGTGTTCATCCCGGGAGTTTCAGTTCGGAACTACACGGACGAAGAACTGCAGGAGATGATAGATGAGGAAAATGAAAAGACGAGCTACGATGGAAAGGAGTATACAACATATGAGGCGTTACAGAGACAGAGGAAGTTAGAGCTGACGATGAGAGTATACCGCCAAGACATAAAACTCATGAAGGAAGGCGGAGTAAGCGAACTGGAGATCATGGGAGCCAAAGCAAGATACAAAAAGACTATGGATGAGTATGTGAAGTTCTCAAAGGTCATGAAGCTGCCGGAACAAAGAGACAGAATATACATGGATGGACTGGGAAGAATATCAACAAAAGTCGGAAAGAAAATACTCAGCTCGATGAAGATATCGATTCCGAAAGAAGTAGTTGAAAAAGCTGGATTGGATAAGAGCGTAGAAAAGAAAATAAATCAGGCAATCAAGAAACTGGATAAAGAGTACACGATTTACTTAGATTCAATAGAAGGTGGAAAGCTTGGCAGAGGAGATTTGTTTGTAAGCGGCGCATATCTGGATAAGGACGGCATGCTGAAGCACGGACTTGTGTTTAACTATAATATAGATTATAATAAATTCGAGTCGAGAATAAAAATGCTGTATTCTACCGGATATATGGCGGGAAAAAGCTATGAAGATTACATTGCGCATGAAATGGCACACATTATTCCATTCCAAAACTGCGTGACCAAGAAAGATTACGACAAACTGACAGATGAAATATATAAGAGTTTTGTCAAGGGAATATCTAAATACGCCGACAAAGAGCACGATGGAAGAGAGAGCTTGGCGGAGGCATTTGTAAGATATAGAAATGGAGAAAAGATACCAGATGAGTCAAGAAAACTTATTGAAAAGTACATCCTTCCTTGGAGGAGGAAATAGATTCACACTTCCCAAATGTGTATTATGCAGGCATTGCATGGAATCTGAAACGGAAATAAAGTGCAAGGCGTTTCCGAATGGAGTACCAGATGAAGTACTGGAAGCTCCATATGAAGAGGAATGCAAACCGGGAGTAAAATTTGAAGAGATGAAATAATACCACTGATCAGTGAGCATATCAGAGATTAGTGGTATTTTTATACTCATTTTTAAGGCGAGGAGGTGAGAAAGGTGAAAAAATTATTTATTAGTCAGCCTATGAGAGGTAAGTCAGATGAAGAAATTCTGGCAGAACGCAAGAAAGCAATTGAGCTTGCGCAAGAAATGATCGGTGAACCGGTAGAAGTGATTGATTCCTTCTTCCAGGAAGCACCCACAGATGCAAAACCACTGTGGTTCCTTGGAAAATCCCTGGAACTTTTGTCAGGAGCAGATGTGGCGTATTTTGCGCAGGGATGGGAAGATGCAAGAGGTTGTGCGATTGAGCATGACAGCGCATTAGCTTATGGAATCAAGAGTATTGTTGCCTAGGAAGGCGGTGATCCAGATATCTCCCTTTGAGACGCAGGGTTATGCGTCTTATTTTTATGCAAAAAGAAAGGAAATAATTATGGAGTTTTTAAAAGCAATCTTTGGTGACAAGTATGAAGAGTTTGCATCAATCATCAAAGCGTACAATGACAATCCGGAAAACAAAGACAAGCAGATTAAGCTCGCAGATCTGAATGCCGGAGAATATGTAAGCAAAAAAGATTACGACGCAATGGAAACAGCAAAGACTACCCTGGAAGAGCAGCTGCAGACAGCCACAGACACACTGAAAGGATTCGAAGGTGTAGATGTAGAAGAACTTCAAGGGAAAGTAAAACAGCTCACAGATGACATGGAAACTCAGAAAACGGATTACGAAAACAAAATTGCAGAAATGAAGTTTGGCACACTTATCGACAATGCTATCTCGGCAGCAGGCGGTAAGAATGCGAAAGCAATCAGAGCACTCTTAGATGTAGAGACACTGAAAGATAGCAAAAATCAGACAGAAGATATTACCGCTGCGATTGAGGCGTGCAAAAAGGACAATGAGTATATGTTTGGTTCAAACGAACCAATCAATAATCCAATCGCGCCGACTGGCGGAAAAATTCCGGGAGTTTCAAAGAATTTAGAAGACATGACGTATGAAGAATACAAAGATTACAGACAGGGAAAATAGGAAGGAGATAAAGAAATATGCCAAATACAATTTTAACACCTAAAATCATTGCACAGGAGGCCTTGATGGTACTGGAAAGCCAGTTAACTATGGCAGGGCTTGTCCATAGAGACTATTCAAAAGAATTTGTCAGAGTGGGTGATACGATCACAATCAGAAAGCCTGCGAAATTCGTGGCAAAAAACTTTGTAGGAGAAACACATGGACAGGATATCACAGAAGGATCAACCACGGTGAAGATGGATCGTTTCAGAGATGTAACGGTTAATGTGTCGTCAAAAGAGTTAACACTGGACATCAAAGATTTCTCTGAGCAGGTAGTAACACCGGCTATTTCGGCTATTGCGCAGGCTGTAGATCAGGACCTGTTGGCAGTAGGTATTGAAAAGGCTGCGAAGACAGCAACGGTATCTGCAAAACCAGCACTGACAGACATTGCGGGAGTTGGAAAGGCTCTGGATATGTCAAAAGCACCAATTCAGAACAGAAGATTGATTCTTCCGGCGGAAATCAAATATAAATACAACACATTGGATAATTTTGCGAAACAGTGCTATGCAGGGGACTCACAGGCGCTTAGAGACGCAGAAGTAGGAAGGGTGTATACTTGTGACACGTTTTCATCAGAGAACTGCCCTCATTCCGCAGCCGAAAAACCGGGAACAGTGACGGGGTATAAGGTAACCGGCACTAAAGATACAACTGAGTTCACGGTATCGGCGGGAGAACCGGCAGCAGGAAAGATTGCCGAAGGAGATCAGCTGATCGTGAACGGGTATGTCTATACAGTACAGGAAGATGTCACGTTGGTTGGAGGAGCAGGAACAATTAAGGTGGATCAGAACCTTCCGACAGATGTAACAGAAGTCGCAGCAAAAGTAATCAGCAAGGCACATGCGTTAGGATTCCACAGAAACGGACTCGCGCTGGTAACAAGACAGCTGGAACTTCCAATGGGAGCATCAAAAGCTCATATTGCTTCAGCAAACGGGCTAGCCGTAAGAGTAGTCTTTGGCTACGACATGAAAACTAAGAAAGATACAATTTCATTTGATATTATCTACGGAATCAAGGAACTGGACGAGAGCCTTCTGGTAGATTTTTCATAGGAGAAACGTTATGGAGTATGCAGATTATGAATATTACGTAGAGTCTTATCTTCTTGGAAGGCAGCCGGATATACCGGAATCAACCTTCCGATATTATGAAAAACAGGCGGAAAAGGAAATTGACCGAGTAACATTCGATCGTGCAAAAAGAATGGAAACACCGAAAGAAGTAAAAGATTGCGTGTGCGACGTCGCAGAACTGATCTTCAAAGCAGAACAGTACGGCGGATCGGACGCACCAGGACCGCTTGCGTCCTATGGAAACGACGGAGAGACAGGTACATATGACCTGTCTCGCTCTGTCTATACGGAAGAAGGAAAGCGTAAGAAGATCAGGGAGATTATAGAGAAACACTTAGGAAACACAGGCTTGATGTATCTGGGGGTGGATTAATGAATCCGAATTATAACCAGACGATTACGGTGTACAACCGGATCAAAGGAGCGGATACGGAAGATGGAAAGGATATCTGGAAGCGGACAGTTCTTGAAAACTGTTTCTATAAGCTGTCCCAGACAAAGATCGATGATGGAAAGACGGCAAAAATGGCAGGTACATACGTTGCTAGGATACCAGAATCACCGAATTATCTTCCCTACCGAGAATTTGCTAAAACCAAAGGTGCTGGTAACAGCTTCACCCTGAATCCGGGAGATATAGTGGTAAAAGATGCATGCATGGAAGAAATAACTGGGAAAATGCCAAATACAGCCTCAGAGCTACTGGCAAGACAGAAACCGGAGGCATTTCAGATTACCGCTTTCTCAGATAATACATCGCACCTGAGAGGAAAACATTACAGAGTAGGTGGTTAAATGTCGAACGTAGAATTCCACTGGAATAAACCAATCCCGAGCATTGTACAAGAAGCAACTGGAGGAAAGAAGACGCTCCTCTTCATGGCGACCGAAGCCAAGCGCCTGATGGAACCGTTTGTGCCGGCAAAGAATCTGGTACTGGCGGCCAATGCCAGGACTTACGTAGAAGGGAATGTCGGGATTGTGCATTATGCAAGCCCGTACGCCAACTTCCAACACGAAGGACTGGTGATGGTATCTAGAATAACCGGAAGTCCGTATGCCAGACATGGTGAAAGCAAGGTAGTAACCGGCAGACATTTGAAATACAGCACCGCCAGACACCCCCTTGCCACTGCTGAATGGGAAAAGAAAATGAAAGCTACGAGAATAGATGACTATACTAGAGCGATACAGGCATATGTGAAAGGACATAAGTTATGACAAAACATGAGGTTATGGTTTCGTATGTACAGGACAAAATAAAAGAACTGTGTGATTCCATACTGACATTTAATTTTGCTGATGGAAAAGCTACATCGGTATCCTTCCTGACAAATTATGCCGGAAAGATTGTAAAAAAGTATGTCCGTGCTGCAGATAAAGAATATGGCTTTACCATACTTCTGACATGGTATTACTCGGAAGAAACGGATGATATCAACATGCAGGCCATGAACCTCGGCCAGAAGTTCATGGAATGGATTGAGGAGCAGAACGCCATAAAAAACTATCCGGATTTCGAAGGATGTCAGGTAAAGAAAATTGAAAACTTACAGAACATGCCAAACCTTGCAACGGTAGACTGGGAGAACAAAGTAGCTCAATACCAGATACCATGCAGGGTTTTATATTTTGAGAAGGAGAGACGAAGATGAAATTAAGTGAATTAATGAAAGACTATACACCAAGTGAAAGCTATGAAGGATGGGTAACCAATGATGATTACGTATTTGCAATCGACACTGCGCCGGATGGTTCGACTGCAACAAAAGAAGGCGATTACGTAGTAGTAGAAATGGGAATTGCCGGTCTGGACGCGCAGTTAAATCCAATCACGCAGGACAAGACCTATATCCGTGCCGGTCAGAACACCATGAAGACAGGTACGCAGAGAGCTTTCTCTGTAACCGGTGACAGATACGTCGGCGATGAAGCACAGGATTATTGTTTATCCCACAAAACAAAATATGGAACAGGAAACAGTGTAGTAACAAACTATCTGTATTTTAATGTCCTGACAGGAAAAGGAGAAAAAGGACAGTGCTCCATTATTGTCAACAGCGACGGATCAGGAAATGCAGGAGAATCTTCTTCTATTGACATCGAATTTAAGAAAATGGGAGCAACACCTGCAGAATATACATATGTGGCTGCTTGAACGCAAGCTGAGGAAAACGGCGAACCGATAGAGGAGGAACAGGACGTTGAAGAAAATAGCAGTAACAATACTGAACCAGAAATTGAGTGCGGATCTCCTGAATCCGAAAGTAGTGAAGAAGTATCAGGCGGAGATCGATAAGGTCACAGAAAGAGCGAATGATAAGGAAGGAAAAACAGACGAAGAGGTAATTGTTAATCAGTGTGAAGCAGTAATTGAGATGGTCGACAATATCTTCGGAAAAGGCAGTGCCAAGAAGGTATTAGGCGAGGAGACAGATCTCCTTACCTGCCTTCAGGCGTACTGGGAGATGACCAGGATGTACAAGAATCAGGTCGTCCCATACATGAACAAGGAAATCGCAAAAATGAAAGCGGGAGAAAAATAATTGAAACCGAACATAATCACAGACGGGCTTCCAAAAAAGGTTGTGATTGATGGTAGAGAATATTCGATAAACTGGGATTTTCGAGTGGGAATGAAATTTGACGAAATTATGGAAAGTGAATTACCGGATGCCATAAAACTGGAAAAATTATTAATCCTGTATTTCCCTAAAATCCCAGATAATCTGGAAGAAGCGGTGAAAAAGATTCTGTGGTTCTACCGCGGAGGGAAAGCGAAAAAGAAAGAAGAGAAGAAAGAACGATACAAACGTCGGTCCAACAGAGGACCGGCGTTTTCTTTTTCACAGGACGCACCTTATATATATGCGGCCTTTAAAGAGCAGTATGGGATAGATCTGCTGTCTCAAGAGAAATTGCATTGGTGGAAGTTTTTGGCGCTGTTCGAGTCTCTTGGAGAAGAGACGAAGATGGCGAAGATCATGTATTACCGCACAGTGAGCACATCCGGAATGTCGAAAGACAGAAGAGCTTTTATAAACGAAATGAAGAAAGCGTACAAGCTGGACGGTGGAAAGAAACTCACACTGGAAGAACGCAACCAACAATGGAAGGAGTATGTAAAAAAGAGAAATCAAGAAAGGACGGTGAAGTGACATGGCAACAGATGGATCAATTAAGATCAGCACCGAGCTAGACTCCAAGAAAGCAGAAAAAGCCATGTCGAGATTCTCGTCTTATGCCAAAACTGCAATGGCCGGAGTTAAAACTGCGATTGTAACCGGATCTGCTGCTATAACAGCGATGGCTGGGTATTCTGTTAAAGTCGGCTCAGATTTTGAAGCAGCCATGTCAAAGGTCTCTGCTATATCCGGAGCAACCGGAGATGATCTTCAGAAATTAACGGAAAAAGCAAAAGAGATGGGTGCAAAAACCAAATTCTCTGCTACAGAGAGTGCGCAGGCGTTTGAATATATGGCAATGGCCGGCTGGAAGACAGATGACATGCTGAATGGTATAGAGGGAATTATGAATCTGGCAGCGGCATCGGGAGAAGACCTTGCTACAACCAGTGATATTGTAACAGACGCCCTTACGGCGATGGGATTACAGGCATCTGATTCCGGACACTTTGCGGATGTTCTGGCAGCGGCATCATCTAATTCCAACACAAACGTTGGGATGATGGGTGAGACATTTAAGTATGTAGCACCAGTAGCGGGAGCACTAGGCTATAACATCGAAGATTTGTCTCAGGCAATCGGACTAATGGCCAACTCCGGTATCAAGAGCACACAGGCTGGTACAGCTCTTAGAAGTATCTTGACAAGACTGGCCAAGCCGCCAAAAGAAGCAGCTGCGGCAATGGAAAAGTATGATATTTCCATGAAAAACTCGGATGGATCCACGAAGTCACTGATGGAAGTAATGGAAAATATGAGAGATTCTCTTAGGGGGCTTCCAAAAGATGAAAAAGCAGCTGCAGCCGCAGCTCTTGGCGGTCAGGAGGCCATGTCTGGATTATTGGCCATAGTCAATGCGTCGGATACAGACTTTAAAAAGCTGGCATCTTCAATCAAAAACGCAGATGGTGCATCTGAAAAGATGGCCAATACCATGAATGATAACCTGAAAGGAAGCATCACGATTGCGGGTTCTGCATTAGAAGGCTTTGGTATCAATGTATATGAAAAGATGGAAAAGCCGCTCAAGAGCGCTGTAGATGCCGGCACAGAAGATATCAACCGGTTATCGTCGGCATTTGCGACTGATGGACTGAACGGAGTAGTTGAAGAAGCGGGGAAAATATTCAATGACACCTGTGACGAGGTAGATAAGTTCGGACCAGCAGCAGAAGGCATCGTTGAACCGATTCGGGATATCGTCAATGCTGGAGGAGAACTTGCCAAGAGCACACTTCCGAAAGTAGCAGAAGGAATGAAATTCCTTGCAAAAAACACCAAAACAGCAATACCGATAGTCACAGGGCTGGTGGTTGCATACAAAGAATTAAAAATCACCAAACAGTTAGGGGATTCCACTACAACACTGGGGAAAGCTGTAAAAAATAGCTCCTCATGGTGGAAAACTGCACAGACTGCTATCGGTCGTTATGCAGAGCAGATGGAAGCAGCAAAATATACCGGAAGGCAATACAATGTTACGCTGACAGCAGGGCAATCGGTACTTGGATTATTCCAAAGGAAAGTAAGTTTAGCAGCAGCTTCTACAAATATTTTGAAAGCAGCACAAGAAGGATTGACAAAAGCAATAGAGGCGAATCCGATTGGTTTAGCTGTTGCGGCAACAACTGCAATGATTGCAGTGAGTACTGCAATGAGAAATAAATTGTCTGAGCAGACGGAAGCAGAAAAAGAGCATTCCAGAGCATTAAAAGATTCTGCAAAAGAGGCAGAGACGAATCTGAAAGTTGCCCAGGACAGAAAACAGTCTTACGAAGATCTGGTGGCCACCCAGGACAAACAAGCGGCAGCAGATTTGATCGAGTTAAATAGTCTACAGTCACTGAGTAATGAATTGAGTACGATAGTTGATTCCAATGGAAAAGTCAAAGATGGAGAAGCAGACAGAGCGGCATTCATCACGTCTCAATTATCGTCGGCGCTTGGAATAGAGATCAATCTTACTAATGGCCAGATTCAAAACTATCAAAAACTGCAGGAAGAGATTCAGAAGACGATCCAGCAGAAGAAGATAGAGGCTGTTCTTACCTCGCAGGAGGCAAAGTACAAAGAAGCTGTAAACAACCAGATGCAGGCGGCTCAAGAGGCTAGTGAAGCATATACAGCTAAGAAAAAGGCAGAGAATACTGTAAAAAAAGAAAGCGCCAAACTGGAAGAACTGCAGAAAGAAAAAAGCGATGCCGTTGTGCAAGGAAATAAGGCTCTTGTAGCAACGTTGGATGCAAAGATACAGAAACAAAAAGAAGATGTAGATAATGCCAATAAGGCACTGAAAGCTAATAAAGACGCATATAAGGAGAGCTCTGATACACTGGCGCAATATGCGAGTGACATTGAGCAGTATACTCAGCTGGCGGAAGCGGCAGCGAGTGGAAATGCAGATGCAATCGAAGCGGCAGTTAATAAAATTACTGCAGGAGTAAAAACTGCAAATAATGCTACAAGCGAGGAGCTCCAGAAGCAGGTAGTTGAAGTATCTAAGACGGAAGATCTGATCCGGCAGGAAGTGAAGAATAAAACACCGGGATTCACAGAAGAGATGCAGAAACAGGCATCTGAAGCCACAAAAGCAGCTCTGGAAGAATTTGCTAAAGCAGCACCAAAATCTGCAGATGAACTGAAAAAAGTTCCACCGGCCGCAATAGCTGCATTGATAGCCGGAGACATGAAAGGTCAGCTGTCATCAGAAGCGAAAGGTGCTGTAGATGGCATATTAGATCAATTCGATGGCTTAGATAAGAAGACAAAGAAGAAATTCGCCAATGCGGTATACGGCGCATTGGAGGGGCTGGAAGGCTTTGATGAGCTGAAAGATCCGGCAAAAGAAGGTGTAGATGAGTTTCTGGAATCTCTTAGATCAGCACTGGATGAACATTCGCCGTCTAAGAAGACAGAAGAGATCTTCGAGCTTGCGATGGATGGTGCGGCAAACGGTGTTGAAGCCGGAAAAGAGAACGTATTAACCAAAGCGGGAGAATTTGTATCAGCATTCCTGAATGTGTTTGCATCAGGTGATGTTGGGAAACAATTGGAAAACCTTGGAAACAAAGTGATGTCGTATTTTGGGATAGGAGTATCATCCAAAACCAAAGATTCGGCATCTGCGGGAAAAGCTAATGCAGACGCGGCCAACAAAGGAGCCGGAAGTGTAAGCCCGATAACGACAGGACAAGGATTTGGTACCAAGTTCGCATCTGGAATCGGCGGATTGGTTGGAAAAGCAAGATCCGCGGGAAAAGGCAATGCGGATGCGGCCAACAAAGGAGCCGGAAGCGTAAATCCGAACGGCACAGGAGGAAAATTCGGAACACAGTATAGTTCTGGTGTAAGTAGTAAAACGAGGCAGGCGAATTCGGGAGGAAAATCTCTTGGAAACAATGCGAAATCTGGAGCTGGCAGTGTGAGCGGTCATGATCCTGGATATAATTTCGGCAAAGGTTTTGTAGGAGGAATCGGATCGTGGATCAAGGGTGCAGCATCAAAAGCTGCCGAAATGGCGAAAGCGGCATATAAAGCGGCGAAGCATGCGCTGGATGAACACTCTCCATCAAAATTAACAAGAAAACTGGGACGCTGGTTCAGCGAAGGTTTTGGACTTGGAATTGATGATGAGGCAAAAAGTGCTGTGCAATCTGCAGAAGCAGTAGCTGAGAAAACAGTATCTGCGATAGACACTGAGGCGATAGCAGATAAATTAAAAGGGCTTGACCTGGCAGAAATAATGCCAAAAGTGTATGCGACAGCGATGGATCAGCAGGATTATATAGCAGGAAAACTTACAGCCTCGGCGACTGCAGAAGAATACGCAAGACATAAAAAAGAAGAGACGACAGATCAGCTGTCAGAAAATGATCTCAAGAGGTTGGCAAAAATAATTCAGTCAAGACCAATAATTGCTGAAATAAAGCTGAACGAGAAGACGATTGCGAAAGAAATCATTGATCCGATCCAAGAAGGACTGGACAAACAGAAGAAACTAAGGAATATGATCGGAGGCGTAAAGGAATGAATTTATCAGTGAAATTTGACGGGAAAGAGCTTGGAGAATACATAGATATTCTCCAGGGCTTTACGCCTTTTGTAGGCCCGAGTTGGGAACCCAATGTGATAAGCAGGGGAGATGTGATAAAAGGTGACGATTTTTCCTACACAACATATAAGGCGAAGACAATACCGATGCCATTTACCATACTTGACAATATAAAAGAAAAATATGATGCTTTGCAGAAAATATTGAATGTGGATGAACCGAAAAAACTGGTATTTGGCAATACGCCAGATAGATATTGCTGGGCAATACCAACAGGAGATCTTGAATTTGAGGAAACAGGGTGCCTGGGAGAAGGAACCATAAACTGGTTGATACCGGAAGGAATAGCATGGTCAACGACACAAAAAGAATTTACTGCAGCAAAAAACGAAGATGGTATCCTGGAAATGACCATTATAAATGAGGGCTCGGAAGCAGTGCCGATCGACTATGAAATCACACACAACCATGAGAATGGATACATCGGAATCGTATCACAATATGGCGCCATCGAACTTGGACGTATCGATGAGGAAGATGACGGAGAAGCGAACAAATCCGTACAGCTAATCAACCTAACAAAGTATGCAGACTTCGATCAGATGACAACAGGCGAAGGAGTGACCTCAGAAAAGACATTCGGTAAAACCGGAACATTTAAGAGCCTGAATTACAATGGAAGATCCTGGATAACGTTGTCATCGCTCGGAAGTGGAAATTACTACAGAGGGGCGTGCAAAACAATCACACTTCCTGCAGATGAAAACGGAGAAGTTGGTGCGGCAAACTTCAAAGCGCAGTGTAGAGTAGACTATGAAACAGTCAAAAGAGTAAGACAGACCGGAATCCTACAGTTTGTAATCGGTGATGAGCAGGGAGGAGTCCTGGCGCTGATCTATTTTAACAAAACATCTAAGACTTCCAATACAGCACACTATAAGTGTCGTGTAGGCGGACAGGACAAAAATAAAATTGAATTCACACCCAACTATGCCAACCTGACGACAAAGTCCGGCAACTTGATTTCTATTACTAAAAACGCAGGATTATTCGAGTTCAACATATGTGGAAAAAAATATCAATTCCGGAATGATACGCTTGCTGCAAAAAAAGCGAAAACAGTTACGATATTCATGGGAAACATGAAAGGAGCAACAGAGAGCTTTTTTTCCACGGAGGCAAACAAGGGAAGAATGCTATTGACAGAGTTATCTTTCCGGAAGGACAAAGTTCCTTACAGATACGACATCCCGAATAGATACCAACCCGGATGCACAATAAGGGTAGATGGAGAATCATCCAAGGTGTATGTGGATAATGTGATCAGCATGGACGACGAGGTATTGGGAAGTACATATTTTCTGGCTCCACCGGGAGAGACAACAGTGCAGATACATTGTTCGGAATTTAGCACGCCGGAACCAACGGTGAAGGCATATATAAGGGAGGCGTTTATATAGATGGAAAATGTAAGGATTGCAGTACTTGATATAGGGAATCATGCAGTAGCGTTCATGGATAACAGGGTGCCTAAAGCACTGCATTTTTATAATGATGAACTGCATACATATCTTAAAGGCGCTGCATGCACCTTTGAATTCAGCGTGGCGGCAAAGCATGAAGATGCACAATATCTGACGGTCGGGAATCACCTGGCATTCAAATATAAAGATAGAGATTATTATTTCAACATCATGAGTGCGGACGAAGATGAAAATACCGTGACAGTAGAATCTTACGCATTACTGTTTGAACTGCTTGAAGAAGAAAAAGATGCATACACAGCATCGAAAGCTATGACTTTCGTAGAATATATGAAAGTGTTTGATGGGCCTGGAGCGGTGAAGATAGGTATCAACGAAATATCAACATATTCCAGAAGGCTCACGTGGGAGTCAAGTGATAACATGCTGAGCCGATTATATTCTTTAGCAACAAATTTCGATGCTGAAGTAGAATTTGTTCCGAAACTGAATAATGACTATTCGTTGAAACAGATCACAATGAATGTGTACAAGGAACATTCGGACACAACACAGGGAATCGGTCAGGACCGGTCAGGAGAGATAATCCGTTATGGAAAAGGACTTAACGGCGTCGAAAGAAAGATGGATATCACAGAACTATGCACGGCGATTCGTCCATATGGAACAGACAACATAACCATCAGTGGATTGAGTAAAAAAGAGTATGACAAGGATGGAAATCTTGAATACCAGACAAGTGGCACGAATATTCTGGCGGTGCAGGCAAAGGATAGATTTCCTTCGATGCTAACAGATTACACGACAGACCGGTATGCTGTTAAGATATGGAGCTATGATACGAAAGACAAAAACACTCTGTACTCAAAGGCTCTGGCAAAACTAAAAACTTTGTGTGTACCGAAGGCAGAATATACGGTAGAAGGCTATGTAGACGCACAAATCGGAGATACAGTAACAATAGAAGATACTGCATTCCACCCGACGCTATATTTGAAAGCACGAGTTACAGAACAGGTTATAAGTCTCACGAATAAGAAAAATAATAAAACGACATTTGACAATTTTTCTGAATTAAAGAGCGAAGTAAGTGAAACAACGACCAAACAGATTGAAAAATTAATGGATGCATCAAAGCCATATCAGTGTTCAGTTGTTTCGAGCGACGGAACCATGTTCAAAAATGGAGAAGGAACAACAGCACTGACGGCAAAGGTTATAGACGGGGGCAAAGACATCACAGACAATCTAAAAATAACCTGGTTAAAAGAAGGAACAAAGATTTCGGAAGAAAAATCGGTTACTGTAAAAGCATCGGATGTATCTGGCACAGCAACGTACGTACTGGAGGTAAGAGATCAGGGAGATACGTTGCGGGGAACCTGCGAAGTTACGATCAGTAATGTCAACGATGGATCTGATGGAGAAGCGGGAGCGCAGGGCCCGCAGGGAGAAAAAGGAGAGACAGGAGCACAAGGCCCACAGGGGGAGAAAGGGGATACTGGCGA